>JADMIO011694146.1_pt1 | contig 54095 bp, 65 predicted proteins | sample 8958161 | NCBI WGS metagenome assembly JADMIO01 (sample SAMN16585339, study PRJNA669376) | soil metagenome | isolation source: Crop rotation soil | place: USA: Cullars Rotation, Alabama | collected 2011
CGACCGGCTTCTACCGCCGCGACATTGGTTATCGCGAAGTCGCGCGCGAAGCGGCGCGCGAGCAGCTCGGCTAGCCGAACTTCTCCGCCATCAGCGTCTTGAGGTCCGCCTCTGGCCGTGCGCCGTAGTGCGAAATCACTTCCGCCGCCGCAACCGCGCCCATTTCGAGACAGCGCGTCAGGCTGGCGCCCTGCACATGGCCTGAGAGGAACCCGGCGGCGAAAAGATCGCCCGCGCCGGTCGTGTCGACCACCTGCACATTCGGCACCGCGGGGACTTCGGCACGCTCGCCACCCGAAACCGCCACCGCCCCGTCGGCGCTGCGGGTCACGACGAGGATTTTCACTTTGGGCGCAAGCGCGGCAACGCCGGCCTCGAAATCCTCGGTGCCGGTCAGCGCGGCGAGCTCGTGATGGTTGCAGAACAGAATGTCGATCAGCCCGTCGTCGATCAGCCCGCGGAAATCGCCGCCATGCAGATCGATCATGAAGACTTCGGAGGTGGTGAAGGCCACCGTCCGCCCGGCCTTGCGCGCGACCGCGATCGCATTGCGCATCACCTGCCGCGGCTCGGGCGGATCCCACATATAGCCTTCGAGATAGAGCACCGAGGCATCGGCCACCGCTGCTTCGTCGAGCGCGGCGAGCGGCAGGTAGTGCGAAGCGCCGAGGAAGGTGTTCATCGTCCGCTGCCCGTCGGGCGAGACGAAGATCAAGCAGCGCCCGGTCGGCGGTTCGCCGGGACGCATCGGGGTTTCGTAGTCGATCCCACCCGCACGGATATCGTGCGCGAAGATTTCCCCAAGCTGGTCGTCCGCCACCTGGCCGATGAAGGCGCATTTGGCGCCGAGTGCCGACAGGCCCGCCAGCGTGTTCGCCGCGGAGCCGCCCGAAATCTCGACCGCCGAGCCCATCGCCGTATAGAGATGGTTGGCGCGGTCGGTGTCGATCAGCGCCATCCCCCCGCGCACCATCCCAAGCTGTTCGACCAGCGCATCCTCGGCGGGCGCCATCACGTCGACGATCGCATTGCCGATTGCGATCACGTCATATTTGGGCTGGGTCATTGAGGTCCTTCGCTATTTTCCGAACGGGCGGCGTTGACTTGCCGCGCCATGCGCGCAATCGCAAGCGCCGATGGGACGGGTTTCACCACTGCTGCTGCTTTGCGCCCTGCTCGCGCTTGCCGGATGCGGCGGTCAGAGCCCCCGCGTCGCCTCCGCACAATTGCCCCCGATCGCCCAGCCGCCGGCGAAGATCGAGCCGCTTGCGCGCCCGGTTCCCGAAGCGGAAGTGATGCACCTGCCGGGGCTCGACAGCGTGATCGGCGCGCGGGCGAATTTGCTGCTGCAGGCCTTCGGCACGCCGCGGATCGACCTCAAAGAAGGCGATGTGCGCAAGCTGCAATTCGCCGGGGCACCCTGCGTGCTCGACATCTACCTGTACCCGCCCGATGGCGGCGGCGAGCAGATTGCGACCCATGTCGAGGCGCGACGGGCGAGTGACGGCCAGGACGTCGACCGCGGCCAGTGCGTGCAGGCCTTGCGGAAGAGTTAGACCGCCTTTTTCGTTAGACCGTAAAGCTCTCGCCACACCCGCACGCGCCCTTCGCGTTGGGGTTCTCGAACACGAAACCGGCGGCGAAATCGTCTTCCTGCCAGTCCATGATCGAGCCGATCAGGTAAAGCACCGAAGCGCCGTCGATATAGAATATGCCGCCGGGGGTTTCGATCTTCTCGTCGAACGGCACGGCTTCGGTCACGTAATCGACCGAATAGGCAAGGCCCGAGCAACCGCGGCGCGGCGTCGAGAGCTTGACTCCGATGGCACCTTCGGGCGCTTTCGACATCAGATCGGCCACGCGCGCTTCGGCGGCGGGCGTCAGTGTGACGGCGGCTGGGCGGGCGCGGAGTTTCGTTTCTGTCATAGCATTCCAAGCTCCAGGCGGGCCTCGTCGCTCATCTTCGACGGGTCCCACGGCGGGTCCCACACCAGATTGACCTCGGCATCGCGAATTCCAGGCACCGAATTGACCCGCATCTCGACTTCGCCCGGCATCGATTCGGCGACCGGGCAATGCGGCGTGGTGAGCGTCATCGTCACCACCGCATCGCCGTCCGTAGTCACATCCACCCCATAGATAAGGCCGAGCTCGTAGATATTCACCGGGATCTCGGGATCGTAGATCTCCTTGAGCGAATCGATCACCGCCTCATAGAGCGCGCCACCCGGCTGGCCGGGCTCGGCACCCTCGGGCTGCTTGGCGAGGAAACCTTCGAGATAGTCACGCTTGCGCTCGAGCTTCTCGCCCGCGGTTTCCGGCGGAGCCTCGTCGAGATCGACACGGGCGCGCGGAGGCGCCTCGACGCCATCGACCTGCTCAACTTCGAATTTGGGATCGTCACTCATCCGAAAATCCTCTTGGTCCTCTCGATACCGGCGAGCAGCGCCTGGATATCGCCTTCATCCGAATAAATGCCGAAGCTCGCCCGCGCGGTGGCGGGGACGCCGAGATGTTCCATCAGCGGCTGCGCGCAGTGATGCCCGGCGCGGATCGCGACATTCGCCTCGTCGAGGATCGTGCCGAGATCGTGCGGGTGGATCCCGTCGATCGCGAAGCTGACGATCCCGGCGGCGGCGTCCGGTCCGAACACGGTGACGTCGTTCATGCCGCGCAGCGCCTCGCGCAAATCGCGCACCAGCGCATTCTCGTGCCGCTCGGCGACATCGAGCCCGATGCCCGACAAATAATCGACCGCTGCGCCGAAGCCGATCGCTTCTGTGATCGCGGGCGTACCCGCCTCGAACCGCTGCGGGGCGGGGGCGTAAGTGGTCTTGGCGAAAGTCACCTTGTCGATCATCGAGCCGCCGCCCTGGTAGGGCGGCATCGCGTCGAGGATTTCGGCCCGGGCCCAAAGCGCGCCGATCCCGGTCGGGCCGTAGAGCTTGTGCGCGCTGAAGGCATAGAAGTCGCAACCGATCTCGGCGACGTCGACCTTGAGCCGCGGCACCGCCTGGCACCCGTCGATCAATATCTTCGCGCCGACTTTGTGCGCGATTTCGGTGGCGCGCTTCGCATCGAGCAGCGAGCCGAGCACGTTCGAGACATGCGCGAAAGCGACCAGCTTGTGCCGCCCGGTCAGCATCGCCTCGGCTGCATCGAGATCGATCTTGCCGTCGGCGGTCAGCGGCGCGACGTCGATCTCGGCTCCGGTGCGCTCGGCGATCAGCTGCCATGGAACGATGTTCGAATGATGCTCCAGCACCGAGAGCAGGATGCGGTCCCCGAGTTTCAGGTTTGCCGCACCCCAGCTCGCCGCGACGAGGTTGATCGCCTCGGTCGCGCCGCGGGTGAAGACGATCTCGTTCTCCTTGCCACCGATGAACTGCGCGACCTTCCGTCGCGCCGCTTCATAGGCGAGCGTCATCTCGGCCGAGCGCGAATAGACCCCGCGGTGGACGGTCGCATAATCCGGGCCGAGCGCCTGCGCGACCGCGTCGATCACGGCCTGCGGCTTCTGCGCGGTCGCGGCGGTATCGAGGTAATGCCACTCGCGACCATCCACGGCGACGAGGCCGGGGAAGTCCGCCTTGCGGCTGAGGGTTTCGGTCGCGCTCATGCGAGTTCCTCGCCCAATGGAGCGAGCGCCTGCTCGAGCAGCGCGTCGCGCGCTTCCGCGTCGTCGAGCGCGTGGAACGCATCCGCGACGAAAGCCCGGATCAGCAGTTTGCGCGCCGCTTCGGGCGGAATGCCGCGCGCGGCCATATAGAAGGCCGCGGTCTCATCGAGCGCACCGATCGCCGCTCCGTGGGCGCATTTGACGTCGTCAGCGAAGATCTCGAGCTCGGGCTTGGCGTTGGCGGTCGCACCCTTTTCGAGCAGGATCGCCTTGAAGTTCTGCGCCGCATCGGTCTTCTGCGCATCGCGCGCGACTTCGAGCCGGCCGAGGAAATTGCCGGTCGCCGTGCCCCAATGGACTGCGCGAACCGTCTGGTTGCTGGTCGCATCGGGCTCGGCATGGGCGACCCGGGTGACGAATTCGCGGGTCGCGTCGCCGCCGCCGATGGTGACCCCGCCGAATTCGAAATGCGCACCCTTGCCCAAGTGCACCTCGATTTCGAGGCGGGTGTAGGCGCTGGCCGAAGCGATCGCGAAGATCTCCGCCCGCGCGCCTTCGCCGAGCGTCAGCCGCACCCGGTGGAGACCGGGATAGTTCTCATCGAGCACCAAATTCTTCGACCGCACCTCGCCCGGCGCGAGCGTCACCTCGTGCCACACGTCAAGGCTGGCCGGCGTCAACGCGTCGAGCGCCGCCGGATCGGCATAGCGCCAATCCTCGTCATGGGTGGTGGGAAGGATTGCGACGTCGGTCATGGCTGCGCCTGGTAGGAGCGTTTGAAATCGGCCAGCAGCTTCGGCTTGGCGCCCTCGATGCAGGCTTTCACTTCAGCGCTGTCGGCCGCGCCTTTGCGGACGCATTTGGTCGCCGCCTTGCACAGCTGCCCGTCGAGCTTCGCGCTGCCGCTGGTATCGCTGAGCGCGCAGCGATACTTGCCCGTCGCGTCCCGCGTAACGCTGGCGGTCATGCCAGCGAAGCGCTGCGCGATGACGATGATGTCATCGCCCTGCGCGGCAGGCGCAGATGCGGCAAGCAGAAGGGCGAGCAGCGTGGTCATGCGACGGCTTCGTAGCCTTCCTCTTCGAGCTGGTGCGCCAGTTCCGGCCCGCCGCTCTTCACGATCCGGCCCTTGGCGAGCACATGGACCACGTCAGGCTTCACGACATCTAGCAGGCGCTGGTAATGCGTGATCAGCAGCACGCCCTTGTCCGGCTGCCGCATGATTGAATTGATCCCCTCGCCGACGATCCGCAGCGCATCGATATCGAGCCCGCTGTCGGTCTCATCGAGCACCGCAAAAGCCGGATCGAGAATGCCCATCTGGACCATCTCGGCGCGCTTCTTCTCGCCGCCCGAGAAGCCGACGTTCACCGGCCGCTTGAGCATTTCCATGTCGAGCTTGAGCAGCCCCGCCTTGTCTTTGGCGAGCTTGAGGAACTCGCCGCCCGAAAGCGCCTCTTCCCCGCGCCCCTTGCGCTGGGCGTTGAGCGCCTCGCGCAGAAACTGGGCGAAGGAAACGCCCGGGATTTCGACCGGATACTGGAAGCCGAGGAACAGCCCCGCCGCAGCGCGCTCGTGCGGTTCGAGATCGAGCAGATCGATCCCGTTGAAGCTCACCGAGCCCTGCGTCACCTCGTAAGCCGGGCGCCCGCCGAGCACATAGGCCAGCGTCGACTTGCCCGCGCCGTTCGGCCCCATGATCGCATGCACCTCCCCCGCGCCGACGCTGAGCGTCAGCCCGTTGAGGATCTGCTTGCCGCCGACTTCGGCGCGGAGGTTTTCAATCTTCAACATGTCAGTTCCTGATCCGCGGCCGTTCGAACGGCTTTGCCAGTTCGTCGCGGATCGCCGCGAGGACCGGTTCGATATCGGTGAGCACCTGTTCGTCAGCGAAGCGCAGCACGCGCACGCCGACTTCGGTCAGCTTGCGGTCGCTCAGTTCGGCGAGGGTCGCTTCGGGGCCCTCAGTGCCGCCAAGTTCGATCACCAGCCAGCGCGGTTTGCAGGCGAAATCGGCGATGGTGGAGCCCATCACCACTTCGCGGGTGAAGGTGAAGCCGAGTTGCTTGTCCTTGACCCGTTCCCACAGGGCCGCCTGCGCCGGGGTAGGATCGCGACGCTGGTCGCGCGCGCGGTCTTTCAGCGCCGCGGCGCGCGCGGGCGAGACCGTCCAGCCGCGCGTGCGGTTGGCGGGCTGCTCCGACGGAGCGGCGATGGAGAGCTTGCGGCGTTCAGTCATCGGCATTTGTCTCGGTTTCAGGCGTCGGTGCAGGCCACGTATCTGGAAGGCGTGCCGTCGAACTCGTCGGCGGCGGTGTCGAAGGCGATCGTGATATGGGTGGCGTCCTGGCGCTCGATGATGATCGTGGTGGCGCCGCCATCTTCATCCGTCGCCTTGGCGGTGAGCGTATCGCCCTTCACCGACGCACTTTTCACGTCGTAGCTGCCGAGATCCTCGACCCTCGACGCAGTAATCGTGGTCACGGGGGCGTTGCATTTATTGTTGCCGCTATACTCGGCCAGAAAGGCGGGCACGAAATTGCCGGTGAAATCCGCCGGGATTCCGCCGCCCTGCGCACCCGCTTGTGCGGCCGCCAAAACCAAAAGCATCATATTCATCCCACGCTCCCCTCAAGACTGATCCCGAGCAGTTTCTGCGCCTCCACGGCAAATTCCATCGGCAGCTGCTGCAGCACTTCGCGCGCGAAGCCGTTGACGATCAGCGCGACCGCCTCTTCCTGCCCGAGCCCGCGCTGCATCGCGTAGAACAGCTGGTCGTCGCTGATCTTGCTGGTGGTCGCCTCATGCTCGACCTGCGCGCTCGGGTTCTTGACCTCGATATAGGGCACGGTGTGCGCGCCGCATTTGTCGCCCAGCAGGAGGCTGTCGCACTGGGTGAAATTGCGCACATTGTCCGCATTCGCCCCGACGCGGACGAGCCCGCGATAGGTGTTGTTCGACTTGCCGGCGCTGATGCCCTTGGAGACGATCGTCGAGCGGCTGCCCCGCCCGTTGTGGATCATCTTGGTGCCGGTATCGGCCTGCTGGAAATTGTTGGTCACCGCGACCGAGTAGAACTCGCCAACCGAATCCTCGCCGTTGAGCACGCAACTCGGATATTTCCACGTGATCGCGCTGCCGGTCTCGACCTGGGTCCAGCTGACCTTGCTGCGCTTGCCCTGGCACAGCGCGCGCTTGGTGACGAAATTGTAGATCCCGCCCTTGCCGTTCGCATCGCCGGGATACCAGTTCTGCACGGTCGAATATTTGATCTCGGCATCGTCGAGCGCGACCAGTTCGACCACCGCGGCGTGGAGCTGGTTCTCATCGCGCATCGGCGCAGTGCAGCCTTCGAGGTAGGAGACGTAGCTCCCCTTGTCGGCGACGATCAAAGTCCGTTCGAACTGCCCGGTATTCTCGGCATTGATGCGGAAATAGGTGCTCAGCTCCATCGGGCAACGCACGCCTTCGGGCACGTAGACGAAGGTTCCGTCCGAGAAGACCGCGCAGTTGAGCGCCGCGAAATAGTTGTCGTGCTGCGGCACGACCTTGCCGAGCCACTTCTTCACCAGCTCCGGATATTCGCGGATCGCCTCGCTGATCGAAAGGAAGATCACGCCGGCCTTCTTCAGCTCCTCGCGGAAGGTGGTGGCGACACTGACGCTGTCGAACACCGCATCGACCGCCACCTTGCGCGCGCCTTCGACCCCGGCGAGCACCTTCTGCTCCTCGATCGGGATGCCAAGCTTCTCGTAGACGCTGAGGATTTCCGGATCGACCTCGTCGAGCGAGGCGAGCTTGGGCTTCACCTTGGGCGCCGCATAATAATAGGCGTCCTGGTAATCGATCTGCGGGATGTTGAGCTTGGCCCAGTGCGGCTCGGGCATGGTCTGCCACAGGCGGAAGGCCTTGAGCCGCCATTCGAGCATCCATTCCGGCTCGTCCTTCTTGGCCGAAATGAAGCGGACGGTGCTTTCGTCGAGCCCCTTGGGCGCGAATTCCTGCTCGATATCGCTCGAGAAACCCCATTCGTAGGTTTCGAGCTTCTTCGCCGCGTCGCGCGCTTCTTGGTCGCGGAGGGTGGTTTCGTCGGTCATGCCAGCTCCTCCTTCACCGGAGCGGTGACGAAGCGGCTGAGCGGGACTTCGGCCAGCGCACCGCGCATCGCGGCGTTGACCGCGCCCCAGTGCGGGCGGGCGGTGCAGCAGGCTTCGAGCGCGCAATCCTGCTTGCCGGTCTCGACGCAGGCAGTCAGCGCGATAGGCCCTTCGACCGCCTCGACGATATCGGCAAGACTGATCGCGGCGGCCGGGCGAGCAAGTTGGAGGCCGCCATGGGCGCCGCGCACCGAGCGGAGCAGGCCCGCACCCGAGAGCATCGACACGAGCTTCTGTACCGTCGGCACCGGCAGCTTCGTCTCTTCGGCCAGTTGCGCGGCCGAAACGCGCGCGCCGCCACAGTGGCGCGCGGCGGCGCTCATCGTGACGACGGCATAATCGGCCATGCTCGAAAGACGCATATTGCGACCCGTTCTCAAATCGGAGTGATTCGTTCCGGTTTCATCTAGGGATCGGTCACCGCATTGCAACATGCAATGAGGTTTCTGGGGCTGTCTCGGGCGAGAATCCCCCAAATCAGCGAGAAAAAAGGGCGGCCGTCCCGTGGGATGGCCGCCCCTTAAGTCGAGAACTCGAGAACATTGCTGCTTCGAGCCCTTCGGGTCGCAGGTCCGCTCTAGCAGGTATGGCGCGGGCGAATTGTAAGAAAGCGACATGGGCAGTGGCATTTGGGTGACATAACCACAGATATTCGCGAGGTACTCTCAGTGCGGTGCAGGTGACAGCCCGCCCCGCTTGGCCTAGGCGCTGGTGCGATGTCGCTGTTCAGCCTGTTCCGGCCCGCCCTGTTCATGCTCGATCCCGAGACCGCCCACGGGCTGGCGCTCAGCGCGCTCAAGCTGCTGCCGCCCGGCGCCCCGCCCAAGACCGACGGACCGCAGGCGACCACCGTGGCCGGCATCGCCTTCCCCAATCCGCTCGGCATGGCTGCCGGCTTCGACAAGGATGGCGAAGTGCCCGACGCGCTGCTCGGCCTCGGCTTTGGGTTCGCCGAGGTGGGCTCGATCACCCCGCTGCCGCAGGCGGGCAATCCCCGGCCGCGCCTGTTCCGCCTGACCGAGGACCGCGCGGTGATCAACCGCATGGGCTTCAACAACCACGGCGCGGCCGAAGCGGCCGAGCGCCTCGCAGCACGCAAATCGCGCGGGGGAGTTGTTGGAATCAACCTCGGCGCGAACAAGGATTCGCCCGACCGGATTGCCGATTACGCGGTGATGGCGCGGGTGATGGCGCCGCTGGCGACCTATCTTGCGGTCAATGTGTCGAGCCCGAACACCCCTGGCCTGCGGGCGCTGCAGGACGAAGGGGCGCTGCGCGAACTGCTGCAGGCGGTGAAGGACGGGGCGAGTGAGGCGACCAAGGGCAAGCCGCCGCCGATCTTCCTCAAGGTGGCGCCCGATCTCGAACCGGCAGACGTCGATGCGATCGCCCGGATCGCGATCGAGGCGAAACTCGGCGCGCTGATCGTTTCCAACACCACGATCTCCCGCCCGCCGCTCAAGGCGCGCGATGCAGGCGAAACCGGCGGCCTCTCCGGCACACCCCTGCGCGACCTCGCCCAGCAGCGCCTGCGCGATTTCCGCAAGGCCACCGGCGGCACGCTGCCGCTGGTCGGCGTCGGCGGGATCGCCCGCGCCGAAGACGCCTGGGCCCGCATCCGCGCCGGGGCCAGCCTGGTCCAGCTCTATTCGGCGATGGTCTATGAAGGGCCGGGAATCGCGAAGACGGTGACGCGCGGGATCGAGAAATTGATGCGCCGCGACGGGTTCAACTCGATTGCCGAGGCGGTCGGGAGCGAATAGCTAGGCGCCATGCTCAAACGCTTCCTTTCCTACGCGCTCCTTCCCCTTTCGCTCGCCGCCTGCACTGCCGGGGGCGATGCCGTCGCCAGCACACCCAAGCCCGAAGCGGCCGGTGTCGTCAGCGCCGCCGATCCGCGCGCGGCCGAGGCGGGGGCCGAGATGCTGCGCAAGGACGGCAGCGCAACCGACGCGGCGATCGCGACCATGCTGGTGCTCGGCGTGGTCGAACCGCAAAGCTCGGGCATCGGCGGCGGCGGCTTCATGGTCTATGGCGACAAGGACGGCGGAATCGCGACCTTCGACGGGCGCGAGGCCGCGCCGATGGCCGCGAGCCCCGACTGGTTCCTTGCCGACGGCAAGCCGCGCCCCTTCATGGAGGCGGTGCTTTCGGGCCTCAGCGTCGGCGTGCCGGGCAATATCCGCATGGCCGAGAAGGCGTATAGCCGCAGCGGGCGGCTGCCGTGGAAGGCCCTGTTCGCCCCAGCGATCGCGCTGGCCGAAAACGGCTTCGTGATTTCCGAGCGACTGCATGACTTCCTCACCAATGCGAAGAACCGCGCCGCCGCCGATGCCGAAGGGCAGGCGCTGTTCTATGACGCGGCGGGCAATCCGCTTCCTGTCGGCACGGTGGTGAAGAATCCCGCGCTGGCGAAAACGCTCAGGATGATCGCCGAGCAGGGGCCCGACGCTTTCTATACCGGCGACAACGCGCTCGCCATCGCGGTCCATGTCGCCGCCGAGACGCCCGGCGCACGCGGCATGGTGACCGGCGATATCGAGCATTACGTCGCCAAGGAGCGCGAGCCGATCTGCGGCACGTACCGCACCTACAGGATCTGCGGCATGGGCCCGCCGTCCTCGGGCGCGACCACCGTGCTCGCGATCCTCAAGCAGCTCGAAGGCTTCGACCTGACCGCGCTCGGCAAGGATTCTCCGATCGCCTGGCACCTCTTCGCCGAATCGCAGCGCCTCGCCTTCGCCGACCGCGAACTGTACCTGGGCGACGAGGATTTCGTGCGCGTCCCTGTCGCCGGACTGGTCGATGACGCCTATCTCAAGCAGCGCGCTTCGCTGATCTCCGCCAGCACCACCATGGCCAGTGCCGCCGCCGGCAAGCCCTACGTCGGCGATGCGCCGCCGATCGCCTGGGCCGACGGTGACGAGCCCGAAGAGCACGGCACTTCTCATTTCGTCGCGGTCGACCAGTGGGGCGACGCGGTGACCTATACCTCGACCGTAGAAGGGTCGTTCGGCTCCGGCCTGATGGTCGGCGGCTATTATCTCAACAACGAGCTGACCGATTTCAGCTTCTCGCCCGAACTGAACGGGCAGCCGGTCGCCAACCGGGTCGAGCCGGGCAAGCGCCCGCGCAGCTCGATGGCGCCGACGCTGGTTTACGACAAGGACGGCAGGCTGGTGCTCGCGATCGGCGCGGCCGGTGGCGCGACGATCCCGGTGCAAGTGACCAAGGCGCTGATCGGCTGGATCGACTGGCATCTGTCGGCGCAGGACGCGATCGCGCTGCCGATGCTCTATTCGCCCGGCGACACGATCACGATCGAACAGGGTTCGTCGCTGGTCGGGATGATCCCGGCGCTCGAAGCGCTGGGCCACAAGGGGATCGGCCAGCGCTATCTGCCGCTCAAGGCCAATGCGGTCGAGCGCACCGCCAAGGGCTGGGTCGGTGCGGCCGATCCGCGCAGCGAGGGCGCCGCGGTTCGGCAATAAGGCAGGTTGCTGCTGAGGAGCAGGTCGCTTACACCCGTTTGCGGAGAAACCCGGCGACAGACCGGGGGTTTAGGGGAACGGGACAAGGCATGAAGCTCACCGATTTCGCATCGGCCAACAATCTCGTGGAGCTGTTTCTCAGCCGGGCGGACGAGCTCGGCGACAAGCCGTTCCTGTGGGCGAAGCGCGGCGGCGCATGGCATTCGCAGAGCTGGAACGAAGTCGCGCGCAAGGTCTGCCTGGTCGCGGAGAATTTGCGCAAGCTGGGGCTGAAGGACGGCGACCGGGTGGTGCTGGTGTCGGAGAACCGCCCGGCCTGGTGCATCGCGGACCTCGCGATCATGGCCGCGGGCTGCGTCACCGTCCCCGCCTACATCACCAACACCGAGCGCGACCACCAGCACATTCTCGACAATTCGGGCGGCCGGGTGGTGATCGTTTCGACCGACAAGCTCGCCAAGCCGCTGATCCCGGCGGTGATGAGTTCGGGCCTGGCCGAGCACGTGATCGGGCTCGACGATCTCAACGTCCAGCAATCCGGCACCTTCGATTACCACAGTTGGGAAAGCCTGCTCGCGGGCGACGCAGCGGAAGCGCGCAAGGCGGTCGAAGAGCGGCTCAAGGGCATCACCCGCGAGACGCTGGCCTGCATCATCTATACCAGCGGCACCGGCGGCGCACCGCGCGGGGTGATGCTCCACCACGGCGCGATCCTCTGCAATATCGAGGGCTCGGCCTATCTGCTGGTCGAGGACTTCGGGTGGGACGACGAGGTGTTCCTCTCGTTCCTCCCGCTCAGCCACGCCTATGAGCACACCGGCGGCCAGTTCCTGCCGATCGCGCTTGGTTCGCAGATCTATTACGCCGAAGGGCTCGACAAGCTGGCGAGCAATATCGAGGAGGTGCGCCCGACGATCATGGTGGTCGTCCCGCGCCTGTTCGAAGTGCTGCGCACGCGGATCATTAAACAGGTCGAGAAGCAGGGGCGGGTCGCCAACTATTTGATGGACCGGGCCCTGGCGATCGGGGAACGCGGCTTCGCCGGCCGCAAGCGTCTACGCGACGTGCCAATGAACTTGCTGCTCGAACGTACGCTCAAGCCCAAGATCCGCGAGCGCTTCGGCGGACGGATCAAAGCCCTGGTTTCGGGCGGGGCGCCGCTCAATCCCGATGTCGGGACGTTCTTCGAGGCGATGGGCCTGACGATGCTGCAAGGCTATGGCCAGACCGAGTCTGCGCCAGTGGTGAGCTGCAACCGGCCCAAGGTCGGGCTCAAAATGGACACGGTCGGCCCGCCGATGCGCGGGGTCGAGGTCAAGATCGCAGGCGATGGCGAAATCCTTGTGCGCGGCGAGCTGGTGATGCTCGGCTATTGGCGCAATCCCGCAGAGACCGAGCGGACGCTCGTCGACGGCTGGCTGCACACCGGGGACATCGGCCATCTCGACGACAAGGGCCGGATCGTCATCACCGACCGCAAGAAGGACATGATCGTCAACGACAAGGGCGACAATGTCGCGCCGCAGAAGATCGAGGGCATGCTGACCCTGCAGAACGAGATCGCCCAGGCGATGGTTGCGGGCGACAAGCGGCCCTATATCGTCGGGCTGCTGGTGCCCGATCCCGAATGGGCGCACGACTGGGCGCGAGCCAATAACGAGAAATTCGATCTCGCCCGGCTGCAGGAGCTGCCCGCCTTCCGCAGCGCGGTGCGCGCCGCGGTAGACCGGGTGAATCAGGATCTGTCGGTGACCGAGAAAGTGCGGCAGTTCGCTTTCGCGGACGAGGCCTTCACGATCGAGAACGGCGAGATGACACCGAGCCTCAAGATCCGGCGGCACATGATCAAGGCGCGCTACGGCGACCGCCTCGATTCACTCTACAAGGATTAGGTCAGGCCGCGCGCTGGCCCAGTTCGATCCTGATTGCGCCGAGCTGGCTCTTCAGGATGATGAAGGAATGTTCGAGTTCCTGCAGGAAGGCTTCCGCCTCGACCCGGCTCACCGCCCAGCGCCCGCGCGCCGCGCGGTTGCCGCGGTAGGAAATCATGTCAAACAGCCCGTACCACTTGCCTTCGCGGTCGACCGCTTCGGTACAGACGCCGTGGGCGAGGATGTCGCTGCGCGATTCGAGGCCCTGCCAGCTCGCCAGCACTGCGCTGGCATCCTTGGCGTCGGTGTTGTCGCCGATCAATATGTCGACCATCCGCACCGCTTCGACGGTGCGCTGCGCGGCGACCGGATAAAGATTGACTCTGAGGCCCGCGTCGCGCGCGAGTTCGAGCAGCGCGCCGATCAGCACTTCGCCCTGCGCGAACAGGTCGAGGCATTCCGCGCGCCACGCCTCGATCTCGGCGCGCGCCAGATCATGCGGCGAAAGCTGGTCGAAGTTCTCCATGCTCATGCTCGTCTGGTTCCTCAGGCCGCTTCGGCTTCGACATATTCGGGATAGAAACACGGCGGACGGGCCGACCAGCCGGGGGCGGTCGCGGCCGCTTCGCTGAGCGACTGGAGCAGTTGCTTGCGCCGTTCGGGGCGGATCTGCGGCAGTGCTGCGGCCCCGCAGAAGGCGGCGGGCAGGAACGGACGGATGTCCGCGCCGAGCAGCCGCTCGTAAAGGAAGCGATAGGCGGAAAAGCCGTTCAGCCGTTCCTGCGCGAGGTCGAAGGCAGTGACCCGCAGCAGCGTGCCCATGAAAGTGTCGATCCCGTCGAGGGTCGTCTCGTCATGCGTCGCGCCGCGCAGCGCCTTGAGGTCCTGGTAGGCGACATACTGGCTGCGAATCGACGAACGCTCGTCCGCGTCGCGCGCCCACAGCTTGAACGCGTCCTGCCGGCCGAGCCCGACATCGAGACTCCGCTTGATGTAGCGCTGCTCGCATGGCGCAAAACTGGCGAATTCGCGCAGTTCCGCAATCGTCAGCGAAGTAGCGTCCTGCAATGCCATGCCCCTGTTCTCCTGGCGACCCCGGAGAACGACATGCACCCTGGATGGTTAGTATCCCGTAAACCCAAACGTGGATTTAGTGCGGGGTCAGATCAGGCCGGCGAGCGGACTTGAGGGATCGGCATATTTGCGGGTCGCCATGCGGCCGGCAAGATAGGCTTCGCGCCCGGCCTCGACCGCCAGCTTCATCGCGTGGGCCATGCGGATCGGGTCCTTCGCTTCGGCGATCGCGGTGTTCATCAGCACCCCGTCGCAGCCGAGCTCCATCGCCACCGCCGCATCGCTGGCGGTGCCGACCCCGGCATCGACCAGCACCGGCACCGAAGCGCCTTCGACGATCAGGCGGATCGTCACCCGGTTCTGGATCCCGAGCCCCGAGCCGATCGGCGCGCCGAGCGGCATCACTGCAACCGCGCCCGCTTCCTCGAGCTGTTTCGCGGCGATCGGATCGTCGGTGCAATAGACCATCGGCAGGAAGCCTTCACCGGCCAGCACTTCGGTCGCTTTCAGCGTCTCGCGCATGTCGGGGTAGAGCGTGCGCGCCTCGCCCAGCACTTCGAGCTTCACCAGGTCCCAGCCGCCCGCCTCGCGCGCCAGGCGCAGCGTACGGATCGCTTCTTCGGCGGTGAAGCAGCCGGCGGTGTTGGGGAGGTAAGTGACTTTCCTGGGATCGATGAAATCGGTCAGCATCGGTGACTTCGGGTCCGACACGTTGACCCGCCGCACCGCGACCGTGACGATCTCTGCACCCGAAGCTTCGAGCGCCGCGGCGTTCTGCGCGAAATCCTTGTACTTGCCGGTGCCGACGATCAGCCGTGAGCGAAAGGTTCGCCCCGCGACGGTCCAGCTGTCCGCGCTGCTCTTCTCGACCGCGTCGCCGCCGCCGACGAAATGGACGATCTCGAGCACATCTCCGTCTGCAAGCGGCGCTTCGCGCAAGGTGGAGCGCGGAACGATCTCTCCATTGCGCTCGACCGCGACCTTTTCGGGAGCGAGTTCGAGCTCGGTGACGAGTTCGGCGATCGTCGCCGCGGAACTCCGCCGAGATTCGCCGTTGACGGTAAGGGAAAGCGCAGCAGCCATGCGCCGCGCAATAAACCCTAGTGCGCGCCGCGCAAGTTCAGGATGTGGCCGAGCGCGACGAGGCTGACGCCGATCACCGTGAGCACCGCTTCTTCGGTCCCGTGCGGAACGGCGAGCGCGCCGCCCATGAAGGAGAGGCCCGTCATCGCGACCACGAAGGGCGCGGCACGGCGATGGCGGACGGCCCCGAGGCCGATCGCGACCGCCGCAATGAAGGCGGCAAGCGCGAGGCCGATGCGGTGAATCGCCGGGTCGAGCAAAATCCCGCCACCAATCCCGAGGAAGGCAACGAGCACCACCCCCGACACGCAGTGAAGCGCGCAGAGGCAGGACAGGAACAGGCCGGCACGGTCGAGCCGGCCGCGAATCGTTTGCTGCGGCGGAGCCATGGGGCCCATGTATGTAACGATATTACATTGCGCAAGCGAACCTTGCGCTTTCGCCGCCTCCGGCGCACAGGGCGGCACATGAATGCCACAGTTGATCGCAGCCGGCCTCTCGCCATCGCGCGCTGGCTGATCGTAGTCGCCTTTCTCGTCATCCTGATGGTCGTGGTCGGCGGGATCACCCGGCTGACCGAATCGGGGCTTTCGATCACCGAATGGAAGCCGGTCACCGGCGCGCTGCCACCGCTCAGCGATGCGCAATGGCAGGCCGAATTCGCCGCCTACCAGCGGATCGGCGAGTACCGCCAGATCAACGGGCCGGCGGGGATGACGCTGGCCGATTACAAGTTCATCTATTTCTGGGAATGGAGCCACCGCCTGCTCGGGCGGCTGATCGGGCTCGCCTTCTCCGCGCCGCTGGCGTGGTTCTGGGTCCGCCGGCAGATTCCTTCGGGCTACAAGCTGCGCCTTGTCGCCTTGCTCGCGCTCGGCGGGCTGCAGGGCGTGTTCGGCTGGTTCATGGTCCGCTCGGGCCTGAGCGACAAGGTTACCGACGTGAGCCATTTCTGGCTCTCGATCCACCTCCTCACTGCGCTCATCACGCTGGCTGGGCTGGCGTGGACCGCGCTCGATCTGATCGATCTCGGAAAATCGGGAGCACGGCCCGCGCGCCTGACGCAGCTCGGGGCCGCAACCGGGCTGGTGCTGCTGGTCCAGCTGCTGCTCGGCGCCTGGGTCGCCGGGCTCAACGCCGGGCTGGCGTCCGACACCTGGCCGCTGATGCAGGGTCGGCTGGTGCCAGAGGCCGACTGGAGCAAGGGCGCGATGTGGGCCGCGACCCACGATCCGTTCCTGATCCACTTCCTCCACCGCTGGTGGGCCTGGGTGGTCGTCGCAATGCTGGTGGTGCTGGCGCGGGCCTGCAAACACGCGGGTGACCGCAAAGGGTCGGTGGCGATCCATTCGGCCTTCGGGACCCAGATCATCCTCGGCATCGCGACTGTGCTGACCGGCGTCTCGCTGTGGATTGCGGTGCTGCACCAATTGGTCGGAGCGCTGCTGGTGGCCGCGACGGCATGGGGCGCGCACTCGGTCGGGCGCCGCCGATGAACACGGCGCTGATCTGGTGCCCTTTCCCAAATGAAGACGAGGCTGCATCTATCGCCGGGCAACTGCTTGACGAGCGCCTGATCGTCTGCGTCAATCTCGTTCCCATGATGCGCTCGCTTTACGAATGGAACGGGGAACGCGGCGACGCCCGCGAATGCGGCGCCCTGTTCAAGACCGAGGCGAGCCTGCTGGCGCAAGCGATCGCCCGCATCGAAGCGCTCCATTCCTACGATGCGCCGGCGATCGCCGGGTGGGAAGCCGACCGCTGCGGCGATGCGACCCGCGACTGGGTCGCGGCGCTCAAGGGGGCGGCGGCATGACTCCGCGGCTTACCCGGCGCGGCGCGATCGAGCTGCTGGCGGCCGGCGCGATCGGCAGTCTCGCCACGCCGATCTCCATCGCCAGGGCCGCCGAAGCTGCCCGGCTCGCGCCGCCGGACACGCCGATGCTGTTCACCGATCGCGTGCGCCGCGACCTGATCGGCGACGCGGCGCTGATTACCGAACGCCTCTACGAATTGAAGTTCGTTCCGCTCGCACAGGGTTACCGGGTCGAGGGCACGCAGATCTCCAGCACGATCGACGCCCCGCCCGAACTCGCCCCGCTCGCCGAGGTCTGGCGCAAGACACCGCAGAGCCGGTATTTCCCCTTCGAGATCGACCGCAACGGGCTGGTGGTTCCGGCTTCGGGTCCTGCTCCGGGCGGTGCCCTGGATCTCAGCGAGGCGATCGATACCGGGCTGAACCTGTTGCGCGCCGGCGGATCGAGCGAAGCCGAGCTGGCCGATGCGCAGGCCTTCTTCCTCTGGCTGCAGCAGGCCGCCAACCAGATCGGCTCGGACGTGCCGCGCGATCTGTTCGTGCCGCCGCCCGAAATGCAGCAGGCCAGCCGGGTGATCGAACTGCCGGGCGGCACTTCGGGAACGATCGAGGTCAGCTTCCTCGGCTCGCTGTGCCCTGAGACCGGGCTGATGCGAGATGCGCAGCGCCAGATCGTCACCCGGGTCGAAGGGACCAGCCAGCGCACAGTCGATAGCTGGGCGCTCGCCCTCGCCTGACCGCTTATTTACTGCGCGGTATTATTTTACCTCTCCGCAAAGCCCCGGATTACTTGACTTGCCGCACGTTTCCGCACAAAGGCGCGCACTTCGCGGAGCAGGCTCCGCCGAACGATACAAGGATTCGACAGCCCATGAAGGCGCTCAGCAAGATCACCCGGTCGATCAAGCCGGCCGAGGTGGAGAAGAAGTGGCATTTGATCGATGCCGACGGCTTGGTGGTCGGCCGCCTCGCGGTGGTGATCGCCAATCACCTGCGCGGCAAGCACAAGCCGAGCTTCACCCCGCATGTCGATTGCGGCGATCACGTCGTGGTGATCAATGCCGACAAGGTGAAGTTCACCGGCAACAAGCTGCAGGACAAGCGCTATTACAAGCACACCGGCCACCCCGGCGGGATCAAGGAAACCAGCCCCGCGAAGGTGCTGGGCGGCCGGTTCCCCGAGCGTGTGCTGGAAAAGGCGGTTGAGCGGATGATCCCGCGCGGCCCGCTCGGCCGTGCGCAGATGCGCGCGCTGCACCTATATGCCGGCTCCGAGCATCCGCATGCGGGCACCCAGCCCCAGCCGCTCGACGTCGCTTCGATGAACCGCAAGAACAAGGCTACCGCATAATGGCCGACAACGACACCAACACCGTTTCGGATCTCGCCGATCTGAAAGACATCACCGGCGACGCGCCTGCCGCGAATGCGGTTGCCGCCGCTGAAGGCGTGGCCGAATACACTCCGGTGGTGAGCAACGCCCCGCTGCGCGAGCAGGAAGTCGATTCGCTCGGCCGCGCTTATGCGACCGGCCGCCGCAAGGACGCCGTCGCCCGCGTGTGGCTCAAGCCCGGCACCGGCGCGATCATCGTCAACGGCCGCCCGCAGGAAACCTATTTCGCGCGCCCGACCCTGCGCCTGGTGATCAACCAGCCGTTCCAGGTCTCGGACCGTGAAGGGGCCTACGACGTCGTCGCCACCGTCAAGGGCGGCGGGCTTTCGGGCCAGGCCGGTGCGGTCAAGCACGGCATCGCCCAGGCGCTGAGCAAGTTCGAGCCCGCCCTGCGCGGTGCGGTGAAGGCCGCCGGCTTCCTCACCCGCGACAGCCGCGTGGTCGAGCGCAAGAAGTACGGCCGCGCCAAGGCTCGCCGCAGCTTCCAGTTCTCGAAGCGCTAAGCTTCCCGGACATTCCGAACACGAGAGGGCGGCCCTGCGGGGCCGCCCTTTTATTTTGGCGTCAGTGAACCGGCGGATCGACTTCCGGCACCATCGCCACCGGCGCCACCGGCTCGCCCGGTTTGCGCGGGGGTAGCGCGTCAGGCGGCACTTCCTCGATCTGCATGTCCGGCGTCGGCACATGTTCGAGGTTGCGCACCTTCACTGCCAGCTCGCTGCCGTCCCAGGTGATCTCGTTGAAGCTCGGCGGAGTCGAGCGGACCCGCTTCGACAGTGTCCCCGCCCCGATCATCCGGACCGGGCCGTTCGCGGTCTGATGAACCAGATCGAACGGGTCGTGGACATGGCCGCTCAACACCGCGAGCACCGGGCGCTTCGCCAGTTCGCGCAGCGCATTCTCGCCATGGCGGGTGAGCGCGGTGCCGTGGGTGCCGACTTCGACCAGCGGGTGATGCACGGTAACCAGCGCGCGGACGCCCTTGGGCAGCGCATCGATCGCGGCGAGGCATTTCGCCAGTGCGGGCTTGGTCACATAACCCTTGGACCAATTGAAACGCGGCTGCGCGCGCACAGCGGTCTTCAACGGCACGATCGCGATCCCCGGCAGGTCGATCTCGGTTTCGACCAAGTGCTCGATCGCCTTGAACCGCCGGTAGGGATCGAGAAACCGCTCGGCGAGGTTGAAATAGGGCATGTCGTGATTGCCGATCTCGACCGTCACCGGGATGTCGAGCCCCTGGATCCACGCACAGGCGGCGGCGAATTCGTGATGCCGCGCGCGCATGGTGAGATCGCCGGTGATCGCGACCGCATCGGGCTGCTGGCGGGCGATCTCGTTTTTCGCCCAGGCGAGCGCCTCGCGGTCTTCGAGCCCGAAATGGATATCGCTCAGGTGGAACAGGCGGACGGTCATGGCGCTTCGGTCGCCAGCAGATCGACTTCGCAGGGGGCCAGCGCGAAGCGTATCCGGCGCCCGGTATCGACCGGCTCACCGTCGACCAAAAGCCCGACCGGATCGTCGGCGACGTTCTCGATCGTCAGCTCGGCGACCTTGCCGAGCGTATCGTGTGGCCCCTCCCGGAAATCGCGCTTCAGCAAAGCTAACCCCTGGGCGAGATATTCCTCTAGCGTCTCCGCATAATAGGCATCGACCACGAAGCCGCCCTGCTCGGGCGTCAGCATCACCAGCGGATAGCCTTCGGGCCGCCCCAGCTCCTTGCAGACGATCATCGGTGCGGCGACCGACTTGCCGATCGCCTGCGCGGTACCGACCGCCGCCGCCGGGATATCGACCTTGCGGATCGCTTCGCGGACGTCGTTCCATTGCGTGCCGGGCCCCGCCATCACGCCGGACAGCCCGTCGCCCTTGTCCCCGCACCGCACGATATCGGGCCGGGTCCGGCTTACCTTGCCGGCAGCGACCGCCGCGAGAACATCCGGCAGTTCGCGATCGCCATGCAGGCGGTGATAGAGCAGGTTCATCGTCCCGCCGGGCAGGATCAGCACCGCGCCGTCCCAACCGTAAAGCGAGGTGACCAGCGCGTTGACCGTCCCGTCGCCAGTATAGATCGCTACGAGATCCGCCCCCGCCGCGTCGAGTTCCTCGGGGCGCGGGAGGTCTTCGTCCGGGAAGCAGGTCGCCCGCACCACCGTGAACCCAGCCGCGGCGCAGGTGTCGCGCAGCTCGGTGAGGGAAGTGCCGGTGTTGGAACCGCTGGCTTCATTGGTCACCAGCCAGAGGGATCGCCAGGAACTGTCGGTGTCGCTCATCGAGGGGTCAAAGCTCACTTCGCTGTGAAAGTTCCCGTTTAGCGCCGGAACCTTACGCCCTGTGTGACAGGATCAGCCACGCGGCAATCGCATTCGAGCCGCTATAGATCAGATAGGCCCAGCTCCATCCCGCATGGCCGTTGCCGATCATCAGCATCACCGCCAGCAGGATCGCGAATTCGGCGATCATGCTGCCGCGCCCGCCGCTGCCGACAAGGAAGCGGGGCAGCAGGGCGACCACCGGATGCCGGCTTTCGATCACCGCCTTGTGGAGCGCGAAATTGCCGATTCCGAGGAGGAAGGTGAAAAGAATCGCCATCTGCCGAGGACTGTGGGCGCAATTTCATCCGATGCCAAATGGTGTTCGTCCGCCGCGGCGTGCCGTTCGTCCAGCCGGGGACTCGCTCGTCGGACGGCTTTGCTGGACGGTCGATGCGGCAATGCCCGCGCGCTCGGGCAGGCATATCCCATTCTCGTGCAGCGCTTCCGCAACCCCCTTGGGAGCGCCGCCCGAAGGAGGAATGAGGATTATGAAAGCCCCCCTGATCGCAATCGCGGCCGCATTCGGCGCCGCGCTCATCGCCCAGCCCGCTTTCGCAGAGTCGGTCACGGTCCAGTACAAGGACCTCGATCTCGCGAGCGACGCCGGACAGAAGGAGCTCGACAACCGGATCGACAGCGCGGCCCGCAAGGTCTGCGGCTTCAGCCAGCGCACCACCGGCACCCGCATCCCGGACAAGGAGGCGCGCGATTGCGTCGCCGAAGCCAAGCAGAAGCTCGTCAAGCGCATCACCGCGCTGGCCGAGAAGGACAAGGGCAAAGAGGTCGCCGGCAGCTGACCGGTAGGCATCGCCCGGTGAGCCTGTTTCAGTCCCATGGCTCGCCGGGCAAACTGGCCATGGCCGGCGCACCCCGGATCGGGCGCTTTTCGAGCATCGAGCTTCGCCCGGTCAGCGGCCGGCCATGGCCTTCACTCTCGCAAGATAGGTGCGGCCGATGCGCAGGATCTCGCCGCCTTCGGTCTCGACCGACCAGACCCCCAACCCTTCGTGCCTCAGCCCGCGGATACCGTCGCGGCGCAGAATGCATGAGCGGTGGATGCGGATGAATTCCGCCGGATCCAACCGCGCTTCGAGCCCGGCGATCGTCTGCAGCAACAGGTAGCTTGCCTGTCCGACATGGAGCCGCACGTAGTCGCGCTCGGCGTCGATCCGCTCCACCTGCGAAGCCTCGATCCGGATCAGCTCCGAACGGTGCGGCACCCAGAATTCCGCCAGCCATTCGCTCGCCGGCGTGCCCGCCGCGCCCCGCCGCGCCACTGCCCGGCCAATCGCACGCTGGAGTCGCTCGGGCGTAACGGGCTTGAGCACATAGTCGACCGCTTCGAGATCGAAGGCCTCGACCGCAAAATCGTCATGCGCGGTGACGAAGATCACTGCCGGCCGATGCTCGCGCCCGCTGAGCGCGCGGGCGACCTGCAGCCCGTCCATCTCGGGCATGGTCATATCGAGCAGCAACAGATCGGGCGACAGCGCCTCGACCAGACGCAGGGCCGCGCCGCCGTCGCTAGCCGTGCCGACCACCGCCAGATGATCGAGTTCGGCGCAGATCACCTGCATCCGTTCGACCGCGAGCGGCTCGTCATCGACGATGAGAGTGCGCAGGGGCGTGGGTGCTTCGTCAGCCATGGTTGATCAGCGGGATGCGGATGAGGGTGGAATAGCCGGAGCCGGTCGGGCCCGAGACGATGCTCGCCTGCTCGCCGAAACGCGCTTCGAGTCGTTCGCGCACGTTCTGCAGGCCGATCCCGTAACCATGCGTGGTTGTCGCAGCAGCCTTGCCGCGCTTGCCCTTGCCGTCGTCCGACACGGTGATCACCAGCCGCCCGTATTCCTCGCGCGCGGAGAGCGTGATCGTGATCTTGCCGGACGAGGGAGCAACCGCATGCTTGACCGAATTCTCGACCAGCGGCTGCAGGATCATCCCCGGCACTTTCGCTCCCTCGAGTTCCTCGGGCAATTCGTAAACCGCCACCAGCCGCTCGGGGAAACGGACCGCCTCGATATCGAGATAAAGCCGCTGGAGCGCGAGCTCCTCGGCCAGCGGCACATCGGATGTCGGGTCGTCCGCGAGGCTGCGGCGATAGAAGGTCGAAATCGTCTGGATCATCGTTTCGGCCTGCTGGGTGCGATTGGTGAGCACCAGCGCCGACAGCGAGTTGAGCGTATTGAACAGGAAGTGCGGATTCACCTGGTAGCGCAGCGAGCGCAGCTCGGCCGCCTTGGCCGCGCGGCGGAACGCGCCTTCGCGCCGTTCGGCGGTGCGCGCCTGCTCGCCCGCGACCAGCGCAAGATAGAGCGCGCACCACGCCAGCATGAGGAAATAGCGCCCGAGCGCGACTTCGGTGATCTGCTGGAGCTGGGTTTCGCTGGGGCTGGGCATGCCCGTGGCCTCGCCCGTGTCGGGCAGCTCGGCCTGCGGCGCTTCAGGCGCGGGCGGAGCAGCCGGCGGCTCGCCCGGCCGGGCGGGCTGCGGTGCGGGGACGTCGACCAGCAGGTTGCCGCTCTCGTCGCGCCGGACCTTCACCCCCTGCTGTTCGCCGAGCCGCTCGACCACCTTGGCCTCGACATCGGCAAAGACCAGCCGGTTCGCCTGCGCCAGCACGACCGAAACCGGAGCGGCGATCACCAGCGCCGCGGCGACCTTCAGCCACAGCGGTTTGAGGTCGAACAGGCGCAGGATCAGCCACATCGCGAAGGTGACCGCGACCCCGATCACCGCGACCACGATCCGCCGCCACAGCAATTCGAATTCGAAGCCGAGATCGAGGATTTCGGCTCGCACCGTGGTCAGGACGAAATAGCACGCCCACAGGCCCACGATCGAGGCAAGGACGGTGCTTACGGGTACGCGCGGGCGCGCAATGTCGAGTTCGACTTCCTGCATTTCAGCGCCGGATTGCCGGATGCGCGGGCAAAACACCAGTGCGGTGGTCGAAGGCGGTCACGGGTTGATCGACGGACGAACCGCCGATGCGGCCGGACCAACTGCTTCAGGCAAGGAGCTTTTCCTGCGCGATCTTCTCGCGCCAGACCAGCGGCGCGAGCTGGTGGACATTGTTGCCCTCGGCATCGACCGCCACCGTTACCGGCATATCCTCGACCGTGAATTCATAGATCGCTTCCATCCCGAGATCGGCGAAGGCGAGCACTTCGGCCCGCTTGATCGCCCGGGCGACGAGATAGGCCGCTCCGCCGACCGCCATCAGATAGGCGGATTTGTGCCGCGCGATCGATTCGGTCGCCGCCGGCCCGCGCTCGGACTTGCCGACGCTGGCGAGCAGGCCGAGATCGAGCATCATGTCGGAGAACTTGTCCATCCGCGTGGCGGTGGTGGGACCGGCGGGGCCGACCACCTCGTCGCGAACCGGATCGACCGGGCCGACATAATAGATAACCCGGCCCTTGAAATCGACCGGCAGTTCCTCCCCCCTGGCCAGCATGTCCTGGATGCGCTTGTGCGCCGCATCCCGCCCGGTGAGCATCTTGCCGTTGAGCAGCAGCCGGTCGCCCTGCTTCCAGCCCTGCACCTCTTCGGCGGTCAAAGTATCGAGATCGACCCGCTTGGCGGCCTTGTCCGGCGACCAGGTGACCTGCGGCCATTCGTCGAGCTTCGGCGTCTCGAGATAGCTCGGGCCCGATCCGTCGAGGGTGAAATGCGCGTGGCGGGTCGCCGCGCAATTGGGAATCATCGCGACCGGCTTGCCCGCCGCGTGGCAGGGCCAGTCGAGGATCTTGACGTCGAGGATGGTGGCGAGCCCGCCCAAGCCCTGTGCGCCGATGCCCAGCGCATTGACCTTGTCGAAGATCTCGATCCGCAATTGCTCGATATCGTTCCGCGGCCCGCGCGCCTTAAGCTGGGCCATGTCGATCGGCTCCATCAGGCTCTGCTTGGCAAGCTTGACGCAATGTTCGGCAGTGCCGCCGATCCCGATCCCGAGCATTCCCGGCGGACACCAGCCGGCGCCCATCTGCGGCAGCATTTCGAGCACCCATTCGACGATATTGTCGCTGGGGTTCATCATCTTGAACTTGGACTTGTTCTCGCTCCCGCCGCCTTTGGCCGCGACATCGACCGAGACCGTATTGCCCGGAACCATCTCGACGCTGAGCACGCAGGGCGTGTTGTCGCGGGTGTTGCGGCGGGTGAAAGCGGGATCGGCCAGCACCGAGGCGCGCAATTTGTTCTCGGGATGGTTGTAGGCGCGGCGCACCCCTTCATCGACTACGTCCTGCAGCGAGCGCGCCGATTCCAGGCGGCAGTCCTGCCCCCACTTCACGAACACGTTGACGATGCCGGTATCCTGGCACAGCGGCCGGTGCCCCTCGGCGCACATCCGGCTGTTGGTGAGGATCTGCGCGATCGCGTCCTTCGCTGCAGGGCCCTGCTCCGCTTCGTAGGCATCGCCGAGCGCGCGGATGTAATCCATCGGATGGTAGTAGGAGATGAACTGGAGCGCGTCGGCGACGCTTTCGATCAGGTCGTCCTCGCGGATGGAAACCCAGTTCGCACTTGCAACGCCGCTCATCGGGTACCACCTTCTTGCAGTCGATTGGGCGCCCCCTTATCGCGACCATTTGTTACCGTCAAAGCGCTTGGCTGACGGCGCAGTTATGCCTAAAGCGGAGCAGATTGCGCGGGCGTGTTATCCATGTAATACAGTCCGCATGAAGGGTTCCGAAATGACACTCGTTAAAGAGCAGCCGGCGGTGACTGGTTTTGCGGCGGCCAGAAAGGCCATGATAGATAGCCAGCTAAGAGTAAGTGGGGTTAATACCTACTTCGTGCGCGAGCGCATGGGGGCCGTCCCGCGCGAGAATTTCGTTCCCGCTGAGGTCCGCGCCGTCGCCTACACCGATCGCGCGGTTCCGCTCGGCAACGGGCGCTTTCTCGCCGCGCCACTGGTGCAGGGCCGCATGCTCGAGGAAGCAGCCCCGACCCTCGCCGACAAGGCGCTGGTGGTGGACGGCGGCAGCGGATACCTCGCCGAACTGCTGCGCCCGCTGGTCGGATCGCTCAAGGTCGTTCCCGCTTCGGATGCGACCGCCTTGGGCAAGAACAGCGATTATACGCTGCTGGTGATCGACGGCGCGATCGAGCACTTGCCCGATACCCTGGCCAAGCGCCTCGCGGATGGCGGGCGGGTCGTCACCGGCCTCGTCGTGCGCGGGCTCACCCGCCTCGCCACCGGGCGCAAGGCCGCGGGCGAAGTGGCGCTGATCCCGCTGGCCGAGATCGGCATCCCGGTGCTCCCGGAATTCGCGGCGGCGAAGGGCTGGAGCTTCTGACCGTGCCCCAATCCAGGAACAGACTGGCGCTGCTGGCCGGCGCGGCGCTCCTTGCCGTTCCCGCGCCGGTGCTCGCGGACACGCTCAAGGAAGCGCTGGTCAATGCTTACGAGACCAACCCGACCCTGATGGCCGCGCGCGCCAACCAGCGCGCGACCGACGAGAACGTGCCGATCAACCGCGCCAGCGGGCTGCCGTCGGCTTCGGGCACGGTGACCTATACCGAGCAGATCAAGGAAACCACGCCCGATCCCGGCAATCTCTTCGCCGACCGCTCACTGGGCGCGGGGCTGACCCTGAGCGTGCCGATCTATTCCGGCGGAGCGGTGAAGAATTCGGTCCGCGCGGCCGACACACGGGTCGAGGCCGGGCAGGCCGACCTGCGCGCGACCGAGAGCTCCGTGTTCAGCCAGGTGGTCGCCGCCTATATGGACGTGATCCTGAACGAGGCGCTGGTCGGGCTCGCGACCAACAACGTCAACGTGCTGAGCGTCAACCTGCAGGCGACCAGCGATCGATTCGAGATCGGCGATCTTACCCGGACCGATGTCGCCCAGTCCGAATCGCGCCTGGCGCTGGCACAGAGCGATCTGCGAACCGCCCAGGCGAACCTCGCCAGCGCGCGTGAACGCTACATCCAGCAAGTCGGGCAGGCGCCGGACGATCTCCAGCCGCCGCCGCCGCTGCCGGGCCTCCCCGCGAGCCCCGAAGACGCCGTGAATGTCGCGCTGGAGGACAATCCCGACCTGATCGGCGCGCGCGAGCGCACCAAGGCCGCGGCTTACGATATCAACGTGGCCGGGGCCGGGCGCCTGCCCAAGGTCGAGGTCTTCACCAGCGGTTCCTATTCCGACCCGCTCGGCAGCGCGGTCGGCGCTTCGCTTTCGACCGGGCTCAATGCCGGCGTGCGCGCGACCATCCCGCTGTTCCAGGGCGGGCGGCCCGCCGCGCAGGAACGCCAGGCGCAGGCGCGCTCGGCCGCGGCGCAGGAGCAGGAAATTGGCACCGAGCGCGACGTGATCGCACAGGTCCGCGCCTCCTATTCGAGCCTCTCCGCCGCCACCGCGGTGATCGAATCGAACCAGAAGGCCGTTTCCGCCGCCGAGCTCAGCCTCGAAGGCGTCCGCGCCGAAAACACGGTCGGCAATCGCACGATCCTCAATATCCTCGATGCGCAGCAGGAATTGCTGCGCGCGCAGGTCCAGCTCGTGACCGCGCGGCGCAACGCCTATGTGGCGGGTTTCTCGCTGCTGGCGGCAATGGGCCATGCCGAAGCGCGCGACCTGGGGCTTGGCGACGAGACCATGCTTTACGACCCTGACGTCAACTACAAGCGGGTCCGCAACAAGATCTGGGACTGGGCGATGGACCCGGATCCGACCGCGCAGTCGACGCGCACGGTTGACACGCCGACGCAAGGCAGCGAAATTCCCAGCCAATAGGGCTTGAGCAGGGGCTATCTGACGTCATGCGGCATGAAAGCGAACCGTCGGTCGAGGAAATCCTCGCGTCGATCAAGAAGGTCATCGCGCGCGATCACCGCGAACAGGTGAGCGAAGAGCGCCGCCGCCGCGAATCCGGCGCTTCCGCCATCGCGCGCGAGGAAGAAGACGTGCTGGAGCTGGGCGCCGAAGCCGAACTGGTCGAGCAGGAAGCAGACGAGGAAGAGGCCCTGATCCCCGAGGAAGCGCGCGCTTCGATGCGCGAATCGCTTGCCGCCCTGGCGATGCTGGCCGAGCCCGGCGCTCCGCCGCAGATCGTCCGCTCGGGCGAGACTTCGCTCGAAGGCCTGACCCGCGAAATGCTTCGCCCGATGCTGGCCGAGTGGCTCGACCGGAACCTTCCCGACATGGTCGAGAAGCTGGTCGCGGCCGAGATCGCACGGATCGCCGGCAAGCGGGGCTAAGCGCCCGAATCATGTCCTTGACCGATATCGAGCGTGCGCAAAAGGCGCTCGATCTGATCGGCGGCGAAGGAATTCAGCGCCACATCTTCATTTGCGCCATGTCCGAAAAGGGCAAATGCTGCGACCGCGCGACGGGCGAAGCGGCGTGGAACTATCTCAAGCAGCGGATGCGCGAGCTTGGGCTGGCCGGACCCAAAGGTCATGTCCAGCGGACCAAGGCCGACTGCCTGCAGATCTGCGAGGCAGGGCCGGTCGCGGTCGTGTGGCCGGATGGGGTCTGGTATCATTCCTGCACCGAACCGGTGCTCGAACGGATCATCCAGGAGCACCTGATCGGCGGCGTTCCGGTGGAAGACTATCGCCTGCGCCCGACGCGCTAGCTCAGCCTTCGTCGCGATCCCTGCGCTGGTCGGCCACGGAAGCATCGTGGCCGGTTCCATTGGACAGGAACACCAGCCCCATCAGCGCCGCGCCGAGCAGCATCGTCACCCCGATTCCGAGCGCGGTCGCGATATAGAGGTGGATCGAGACGAACCCGTTCTCGGCATAGAGGATGGCGAAGGCGACGAGGATCGTCGCCAGTGCGGCCAGCGCCATCCACCGCATGATCCGCTTGAACCGCGCCCAGGCATGGAACGCGGTCTCGGGATCGTCGAGCGGGGAAGGCGAATTCATCGCGCGCCCATGCGCCTCCCTCTCGCGCTTGGCAACGGGATCGCGCCCGCCGCCCTGGCGTTTTGGGAGAATCGCCGCAGTGTGACATAGTGGCACGGTCAACACGCCCGAAGGGGGCAGGGACGGGAGACGTTTCAAGAGCACACGACAAGGGAGAAAGCCCATGACGATCGGACGAATCATCGAAGGCAAGATCAGCGGCATCGTCAGTTGCGAAGCCGGCGCCACGGTGGAGGAAGCGGCGCGGCTGTTGGCCGAGCACCGGATCGGGGCAATGCCCGTGTTCGAGAACGGCCGGCTTGCGGGAATCTTCTCCGAGCGCGACCTGCTTTATTGCATCGCGAAGGAAGGCGAGAAGGTGCTTGCGCGCCGCGTGGGCGAAGTGATGACCGCGCCGGCGATCACGGTCGATCCCGATACCGAGGTGCTGGAAGCACTGTCGCTGATGACCCGGCGCCGCATCCGGCATCTTCCCGTGGTCCAGCACGACCAGGTGTACGGCTTCGTTTCGATCGGCGATCTGGTGAAGCATCGCATCGAACTGGTCGAAGCGGAGGCCGAGCAGATGCGCGAATATATCCGTATGGCTTGAGCGGACGCGCCTGCGCCCCTACATCGGGCGCATGGAAACGCTCACCCTCACTCCCGCAGCCGCGCAGCGCGTCGCCTGGATCGCGCAGCGGCAATCGAAGCCGGCGATGCTCCGGCTCTCGGTCGAAGGCGGCGGCTGTTCGGGGTTCCAGTACAAATTCGATCTCGCCGACACGGCGGAGGAAGACGATTCGGTCAGCGAGACCGACGGGGTCAAGCTGCTGGTCGATCCGGTCAGCCTCGGCCTGATCGCCGGAAGCACGGTCGATTTCGTCGAATCGCTCGGCGGCGCGGCCTTCAAGGTCGAGAATCCGCAGGCAGCTTCGGGTTGCGGCTGCGGCTCGAGCTTCGGCATCTGATTCCCGCGTGAGAATCGCGTCCTTCAACATCAACGGCGTCCGCGCGCGCATGCCACGCTTGCTCGAATGGCTCGAAGAACGCCGGCCCGCGGTCGCGTGCTTGCAGGAGATAAAGTGCCAGGATGCGGACTTTCCCGCGGGGGAGTTCGAGAAGCTCGGCTACAAGGCGATCTGGCACGGGCAGAAGGGCTTCAACGGAGTCGCGATCCTGGCTGACAGGGTCGAGCCGATCGAGATCCAGCGCGGGCTCGGCGGAGATCCCGAGGATGAGCAGTCGCGCTACATCGAGGCCGAGGTCAACGGCGTGCGCGTCTGCAATCTCTATCTCCCCAACGGCAATCCGCAGCCGGGCCCGAAGTTCGACTACAAGCTCGCCTGGATGCGCCGCCTGCGCGCGCGCATGGCGGAGCTGCTGACCGCGGAAGTGCCGGCGGTGGTGCTGGGCGATTTCAACGTCATCCCGGAAGACAAGGATACCTTCTCGGTCAAGGCGATGGCGCTGGATGCGCTGACCCAGCCGGAGACGCGCGACGCCTATTTCCGCATCCTCAACGATGGCTGGACCGACGCGATCGATACGCTCAACCCGCGCGGCGGGGTGTGGACCTATTGGGATTTCCAGGCCGGGGCGTGGCAGCGCGACCAGGGTTTCCGGATCGACCATCTGCTGCTGTCGCCGCAAGCGGCCGACCGGCTTGCCGCCACGGGTGTCGACAAGGAATACCGCGGGCGCGAAAAGGCCAGCGACCACGCGCCGGTGTGGGTCGAGCTGCGCGACTGACCTCTATCGTCACCCCGGCGAAGGCCGGGGTCTCAGGCAATTCTGAAACTGCATGAGATGCCGGCCTTCGCCGGCATGACGATCAAAGGCGTTATTTACCGATAGAAGATGTGGCGATCGACGCGTGCGATCTGGGTCCGGCGCCAGGCCGGCTTCACATAGGACGCGTGGAAATAGAGCGCGTCTTTCACCGGGCTGTCCCACAACCCTTCGTGCGCTATCCGCGCGGTCGCGACGGCATTGTGCCACGCGCTCGAGGCAGTGTTGACCGCGGGCATGCGCCCGCCGTGAACGAAGGAGAATTGCGAGGGCTGCAGCACCACGCCGCAATAGCTCGCCGGGAACTTGCCGGATTCGGCTCGGTTGACGATCACCTGACCGACCGCAAGCTGGCCGACGAGCGGCTCGCCACGGGCTTCGAAATAGATCGCGCTCGCGAGGCAGCGCATGTCTTTCGACATTTCGCCTTCGGTTTCGATCGATGCGACGAGCTCGCCCAGCGACGCATAATCGACCTCCACCGGACGCTTGGCCGCGTCAGGCAGGGGCTGCACCACTTCCTTCGATACGAACACAACCGCGCTGGTGTTGTCTGCGGCTGTTTGAAGCGGGACTTCGTCGACCGCTTCGGTAATTTCCCCTCCCAGGGTCTTGTCCTGGGCGATGGCGCCGCTGGTGGCGGCACCGGCAATCGGTAAGACCATCATTGCCACGGCGATCGCCGCGGCCTGCTGGAATTTGCGACTCATGTTTTCGATCGTTTAGGCGGTGAACGTGCCCCGACGCAGGCAAGGGAGCTTCGCTCGAGAGCGAGGCCCAGTCACTGATCGGTCAATTCGAAAAAGGCCTGCCGGCCGTTCCCCGTCTGCGTGCCAGCTATCCCGGCCGATTTGCCGGTGTTGCCGCCTTCGCTTGAAGTGGGGCGCAAATAGGCCCCGGGGGTTTATAGTCAACTCATCGCTAACTTTAATCGATGAACCGTTCCGCATCGGCGATATCCAGTTCGACGATCCACAGATCGTCGTCCTGGCGACTCCGCCTGTCGAGATATTCCTGAAATTCCGGCGGATTTTCAGGGTCTTGGCTCTTGATGAGCGTCCATTTGCGAGTGCCGTCCAGCTGGGGCATGCGTTCGTATATTCTGTAGCTGCTGCCTTTTTCGCAACAAACCAGCAGGATCGTGCCGGCGTCGCGTTCGCCTCTTGCCAAGACGGTCGCGAAGCCGCCGGCGAGGTCGACCGCGCGGATCAGCCCGGAAACTTCGAGGTGCGCGGGCAGCCGGTCGTCCATTGCCGACCCGGGCTCAGGCTTTGGGGACGGTGTAGCCGGGCAGGCCGGAGAGCGCGATGCGCGAGCGCATGAAAGTGCCGGTGCCACGCCCGATTTCCTCGCCATCGGCGTCGGTCAAATGCGCCTCGGCGACGAACACCCGGCGTTTGCCGCTGACCCAGCGGCCCTCGGCGACGACTTTTCCCGCGCGGATCGGCGCGGTGAAGTGCAGGTTGAAACCCGTGGTCAGCAGGAAGCGGTCCGAAACCAGGCTGTTCGCGGCATAGAAGGCTGCATCGTCGAGCATCTTAAAATAGATCGTGCCGTGCGCGGCGCCGGCGGCATGATAGACCCGCTCATCGACGTCGAACTCGATCCGCGCGCGCCCGCGCCCGGTGATTGTCAGTTGCGAGGCGAACAGGGCGTTGATCGGCGCCGAGGCGTAAAGGCTTTCGAGCGCGCGGTAATGCAGCGCTGCCCCATCATCCTCGCGCGGAGGCAAAGTCTCAGGCAGCGTCGCGATCTGTGGCATTGGCGAGCAACGCATAGAGCGTTTCGGCGTCGCGTGCTTCGATCAGCGCATCGTGCGTGCGCTCGTCGCGCACCACCCGCGAGATCGCGGCGAGCGCATGGAGATGGGTAACCCCGGCGTTCTCGGGCGAAAGCAGGCCGAACACCAGATCGACCGGCATGGCATCCGCGGCGGCGAAATCGACCGGTTCCTTGAGCCGCAGCAGCGCTGCGACCGGGCGCTTCAGCCCTGGAACGCGCGCATGCGGGATAGCGACGCCGCGGCCGAAGCCGGTGCTGCCGAGCGCCTCGCGCTCCTCCAGCCGCTCGAGCACATCCTGCCCGTCGAGCTCGTAGACCTTGGCGAACCGCTGGGCCAGCTGGACCAGGATCTCGTGCTTGGTTTCGGCCCGGATTTCGCCCACCGAATCGGGCAAAAGGGTAAACAGTGACGTCATCGCTCTAACTTAGACTCGGCCTTCCAAAGACCCTGTTTCAACAACGGATGCACTGCGCCATCGCCAAAAGCTGACGGGAAATACCGTCCAGATCAAGGAGTTGTACGGTGCTGCGAGTTCGGTTGCGCTCCCTTTCGCGCAACCTTTCAGGATGGTTCGACCCAGCCGATCGAGCCATCGTGGCGGCGATAGACCATATTATGCTGTCCAGTTCCAGCATTTTTGAAAAGCAGCGCATTGGTGTGCCTGAGATCGAGCATCATCACCGCGTCCGAAACGGTCGCGACCGGAATGTCGACCTTGGTCTCGGCGATCACCAGCGGGGCGTCGCTTTCGACTTCGGCCTCGGGCTCTTCGGGGGCGAAAACGGTGTAGGCCGCCTCTTCCTCGCGCGCCGCATGGGCGGTCTGTTCATGGCGATCGTTGAGGCGGCGCTTGTAGCGGCGCAGCTGCTTGTCGATCTTCTCGGCGGCCTGGTCGAGTGCGAGGTGCGCGTCGTAAGCTTCCCCGTGGGATTTCACGATCAGCCCATGCATCACATGCATCACGATATCGCAGGCGAAGGCGTTGGCGGGGGCCTTGTTGAAGGTGACCTGCGAAGACAGTGCCCGGTTGAAATATTTCCCGATGACCTGATTCAGCCGGTCGGATGCATGGTCCTGCAAGGCGGCGCCGGTGTTCAGCTGGTGGCCGGAAACACGAATATCCATCGTAACGCTTACTCCTGCTGCAACCCGCCCCTCCCAGGGCGCCGAGCTATGCTCACGCCCCCCAGAGCGGGGATTCAATCGTTGCCAGAAATGCCGTGTGCCGCGCGAGTTCCTCTGGACTCGCGTCATGGGGGCGAGGCGCGCGGAATTCGCGCTTCTTCGCCGGGCTGCGCCTCAATTCGATAACCGCTTCCGCCACGTCGCTCGCGGCGAGTTCCAACCCGATCTGCCGCCCTCCGGTGAGTTCGACATAGACCTGGGCAAGCAATTCCGCGTCGAGCAGCGCCCCGTGCAGTGTGCGGTGGCTGCGGTCGATGCCGTAGCGGGTGCACAGGGCGTCAAGCGAAAGCTTGGCGCCCGGATGGCGGCGGCGAGCGATCTGCAGCGTATCGACCATGCGCGTGGTGCACACCGCTTCGTGGCCGCAAATCGCCAGCTCGGCATTGATAAAGCCGAAGTCGAAGGTCGCGTTGTGCGCCACCAGCGGAGAATCGGCGATGAACTCGATCAGTTCGGCGACGCGCTCGTGAAAGCGCGGCTTGTCGGCCAGGAACGAGTCGGACAGCCCATGAACCGCTTCGGCCTCGGCCGGCATGGAGCGATCGGGATTGAAATAGGCGTGGAAGGTGCGGCCGGTGGAAACCCGGTTGATCATCTCGATGCAGCCCACTTCCACCAGGCGATCCCCTTTGGCGGGATCGAGACCGGTGGTTTCGGTATCGAAGACGATCTCTCTCATCGCTTCCAATATCTGCCTGCGATGGCACGCTGGCAAGGGGGTGTCGCAGCTATTGTTGCAGTTTCGAGACCAGTTCGGCCACTTCCTTGCGCGTTTCGGCAAGGGAAAGTCCTGTGTCGATCACGAAATCCGCCCGCGCACGCTTGTCGGCGTCGGGAAGTTGCCGCGCGAGAATCTCGGCGAAGCGCTCCGGCGTCATGCCGGGCCGCGCCAGCACCCGGCGGCGCTGGGTTTCGGAATCCGCCGAAACGACCGCGATCGAATCCAAACCTTTCTCCCGGTGGGTTTCGAACAGGAGCGGAATGTCGAACACCACGAGCCTGGCGCCCGCATGCTCAATCAGGAATGCCTCACGCTCGGCCGCGACCGCGGGATGGACGATCGCTTCAAGCCGCGCCATCGCCTCCGCATTGCCGAACACCTGTGCGCCCAGGGCGGGCCGATCGACGCCATCGGCGCCGGTGGTCCCGGGGAATTCCGCCTCGATCGCTCCAAGCAGCGCGCCGCCCGGGCCCTGCAGGCGATGGACGCAGGCGTCGGCATCGAACACCGGCACGCCGAACTCCGCGAACATCGCGGCAACGGTCGATTTGCCCATTCCGATCGAGCCAGTGAGGCCGAGGATCCTGGGACGGCTCATCCGCCGAGCAGCTTGCGCAACTCCGCGTCGCCGTCTTCTCGCGGCGGAGCGACGCCGAAGAACTTCTCGAAGGCCTCGGCCGCCTGGCCGATCAGCATCGACAGCCCGTCGACCGTGCGGAAACCGCGCTCGCGCGCCGCCTTGAGCAGCGGCGTTTCGAGCGGATGGGTGACGATATCGTAGATCACGCTGCCGGGCGGGACATGGCTGAAGTCGAAATCGAGCGGCGGCTGCCCGGCCATGCCGAGCGGGCTGGCGTTGACGATCAGGTCGAAGCAGCCAGCGCGATCGTCGAATGCAAAATCGGTCGGCTCGGCAAAATGGGCGAGCGGGGCGACATGGTGCTCGCCCTCAGAGTCGAGCTCGTCGAGCAACGCCCGCGCCTTGGCCGGATCGCGGCCGGCAAGAACCAGCACGACATGCTCCGCTGCCAGTGCGACCACGATCGCGCGTGCCGCACCGCCAGTCCCGAGAATCCGCGCCATCCGGAACAGATGCTCGCGTGCAAGCAGTGGCCGCAGCGGTTCAAGAAAACCGCCCGCGTCGGTATTGTAGCCGGTAAGGCCGCCCTCCTCCGCGCGCACAATCGTGTTCACCGCCCCGATCTTCTCCGCAAGCGGGTCGAGCCGGTCGAGAAACGGCATCACCGCCTGCTTGTGCGGCATGGTTACATTGCAGCCGCGCCAGGCCGGGTCGCCGCGCCGTTCAGCGAAATATTCGCCGACGCCGTCCGGCCTGACGTGGCAGGCGCGATACTCGGCATCCAGCCCGAGCTGGCCGATCCAGTAGCCATGAATAGCCGGCGATTTCGACTGTACGATCGGGTCCCCGATGACTTCGGCGTAAGGGGTCGTCATGCCGCAAGCTCCGCTTCGGCGCGCAGCGCGGCGAGGACCGGCAGCAGCGGCATTCCGAGTACGGTGAACTGGTCACCCTCGATCCGCTCGAACAATTGCACCCCGAGCCCTTCGATCCGGAACACGCCGACGCAACCGGCAACGGCGGGCCATTCGGCGTCGAGGTAGGTTTCGATGAAGCTCTCCGAAAGTGCGCGCACTGCCAGCCGGGCTTCGTCCGCCGCACTCCATACGACTGCGTCCGAACGGGCAAGCGCCGCCGCACTCACCAGACGTATTGTCTTGCCCGAGAAGAAGCGCAGATGCGCCGCCGCATCGTCGCGGGTCGCGGGCTTGTCGAACCTTCGGCCGTCGACCACCACCAGCGAGTCGCTTCCCAGCACCAGCCCGGCGGCTTCGCGCGACACCGCCAGCGCCTTGGCTTCGGCCAACGCCTTCGCGATCTCGGCCGGAGCCGCGTCGCCGAGGCTTTCTTCCAGCGCCCGCTCGTCGAGATGCGCCGGCCGCGCCTCGAACGCGACTCCCGCGGCCTCGAGCATCGCCTTGCGGGAGGCGCTTTGCGAAGCGAGCGTGATCACAGCGCCCCGGCTTCCGGATTTCCGCCGGCCTCGCGCTCATTGTAGAGCCGGATGATCGCCGCCGCGGTCTCTTCGATCGAGCGGCGGGTCACATCGATCACCGGCCAGCCGTTGTCGCCGAACATGCGCCGGGCGAAGGCGACTTCCTTTTCCACCCGCTCCTCGTCGACATAGGAGGTCTCGGTCCCTTCGTTGAGCGAGAGCAGGCGGTTGCGGCGGATCTCGACCAACCGCTTGGGCGCGGTGGTCAGCCCGATCACCATCGGATGCCGCAGGCCGAACAGCGAGGAGGGCGGCGGGCTCTCGACCACCAGCGGGATATTCGCAACCTTGTAGCCGCGATTTGCGAGATAGATGCTGGTCGGGGTCTTCGAAGTGCGCGACACTCCGGCCAGGACGATGTCGGCCTCTTCCCATTCCTCCCACAACACCCCGTCGTCATGCGCGATGGTGTAGTGGATCGCATCGACCCGCGCGAAATAGGCCGCGTCCATCATGTGCTGGCGGCCGGGCCGGCCGACCGCTTCCTGCCCGAGCTGGCTTTCCAGCGCCTCGGTCACCGCATCCAGCGCCGGGACCATCGGCAGGCCGAGCGCGCGGCAATGTTCCTCCAGCCGCTTGCGCGTCTCCGGATTGACCAGGGTGAACAGCACCAGGCCGGGATTGGCGGCCAGTTCGGTCAGGATCCGGTCGAGATGCTGCTGCGAGCGGACCATCGGCCAGAAATGGCGGATCACTTCCGAACCTTCGAATTGGGCGAGCGCCGCCTTGGCGATCATTTCGAGGGTTTCGCCGGTCGAATCCGATAGAAGATGCAAATGCAGCCGGGTCATCGTGCTCGGAGAGAGCCTTTCCGCGGGGTGTGGACAATCACCGGCATAAACCACGGGAGCAAAGGTCGGACAAGTTCGGCAGAAGATTCCACCCCCATCGTGAGTCCTCGCCACGGCGAACCATCGACATGGGGAAAGGCTTTTCGACAGGGTGGGGATAGTGGGGAAAGAGTCATCTTGACGTCGTCTTGCCGCGATTCGGATGCCGGCTTGCCCTGTTCATTACGGGAGAAATCGGGCAAGGGCCGCCAATCCCCGCTATCCACAGGACCAACAGAGTCCATAATCCTATTATAAACTATATATTATTTTGGATTGGACCTTTCCGAGATGCCCGGCCCCCTGCTAGAAACCCTGCACGGCGCGAATGTGAGTCCGCGTCCGGTATGGCTGATGCGCCAGGCTGGACGCTACCTGCCGGAGTATCGTGCACTGCGGCAGGAGAAGGGCGGCTTCCTCGAGCTGGTCTACGATTCTGATGCAGCGGCGGAGATCACGCTCCAGCCGATCCGCCGTTTCGGGTTCGATGGAGCGATCCTGTTCTCGGACATTCTGATCGTGCCTTACGCGATGGGCCAGAAGCTCGAATTCCTCGCCGGTGAAGGGCCGCGTCTTTCGCCGAAGTTGGCGGAGGCAGCATTGGATGGGCTGAGAGCCGACCGTTCGCTGCTTGCGCCGATCTATGAGACAGTGGCCAAGGTGAAGGCGCAGCTTGGCCCTGAAACGACTTTGCTCGGTTTCGCCGGCAGCCCTTGGACCGTTGCGACCTACATGGTCGCGGGCGAAGGCAGCCGCGACCAGCACGTTACGCGCGAATATGCCTATCGCGACCCGGCGGCGTTCCAGGCGATCGTCGATGCGATCGTTGCCGTGACGATCGAATATCTTTCCGGCCAGATCGAAGCAGGGGCCGAGGCGGTGCAATTGTTCGACAGCTGGGCCGGCAGCCTTTCGCCAGCGCAATTCGAGCGCTGGGTGATTGCGCCCAATGCTGCGATCACCGCCGAGATCCACCGCCGTCATCCGGGCGTGCCGGTGATCGGCTTTCCCAAGGGCTCGGGCGAAAAGCTTGCCGCCTATGCACGCGAGACCGGAGTCGATGCGGTCGGGGTGGACGAAACAGTCGATCCACGGTGGGCGGCGAAAAACCTGCCGGAGAATCTGCCGGTTCAAGGCAACCTCGATCCGTTGTTGCTTATGGCAGGCGGTGACGAGCTGGAATGGCAGGCTGTGCGGGTTCTCGAAGCCTTCGCGAACCGGCCGCATGTGTTCAACCTGGGCCACGGCATCGGGCAGTTCACGCCGATTGCGAATGTCGAGCATTTGCTGAACGTGCTGCGACAATGGGAGAGGTGATTTCCTGCGCGAAAGCGCCTAAACGCGCGCCATGCAGGAATTGCTCTTCATGACCTATTTCTGGCTCAAAGCCGGGCACATCATCTTCGTGATCTTCTGGATGGCGGGGCTGTTCATGCTCCCGCGGTTCTTCGTCTACCACCAGGAATGCGAGCCGGATTCGCCCGAGAACGCCAAGTGGATCGCGCGCGAGGCGAAGCTGCTCAAGATCATCCTCAATCCGTCGATTGCGATCGTCTGGGTGCTCGGCCTGATCCTCGCCTTCCACATCGGGGCGTTCACGCAGGGCTGGTTCTTCGCCAAGTTCGCGTTGGTGCTCGGCCTTTCGGGCTATCAGGGCTGGATGACCTCCTACGCCAAGGCGCTGGCGCGGGGCGAGCGGCGGCTGGATGGGCGCAAGCTGCGCATGCTCAACGAGATTCCCGGCGTCGCCGCGGCGCTGATCGTGATCCTGGTGGTGATCAAACCCTTCTGATTTGCGGCGGGCCGAACAATGCTCGCCGGTTTGCGAATTGACGCAGGGCACCCTCGCGCCTATTTCCCCTCCATCCGGCTGAGGCCGCCCAACAGAGGCGCCAGGGTCCGCTTTCTCCAAGCCCATCAGACCCGCCGGCATCCCAACCCACATTCGAGTGGACGAAAATCATGCATTTGAAAGAACTTAAACAGCGGACGCCGGCCCAACTGGTCGAGATGGCCGAAGAATACGAGGTCGAAGGCGCGTCGACGATGCGCCGGCAGGACCTGATGTTCGCGATCCTCAAGGAAGTCGCCGAAGACGGCGAGGAAATCGTCGGCCAAGGCACGATCGAAGTGCTGCAGGACGGGTTCGGTTTCCTCCGCAGCCCCGAGGCAAACTACCTCGCTGGGCCGGACGACATCTACGTTTCGCCGAACCAGGTCCGCAAATGGGGCCTGCGCACCGGCGACACCGTGGAAGGCGAAATCCGCGCGCCGAAGGACGGCGAACGCTATTTCGCGCTGACCAAGCTCACCAGCGTCAATTACGACGATCCCGAAGCGGTCCGCCACCGGACCAATTTCGACAACCTCACCCCGCTCTATCCCGAGGAACGGCTCAACCTCGACACGTCTGATCCGACGGTGAAGGACAAGTCCGCCCGGGTGATCGATCTGATCTCACCCCAGGGCAAGGGCCAGCGCGCGCTGATCGTCGCGCCGCCGCGCACCGGCAAGACCGTGCTGCTGCAGAACATCGCCAAGGCGATCACCGACAACCACCCCGAAGTGTTCCTGCTGGTGCTGCTGGTCGACGAACGGCCCGAGGAAGTCACCGACATGCAGCGCAGCGTGAAGGGCGAGGTCATCTCCTCGACCTTCGACGAGCCCGCCAGCCGCCACGTCCAGGTCGCCGAAATGGTGATCGAGAAGGCCAAGCGCCTCGTCGAGCACAAGCGCGACGTGGTGATCCTGCTCGATTCGATCACTCGCCTCGGCCGCGCCTACAACACGGTGGTGCCGAGCTCGGGCAAGGTGCTGACCGGCGGTGTCGACGCCAACGCTCTGCAGCGGCCCAAGCGCTTCTTCGGCGCCGCGCGTAACATCGAGGAAGGCGGCTCGCTCTCGATCATCGCCACCGCGCTGATCGATACCGGCAGCCGAATGGACGAAGTTATCTTCGAAGAGTTCAAGGGCACCGGCAACTCGGAAATCGTGCTTGACCGCAAGGTCGCGGACAAGCGCATCTTCCCGGCGCTCGACGTTGGCAAGAGCGGCACCCGCAAGGAAGAGCTGCTGGTCGAGAAGGACCAGCTCTCGAAGATGTGGGTCCTGCGCCGGATCCTGATGCAGATGGGCACCGTCGACGCGATGGAATTCCTGCTCGACAAGATGAAGGATTCGAAGACCAACGAAGACTTCTTCGCGACGATGAACCAGTAGGTTCGGCGCGAATTACCGAAATGGAGGGCGGGAGCGATCCCGCCCTTTTCGTTTTTAGCCCAGGTGCTCGGCAAAGAAATCGCGCGTGCGGCCATCCGCGAGCTGCGCGCCCGCTTCGTCGCGGCGATTGCCTTCCGAAGCGGCAAAGCCGTGGTCGAGGCCTACGTAGTCATGCAGCGTCACCCGCGGATGATCGTCCAGGCCGGCGTGGATCGCGGCCTGCGCTTCGGGGCCGACGAAATGGTCGGCGGTCGGGATGTGGAGCATCAGCGGTCGCGCGATCGCATGAGATTCGCCGAGCATCTGGTCGATCATCACCCCGTAATAGCCGACGCTGGCATCGGCATCGGTGCGGGTCGCGGTCATGTAGGCGAGCCGGCCGCCGAGGCAGAAGCCCACCGCGCCAACCTTCTCGACGCCTTCCTCATGACGAATGAACTTGATCAGCGCCTCGATGTCCTTGACCCCGTCGTCGGCCGAGAACTGCCCCATGTTGGTGAATGCCTGGTGAAGCTCGGCTTCGACATCGGGATTGAGCTCGCTGCCCGGCGCGAAGCGCCAGAACAAGTCGGGCGCGAAGGCGAGATAGCCTTGAGAGGCCCAATCGTCGGCCTTGGCCGCAATGCCGGAATTCACGCCGAAGATCTCGGGGATCACGATGATCGCGGCGCGCGGGGTGCCGGAAGGCGCTGCGCGATAGGCCGGGATGGCGCCTTCGCCGGCAAGTTCGGGCACGGTGATATTGGTGGGCATGGGGCAGATCCTCTCGCGATTTGCGGTTTGCGGCAAAGCTAGGCCGGGCCGGTGGACTTTGCCAACTCCCTATGACAGCCTTGCAACTGCGCGCCGGGCTCACCACTTCGATCTCGGGACGCATGCCGGGAGGCACGAATGAAGGTTCACGTCGAAATCGATTGCACCCCCGAGGAGGCCCGCCGGTTCATGGGCCTGCCCGACGTCGAGAAGGCCAACAAGGTCTATATCGACGCGGTGGCGAAGGCGATGAACGGTGTTTCCAACGTCGACCAGCTGCAGGAATACGCCAAGAACCTCGCGCCGATGGGGCAGTTTGGGCTGAAGATGTTCCAGAACTTCATGGAGAGTGGCAACGCCTTCACCGAAGCCGCCAAGAACGGCGGCGGTTCGAAGAAGCGCGACGAAGACTGACATCCGCTGACTGATTTTTCGGAGCGAATGCGCTAGTCGCCGCTCCGATGGATACGATTTTCGCCCTTTCGAGCGGTTCGCCGCCCGCCGCGATCGCGGTGGTGCGGGTGAGTGGGCCGAGTGCGGGCGAGGCGTTGCGACATCTCGCCGGCGGATTGCCCGAGCCGCGCCATGCCTCGCTGCGCGCGTTGCGGAGTGCGGAGGGCCTGTTGGACAAGGCGCTGGTGCTGTGGTTTCCCGGCCCGGACACCGCGACCGGCGAGGATCTGGCCGAGCTACACCTCCATGGCGGACGGGCGGTGGTCGCGGGTGTTGAGGCGGCGCTGGGCGCGCTGGATGGCCTGCGCCGTGCTGAGCCGGGCGAATTTACGCGCCGCGCTTTTGCCAACGGCCGTATCGATCTCGCCGAGGCCGAAGGGCTTGCCGACCTGCTTTCCGCCGAAACCGAACTCCAGCGCCGTGCCGCGCTCGACATGGCCGGCGGGGCCCTTTCCCGGAAGGTCGAAGTCTGGCGCGAACAGCTGCTCCATCATTCGGCCGCCCTTGAAGCGGTGCTGGATTTCGCCGATGAGGACGATGTCGCGACGCTTCCGACGGAATTCCTGGCTCAAATCAAAGCACTACGTGACGAAATCGGGGCTGCACTCGCCGCTCCTCACGCCGAAACCCTTCGCGAGGGCTATCGAGTGGTTCTGGCCGGGCCTCCGAATACCGGAAAATCGACCCTTTTCAACGCCTTGGTTGAAAGCGAGGCCGCGATAACCGCTGCCAGCGCCGGGACGACCCGTGACGTGCTGGTGCGCCCGGTGGCATTGGGCGGGGTGCCGTTCAGCTTCGTCGACACTGCGGGCCTGCGCAATGAGGGGGCGGAAGAAGTCGAGGCGATCGGGATCGAGCGGGCGCAGGCAGAATTGGCGAGGGCCGACTTGGTGCTGTGGCTTGGTGCCGAGCGGGAGGGGCCAGCGGGCGCGTGGGAAATCGAACCGCAGATCGACCGGGATCATGCGGCCAAGGAGCATCCTCGCCACAAGCTGTCCGCGGTGACGGGGGAAGGGATTGTCGAACTCAAACAGGCTCTGGTCCGCGAAGCGAAGGGCGCGATGCCGAAGCCGGGCGAGGCAGCACTCAATTCCCGGCAGCGCGGCCTGCTCGGGGATGCCGCTGCAGCGCTGGCGGCAACAGATGGGCAGGCCGATCCGCTGATCCTTGCCGAGCACCTTCGCCTCGCGCGCGTTGCATTCGACCGCCTTGTCGGCCGCGCGGCGACCGAGGATGTCCTCGATACGCTGTTCGGGCGCTTCTGCATCGGCAAGTGATGTTTCACGTGGAACATTTCGTTCCGCGCTAATCTTTGACCGGACTCGCGCGCTTCTGTATCGGCGCGCGCATGCACAGCTTCGACATCCTGGTTGTCGGCGGCGGCCATGCCGGCTGCGAGGCGGCGGCGGTCGCCGCGCGTATGGGTGCGCGCACCGGATTGGTGAGCTTCGATCTGGACGCAGTCGGCGCGATGAGCTGCAACCCGGCGATCGGCGGGCTGGGCAAGGGACATCTGGTACGCGAAGTCGACGCCTTCGATGGGCTGATCGGGCGCGCTGCCGATGCGGCGGCGATCCATTACCGCATGCTCAACCGCTCGAAGGGCAGCGCCGTATGGGGTCCGCGCATCCAGGCCGACCGCAAGCTGTTCAAGGCGGCGGTCCAGCGGATGATCCGCGCGCAGGCCAATCTCGATCTGATCGAGGGCGAAGCGGCGGAGCTGATATTCGATAGCGGTGCCGTGCGAGGGTTGGTGCTGGGAGACGGGACGGGGCTCAAGGCGCGCGCGGTGGTGCTCTGCACCGGCACTTTCCTTGGCGGAACCCTGTTCCGGGGAGAGGAACGGCTGACCGGCGGTCGGATCGGTGAGGCTTCGGCTCAGCGGCTCGCGGCGCAAATGCGCGAGGCGAAGCTGCCGATGGCCCGGCTCAAGACCGGCACTCCGCCGCGGCTCGACGGGCGGACCATTGATTGGGCCCGGCTCGATGAGCAGCCGAGCGATCCCGATCCCTGGACCATGTCGCCACTCACCAAAAGGCGCGCAAATCCGCAGCTTTTCTGCGCGATCACCCGGACAAACCCCCGCAGCCATGACGTCATCCGCGAAAACCTGCACCGCTCGCCGCTGTTTACCGGGGCGATCGATGCGCGCGGGCCGCGCTATTGCCCATCGATCGAGGACAAGATCCATCGCTTCGCGGATCGCGACGGTCACCAGGTATTCCTTGAGCCCGAGGGCCTCGACAGCCCGCTGATCTATCCCAACGGGATCAGCACTTCGCTTCCGACCGATGTCCAGCTCGCGATGTTGCGCACGATGGAGGGGCTGGAACGGGTGGAGATGGCCGTTCCCGGCTATGCGGTGGAATACGACCACATCGATCCGCGCGCGCTGCATCCGACTTTGGAGCTGCGCGCGCTCCCCGGGCTCTATTGCGCAGGCCAGATCAACGGCACCACCGGTTACGAGGAAGCGGGCGCACAAGGCCTGGTCGCAGGAATGAACGCTGCCGCGGCGGTGTTTTCACGTGAAACCCCGCCGCTCGACCGGGCGAATTCCTACATGGCCGTGATGGTCGACGATCTCACGCTCCACGGCGTGAGCGAGCCCTACCGCATGCTCACCGCCCGTGCCGAGTACCGCCTGCGCCTGCGCGCGAACAACGCGTCCACCCGCCTCACACCGCTGGCGATCGCGGCGAGCTGCGTGAGCGAGGAGCGGCGCGCCTGGTTCGGACGGCGCGAGGAACAGCGCGCCAGCTGGAACGAGGCTTTCGACACGGCCGTTCCCGCGGCCGAACTCGCTGCGCGGGGACTTCCGGTGCGCGAGCATGGCAAGCATTCCATTCGCGAGTGGCTGCGCTTCGGCGGAGTGGAGCTCGCCGATCTTGCACCGTGGCTTCCTGATGACCTTGATCCGGAAGCCGAAATCGCCGGTGAACTAGCCGAAGACGCCGCCTATGCGCCCTATCTTGCGCGGCAGGATGCCGAATTGCGGGATTTGCGGGCCAGCGAAGCGGTCGCGCTGGGCGAGCGTTTTCCCTTCTCCGAAGTGCCGGGACTGTCGCGGGAAATGGTCGAACGGCTGCAAGCAGCCAAGCCGGCCACGCTTTCGGCAGCCGGGCGCATTCCCGGGATCACCCCAGCGGCGCTCGCTGCTTTGCTGGTCTACGCCCGGCGGATCGACCAGGCGGCATGATCGACAGCGAGGAACAGGCCCGGGCCCTTGTCGCGGGATTGAGCGATGAGGCGGCGCTTGAGCGGCTCGACCGGTTGGTCGCGCTGCTTGCCGAAGAGAATGAGCAGCAGAACCTCATTGCCAAGGCCACGCTCCCGCTGGTGTGGCAGCGCCATCTGGCGGATTCCGCCCAGCTTCTCGCCTATGTTCCACGTGAAACATCCGATCCCGGCATTTGGCTGGATCTCGGCACCGGGGCGGGTTTCCCCGGGCTGGTGATCGCCGCCATGCGGCCGGACTGGGACCTGCGACTGGTCGAATCGCGCAAACGGCGCTGCGAATGGCTCGAACGGGTGCGAATCGTTTTGGATCTGAACCGCTGCCAGGTCGTGTCGGCGCGGCTCGAGGCGGTCGAAACTTTCGCAGCCGGTGTCATTTCGGCACGCGCATTCGCTCCTCTCCCCAAGCTCCTCGACCTGTCCACGCGTTTTTCCACCGGCCGGACTCTTTGGTTGTTGCCCAAGGGTCGCTCGGCGGCGCAGGAACTGGAGGCGCTGCCCGAATCGAAGCGACGGCTGTTCCACGTGGAACAATCGCTGACCGATCCCGACGCGGGAATCGTCGTCGGGCAGTTGGAAACCGGAAAAGGCAAAGGGGCAAGATCGTGATCCGCATCGCCATTGCGAACCAGAAAGGCGGCGTCGGCAAGACCACCACCGCGATCAACATGGCCACCGCCATGGCCGCGACGGGGTGGAAGACGCTGCTGATCGACCTCGATCCGCAGGGCAACGCCTCGACCGGGACCGGGATCGAAAGCTCACAGCGGGGCATTTCCAGCTACGAATTGCTGCTCGGCGAGGCGACGGTCGCGGAAGCGATCGTGCACAGCAACATTCCCGGACTCGATGTAATCCCGGCGACGGTGGACCTCAGCGGCGCCGAAATCGAGCTGGTCGACTTCGAGGATCGCGCCGGGCGGCTGCGCGCAGCGCTGGCCGGCTATCATGGGCACGAAGTGTGTTTCATCGATTGCCCGCCGTCGCTCGGGCTGCTGACGCTCAACGCGCTGACTGCGGCCGATACGCTGCTGGTGCCGCTGCAGTGCGAGTTCTTCGCGCTCGAAGGGCTCAGCCAGCTGCTGCAGACGGTCGAGAAGGTCCAGCAGGTGTTCAATTCCGAGCTCGGGATCGTCGGTGTGGCGCTCACCATGTTCGACCGCCGCAACCGCCTGACCGACCAGGTCGCCGAAGACGTGCGCGGATGCCTTGGCAATCTCGTGTTTGAATCGGTAATTCCGCGCAATGTCCGCCTGTCCGAAGCGCCCAGTCACGGGCTTCCGGCGCTGATCTACGATCCCGCCTGCGTCGGCAGCCGCGCCTACATGGCGCTGGCGCGCGAACTCATCGGCCGCCTGCCCGAGCGGAGGAAGGCCGCGTGAGCGACGACAATGAGCCTGTGAAGCTTTCGGCGGTGCCGAAGCCCGACCAGAAGCGCCGCCTCGGCCGCGGCCTCGGCGCATTGCTTGGCGAAGCGCGTCGCGAGGAACCGCTGGTCTCTCAGCCCCGCGTGGTGGCCGAAGGCGCAGCGCCGGGCGCGGCGGTGGAAACGATCGCTCCGCCTGCCGCTGCCTTGCGCGACGGTCTGGCGAGCATCGCGGTTGCCTCGATCGCGCCGCATCCGGACCAGCCGCGCCGGCATTTCGACGAAGACGCGCTCAACGAGCTTGCCGCCTCGATCGCTGCACGCGGGGTGATCCAGCCGGTGATCGTCCGCCCCCTCGACGGTGGCGGCTATCAACTGGTCGCCGGTGAGCGCCGCTGGCGTGCTGCCCAAAAAGCGCAACTGCATGAAATTCCAGCAATAATTCGCGATCTTTCCGAGCGCGACGTGATGGCGCTGGCGCTGATCGAGAATATTCAGCGCGAAGACTTGAACCCGATCGAAGAAGCGCGGGCCTATAACCGCCTCGCCGAGATCGAAGGTCTCACCCAGGCCGAGATCGCCCGGCTGGTCGAGAAATCGCGCAGCCACGTCGCCAATCTTCAGCGGCTGACGACCCTGCCCGAGAGCGTGATCGCCTATCTCGAGACCGGGCAGCTGACCATGGGCCATGCCCGTGCGCTGGTCGGGCACGACAACGCCGCCGCGCTTGCGGACCAGGCGGTCGAGAAGAAGCTCTCGGTGCGCGAGATCGAGCGGCTGGCGCGCAAGTCCGAGCCCAAGATCGAATACAAGAGCATGCCGCCGGTCAAAGGCGCGGCGCGGGACGCCGATATCGCCGCGGTGCAGAACCACCTCGAGGAATTCCTCGGCCTGCCGGTGCGGATCGCGACCGACAAGGATCCCCGCTCGGGCGCGGTGACGATCCGCTACTCGACGCTCGATCAACTTGACCTGATCTGCCAGCGCCTGACCGGCGGCGGCATCTAACGAGAAGTCGCGCGGCGCGACTTCTCTCTTACTTGCTGTACTTGGTGTACTTGACCGGCTTCGTGGTCCTGACCGTCTTGGTGTAGATCACCTTGGTCTTGGCGGGCTTGGTGTAGATCACCCGGCGGGCGGGCACTTCCTCGACCCACTCCTCGACGACTTTGCCCTTCTTGGGCTTGCAGTCCCAACCGACGATCATCGGCACGTAGATCACGTTCTGGCCGTAGCTATAGCCGGCGCTGTAGCCGCCGCCTGCGTAATAGGCTTCGTAACGGTTCAGGTAATCCTCGCACTCGTCCTGGGCGCGGCCACGGTCTTCGGCGGTGTCGATCGCCGCGCCAGCAAGTGCACCAACGCCTGCGCCGACGATCGTGCCAACCGTGCGATGGCCCTTGCCTGCCACGCGATTGCCGACGACTCCGCCTAGCACGCCGCCGATCACCGCGCCGCCCAAGCCGCCATCATTGTCGCGGCCATAGCGCGCACGGCACTGGCGCAGCCAGTCGGCGCGCTGTTCGGGGCTGTAGCCCATGCGCTGAGCCTGCGGCATCGGCGCACCGTAAGCAGGCATTGGGCCGGGCTGGCCGTAACCTGCATGATAGGCCGGCGCTGCGGGAACCGGCGGCGGCGCATAGGCGGGCTCACCGGCATAGCCATCGGCGTAATCCGCCCCGGCGTCTTCCTCGTAGAGGTAATCGTCGGGCGCTTGCTCATAGGGGGCCGGTTCGTCGTAATAGGCAGGCTCGTCGGTGTAACCGGTGCCGTAGCTCGTGGTTTCGGTCCAGCCGCTGTCGCTGTAACCCCCGCCGTAGCTTCCGCCATAGGAACCGCCGTAAGATCCGCCATAGGCCGGGCCGAGCGAACCGCCGCCGTAACTCCCGCCGAAGACCGCGTCGCCTGCGGTTGGCGGCGGAAGGCCGTCCTGGGCAAGGGCAGGGGCCGCGGCAAAGCCGGCAACGGCAGCGAGAAGGATCGAACGGCGGATAGACATCGGCAAATTCCCCAAGGAGGCCGACCCGCCCGACGGAATCGGGCGCGCGGCGTTAACGGGAAATTTAGCATCGCATTGCGCGGAAAGCCAAAGGGTGGCGCATTCGCTGTCCCGTTTCGGGGCGCTCAGATGCGAGGGGCGATTAACCTTGCAAGCGCCTCGATTCCCGCGGCGTCCTCGCGGTCGAAGCGAGCTGGGCGTGGGCTGTCGAGGTCGATCACCGCGATCACTTTTCCGTCGCGGACGACCGGGACGACCAGTTCCGAGGCGCTCGCCGCGTCGCAGGCGATATGGCCGGGGAAGGCGTGGACATCCGCCACCAGCTGGGTCTCGCCGTTCGCAGCGGCCGCGCCGCAGACGCCCTGGCCGATGGCGATGCGGATGCAGGCGGGTTTGCCGATGAACGGGCCGAGCACCAGTTCGCCGCCGACCATGCGGTAGAAGCCGGCCCAGTTAAGCTCAGGTACGAACTGCCACAGCAGCGCGGCAACATTCGCCATGTTGGCGATGCCGTCGGGTTCGCCGTCGGTCACGGCTTCCGCGGCAGAGCGCAGTTCCGCGTAGAGTTCGGGCTTCAATTGCGAGCCGCCGGGAGCGAATTCGAACATCCTTCGCCATGTAATAGTATATCCCGTTGCCGCAAGGCCCGGAAAAGCCTATTCAGCCCCCATGCGCATACTCAAAAAGATCCTCATCGCCCTTCTCGTCATCCTGGTCCTGCTTGCGATCGCGGCATGGTGGGTAACCCGAGGCGTCCCGGCCGAGCTGCCGTTCGACAAGGTCACCGGCACCGATCCGGAGCTTTACGAGCCGCGCCCGCAGACGATCCCGACGGTGCAGATCGCCAAGCCGGTCGGCTGGAAGGCGAACGAGAAGCCGGTTGTAGCCAAGGGGCTCGAGGTTACGCGCTTCGCCGAAGGGCTCGTGCATCCGCGCAACATGCTGCTGCTGCCCAATGGCGACGTGATCGTCGCCGAATCGAATGCGCCGGCCCGGATCGTTACCGGCGGCGGCGGAATCCAGGGCAGCATCACCAATTTCATCGCCGGCTTCCTGTTCGCGCAGGCGGGCGCCGCGGTCCCTTCGCCGAACAAGCTGGTGCTGCTGCAGGACAAGGACGGTGACGGCGTTGCCGAAACCAAGAGCGTGCTGCGCGCCGACCTCGATTCGCCCGCCGGCCTCGCCTGGCGCGACGGCAAGCTCTACGTCGCCAATCACGACGAGGTGCTGCAGTTCGACTATGCGCTCGATGCGACCTCGATTGCAGGCACCGGCAAGAAGCTGATGGACCTGCCCGGCGCGGGCAACCACTGGAGCCGCAACCTCCTGCTCAACGACGACGGGACGCTGCTTTACGTCGCGGTCGGCTCGGCTTCCAACATCGCCGATGGCGGGATCGAGGCCGAACAAGGCCGCGCTCAGATCGACGAGTACAACCTCACCACCGGCAAATGGGTGCCGTTCGCGGCCGGGCTGCGCAATCCCAACGGGCTCGCGTGGAACCCGTGGACCGACGAGCTGTGGACCACCGTCAACGAACGCGACCAGCTCGGTTCCGACTTGGTACCCGATTATCTCACCAATGTCCCGGTCGGTGCGCAATACGGCTGGCCGTGGCTCTATTGGGGCAAGAACATCGACGACCGGGTGACCGCGCCGATGCCCAACTTCATCAGCGAATATTCGCGCAAGCCGGTCTACGCGATGGGCCCGCACGTCGCTGCGCTTGGGCTTACCTTTACCGGCGAAGGCAACCGCATGGGCACCGCCTTCGGGCAAGGCGCCTTCGTCGCCCGCCACGGCTCGTGGAATCGCAAGCCCGCCTCGGGCTACGACGTGGTGTTCGTCAACTTCGACAAGAACGGCAACCCGACCGGCAAGCCCGTGCAGGTGCTGAGCGGCTTCCTCAACAAGGATGGAACCACCAAGGGCCGTCCGAGCTGGGTGACGTGGGACAAGACCGGCGCGCTGCTGGTGAGCGACGATACCGGTGGGATCATCTGGCGCGTGGTCGCGCCGGGCGCTCCGGCGAATCCGGCGATCCAGAAGCCGAAGCTGGAAGCTAGCCCCAAGTCCTACAAGGGGCTGCTTCCCGCACAGCCCGGCGCGATCCCGATCGAAGAGAAAGTCGGCTAGAGGATCTTCCCGGCCCGCCCGGCCAGTTCGGTGACATATTGCCACGCGGTGCGCCCGGAGCGCGCACCGCGGCGCTTCGACCATTCGAGCGCCTCGGCCGCTTCCCACTGGAGCCCGTGCTCGGCGGCATAGCCGGCGATGATCGCAAGATAATCGTCCTGGCTGCAACTGTGGAAGCCTAGCGAAAGGCCGAAGCGGTCGGCCAGCGCCAGCCGGTCGTCGACCACATCGCGCGGATTGAGCGGATCGTCCTGCTCCGAGGAATGGCGTGCAACGATCGCGCGGCGGTTCGAGGTTACCGCCAGCCGGACGTTGCCCGGTCGCGCTTCGACTCCGCCTTCCAGCCAGCTGCGCAAGTGGCGCGGGCCGACATCGTCGTTTTCGCCGAAACCGAGATCGTCAATGAAGACGAGGAAGTTCCGCTCGATCGTGCCGAGCTCCGCAAACAGGGCTGCGAGGCTCTCGAGCGCATCGGTCCCGACCTGCACCAGTGCGATCTTGCCGGAATGGGCGTTCTGCGCCGCGAGCACCGAAGCGCGCAGCAGCGCCGACTTGCCCATCCCGCGTGAGCCCCACAGCAGCATGTCGTGTGCCGCATGGCCCAGCGCCAGCCGCGCGACATTTTCGGCCACGCGCTCCTTCTGCGCATCGATGCCCTTGAGCAGTTCCAGCCGCGGAGCTTCGATCCGGTCGACGCCGCGCGCGCCCTTATCGCTCCAGACGTAGGCCGGGTGCGCGTGCCAATGGTTGGCGCGCGGAGGCGGCGGTGCGAGGCGTTCGAGCGCGTTGGCAATCCGCGCGAGGAGATCTGTCTTGTCGCTCATGGGGCGCGGCTTCAGCCCGCCAGCTGCTCCGCGTCAAGGGCATAGAGCAGTTCCGCGCCGGCCCGGGCCGATGCGGCGAGGCCGAGCGCTTCGGGCACGAGGCGTTCGAGGAAGAACTTTACCGTCACCGGCTTGGTTGGGGCGAGCGCTGGCGACTCCCCGCTTTCGACCGCACGCAACTGGCGCAGCAACTGCCAGCCGGCGGTTGCCACCGCACACATGGTGCAGAACGGCACGCTGCCCGCCAGCCGGTCGTCGAGGCTTGCATCGTGGAGCATCCATTCGCCGATCCGGCCGCATTCGCGCGCGAGTTCGGCAAGGGTCGGCGCATCGCCGGCATCGGCTGCGATATCGCGCATCAGGCTGACGAACACCCCGCCGCTTTCCAATCCGAGTTTGCGGGTGACGAGGTCGGCTGCCTGGATCCCGTTGGTGCCTTCGTAGATCGGCGGAATCCGGGCATCGCGGAACAATTGCGCCGCGCCGGTCTCCTCGATGAAGCCCATCCCGCCGTGGACCTGGATGTTGAGGCTGGTGACCTCGACGCCGATGTCGGTGCCCCACGCCTTGATCAACGGCACCAGCAGGTCGGCGCGCGCCTGTGCGGTGACGTCACCCAGGGTTCCGCGATCGACCTGCCCGGCGGTGTAATAGAGCAGCGCGCGCGCGGCTTCGGTCAGCGCCTTCATCCGCAGCAGCATCCGGCGCACGTCAGGATGCTCGACGATCGGCACCGGCGTCTTGTCCGGCGAGCCGGCGCGGGCGGATTGGATGCGCTCGCGCGAAAAGGCCAGCGCCTGCTGGGTCGCGCGCTCGGCCAGCTGTAGCCCCTGGCTGCCGACATTGATCCGCGCCGAGTTCATCATCGTGAACATCGCGCTGAGGCCTTCGTTCTCGCGCCCCACCAGTTCGCCGATGCACTCACCATTGTCGCCATAAGCCATCACACAAGTGGGCGAGGCGTGGATGCCCATCTTGTGCTCGAGGCTGACGGCGCGCAGGTCGTTCTTCGGCCCGAGCGAGCCGTCAGGGTTCACCAGATACTTGCTGACCACGAACAGCGATATCCCACGGCTGCCCGCGGGCGCATCGGGCAGGCGAGCAAGGACCAGGTGGACGATGTTCTCGGCCAGCTCGTGCTCGCCCCAGGTGATGAAGATCTTCTGCCCGGCAATGCGATAGGTTCCGTCGCCCGCCGGGGTCGCGGTCGTGCGCAGCGCGCCGACATCGCTTCCGGCTTGCGGTTCGGTCAGGTTCATCGTGCCGGGCCATGCGCCGCTGACCAGCTTCGGCAGGTAGAGCGCCTTCTGCGTCTCACTGCCGTGCTTCTCCAGCGCCTCGATCGCGCCGACGGTGAGCATCGGCAGCAGCGCGAAGGCCATGTTCGCAGTGCCGAGATTTTCGAGCACGTTGATCGCGAGCGTGTAGGGCAGGCCTTGCCCGCCGCACTCGGTCGGACCCGAAATCGCGTTCCAGCCCTGTTCGGCATAGGCGGCGTAAGCTTCGGCGAAACCGGCGGGCAGGCGGACCACGCCGTTCTCGAGCTTTGCGCCATCGACATCGCCGATCCGGTTGAGCGGCGCCCACTCGCCGGCCGCCAGCGTGCCGATCCCGTCGGCGATCGCCTCGACCATGTCGGGCTCGGCCGCCGCGAAGCGCTCGTGGCTTGCGAGTTCGGCGATCCCGGCGTTGACCGAGATCGCCAGCAATTGGTCCGGGGTTGCGGGTCTGTAGGTCACACGCTTTTCCTTGGCATCCAGCCCTATGGACTATAGCGCGCGGCCATGAGCGGCAAGGACGCTACGGAAGTGCTGGCCCCGGATGCGGCCGGAATCGCCCGCGCGGCGGAGGTGCTGCGCGGCGGCGGGCTGGTCGCGGTGCCGACCGAGACCGTTTACGGTTTGGCCGCTCGCGCCGACTCGGCCGAGGCGGTCGCGAATATTTACCGCGCCAAGGGCCGTCCGGACTTCAACCCGCTGATCGTCCATGTGCCCGACCTGCCGACGGCGGAGCGGCTGGCGATTTTCGACAATCGCGCCCGCGAGCTTGCCGCGTGGTTCTGGCCCGGACCGCTGACGCTGGTGCTCCCACTGCGCGAAGGCGCGCCGGTTGCACCGGCAGTCACTGCGGGTCTTTCCACCATCGCGCTCCGGATGCCCGCCCATCCGGCAATGCGCGCGCTACTCGCCGAAACCGCGCTGCCGCTGGCGGCGCCTTCCGCCAATCGCAGCGGCGGCGTGAGCCCGACCGAACCGGCGCACGTGATCGCCTCACTTGGCGGCGCAATCGGCACGGTTCTCGATGGCGGACGCTGCGAAACCGGACTTGAATCAACCATCGTCGCGCTGCGCGAAGACGGAAGCTGGCAACTCCTGCGGCCGGGCCCGGTCGGGGAAGCGCGGATTTCCGCGATTCTCGGCCAGCACCATGACGTCACTTCAATGAAGATCGAAGCACCCGGCCAACTCGCCAGCCATTACGCGCCGGGCAAGCCGCTGCGGCTCCAGGCGACTGAAGCGGCAGCCGACGAGTATCTGATCGGGTTCGGAAGCGTGGCGGGGGATAGTAATCTGTCGCCTTTGGGCGATCTCGCCGAAGCGGCTGCGCAGCTCTACGCGGCGCTGCATCTGGCGGCGGCGTCGGAAAAGCCGCGCATCGCGGTCGCGCCGATCCCCGGAGAGGGAATCGGAGCGGCTATCCGCGACCGGCTGGCGCGCGCCGCGGCTTAGTCATCGTAGCGCTGGGGCAGGGTGGGCGCGAGCGCGTCCATTTCGCGGCCGACTTCGTCGCGCTGCTGGCAGGCCTTGCGGCTGCCGTCCTCGCATTGCTCGTCCAACTTCCGGTATTGCCGGTCGAGCTTGCCCAGCCGCTCCTCACGCTTGCGCAACTCGCGGCCGCGCTTTTCGTCGGCTTCGGATTGGCTGGTGGTGGCTAGGTCCACGCCCTTGCTTGCGACCCGAACCGGCGCGGTCGCGACGTCGACTTTCCAGCACATTGGGATCCTAAGCTTAGAATTCCACGTGGACAAGTTGTCGCGG
>JADMIO011006377.1_pt1 | contig 54094 bp, 50 predicted proteins | sample 8958161 | NCBI WGS metagenome assembly JADMIO01 (sample SAMN16585339, study PRJNA669376) | soil metagenome | isolation source: Crop rotation soil | place: USA: Cullars Rotation, Alabama | collected 2011
GACCATATCGCGCAGGGCACCCGCCTGCTCGTAATAGCCCGCGCGCGTGCCCACCCCTTCTTCTTCGGCGACCGAGATCTGCACATGGTCCACGTACCGCTGGTCGAACAGCGGCTCGAGGATGCTGTTCGCGAACCGCAGGACCAGGATGTTCTGGACGGTCTCCTTCCCGAGGTAATGGTCGATCCGGTAGATCTGGCTCTCGTCGAACACCGCCGCCAGGGCGTCGTCGATCGTCCGCGCGCTCGCGAGATCGTGACCGATCGGTTTCTCGACGACCACGCGAGAGAACGGCGCGCCCTCGCCGCCGGCGCTCTCTCTGGCCGGGGAGGCCACGAATCGAGCGCGGGCGAGCTGATTGATCGCCGGAACGAACGCGCTCGATGGCAGCGCGAGGTAGTAGATGCGGTTGCCCGGCAGTCCGCGCTCGTGCTCGATGACGTCGAGCCGCGATCCGAGCGATGCGAACGCGGACGGGTCGTCGATCGAGCCGGCGACGTAAAACAGCGACTCGGCGAAGGTGTTCCAGGCGTCCGCGTCGATCGGCCGCCTCGAAAACCGAGTGACTCCATCACGCGCGACCGCGCGGTAGCCGTCGTCGGTCTGCGGAGAGCGCGCGACTCCCACGATCGCCATGCGCGGCGGCAGCAGGGCGTCGACATGGAGGTTGTAGAGCGCCGGCAGCAACTTCCGGTGGGCGAGGTCACCGGCGCCTCCGAAGATGACGAGCGTCGCGGGCTGCGCTTCGCTCGACGCGTGATTGACCGCCGCTGCCTCGTCGAGCAGCGTAACCGAGCCGGAGCGTTCTGCCATCACGTCTAGCATAGACGCTCGTCCGTGAAGCGGAACACGAGGGCAGCTCCGCCCCGGCCCGCCACGCCAGGGCGGCAGATATCCGGAACATAATGAATGGAATGCGCGTCCCAATGGGCATGGTTCGAGCCTGCGCGGCCCTGGTGTGCGTTCTCGCCGTCGGGTGCGGCTCGTCCGAGCGGACGCCGCGCTCGGATGCGGCGGTTGGTCAGGCCGGGTCGCAGCAGACACCGGCCGAGCACCGTGTGGCCGAGCGGCAGGACCGTCCCCGGATCGTGGTACTGGGCGACAGCCTGACGGCCGGCCTCGGGTTGCCGATCGACGAGGCTTATCCGGCCCTGCTCCAGCGGCGCGTGACCGAGAAGGGATGGAACTACGAGGTGGTCAACGCGGGCGTATCCGGTGACACGTCGGCCGGCGGGCTGGCGCGCCTGGACTGGGCACTCGCCGGCGATGTCCGCATCCTCGTGCTCGCCCTCGGCGCTAACGACGGCCTGCGCGGCCTTCCCACCGACGCGATGGAGTCGAACCTCGCGGCGATCATCGAGCGGGCGCAGCAGCGCGGCATCCGCGTGGTGCTCGCCGGAATGGAAGCGCCGCCCAACTGGGGACCGCAGTACATCCGCGCGTTTCACATGGTCTACCCGTCGCTCGCCAGGAAGTACGGGTTGCCGCTCGTCCCGTTCCTCCTGGCGAACGTCGCGGGGATCGAGCGGCTGAACCAGCGCGACGGCATCCATCCGACCGCAGAAGGCGACCGCATCGTCGCCGACAACGTCTGGCGTGTCCTCGAACCGGTCGTGGACCAGCAGGCCGCCGGCTCGAAGGGCACCCCGGAATCATGATTGCGCTCCGCGACATTTCGAAGACCGTGATGAGCGGCGACCAGCCGCTCACCATCCTGCATCCGCTCACCCTGGATATCGATCAGGGGCAGTTTGTGGCGATTGTTGGTCCTTCGGGCAGCGGCAAGTCGACGCTGCTCGGACTCATCGCCGGCCTCGACGCGCCGACGTCGGGATCCGTCGAAATCGACAACGTGGACATCACGAAGCTCGACGAAGATGCGCTCGCGCGTCTGCGCGGCGAGAAGATCGGCTTCGTGTTTCAGTTCTTCCACCTCATCCCGTCGCTCACCGCTTTCGAAAACGTCGCGGTGCCGATGGAAATCGCGGGCGCGCCCGACGTGACCCGCCGCGCGCGTGCGCTGCTCGAGGAAGTGGGTCTGACGTCGCGGGCCCACCATTACCCGTCGCAGCTGTCTGGCGGCGAGCAGCAGCGTGTCGCGCTCGCGCGCGCGCTGGCCAACAATCCCCCGATCGTCCTGGCCGACGAGCCGACCGGCAACCTCGATACGGCGACCGGCCGCCATATCCTCGACCTCCTGCGCGAGATCCACCGGTCGCGCGGGACGACGCTCATTCTCGTGACGCACGACGCGGAGCTGGCGGCGATGGCCGACTCGCGGCTGATCCTGCGCGACGGGCGGGTCGTGGAGCGCGTATGACCTTCGTGCTTCGCATGGCGGCCCGCGAGACGCGCGCCGCGTGGCGCCGGCTCCTGTTCTTCTTCGTCTGCATCGCCGTCGGGGTCGCGGCCATCGTGGCTCTGCGGTCCGTGATCCAGAACGTCCGCGAGGTGTTCGGCACGGAGGCGCGCTCGTTCGTCGCAGCCGACGTCGTCGTCAACACCACGCGCGAGTGGACGCCGACCGCAACGCGCGTGCTGGATCAGCGGCTCGCCGAGGCAGGGACGGAAGCGCGGACCGAGACGATTGCGACGCCGACCATGGCGCGGCCGGTGGACGAGTCGAAGAAGGTGGCGAGAGCCATCGAGCTGAAAGCGGTGCAGCCCGGCTTTCCGATCTACGGAAGCGTGACGCTCGAGGGCGGGCAGTCCTACTCGCATGCCCTGCTCGAGAATCACGGCGCGCTGGTGCGGCCCGAACTGCTGACGACGCTCGGGGTAGCGGTGGGCGACCAGATCGTGATCGGCCGCGCGCCGTTCACGATCCGCGGGGTGATTGCGAGCGAGCCGGGCCGCGGCATGGCGCAGTTCAACCTCGGGCCGCGGGTGCTCATCGACTTCGCGGACATGCCGTCGACGGGGCTCGTCGGGTTCGGCAGCCGTGCGACGAGGCAACTGCTCCTCAAGGTGCCCGAGAACCGGATCGACGGCCTCGTGTCGGCGTTGCGCACCGACCTCCGGTCCGAGTTCGCCAACGCCCGATCGTACCGGTCCAACGAGGATCAGGTCGGCCGCAACTTCGACCGCGCCGAGGATTACCTGAGCATGGTCGGTTTGATCATCGTGATCCTCGGCGGCATCGCCGTGTCGAGCGTCACCCGCGTCTTCATCCTGCAGAAGATCCGGAGCATCGCCGTCCTGAAATGTCTGGGGGCGACCAGCCGCGAAGTGATTGCCGTCTACATTCTTCAGGTGACGGCGCTCGGGCTCGCCGGCAGCCTGCTCGGCGTGCTCGTCGCGCGGCTGGCGGTTGGAGCGATTCCCCTGGCACTCGGATCATCCGCCTCGATACTTGCCGAGGCGCACTACGGGGTTACGCTGAGCGCCGCCGTGCAGGGGATCGTCATCGGCGTGCTCGTCTCGCTTCTGTTCTCGATCCTGCCGCTCCTGCAGGTCCGCTTCGTCAAGCCGTCGCTGCTCCTGCGCGAGGAATCGGGCGCCGCGTCGCGCGACTGGGTCGGCATCCTGGCCGCAGGCCTCGTGGCGGCCGCACTCGTCGCGGTCACCGTCTGGCAGGCGGGGTCATTGAAGATCGGGCTCATCGTCGTCGGCGGGTTCACGGCGCTCGCGATTGTTCTGCAGCTGGCCGGGCAGGCGCTCGTCGCGGTGGTGGCGCCGCTCGCGCGTTCGCGGTCGTTTCCGTTGCGGCACGCCGTCCTTCACCTGTCGCGCCCCGGGAACCAGACGCGCGTGATCCTGCTGGCGGTCGGCCTTGGCGCGTTCTTCATCGTCGGCATCCGCTCGCTGCAGGCCAGTCTCCTCGACGAATTTTCGGTTCAGGTCTCGACCGATTCGCCGGACATGTTCCTCCTCGACATCCAGAAGCCGGAACTCGAAGGCGTGCGCGCCTTTGTGTCAGACCCGGCCAACGGAGCGGGGCAGGCGCAGTTTCTGCCGGTGCTGCGGGCGCGCGTCGTGTCGGTGGTCCGCGAGGGCGGCCGGCGCGCCGGCGAGGGGGACGAGCTCGGCGAGCTGCCCCGCGAGCGCGGGCGTGGCGGCGAGGCGGAGAGCGAGGGCGGCGGGGAGCGTCCGCGCGGTCCGCTCGCGCGCGAATTCACCGTCACCTACCGCGGGCACCTCGAGCCGAACGAGAAGGTCGTCGACGGCACGTTCTGGAACGGGCCGTCACCGGACGCGGAGGTGTCGGTCGAAGAAGGACTGCACGAGCGGTCCAACATCGACGTGGGCGACCGGATCCGGTTCGACATCCTCGGGCGCGCGATCGAGGCGAGGGTCTCGAGCATCCGGAACGTGGAATGGCGCGATTCGCGGAACGGCGGGTTCATGTTCGTGTTCCGTCCCGGCGTCCTGGACGATGCGCCGCAGAACTTCGTGGCGCCGCTCAAGGGGCCAGCCGATCCATCCGCGCGCGCACGCTTCCAACACGACCTCGTCGCGAAGTTCCCGAACGTGTCGGTGATCGATTTCCACGAGATCCTGGAGACGGTCCGCGACATCATGCAGAAGGTGACGCTGGCGATCACCGTCGTGGGCGGCCTGGTGCTCTTCAGTGGCGGCCTGATCCTCGTCGGCGCCGTCGCCATGACGAAGTACCAGCGCGTGTATGAAGCCGCCGTGTTCAAGACGCTCGGCGCGAACACGCGCACAATCGCCCGGATGCTCCTGTTCGAGTACGGCGTGCTCGGGACACTCGCCGGCGCCGTCGGCTCGCTCGGCGCGGTCGGCCTCACGTGGGGGGTGAGCCGGTATGCGCTCGATATTCCCTGGCGGATCTTCGCTGGCGAGCATATCGGGGGCATCGTGCTCACCGCCGTGCTGGTTGCTGCCATCGGCGTCATCGCGAGCCTCGACGTTCTTCGCAACAAGCCACTCCTGACGCTGCGCGCCGAATAGCCGACCCGCGTGTCTCTCCTCGAACGACGATTCGCGCTCGCCGCACACCAGACGACGGTCCGGCGAGAAGTGCTGGCAGGCGCGACGACCTTCCTCACGATGGCGTACATCCTGTTCGTGCAGCCGGCGGTGCTCGGGGCCGCCGGCATGGACGCCGGAGCCGTCCTCGCGGCCACCTGTCTTGCCACCGCATTCGCCACCGCGCTGATGGCGCTCTTCGCGAACTATCCGATCGCCGTGGCGCCGGCGATGGGCCACAACTTCTTCTTCGCGTACTCGGTCGTGATCGCGATGCGCGTGCCGTGGCAGGTCGCGCTCGGCGCGGTCGCGATCGCCGGGGTCGTGTTCGTGCTCACGGCCGGCATCGGATTGCGTGAGCGCCTCATCACGGCCATTCCGGGATCGCTCAAGCACGCCATCGCCGCGGGCATCGGGTTGCTCATCGCGATGATCGGCCTCGAGTGGGGCGGGCTCGTGGTCGCGGCGCCGGGGACGCTGGTGGCGCTCGGCAGCCTGCATGGGCGTGCGCCGCTCGTCGCGCTCGGCGGCCTCGCGGTCACCGCGGTGCTGATGGCGCGCCGGGTGCCGGGCGCGCTGCTCTGGGGCATCCTCGCGTCGGCCCTGTCTGGCCTTCCGCTCGGCGTCGTGCAGTACCGGGGCGTGATCGGCCGGCCGCCGTCCCTCGCGCCGACCTTCCTTCAGCTGGATCTGCGCGGCGCGCTGGCCCCCGGGATGGCCGCGGTCGTGCTCGTCTTTTTCTTCCTCGCGCTGTTCGATTCCATCGGAACGCTCGTCGGCGTCGGCGAACAGGCGGGACTGATGAAAGACGGCGTTCTGCCGCGGGCGCGCGAGGCGCTGCTCGCGGACGCCGTCGGGACCGTGGCCGGCGCGGTGCTCGGGACGTCGACCGTCACCGCGTACATCGAAAGCGGCGCCGGCGTGGCGGCGGGCGGCCGGACCGGATTGACGGCGCTCGTCGTGTCCGTGCTGTTCCTCTTGTCCCTGCTGTTCTACCCGCTCGTGCAGACCATCGGCGGCGGCTACACCGTGGGGCAGACGACGCTCTACCCGGTGATCGCCGCACCGCTCATCCTGGTCGGCACGTTGATGGTCGGCGGCCTCCGACACGTCGAATGGGACGACCCGACCGAGGCGATTCCCGCGTTTCTGACGCTCGTTCTGATGCCGCTCTCAGCGAGCATCACCGAAGGGGTCGCCTTCGGGCTGCTGTCCTATGCGCTCCTGAAGACGGCCACCGGACGTCGCGCCGACGTGCACCCGCTCGTGTACATCTGCGCCGTCCTGTTCCTCGGCCGCTACCTCTTCCTGCGGTGACGAGGGGTGATACCATTGTGAGTTACTCGGGGGCCGCCTGACGCGCCACGGCGGGGAGCGACATGGACGTGCAGCACTACAAGGACGCGCTGCTCAAAAAGCGCATCGAGATACTCGGCAGCGGCGGCATCAAGCCGCTGCAGGCGTCGATGGAGAACAACACCCGGCAGGGTGACATGGCGGACCAGGCGAGCGGCAACAACGAGGTCCACATCGCGCTCAAGCTGAAACAGACCGACGCCAAGATCCTTCAGGCAATCGAAGAAGCGCTCTGGCGCATCGACAAGGGCACCTACGGCGTGTGCCGCGACTGCGGCGAGCCGATCGCCGAAGCGCGCCTGAACGCGATCCCGTGGACCCGCGTCTGCATCAGCTGCAAGGAAAAGCAGAGCTCGTGACCGACCTGCTGACGACGCTCCAGGAGTTCCGCCGCGAGCGCGTGGCGATGCTGCTGGCCCACGAGGCGTCGGCGCGGCAGGTACGGCAGTACGAAGCCAACAACACGTATCAATACATCATCAACCGCGAAGAGACGCAGCTGTCGTGGCTCGACGCGGCCATCCGCGAGCTCGGCGGCACGATCTCGGACGACGCAGAACCGAGTCGTCGAGTGGCGGCCAAGAGCAACGACGAAGCCGCGCGCCGCATTTTCGAGGACGACGCGCGCGAGGCGCAGGCCTTTGTCGAGCGGTGGCGGCCGCGCATCGAGGCGATGCCAAACGCCCGGCAGTCCCGCATGCTCAAGCTGATACTCGGCGAGGTGCTCGAGCAGAAGCGCTTCTTCGATCAGGCGCTCGAGGGGAGGCACGACCTGCTCGGGCGTCGCGCCGAGCAGCTCGGACCGTCTCACGGCGAGGTGCTCTCGTCGCGCTGGGTCGAGTAATTCCGGCGTGCCCGCCGGCCGGATCGCGGCGGTCGCCCTCGGCAGCAACGTCGGCAACCGCGCCGATCATCTCGCCTACGCCGTATCCCGGCTGCGCGGTCTCCTCGCCGACCTCCGCGTTTCGCCCTTCTACGACACCGTTCCGGTCGGCACCACCGGTCCGCAGCCGCTCTACCTGAACGCCGCAGCCGTCGGCAGCTGCAGCCAGTCCGCGAGGGAACTGCTCGACGCCCTTCTCGCGATCGAGGCGGAGCGCGGCCGGGAGCGGCCGTACGTGAACGCGCCGCGGACGCTCGACCTCGATCTGATTCTGCTGGGTGAGGAGATTGTCGACGAGCCGGGGCTGCAGGTGCCGCACCCGCGATTCCGCGAGCGCCGGTTCGTGCTGGAGCCGCTCGCCGGGATCGCGCCTGACCTGCGCGATCCCGTCAGCGGACTAACGGTGAAGGAACTGCTCAGAATTCAGAATTCAGAATTGTGAATTCTGAATTCCCAATTCTGAATTCGTAATTCTGAATTCCTAATTCTTGACGCTTGCGTGCAGATTCCCGTCGGCCGGGGCCGACGCCGGCACCAGCGTGTCGTGCGGCTGCCGCGGCGTGTTCGTCTTGCGCGACGCGAGCCAGAGCCGCGCGCCCTCGATGTAGACGTAGTAAACGGGCGTGATGTACAGCGTCAACAGCTGCGACACCAGGAGCCCGCCGACGACGGCGAGGCCGAGCGGCCGGCGCGACTCTGCGCCAGCGCCCAGGCCGAGCGCGATCGGGAGCGTGCCGACAAGCGCCGCCATTGTCGTCATCATGATCGGCCGGAACCGGACGAGGCAGGCTTCGTGGATCGCCTCGGTCGGCGTCTTGCCGTGCTCGCGCTGCGTGGCGCTGGCGAAGTCCACCATCATGATGCCGTTCTTCTTCACCAGGCCGACCAGCATGATGACGCCGACCATCGCATAGAGGCTCATCTCGGTCTTGAAGATGAGAAGCGTGAGCAGTGCGCCGAAGCCGGCCGAGGGAAGGCCCGAAAGAATAATGAGCGGGTGCGTGAAGCTCTCGTACAGCACCCCCAGCACGATGTAGATCACCACGATGGCCATCACGAAGATGAGGCCCAGGCCCTGGAGCGAATCCTGGAAGGCCTGCGCGGTGCCCTGGAAGCTCGTGGAGATGGTCGACGGCAGCGTGGCGCCCGCGAGCTGCTGCACGGCGGCGGTCGCGTCGCCGAGCGCGATGCCCGGCTTCAGGTTGAACGCGATCGTCACCGAGGGAAGCTGCCCGGTGTGGCTCACGGTCAGCGGGCCGGCCTCCGCGTGCACCTTCGCGACGGTGTCGAGGGCAATCAGGCGACCGGTGGCCGAGCGAACGTACAGCTGCGAAAGCGCTGAAGGCCCGGTCTGGTACTGCGAGCTGACGCCGAGAATCACCTGATACTGGTTGTTCGGCGCGTAGATCTGCGACACCTGCCGGGCGCTGTACGCGTTGAACATCGCCGTCTCGACCTGGTTGACGGTGAGGCCGAGCGACGCGATCTTGTCGCGATCGAGGTCCAGGCTGATCAGCGGATTCTTCACCTGCAGATCGCTGTTCACGTCCTCGAGCCCGGGGATGTTCTTCATCTTCTCTTCGAGCACCGGCGCCCACTTGTAGAGCTCCTCGGTGTCGGTGTCCTGCAGCGTGAGCTGATAGAGCGCACGCGCTCCGCGAGCGCCGATCGTGATCGGCGGCGGATTGTTCATGAACACCCGCATGCCGGGCACCTGCGACACTTCGGGGCGCAGCTCCTGGATGACTTCGTCAACCGACTTCGTCCGCTCCGCGCGCGGCTTGAGCTCGATGTTCATCGAGCCCTGGTTGCTGCCGCTCGCGCCCTGTCCGAAGCCGACGCTGCTCGTGAACGCCAGCACGTCGGGATGCTTCGCGACGATATCGGCGACCTGCTGCTGGTGCCGGACCATCTCCGCGAAGCCGAGGCCCTGAATGCCTTCGGTGTTCAGGTTGAACCGACCCGTGTCTTCGCTGGGGAGGAACCCCTTCGGCACCGCGCCGTACAGATACACAGTCGCGACGAGGAGCGCGATGGACGCCGCCATCGTGGCGAGACGGAATCGCAGCGTCAGCCGCAGCGACCAGTCGTACAGCCGGAGCCAGGAGTCGAACATCCGCTCCGTGAGGTTGTAGAAGAAGCCGTGCTTCTGTGCGTGCGGCGGTTTCAGGAACCGGCTGCACAGCATGGGCGTCAGGCTGATGGCCACCGCACCGGACGCCAGAATCGCGACGCTGATCGTGACGGCGAACTCGTGGAGCAGCCGCCCGACGACACCGCCCATGAAGAGAATGGGGATGAAGACGGCCGTCAGCGACAACGTCATCGAGGCGATCGTGAACGCGATCTCCTGAGAGCCGTCGAACGCCGCCCGCATCGGCGACTTGCCCATCTCCATGTGCCGCACGATGTTCTCGAGCATCACGATCGCATCGTCCACGACGAAGCCGACCGAGAGCGTGAGCGCCATCAGCGACAAGTTATCGAGGCTGTAACCCAGCTGGTACATCAGCGCGAAGGTCGCGACGATGGAGCAGGGAAGGGCAAGGCTGGGAATGACGGTTGCCGAGATGTTCCGCAGGAACAGGAAGATGACGGCAATGACCAGGATGACGGTCAGGATGAGCGTGAACTTGACGTCGCGGACCGACTCGCGAATCGCTTCCGAGCGGTCCTGCCGGACCTGCAGGGAGATGGCGGCCGGCAGCTGCGCGTTGAGCGTCGGGAGGAGCGCCCGCACATCGTCGACCACCTGGACGACGTTGGTGCCGGGCTGCTTGTTGATCGAGAGGTAGATCGACCGCTTGCCTTTGAACCACGACGCCTGCTTGTCGTTCTCCACGCCGTCGTACACCCGCGCCACCTCTCCGAGGCGGATGGGGTTGCCGTTGCGGTACGCGACGATGACCGGGCCGTACGCGGAGGCGCGGAGCAACTGGCCGTTCGCCTGCACGACGAAGTTCTTCTGGTCGCTGTACATCGTGCCGGTCGGCAGGTTGACGTTCGCGTTCGTGATCGCGTTCGCCACCTCGTCGATCCCGACTCCGTACGACGCGAGCTTCGTTGGATCGACGTCGACGCGAACGGCGTACTTCTGCGAGCCGACGATGCCGACCTGCGCCACGCCGTTGACCATCGAGATGCGCTGCGCGAGCGTCTGCGCCTGCTCGTCGACCATGGAGAGCGGCAGCGTGTCGGACTGCAGCACGAGGAACATGACCGGCTGATCGGTCGGGTTGGTCTTCTGCAGCGACGGCGGCGCCGGCATGTTGGGCGGCAGCTGCCGCGCCGTCTTCGCGATCATCGCCTGCACGTCCTGCGCGGCGGCGTCGATGTTCCGGTTCAGATCGAACTGCAGGATGATGGTCGCGTTTCCCTGCGAGCTCGTGGAGTTGATCGACGACAGGCCCGCGATGGTCGAGAACTGCTTCTCGAGCGGCAGGGCGACGGCCGATGCCATCGTCTCGGGGCTCGCGCCCGGCAGACCGGCGCTCACCTGAATCGTCGGAAAATCGACGACCGGCAGATCGCTGACCGGCAGCAGCCGGTACGCCATGACGCCGAATACGAACACGCCGAGGAGAATCAGCGTCGTCGTGACCGGCCGTTTGATGAACAGCGCGGATAAGTTCATGGTTCCACCTTCGCGGCGGGCCCGCCCGGACCCGATTTGACGCTCACCTTCGACCCCGGCACCAGCCGGATCTGACCGTCGGTAATGACGATGTCGCCTGGCTTCAGGCCGTCGGCGATGACGCTGTCGGTCGGCGTCTGGCGTTCGACGTGCACGTTGCGCAGCTCGACGGTCTTGTCAGATTTCAGCAGGAAGACGTAGTTGCCCTGCTGCCCGTTCTGTACGGCGGCGGTCGGTGCGACGATCGCATTCGGCTCGTTCCGCAGCGTGACGGTGACGTTGACGAACTGTCCGGGCCAGAGGCGCCGATCCTCGTTCGGGAACATGCCCTTGATCTTGATCTGGCCCGTCGTGGGATCGACCGCATTGTCGATGAACGTGATGCGACCCGAGGAGGCCTTCGTGTCTGACGGCGGCGTTGCTTCGACCTTCACGGTGCCGGCGGAGAGATACCGCTTCAATTCCGTCAGCTGCGCCTCGGGGATGCCGAAGGACACGTTGATTGGCGTGATCTGGTTGATGACGACGAGCGCCGTCACGTCGTTCGCGCGCACCAGATTGCCTTCGTGGACCATCAGCGCGCCGGTGCGTCCCGAGATGGGCGCCTTGATGGTTGCGTACTGGAGCTGCACCTTCGCGTTGTCGAGCGCTGCCCGGTCGGCCGCAACGGTGGCGTCGAGGGCGGTCGCCGCCGTGCGCGCCTGTTCCGTCTGCTCCTTCGTGGCGATGCCGCGGTCCATCAGATCCTGGTACCGGGCGGCGCTCGATCGGGCGTTGTTCGCCTGAGCGGTGTCGCGCTCGAGATTCGCCTGCGCCTGGGCGAGCGCCGCTTCGAGCGGCCGCTTGTCCAGCGTAAAGAGCACCTGCCCCATCTGCACGTCGTCCCCTTCCTTGAAGGTGACCGACGTGAGCTCGCCCGTGATTTGGGCGCGGACCGCAACGGTGTGATAGGCCTCGGCGGTTCCGATCACGTTGATCGCGACCGGCACCGCCTTCTGCTCGACCACTCCGGTGGAAACCGGCACGGTGACGATGCCCGTCCCGCCGTTGCCGTTGTTTCCGGCCTTGTTTCCGGTGGTTTGCGCCTGTGTGTCGCCGCCGCCGGAACAGCCGGTTGCAATGAGTGCCGCCGCGAGAAATATCGGCCAAACAGGCCGGGAAAAGACCGACGAACTGAAACGCATGGAGCCCTTATTCTATGCCGAAAGGGTTACTCGAAACGCAGCGCTTCGATGGGATCGAGCGCCGCCGCCTTGCGCGCCGGATAGAACCCGAAAAAGACTCCGGTGGCCCCCGCAAACCCGAACGCGACCGCAATCGCATTGAGCGAAACGGCCGTCGGCCACGTCAGGTAGTAGGTCAGGCCTTGTGACAGGCCGTAGCCGAGCGCTATCCCGATCGAGCCGCCGAACAGGCTCAGGACGACCGCCTCGACCAGAAACTGCAGGAGCACGTCGCTGCCGCGGGCCCCGATCGCCATGCGGAGCCCGATCTCCCGCGTCCGCTCGGTCACCGACACGAGCATGATGTTCATGATGCCGATGCCGCCGACGAGCAGCGACACGCCGGCGATGCCCGCGAGGAGCGCCGTCATCGTCTGGGTCGCTTCCTTCCTGACGCTCGCGATCTCGTCCATCGTGCGCACCATGAAGTCGTCGGGGTCGCCCGGCTGAATCTTGTGCCGGACCCGCAGCGCGGCCGCAATCGTGTCGGCGGTCTGCGAGGTGGTCGCCGCAGACGTGGCCGACACGGTAATCTGCTGCACGAAGGTGACCCCGCGCATCTTCTTCATCACCGTCGTGTAGGGCACGAAAATGACGTCGTCCTGATCCTGGCCGACGCCAGACTGCCCTTTGACGGCCATGACGCCCGCAATCGTGAACGGGTGATTCGCAATCCGGATGATTTGTCCCGTCGGATCCACGCCGGGCCCGAAGAGCTGATCGCGAACCGTGTTCCCGAGAACCGCGACCTTCGACGCCGTGGTGACGTCCTGCGCGGTGAAAAACGATCCGTCGGCGATCGCCCACGACCGGATCAGCGGGAAGTCCACGTCGGTCCCCTGAACCTGCGTGTTCCAGTTCTGGTTCCCCGCGATCACCTGCCCGCGCGTGTTCGACTGTGCCGCGACGTACTGGACGCCGGGCAGCTGCGCGATCGCCGCCGCATCGTCGGGCACGAGCGTGCTGGCGGCCCCCTGGCCCTGACGGACGCCGCCGGCGGCGAAGTTGCCGGCCGTGACCTGGATCATGTTCGTGCCGGCGGACTGGATCTGCGCGTCGATGGAGCTCTGCGCGCCGGTGCCGAGCGCGACCATCGTGATGACGGCGCCGACGCCGATGATCATGCCGAGCATCGTCAAAGCGGTCCGCATCTTGTTGCGGCCGAGCGCTTTCAACGCGATTCGAAAAACCATCAGGATCGACATGACGAGATCCCCCTGCTAGACCGCCGTCGCGGCCGGAAGGGCCGCGAGCTCCTCCTGCGCGAGACGACGATGCGTGACCGCCTTGTCGCCGACGACCTGGCCGTCGCGGAACGAGACGATGCGGGTCCCGTACTCGGCGATGTCGAGTTCGTGCGTGATGAGCACCACGGTGATACCGCGTTCATCGTTCAGCCGCTGAAAGATGCCCATCACTTCGATGCTGGTTTTGGTGTCCAGGTTCCCGGTCGGCTCGTCGGCCAGGAGAATCGACGGCTGATTGATGAGCGCGCGGGCGATCGCGACCCGCTGCTGCTGGCCGCCCGACAGCTGATTGGGATGATGATCGGTCCGGTTCCCGAGGCCCACGGCGTCGAGGACTTCGTGGGCGCGCTTGCGGCGCTCGGCGGCCGGCATCAGGTTCTTCCCGTACAGCAGCGGCAACTCCACGTTGTCGAGCGCCGATGTCCGCGACAGGAGATTGAAGCCCTGGAAGACGAATCCGATCTTCTTGTTGCGGACCGCCGCGAGCTGGTCCTTCGACATCCGCGACACGTCCTGCTCGTCGAGGAAGTACTGCCCGGACGTCGGCCGGTCCAGACAGCCGACGATGTGCATGAAGGTCGACTTGCCGGAACCCGACGGGCCGGTGACGGCCAGGAACTCGCCGGTCTGGACGTCAAGGTTGACGCCGCGGAGCGCGCGAACCTCGACCTCGCCGACGACGTACGTCTTGACGAGATTCTTGACGGAGATGACGAGCGACATCTCTAGCGGCCGCGGCCGCCGCCGCCGAACCCTCCGCGCTGCTGGTTCCCGAGCAGCGGATTGTTATTGCCGGCGCCGCCTGCCGCCGGCCGCGCGGTGCCGACGCCGAGCACGTTCGTGACCACTTCGTTATTGGCCTGGAGGTCGTTGCTGATCAACTCGGTGTTCGTGCCGTCGGTGATCCCGAGGCGCACCCCGACCGGTTTGAGCTGCTTGTTCTCGTAGATCCAGACGCGGCCCGGCGTGGGGACTGTCGGCGGCAGGGGGGGGAACAGGGCGTCGATCGTCTCCGCGGAGGCCTCGCCGTACTTTGCGGTGGCGGCCGTGCCGCCGCCAGCCTTCGCGGCCTGCGTGCCGCGACCGGCGCGGCCACGTGCCGGTTGGATCGCCGCTTCGAAGGCGCTCGTGTCCTGACCACGCGCCTTCATGCGCTCGATGAACTGCTTCTGCTGATCGGGGTCCATCCCTTTGAAGCGGTCCATCAGGGCCGCTGGATCGAATCCCCGGCCGCCGCGACCGCCACCACCGAAGCGGCCCTGCCCGCCGCCCTCGCCGGCCTGCGCGGCCTGGCCGTCACCGCCCTGGCGGAATCGCCCGCGGCCGCCGCCCCCGGCAGCGCCGCCATTGGCCTGACCACCCTCACCGGCCTGAGGACGAGCGCCGGCCTGCGCGGGCGCTCCGGCCGGCGGAGTCGCTTGAGAGGCAGCACCCGGCGCGGCTGCGTTGCGCGCACTCGGTGCGTTGCCCGCTGCGCCTTCTGGTGCATTCGCGGCTCCATTCGCTCCTGTCCCCGCGCCCGGGGCCCCGCCGCCGCGCTGCCCGCCGCCCGCCCCGCGCCCACCGCGCCCTCCGCGGCCGAAGCCGGCGAGCGCCTCGGGCGGCACCGGCTGATTCAGTGCGGCGAACATGTCGGCCGTCGGCCGGAACCGCGTCGCCGCATTCGGCACGCGCAGCACGTCGTTCTTGCGTGACACCTCCACCCGCAGGTTGGCGGTCATGCCCGGCTTCAGCTTCAGGTCCTGGTTGGGGACGTTGATGATCGTGCCGTACGTCGTGACGTTCGATTGGACGACCGGCTGCAGGCGAATCTGCGTCACGACCCCGTTGAACGTGTCCGCCGGATAGGCGTCGACGCGGAACGTGACGTTCTGTCCCGGACGGATGCGCCCGACATCGGACTCATCGATGTTCGCGCTCACCTGCATCTTCGTCAGGTCGGCCGCGATGATGAAGAGCGTCGGCGCCTGCATGCTCGCCGCGACCGTCTGCCCGACGTCGACGCTCCGCTGCGTCACGATGCCGTCGATCGGCGCGGTGATGATCGTGTGATCCAGGTTCACCTGGTTCTGGTTCACCTGCGCTTCCGACTGCGCAACGGCGGCTTCGGTCTGCTTGACCGTGGCCTGCTGCGAGGCGAGCTGGGCCTGGGCGGAGTCGACGGCAATCTTCGCGGCGTCGAGATCCGATTGCGGCAGGAGGCTCCGATCGGACAGCTCTTTCGCGCGCGTGTACTTCGTCTGCGCGTCGACGAGCTGGACCTTCATGCGTTCCAGATCGCTTTGTGCCTTCGCCAGGTTCGCCTTCGTCTGGTTGAGATTCGCCTTCGTCTGTTCGAGCTGCGCCTGGAACAGCGACGGATCGAGCCTGGCGATGACCTGCCCTTTCTTGACGATGGAGTTGAAGTCGGCACCGAGCCAGGAAATATTGCCGGACACCTGGCTGCCCACCTGCACGGTCGTGACCGCCTGCAGCGTGCCGGTCGACGCGACCGAGTCGACGATGTCGCCGCGCGTGATCGGGGCCGTGGTGACCGTGATCTCCGGCGCGCTGCGCCTGATGTAATACGCCGCGCCGCCCGCGCCGATTGCCGCGACGATTACCAGAACGATGAGTGCGCGCTTCATGTCTCTCCGGTGTCCCGATCCGCCCGCTAGCGCGTGGCGTTGCTGATGAGGGTGATGCCGAGGTTGCCGAGCGTCGTCTGCTGCAGCCGTTCGAGCTCGACGAGCGCGTTCCGGTAGTTGAGAATCGCCTGGAGCTCGTTGTTCTGTGCGGTGGCGAGCGCGTTCTGCTGCTGGATGACCAGATAGTTGGTGGACATCCCGACCTCGAACTTCGCCTGCTCCGCGTCGAGCGCGCGCTGCGCGAGGACGCGGGCTGCCTGGGCCGCCTGCACGCGTTCAATCGCGCTCTGGGCCGTGATCGCCGCGTTCGTCACGTCGGTCGCGACCTGGAGCTCGATCTGCTTCACCTGCGCCTGGTTCTGGCTCTGCTGAATCTGGGAGCGCGCCACCACCGCCTGCGCGGAGCTCAGGCCGAGCGGGTAGCTCAGATTGAGCGTGACGGTCCAGCGGGGATAGTTGCGTCCGAACAGCGTCGAGAGCGCGTCGCCGTACCCGCCGGGAAGCTGACCCTCGACAATCCGGTTGACGCCGGTGCCGCTCGTAATGAGCTGCGTGCCGCCGAGGCCCACGAGGCCGTAGAGCGCCTGCACATCGGCCTGCGGCAGCAGCTGATCCTTCAGGTACCTGACGGTGATGTCGTTCGCCTGCAGATTCTGCTTCGCAATCGCGAGATCGGTGCGCTGGCTGAGCGCGCGCCGCACCGCCCCCTCGATGTCGATCGGCTCCGGACGGAAGTCCGGCCGATCGATCGGATCGATCGTCTGGTTCCAGATCGGATCGTCGGTTCCGCTGACGATGAGCTGCTTGAGGGCGAGCTCGTTGGTCCGCATGGTCGACTGCGCGGCCACGAGGTTCTGTTGCGCGGTGGCGGCCTGCGACTGCGCCGTGACGACGTCGAGCGGGGCCATCGTGCCGACCTGCACCCGCGTCTGGTTGTCCTGCACGAGCCGGTTGGCGAGCGTGACCGACTGGCGCGCCACTTCGACGCTCTGCACGGAGAACACGTAGTTCCAGTAGGCCTCGCGCACGTTCGAGAGGGTATTGGTAATCGTCGCCCGCAGCTGAACGTCGGTGATGTCGCGGTTGATCTTGGTGACGGCGATCTGCTGGCGCGTCGCGTCGATCCCGCGGCCCTTGAGGAGCGGCTGCGTGTACTGGAACGACCAGTTGGTGTTGTAGGTCGGGTTGAACAGCGTGTTCTGGCTCGACGTGGTCTGCTTGTTGTTGTTCAGCGTGACGTTGAAGCCGCCGCCACCCCACGGAACGTTCTGGGCGATGCCCCCGTTGAACGTGGTCAGCGCCGTATCGATCGCAGCGCCGGCCGTGCTGCCGCCGGCGATCGTCGTCGTCGAGGCGTTGGTCTGCGACTGTGTCGCGAGCTGCGAGGTGAGGGCCGGCCGATACACCGAGCGGAGGCTCGCCAGCGAAATGTCCTGAATCTCGGGATTGACCCGCTGCACGGCGATGTTCAGGTTGTGATCGAGCGCGGCCTTGACCACGTCGTCGAGCGTCAGGCGGACGGTCGGGCGGTTCGAGGCCGGCTGCGCCGTCTCGGTCTGCCCGGTGCTGTTGGCCTGTCCTGCGGCGATTCGCTCCGAAGCCTGCCGAACAAGCTCGCGGATCCGCGCATCCGAGGTCTGTTGGGCGTATGCAGGCGCTCCCTCCGCGGCGAGGGCGGCGGTCAGCATGAGTCCGAGGCAGAGCGTGCGATTCCGTGTCATTGGCCTTCCTCTATGAAATGAATTCGACGGGTCGGAGAAAACAGGAGTTCGATGCTACCGGATCAGCGTCCGCGCGGACGATCGGCCGGCGGCGATCCCTGCCGGTTCGGCTGGGGATGGTCGCGGTCCCATTGCTCGCGAAGGGTCGTCAGGCGGACGCGCTGTTCCGGCGTGAGAATCTGGCGCATGTGCACGAGCATCAGCGTGCGCGACTTGTTGAGCGCCCCGCGTATGGCCTCGATCCGATCGGACTGTTTGGCGATCGTCGCCTCGTCGGCATCGGTGTTGATGAGCCGCGAGAGCTCCGCCTCCTGGGCGTCGAGCTCCTCGCGCTTGTGCCGCAGGTAGGGGAGGGCCGCCTGAAAGACCGCGTCGACGCGGTTCGTCTGATCGTCGGTCATGCCGAGAGTTTTCTGGAACTCTTTCCACCATGGACCGGGGACGAACGGAGCAGGCGGTTGCGCGCTCGCCGGCCGCGCGACCCCGAGCAGCGAGACACAGAACACCGCCGGCAGCCACCAGCTGAGCCAGGATGGCTTCATACGAAAAACCCCTGATGAGACTGTCACTTAAAGCGAAATACGACGGGGTCGGCTGTTGTATTTAGGCTTTTGAACGAATTTTTTCACGTTCCGGAAGGCCCGCAAAATGTTGTCAGCCTGAGGATTGCGGCTCCGACCAGGTTATCGGGCGTCGATGCGCCCGATGTCAGCCCAATCCGGACCGGACCGTCCGTGGGGAGCCACCCGGTCGAGACGACTTCCTCGGCCGAGCCGACCGGCCGGTGCCGGATTTCAGCGGGGGATACCAGGCAGTCGGGGTCGGCAATGTGGAAGGCCGGCCGGGAGGCCGCGCAGATCCGTGCAAGGTTGGCCGTGTTGCTGCTGTTGTAGCCGCCGATGACCAGCATGAGATCGACCGGCCGGTCGCGGAGCAGCCCGACGACCGCGTCCTGCCGATCCTGTGTGGCGCTGCAGATCGTGTCGAACGCCTGAAAGCGGTCAGTGGAGCTGTCCGCCCCATAACGGTCGATCATCGCCGTTTTGAGCATCTCGCCGATCTCGAGCGACTCGGACATGAGCATCGTGGTCTGGTTCGCCAGGCCGATCCGTGTGAGGTGCTCGTCGGGATCGAAGCCGGGCGATGCCGTCTTCGCGAACTTGTCCAGGAACGCCGAACGGTCGCCGCCTCCGCGGATGTAGTCGCAGACGATCGCCGCCTCGGCGCGGTCGTAGATGACGAGAAAGCGGCCGCCGTACGCCTCCGCCTGCGAGGCGGTCGCCTGCGTCTCTTCGTGCCACATCTTCCCGTGAATGATCGACGTGAAACCAGCTTCCGTGTAGCGGCGGACGTTCTTCCAGACGTTCAGCACGGATCCGCAGGTCGTGTCGATGAGCGTCGCGCCGGTCCGATCGAGACGCTGAAGCATCGCGACGGTTACGCCGAATGCCGGCAGGATGACCACATCGTCCGCTGTAAGCCCGGCGAGCGCGCCCGGGTCGTCGCTCAGGAACGAGATCCCCTTCGCGCGCAGCTCGTCGTTCACATGAGGGTTGTGGATGATCTCGCCGGTCAGGAACACCCGCCGATCGGGGAAGCGCTCGCGCGTCTGGTAGGCGTAGTCGACCGCGCGGTCGACGCCGTAGCAGAACCCGAACTCACGCGCGAGATACACCGTGAGGCGGCCGGCCTGGTACGTGAAGTCGTCCGCCTTGATGCGATCGATGAGCGCGCTGTGATAGCTGTCGGCCAGCATGCCGGAAACGGCATCCTTCAGATCGAGACCTTTGCGGAAGATCAGCGAGGGCATGGGGCGAACCGATCCTAACCGACGCGGGGGATTTCGCGGGTGCAGAGCGGGCGCGGTGGATCGGGGGTGGAAATCAGGACGTTCCTGCTACCGAACGTACCCAATCTCGCGCACGTGCGGCGTGAGGGCGTCGAACGTCTGCAGCTCGCCCGCGAAGCGCGGCCGATCGAGGGCGCCATCGAGCTCGGCCAGAAACGTGTCGTCCACGGTCACTCCGGTTCGGTCGGAGACCTCCACGGCCGGCGAGGCGACAACCGGAAGGCGTGCCGGCTGGGCGGCTGGACGAGCCACGGCGACTGTGGGAGCTGGCCGCGTCTGCCGCTGCCATTCGAAGCCGACGCCGAGCGCGACGCCGATGAACAGCCCCGCGGCTGCGGCCGCCGCCATCCAGCGTGAGGGCGCATGGGCGCTCGACCCGGACGGCATCCGGACGGCCGCGGCGGCGCGCGGGAAGCTGATGACGCGCGCATGCCGTCCAACGTGCGCAATTTTTCTGGCGATCTGCTGCTGCTGCGTGCGGAGGCGATCGACCGTGAACACCTCGTCGAGCTCGGCGTCGGCGTGGTCGGTAAGCTCCTCCATCAACCGGACGAGCGACCGGTATCGAACCTGGCACGCCTGGCACTCGGACAGGTGCTCGGCGACCCGAAGGTCGATGGCTTCCCCCGTCCGCTGGTTCGTGTAGCAGTCAAACAGGCGGTCGTCGGCGAGATGGTGAGCCCGCATCACGGCTTTCCTCCGAGCAGGCCGCGCAGCTTGCGCGCGGCACGAAAGAGGTGGACGCGCACCGTGGATTCGTTCAAGCCGGTCATCGCGCTGACCTCCCGGGGCGAACAGTCGCCGTAGTGGCACAGCATGAAAACCGTTCGCTGGCGCCCGTCGAGGCGGTCGATCGCCGAGGCGATCTTCTCGCGGCGTTCGCGCGCCAGCAGGCGCTGTTCGGGATTCCCGCGGCCGGCCGTCTCGCCGAGTTCGATCGAGGCCCGAGCCTCGTCGCCGGCCGTGAGCTCGTTCGGCGAGAACCAGCGGTCGCGGCGGGCGCGCGCCTTGCGGCGATCCAGACAGCCGTTGATAAGGATGCGGGTGAACCAGACCTCGAAGGGCCAGCTCTCGCGGTAGGAATCGATGTGGGCAAAGACCTTGACGAAGGCGTCCTGAACCGCCTCGTCCGCGTCGAAGGTATCGCGCAGGTACTGGTAGGCGATGCGGTTCGCGCGACGCTGGTGCAGTGCGACCAGCTCGCTGAACCGATCCCGGGCTTCGTCGAGGGCACCGCGCTCGACGAGCGAGCGGATCTCGATGGCGAGTCGGGTGTCGTCGGAAAACGCGCCGCGCGCGGCCCGGGCTCGGACGGCAACGGGCTCGTCGCCCGCGCGCTCGGCACCGCGTTCCGCCACCTGGTCGACCGCCGTCCGCACATCAGCACTCATAACGGACATACGATCCCGGCGGATCGCTGTTTACAGTCTACTCCAGTTCGTTCAATTGTTGACTTCACAGCCGCCCAGCCGCTACGATTTGCGCTTTCCGTGTATGTTGCTGCGCCATCATATCTTAGGAGCTGTCCATGAGCACTGAAGTCGAGCGGGGCCGCGGCCTCGAGCGCGAGGGCATCATTACCGATCGGATTCGGTGGAACCTCTCTGCGCCCGCGCTGTACGAGGAAGCCGTCCGCCGGGGCGAGGGGGTCATCGTCGCCGAGGGACCCCTCGCCTGCCGGACGGGGCACCACACCGGCCGTTCCCCCAACGACAAATTCGTCGTGCGCGAGCCCTCGAGCGAGGGCAACGTGTGGTGGGGCAAGGTCAATCACCCGATGGACCCGGCGCAGTTCGACCTGCTCCACCGCGAAATGGTCGATTCGCTCAGCGGCAAAGAGCTCTTCGTGCTCGACTGTTACGCGGGCGCGGATCCCACGTACCGTCTGCCGGTCCGCGTGATCAACGAATACGCGTGGCACAACCTCTTCTGCAAGAACCTCCTCATCGACGATCCGGCAGCCGCAGCCGCGGGCGATCCGCAGTTCACGATTATCGACTCGCCGAGCTTCAAAGCCGATCCGGCCCGCCACGGCACCCACTCCGACGTGGTCATCGCGCTGAACTTCGCGAAAAAGCTCGTCCTCATCGCCGGCACCAGCTATGCGGGCGAGATGAAAAAGTCGGTCTTCACGATCCTGAACTACATCCTGCCGCTCCAGAACGTACTGTCGATGCACTGTTCGGCGAACATCGGCCGCGACGGAGACGTGGCGCTCTTCTTCGGCCTCTCCGGGACCGGCAAGACCACCCTCTCGAGCGATCACGACCGGCAGCTGATTGGCGACGACGAGCACGGGTGGAGCGAGCGCGGCGTCTTCAACTTCGAGGGCGGCTGCTACGCCAAGACGATCAAGCTTTCGGCGGAAGCCGAGCCGCAGATCTATTCGACGACGCGCCGGTTCGGGACGGTGCTCGAGAACGTCGTGTTCGATCCCGAAACGCGCACGCTCGATCTGGACGACGACCGCTATACCGAAAACACGCGCGCCGCGTATCCGATCTCGTTCATCGACAACGCGGAGCCGACCGGTCAGGGCGGGCATCCGAAGAACGTCGTGATGCTCACGGCCGACGCGTTCGGCGTCCTGCCGCCGATCTCGCGGCTCACGCCGGAAGGCGCCATGTATCACTTCCTCTCGGGCTACACGGCGAAGGTCGCCGGGACCGAGAAGGGCGTGACCGAGCCGAAGGCGACCTTCAGCACCTGTTTCGGATCGCCGTTCCTGCCGCTTCCGCCGAGCCGCTACGCCACGATGCTGGGCGATCGGATCGCGCGCCACAAGTCGCATGTGTGGCTCGTCAACACCGGGTGGACCGGCGGGCCGTACGGCACCGGGCGCCGCATGAAGATTGCCTACACGCGCGCCATGATCAAGGCCGCGCTGTCGGGCGCGCTCGACCAGGTGAAATTCGAGCGCGATACGATGTTCAACCTCGACGTGCCGACCTCCTGCCCGGACGTGCCCGCTGATGTCCTGAAGCCCCGCAGCACCTGGTCGAACGGTGCCGCGTACGACGAGCAGGCCGCCAAGCTGGCGCGCATGTTTGCCGACAACTTCAAGGCGTTCGAAGCGGGCGTCTCGCCGGAGGTCAGGGCCGCGGGACCCAAAGTCTAGACAGACGGAATATTGGGAGAGTTGGTGGATTGGAGAGTTGGTGAATTGGTGAATTGGTGAATTGGCGATTGGGTGAATTGGCGCGCGACCGCGCCCTTCGTTCATCCGCTTGCCAACTCACCGGTTCGCTAGCTTGCCACTTCGCCACCTGACCGAACTGCCATCGATGGAGTTTGAGCCGGTCATCGGGCTCGAAATTCACGCCCAGCTGCTGACCGCGTCGAAGATCTTCTGCGGCTGCAGCACCGCGTTCGGCGCGCCGCCGAACACTCACGTCTGTCCCGTCTGCCTCGGGTTGCCGGGCGCGCTGCCCGTCCTGAACCGCAGGGCCGTCGATCTGGCCGTGCGGGCGGCGTGCGCGCTCGGCTGCACGATCCACCGCACCTCGATCTTCGCGCGGAAAAACTACTTCTATCCCGACCTGCCGAAGGGCTATCAGATCTCCCAGTACGAGCAGCCGCTGGCGACCAACGGACAGGTCGCAGCCGGCAGCGATCTCTGGGGGCCGGCCCAGACCATCCGGATCAAGCGCGTCCACATGGAAGAGGACGCGGGCAAGCTGCTCCACGAAGGCTTTCCTGATTCCGACCGCCGCAGCTACGTCGATCTGAATCGCGCCGGCACGCCGCTCATCGAGATCGTCACCGAGCCCGATCTTCACGATCCGAAAGAGGCGGCGCACTTCTTCAGCGCGCTCCGCGAACTGGTCGTCGCGCTCGGCGTGAACGACGGCAACCTCGAAGAGGGGAGCCTGCGCTGCGATGCCAACGTCTCGGTCCGGCGCGCCGGCGAGACGACGCTCGGCACCAAGGCCGAGATCAAGAATCTCAACTCGTTCCGGTTCGTCGAGGAGGCGCTCGCCTTCGAAATCGATCGGCAGACGGAAGCGCTCGCGCGCGGCGAGCGGATCGTGCAGGAGACGCGGCTCTGGGATCCGGCCGCGCGCTGCACGGTGTCGATGCGCAGCAAGGAAGAGGCGCACGATTACCGCTACTTTCCCGATCCCGATCTGCCGCCGCTTGTCGTCGACGCCGCGCGGCTCGACGAGATCCGCCGGTCGCTTCCCGAGCTACCCGCGGCGCGGCGTCGGCGCCTGATGGACGCCTACGCCCTCGCCGCCGCTGATGTGCTGTCGCTCACGCAGATCGCGCCGGGGCTCGACGCCTACTTCGAGGAGACCGTCGGGTTCGGCGCCGATCCGAAGGCGGTGAAGAACTGGCTCCTCGGCGGCGTGCGGGCGCGGATGAACGAAGACCGGATTGACACCGCGGACGCGCTGCGCAGCCGTTTCGCGCCGGCCCGGCTGGCGGACCTCATCGCCCTCGTCGAGCGCGGCACCATCAGCGGTTCGATGGCGAAGGGCGTCTTCGACGAGGCGTTCGCCACCGGTTCGCTGCCCTCCGACATCGTTCGGTCGAAAGGGCTCGCGCAGATCGACGACGAATCGGCGCTCGTCGCGATCGTCGAACGCGTGCTCGGGGACAACGCCGACGCGGTCGCAATGTATCGTGGCGGGAAGGCGTCGACCTTCGGCTTCCTCGTCGGCCAGGCGATGAAGGCCGCCGGCGGCCGTGCGAACCCGAAGCGGGTCAACGAGCTGCTCAAGCGCGCGCTCGACGGCGAGCCAGCCCGAGGTGCGGGGCGATAGCCACGTGATTCAGGCGTACCGCCTCTCAAAACTGTACAGCCGCGGCGTCTATGCGCTGCGCGACCTCACGCTCTCGATCGAGAAGGGCGAGTTTCTGTTCCTGACCGGCCCCAGCGGCGCGGGCAAATCCACCTTCCTGCGCCTGCTGCTCCGCGAGGAACTGCCGAGCGAAGGGGAGTTGAAGGTCGGCGGCCGCGACATCGCCGCGATGCGCCCCGCGGAGGTGCAGGCCTACCGTCGGACCGTCGGCTTCGTCTTTCAGGACTTCCGCCTGATCCCGCGGTTCACGGTCTTCCAGAACGTCTCGTTCGTGATGCGGGTGCTCGGCGTCGCCGCCGCCGTCCAGCAACGAAAGACCTTTCAGGTGCTGAAGTGGGTTGGCCTGCAGCACCGCATGAATGCGTTCCCTGAAGAGCTCTCGGGCGGCGAGCAGCAGCGGATCGCTATTGCGCGGGCGCTCGTCAACGACCCGCAGCTCGTGCTGGCCGACGAGCCGACCGGCAACCTCGATCCCGACCTGTCGACCGAAATCATGAACCTGTTCCGCGAGATCAATGCGCGCGGCACCACGGTCGTCGTCGCCACGCACGACCGCGAGCTGATTCGACGCGTCGGCCGCCGCGCCGTGACGCTGAACCACGGCCACGTCGTCGAGGTCGCGTGATGCGCGCGCTGCGCTATTCGTTCAGCGAGGCGGCGGCCAGCCTGTGGCGGGGGCGCGGTTCCGGTGTGCTGTCGACCGCGACGATCGCGCTCGCCCTGTTCGTGCTCGGCGCCGTGCTCGTGGTGTCCGGCAACCTGCAGCGGCTCGCCGCCGAATGGAGCCGGGCTGCCGGCCTGTCGGTATACCTGGAGGACGGAGCGACCGCCGCGGATCGCGGCGCCATCGAAACCGCCCTCGCGGTGGGGCCGCTGATTGGCGGCCGCGAGTACGTCTCGAAGGACGCCGCGCTTGCACGCTTCAAGCAGACGTTTCCGGATCTTGCGACCCCGGTCGACACCATCGGCGGAAATCCTCTGCCGGCGTCGTACGAGGTCCGGCTGCAGCCCGGTGTCGGCGGCGAGGCGGTCCGGGCGCTCGAGGCGCGGCTGCGCGGCCTCTCGGGCGTCGCCGACGTGCGGTTCGACGAGGAGTGGCTCGGGCGCGTGCGTGCGGCGATTTCGCTCGTCGGTGGGATGGGGCTGGTGCTCGGGGCGTTGCTCTCGGTCACTGCCGTCCTGACTGTGGCGGCCGTCGTGCGGCTCGCGCTGCAGGCACGACGGGACGAACTGGAGATCATGCAGCTCGTCGGTGCCCCCACGGCATATGTCAAAGGTCCGTTCGTCGTCGAGGGCGTGCTGCAGGGAGGCATCGGCGCGCTGGCGGCGCTCCTCGGACTGGCCGTCCTGTTCCTGATTCTTCGCGCGCGGTACCTGGGTCCGCTCGCGGCCGCCCTCAGCCTTCCGTCGATCACGTTTCTGTCCGCGGGGGCGATGGCGCTGCTCGTCGTCGGCGGGATGGCGGTCGGATGCGCGGGCGGCTGGATGGCCGCGTGGCGCCGCTGATGCCGTGAACCGGACCGGCCGTTTACATAATCTTGACACCAGTTTTGCGGCGGCACTACACTGAGCAGAGACCGCGCCCGGCACAATCAGTAGAGGATCTGCATGCCACGCTTCGCGACCGATTCGAAGCCGATTAGTGCGCAGCACCCCGTCATTGAGTTCTACCGCGAAGAGTTCCTGAAACACCGCCGATGTCTCCAGCAGCAGCGTCCATATTTTTCAGAGCAGGCCATCACCGGCGTTGAAGCCGCCCTGGCCCGAATCATCAGCGAGCTCGAACACCTCTCCTCCCAGGACAACGCCCCCCAACTCGTCAGCTGCCTCCTCAAGAAATTCGACGTCGTCACCCGGCTCTCCACCTGGACCGACCCAAGCCAGACACACTGAGGCGTTTCTGATCGCAGCGCGCGACGACCTGCGGGCCGTGGTGCGTGCGGCTCTCGCACCGGTCGATCCCGGCCTGCTGGTCAGCCGCGCATTTGACGCGACCGGCGGCTGGCGCGAACCGGATCGCGTGCACGTGATCGCGGCGGGAAAAGCTGCGCCCGCGATGGCGCGGGCCGCCGCAGCGCGGCTCGGCTCGCGGATGGCCAGCGGCCTTGCAATCGCCGTCGGTAAAGACGACGCCCCGCCTGGATTCGAGCTCATCGTGGGCGGTCACCCGCTGCCGACGATCGGGAGCGATCGCGGCGGACGCCGGGCTCTTGAGGTGGCGCGGGCGGCTGCGCCCGGGGACGATCTCCTGCTGCTCCTGTCGGGGGGCGCCTCTGCGCTCATGGCAGCGCCCGTGAGCGGGATCACGCTCGACGAGAAACGGGCAGTCACCGAGGTGATGCTCCGAGCCGGCGCGCCCATCGAATGGCTCAACACCGTGCGCAAGCACCTGTCCGAGATCAAGGGTGGACGGCTCGCCGCGGCCACACGCGCCCGCTGCACGACGTGGGCGATGTCGGACGTCGTTGGCGATCTGCTTCCGGTCATCGGCTCAGGGCCGTGTGTCGCCGATCCGACGACCTTCGCCGATGCGCTGGACGCACTTCGATCGCTCGCGCCCGCGAGCGCCGTTCCGCCGCGTGTGATCGCGCACCTCGAGCGGGGCGCGCGTGGTGAGATCGCGGAGACGCCCAAGCCAGGCGATCCCGCGCTGGCGCGAAGCACCGCGGCAATCATCGGAAGCGCACGTGACGCGCTCGACGGAGCCGCGGCGGTGGCCCGCCGGCGAGGATACGACGTGGTCGTTCTGCCGGAGCCGATCGTCGGCGACGCGAAGCATGCCGCGCGGCGCTGGGCGGCGGCCGTGTCCAGCGTCGCGGATCGCGCTCGGCAACCGGCGTGCGTCTTGTCGGCCGGCGAAACGACCGTTCGCGTCGTCGGCCATGGACGCGGCGGCCGCAATCTGGAATTTGCACTCGCGGCGGCCGCGGACCTGCACGGCGTGGAAGCCGTCTGGACCAGCCTCGCCACTGATGGCGCCGATGGAACCTCCGGAGCCGCCGGCGCCCTCGTCGACGCGGAGACCCTCGCGCGGGCGCATCACCTCGGAATTGACGTCGAGCAGCTGGTGTCGGATAGCGACACTCGCGCCCTGTTTGCGGCGCTCGACGACCTGATCATCACCGGCCCCACCGGGACCAATGTGGGCGACGTGCAGATTGCGCTTGTCCGCCCGCTACCTCATGCAATCCGGCCAGACCGGCCGCTGTAATATCGAAACCCTCATGCTTTCCGCCGACCAGGTCCTCGCGCTGATGCGCGAACGTGTTCACCATCCCGCCGGCACCCGCGAGCTTTTGCAGGTGCTGAAGATCCCGCGCGACGAGCGCACGTCGTTCAAACGTCACATCAAGTCGCTCGTCGCCTCGGGCGAGCTCATTCAGATCCGCGGGAACCGGTTCGGGCTTCCCGAAAAGATGGACCTGTACGTCGGCCGTCTCCAGACCCATCCGGCCGGGTACGGATTCGTCACGACCGAGCGCCCGCTCGAGACCGGCAGCGGCGACGTGTACATCTCGCCGCAGCACCTGAACGAAGCGGTGCACGGGGACCGCGTTGTCGTCCGGATCGAGCGCGTGAGGGACGACGGCCGCGTCGAAGGGCGGGTGATCCGGATTCTGGAGCGCGGCAGCGAGTGGATTGTCGGCCGCTACGATCGCGACGACAACGGCATGGGCTGGGTCGCCCCGTTCGACCGCCGGCTGCTGATGGACATCGTCATTCCGCCAGGCCAGGAGGGCGGTGCGTCGCCCGGCGAAATGGTCACCGTGGAGCTCACGCGCTGGCCGACGCCCTCGCGCGGCGCGCTGGGACGTGTCGCGGAGGTCCTCGGTGACATCGATGCTCCCGGCGTCGACACCGAAATCATCATCCGGAAGTACGGGATCCCCGACGCGCACGGCCGCGAGGCGATTACCGAAGCCACGCGCCTCGGCGGCGCGGTCGCGGATCGCGACCTGGCGGGCCGCACCGACTTCCGGGGGCAGCCGACCGTGACGATCGACGGGGAGCACGCGCGCGACTTCGACGACGCGATCACGATCGAGAAGCTGCCGAACGGACACTACTGGCTCGGCGTTCACATCGCCGACGTGTCGCACTATGTCCACGAGGGGAGTGCGCTCGATCGGGAGGCGTACGAGCGCGGCACGTCGGTGTACTTCCCCGAGCGGGCCGTGCACATGTTTCCCTCGGAGCTGGCGACCGGGCTCTGCAGCCTCAACCCGCACGTCGATCGGCTCGTGCAGTCCTGCCTGATGGAGGTCGATCGGCGCGGCCAGGTCGTGAGGTCCGAGTTCCACGACGGCGTCATCAACAGCGACGAGCGGATGACGTACACCGCCGTCAACGGCATCCTGACGGATCGCGATCCGGCGCTCATCGAGCGGTACCAGCCGCTCGTGCCGATGTTCGAGACGATGCAGGAGCTGTTTCGGATCCTCAACGACGCGCGCCGGCGGCGGGGCTCGATCGACTTCGATCTGAACGAGGCGGAAGTCGTGATCGACGAAGGGGGCGTCGTCGAGGCGATCATCGCGCTGCAGCGCAACGTGGCGCACCGGATCATCGAGGAGTTCATGCTCCTCGCGAACGAGACGGTCGCGGGGTACCTCGAATCGAGCGGCGCTCCGGCGCTGTACCGCGTCCATGAAGAGCCGGACATCATGAAGGTGGCGAAGTTCGAAGACTTCATCTCCGGGTTTGGGTACAGCCTGGCGGCGCCGGTTTCGGCGCTGCGGCCGCGCCACTTCCAGAAGCTGCTCGAGCGGATCGAAGGGAAGCCGGAGGAGAAGCCAATCGCCTTTCTCATGCTGCGGACGATGCAGAAGGCGCGATACGCACCGGAGAACCTGGGCCACTTTGGTCTCGCGGCGGCGACCTACACGCATTTCACGTCGCCGATTCGCCGATATCCCGATCTCGTCGTGCATCGGGCGCTGCGCGCGCTCAGGCACGGCCGGCTGGCCGAGGAAACGCGCGAGGAATGGGCGGAGGATCTGCCCGAAATCGCGCGGCACACCTCGGAGCGTGAGCGTCGCGCCGACGACGCCGAGCGCGAACTCCTGCAGTGGAAGAAGGTCAAGTTCATGGCCGACAAGGTCGGCGATGAGTTCGACGGCTACGTCACGGGAGTCGCCGCGTTCGGGCTGTTCGTCGAACTGGTGGAGCACTTCGTCGAAGGCATGGTCCACATTTCGACCATGGCCGACGATTACTACCGGTTCGTCGAGAGCGCGCACCTGCTGCGCGGCGAGAACACGCAGAAGGTCTACCGGCTCGGGGACAAAGTGAAAGTGCAGGTGATCCGCGTGAACATGGATACGCGGCAGATCGACCTTGGTCTCGTGGAGATTCTCGACCGGGTGCGCGAAGGGGCGCGCGGGCCGCGGCGAAGCCGGGCCGCGGCGCCGAAACCGGAGCGGAAGGCGAGCCGGAACCGGCCGGGCCGCCGCGAGCGGCAGGCGAAGAAGGGCCGGCGGCGTTAGGCCGTCGGAAACGCGCCTACTGCTTGTCCTTCATTTCGTCTTTGAAGTTCTTGATCGCGCTGCCGATGCCGCGCCCGAGGCCCGGCAGCCGGTTCGCGCCGAAGATGATGAACACGATCGCGAGAATGACCAGCAGTTCGGGCAGCCCAATACTCCCCATGCGGTGCTCCTGTTGCAGAAATCGAGGACGGCTTGATTGTACATCGCAGCCGTCGGTTCATGGGGTGACTACCCGAGAGAACGTCCGGCGAGCACCTGCCACGCCAGACCCCATTCCTGCGTTCCGAGAAGGCGCCACGTCAGCCCGCGGTAGGGCTGCCGGCCGGCGATGAGATCGATCATCACTTCCCGCACGGGAGCGCTTTGCTGCAGCGCGTCCACGAGCAGCCTCGTGAAGCGGGGGCGGAAAAATCCGGCCTTGAGACGCGCCGCTCGCGCCAGCTCCGGAACGAGCCGCTCACGTACGCGCCGGCCGTAGCTTGCGGGATCCTGTCCGGTCAGCGCGTTGGCCGCCCACTGCCCCGACAACAGCGCGAAATAGATGCCTTCCCGGGTAATCGGATCGACCAGGCCGGCCGCGTCCCCGACAAGGCACCAGCGAGGTCCGTGGACCTGCAGCGTCGCGAGCGTCGCCGGCGTCAACGTGGGGATCGGCCATGAGTACGGCTGCAGACGGGCGCCACGGGCGATGCCGGTGCGTTCGATCCACCGCGCCGTCCGGTCGCGCAGCGCGTCAGCGCCAACCCCGTCGTCTGCCTGCGCGCAGATGCCGATGGCCAGGTGCGTGGGGCGGGGGAACGACCAGATGTATCCCGGTGGATCCGGAACCATTTCGATGACGATGTCTTCGCTCGTGACGCCGTGGGCGAAGTAGCCGGTCGCGATCGAGAGATCGGCGCGGCGGAACGGATGTCCGACGCGGCGTCGCACGAGGCTGTTCGCGCCGTCGGCGCCGACGACCGACGTGGCTCGCCACGAGCCGCTTCGGGTCGAGATCCGGACATGGTCGTGGGCGACTTCGACGTCCGAGACGCGTTCCTGCACGAGCGTTGCGCCAGCGCGGCAGGCGGCGGCGAGCAGCGCACCGTCGAACGAAGTGCGGTCGAACACGACCAGCGGTCGCGCGGCGTCGCCCTCGCCGTCGAGAGTCAGAGCGGCCACGCGGCCGGTCCGGGCATCGACGAACCGCGCGCGGTGGATCACCGTGGATGAGGGGGGAGCGGTGGCCAGCGCCGGCGCCGCGAGCGCGAGCGCGCGATCGGTGATGCCGCCGCCGCACGGTTTCTCCCGCGGATGCGAGCCGTCGAAGATGGTCACGCGCACACCCCGCCGGGCGAGCTCGAACGCGGCGAACGCGCCGCCGGGTCCAGCGCCGACGACGGCAATCTCGGTCGTGAGAGCCATGGCCTTCGGCGTGATACATTACACGGCGATGATCGACGTGGAAACCGGGCGATTCACCGTCGGCGTGTTTCAGGACGCCGCGTGGGCGCAAAAGGGCATCGATGCGCTGCTGCGTATCGGTCTCCCGCCCGAGTCGCTGACGATCCTTGCGAAAGAGGGCGCGGAGGTTGCCGCGCTCGTCGCGCGCGTTCTCGGCGCGCCAGGCGACAAGCTCGAGCTACCCATCGTCGGTACTCTCGTCGCGAGAGGTCCTCTGGTTGCGGCGCTGCAGGGAGCCCCGGGCGATCTCGCCAAGGTGGGGATCGCCGGCACGATGCGGCGGGTCGGGTTTCAGTCCCACGACGGCCGGATCTTCGAGGCGCTGGTTGGCCGAGGCGGCGTGCTGGTCGCCATCCACAGCGAACCTCGTGCGGCCGACGCGCTGGCCATCCTGCACTCGTACGGCGGCGGAAACGCGGCCATCGGTGCGTGGACCGGCCGCGTCTAAGTGCCCGCCCGCTGAGGGTTCAGCCATCCTTCGAGGACGGCCGTTCGTCAGAACGGTGCGTCTTATCAATAGAAACGCACGAGTTTCGGGGCACCTGTTTTGCAGTTGCAGCGTCCCAGATCCGTGCGCGAGAATACCTCCACTAACCGTTTTCCGTTTCCCATGGCAGAACGCACGCAGCCGGTCGCGGCCGCTTTGAATACCTCGGCGGGCCATCTCTCGGTGCACGTGGACGGGGCGCACCCGGTCGACGTGCCGTTCCTCTTCGAACGGCAGCCGAAGCGGATGGGTGCGTCCTTTGTCCTGTCGGCCGCGCTCGACGTCGCGCTGGCCCTTTCGCTCGTGGTGGCCAGCCGCGTCGGTGGATCCAAGGCGGCCGATCCGGTCCCGGTCGATCCTGCCAACGCGCAGATCGTGTGGCTCAGCCAACCCGGACCGGGTGGCGGCGGCGGTGGCGGCGGCAACCAGATGAAGGAACCGCCGCGCAAGGCGGAGCTGCCCGGCAAGGACAAGATCACGGTGCCGGTCGAAAAGCCGGCCTCGCTCGAGCCGCCCAAGCAGGCGAAGAACGAACCGAGTCCGGTCGAGCAGCTGAATATCCCGGCGAAGACGCTTTCCGCCGGCACCGAGTCGCTGCCGGGCGCGATCGACGGGCCGCCGGGACCGCCGACGCTCTCCCAGGGATCAGGCAGCGGCGGCGGAGCAGGCACCGGCACTGGCAGCGGTATCGGTCCCGGCACCGGATCGGGCCTCGGCCCTGGCACTGGCGGCGGCACCGGCGGCGGGGTTTATCAGCCGGGTAACGGCGTCTCGCCGCCGACGGCACTCTATATTCCCAAGCCTCAGTACACCGCCGACGCGATGCGCGCGCGCATCCAGGGCACCGTCTGGGTAGAGTGCGTGGTGACCACGAGCGGCGCGTGCTCGGACGCTCATGTCGTCCGCTCGCTCGATCCGACCTTCGGCCTCGATCAGGAAGCACTCAAAGCCGCGAAGCTGTTCCGCTTCAAGCCAGGAACGCGGATGGGCGAGCCGGTGAACGTGCAGGTCACCATCGAACTCGTATTCGCGCTCCACTAACCTGTCGGTAATTCTGAATTTTGAATTCTGAATTCTGAATTCCCAATTCCGAATTCAGAATTACCGTTCTCCAAGTTCCTCCGTCCCGTCTCGCGTCCGCTTTCGCGGCAAAAAAAAGAGGCTCGAGGGCACGACGCCCACGAGCCTCTCTGAATTCTGAATTTCGAATTCTGAATTCAGAATTACCGTTGTTCTGACTAGTACATTCCGCCCATGCCGCCGCCGTGGCCGCCCGGCATCGGAGCTTCCTTCTTCTCTTCAGGAATCTCCGAGATGAGCGCTTCGGTCGTGAGCAGCAGCGACGCGATCGACGAGGAGTTCTGCAGCGCCGAGCGGACGACCTTCGCGGGGTCGATGACGCCGGCCTTGACCAGATCCTCGTAGGTGTCGGTCAGCGCGTTGAAGCCCTCGGTCTCGCCGAGCTCGCGCACCTTCTGGACGACGATGGAGCCTTCGTGGCCGGCGTTGGTCGCGATCCACCGCATCGGCTCCTCGATGGCGCGGGCGACGATGTTGACGCCGATCTGCTGGTCGCCACCGAGCTTGAGATCCTTGAGCGAGCGCGACGCGCGAATGAGCGCCACGCCGCCGCCGGGAACGATCCCCTCTTCGACGGCGGCCTTGGTCGCGTGCATCGCGTCCTCGACGCGCGCCTTCTTCTCCTTCATCTCGGTTTCGGTCGCGGCGCCCACCTTGATGACCGCCACGCCGCCGACCAGCTTGGCCAGCCGCTCCTGCAGCTTCTCGCGGTCGTAGTCCGAGGTGGTGTCCTCGATCTGCGCGCGGATCTGCTTGACGCGGCCTTCGATGGCTGACGACGAGCCGCCGCCTTCGACGATCGTCGTGTTGTCCTTGTCGATCGTCACCTTCTTGGCCTTGCCGAGATCCTCGAGCTTGATGCTTTCGAGCTTGATGCCGAGGTCCTCGGTGATGGCGCGGCCGTTCGTCAGGATGGCGATGTCTTCGAGCATCGCCTTCCGGCGATCGCCGAAGCCGGGCGCCTTCACCGCGGCGGCCTGAAGGGTGCCGCGCAGCTTGTTGACGACGAGCGTCGCGAGCGCTTCACCCTCGATGTCCTCCGCGATGATGAGCAGCGGGCGGCCGAGGCGCGCCACCTGCTCGAGCACCGGCAGGAGATCCTTCATCGAGCTGATCTTCTTCTCGTGGATGAGGATCACCGGGTTCTCGAGGACGACTTCCATGCGCTCGGGATCGGTGACGAAGTAGGCCGAGAGGTAGCCGCGGTCGAACTGCATGCCTTCGACGACCTCGAGCGAGGTCTCGAGCGTCCGCGCCTCTTCGACGGTGATGACGCCGTCCTTGCCCACCTTGTCCATCGCGTTCGCGATGATCTTGCCGATCGTCTCGTCGTTGTTCGCCGAGATCGTGCCGACCTGCGCGACCATGTTGCCGCTGACCGGCTTGGCCATCTTCTTCAGCTCGGTCGTGATCGCCTCGACGGCGCGCTCAATCCCGCGCTTGATCTCCATCGGGTTGGCGCCAGCGACCACGTTCTTCGCGCCCTCGCGGTAGATCGCCTGCGCGAGCACGGTCGCCGTCGTCGTGCCGTCGCCGGCGGTGTCGGACGTCTTGCTTGCGACCTCGCGGACCATCTGCGCGCCCATGTTCTGGAGCGAGTCCTTCAGGTCGATTTCCTTCGCCACCGTCACGCCGTCCTTGGTGATCGTGGGGGAGCCGAACTTCTTGTCGAGGACGACGTTGCGGCCCTTGGGGCCGAGCGTCACCTTCACGGCGTCGGCCAGCTGGTTCACACCGCTCAGGATCGCCTGGCGCGCCTGCTCGCCGTACACAATCTGCTTAGCCATCGATGATCTCCGTTGTTTCCTGTTTGCCGCGTCCCGGTGCTATTTCTTGGCTTTCTTCTCGCCGTCCTCAAGCACGGCCAGGACCTCGTCCTCGCGCATGATGAGGTAGTCCTCGCCGTCGAGCTTGATCTCCTGGCCGGAGTACTTGCCGAACAGGATGCGGTCGCCCGGCTTGACATCGAGGGTGATGCGCTTGCCGTCTTCCTTGACTTTCCCGGCGCCCGCGGCAATCACCTTCCCCTGCTGCGGCTTTTCCTTCGCCGAATCCGGGATGATGATGCCGCCGATCTTCTGTTCGCCTTCTTCAAGGCGCTGAACAATGATGCGGTCGTGCAGCGGTCTGACGTTCATGCTCTGTGCTCCGTCTGCGTAGGTTGTGGGCGTCCTGACGACGCCCGGAAGATACCGCCGCGGCGTTAGCACTCGCCGCAGGCGACTGCTAATTATAAGCAACGGGCTGGCAGTGTCAAACCGCGAGTGCCAAAGGGGGGGTGCCTTTCAGAGGTGCGTGGGTGCGGGGGTGCGTCGGTGCGTGGGTGCGGTCCGAGGTGCTTCGTGCCGGGTGCGGGTGCGAGGTGCCGAGGTGCGAGGTGCCGAGGTGCTGGGGTGCTTCGTGCTGGGGTGCGAGGTGCTGCCGTGCCGAAAGACGCCAGGTACGGCCGCGGACCCACGGCGAGTGCACTTAGGCACCAGCGCCTTCGCACCAAGCACCAAGCACCCGCACCATGCACCATGCACCATGCACCCACGCACCGCACCGATGCACCCACGCACCGACGCACCTACGCACCGGTCTGATCGTGCTAACTCCGCCTCTTGATCTTGTGCTCCGCGATCTTGCGGCTGAGGGTATTCCGGTGCATGCCGAGGGTGTCGGCGGCCTTTGTCAGGCTGCCGTCGCAGCGGCCGAGCACGCGGAGGATGAAGCGGCGCTCGAACTCACGCGCGGCGTCCTCGAACCGCACCCCCCGCTCCACCATCTCCTGGATGAGCGCGTCGATCTTGTCCGCGATCACGGGAGATCCCGCCCGGTGAGACGACGGAACGCTTCGAGGTACTTCTCCCGGGTCCTCAGCACGACGTCCTCGGGCAGTGAGGGGACCGGCGGCTGCTTGTTCCAGCGGATCTCTTCGAGGTAGTCGCGCACGTACTGCTTGTCGAAGCTCGGTTGCGGGCCGCCGGCATGGTAGCCCTCCTGGGGCCAGAACCGGGACGAATCGGGCGTGAGGACCTCGTCGATGAGGATGAGGCGCTCGGCGGCCGTCCGCGTGTCCCCCTCGCCGGCGGGCAGAATCCCGAACTCGAACTTCGTGTCGGCAACGATGATGCCGCGCGCGGACGCATAAGCCGCCCCTTCGCGGTAGACGCGGAGCGAGAGGTCGCGCGCGCGGGCAAGCACCGCGTCGCCCACGAGAGCTGCGGCGTCGGCGGCGCTGATATTGATGTCGTGTCCGCTCTGCGCCTTCGTCGCCGGGGTGAAGATCGGCTCTGGCAGCGCCGCCGACTCGACGAGGCCGGCCGGCAGCGGGATGCCGCAGACGGCGCCGCTCGCCCGGTAGTCCTTCCACGCGGAGCCCGACAAGTACCCGCGGACGACGCACTCGATCGGCAGCGGCTCGGTCCGGCGCACCAGCATCGTTCGTCCGGCGAGCCAGTCGGCCTGCACCGGGAAGGCCGCCACGTCGGTCGAGAGGAGATGGTTGTCGACGATCGGGCGCGTGCGTTCGAACCAGAACGATGAAATTTCGGTGAGTACGCGGCCTTTGTCCGGGATGCCGGACCCGAGGACGTAGTCGAACGCCGACAACCGATCGGTGGCGACGATGAGCAGCCGGTCGCCGAAGTCGTAGATGTCCCGGACTTTTCCCTGGCGGTCCGGTCCGCGGCCGTCGATCGACGTGTGGAGGATGGGTGCGCGAACTGACAAGTGGCCTCGTGCGGGAGAAGCCTGGCATCTTACAGGGGCGCGCCAGAGGTGACAACAACTAGATAAAGGGGCGGTATAGTAGAAGCACTCAACCCAGCATGCGATCGCACTTCCGCACGCTCGTCGTGCTCGCCGTCGCCGCGGCGCTGGTCGTGGCGTTCCTGCGGAACGTCGATCTCTGGCGCGTGGCGCGCGAGGTGTCCCACGCGCGGCTGGACTGGCTGGCGCTGTCGCTCGCCACCATGTTCCTCAACCTCGTGATCCGGGCGGTGCGGTGGCAGTACCTGCTCGAGCCGCTGGGCCGCGTCGGATTTGCGAACTCGTTTCGCGCCACGGCGGTCGGATTTGCCGCGAGCACCGTGCTGCCCGCGCGCGCCGGCGAGATCATCCGTCCGTATTTTCTCGCCCGCCACGAGCACATGAGCGCGACCGGCGCCTTTGCCACGATCATCCTCGAGCGGCTCATCGACGTGGTCACCGTGCTGGCGTTCCTCGCGCTGTTCGTGTTCGTGTTCGGCCGCGACCTCGCGGCGGCCAACCCGGTCGTGTTCGCCGCCGTCAAGCTGGCGGGCGCGACGGCGGGCCTCGTATCGCTCGCCGTCCTGCTGGTGCTGTTCCTCCTCGCGGGCGATCCGGCACGCCTTCGCCGTGGCATGGCACGGCTGGCCCAGGTGCTGCCGTCGGCGCTCCTGGGGCTCATCTCCCGTCTCGTCGAGAAGTTTGCGACCGGCCTTGGCTCGATTCGGCGTCCAGGCCGCCTGATCGTCGCGCTTCTCTGGTCGGTGCCGCTGTGGCTGTCGATTGCCTTGGGCATCTGGGCGGTGGCGATGGCGTTTCGGCTGCCGGTCCCGTTCACCGGATCGTTCCTCCTGATGTCGATTCTGGTGATTGGCGTCGCGGTGCCGACGCCGGGCGCGATCGGCGGATTCGACGAAGCGTTCCGGCTCGGCGCGACCGGCTTCTACGGCGCACCCGACGCGACCGCGGTCGGTGCCGCCCTCGTCCTGCACCTGCTGTCGGTCGTGCCGTCGCTGCTCCTGGGCCTCTATTTCGCGGCGCAGGTCGGGCTGAACGTGTCGCGCATGCGTGAGATGGCGAGCCGGCCGCGTGCTCAGGGGGACGCCGCGTGAAGTGTCCATTCTGTTCCCACCTCGGCGACAAGGTGGTCGATTCGCGCGAGAGTCGCGAAGGCGAGGTGATCCGCCGCCGCCGTGAATGCCTCGAGTGTGGCAAGCGCTTCACGAGCTACGAGCGGATCGACGAAATCCCGTACATGGTCGTCAAGAAGGACGGGACGCGCGAGCGGTTCGAGCGCCAGAAGGTGCTCGGCGGGCTGTTGAAGGCGTGCGAGAAACGGCCGGTCAGCGTGGCGGCGCTCGAAGCGATTGCCGATCGGGTCGAGACCGCGCTGCAGGAGAAGTCGGAGAAGGAAATCGCCACCGCCGAAATCGGCGCGTCGGTGATGGAGGAGCTGAAGAAGCTCGACAAAGTGGCGTACGTGCGGTTCGCGTCGGTGTACCGCCATTTCCGGGATCTCAGCGAGTTCATGAGCGAGCTGAACGATCTTCTGAACACGAAGGAATGACGAGCGGCGCGACATCCAGTCGGGCCGCAGGTGCACGGTGGACGCCGTCGCGCAGGTGGCTGCGAGCCGTGGTGGCCGCGGCAGGCGTGCTCTGCCTGTTTGCCGCCGGGGCGCGGGCGCAGACGCCGGATCTGTCCGTCACGCCGCTCGCGCGCGACGGCCAGGTGCTGGTGTCCTTCGAGCTGACCGACGGCTTCTCATCGGACGTCCGTGACGCGATCCAGAGCGGCCTGGCCACGACGTTTTCGTACGACCTCGAGCTGCGCCGCGCCACGTTTCTCTTCGATCGCACGATCGCCTCGGTCATCGTCGAAGCAAGCGTGCGGTTCGACAACCTCACGCGGCGATATCAGGTGTCGCGCAGCGTCGACGGCCGGGTCGACGAAGCGCGGCCGATCGAGGACCAGGACGCCGTCCGCCGGTGGCTGACGCGGTTCGAGCGGGTGCCGCTCTCGAACACCGCAGCGCTCGAAACCAATGGCGAGTACTACGTCCGGGTGCGCGCCCGCACCCGTCCGCGCAACAGCTGGTTCCTGTGGCCGTGGGAGCGCGACGGCGCTCTCGGTCGCGCCGCCTTCACGTTCATTCCCTGAGCGTCGTGCCGGCCACGATCACGTCGATTGCCTCACGGCGTGCGAGTGACCCTCAGGCCGCCCCCGGTCCGGCCCGCCGCCCTTTCCGCGACAATCCGCGCCTGATTCTCGGCGGCATCACCGCGCTCGTGCTGGTGCTCGCGGCACTGGTCGCGCTTGTAAGCCGCACGCCGTCGTTCTCGCCCGACTTCCTGACCGAATTCGTCCTGTACGCGCTGACCGCCGCAGACCTGACGATGCTGACGGCGCTCCTGTTCGTGCTGGCGCGCAACATCGTGAAGCTCGTCGTCGAACGCCGGCGGGGGCTGCCGTTCGCGCGATTCCGCGCCAAGCTGGTCGCGCTGCTGCTCGGCATGACCCTCGTGCCCGCCATCCTCGTGCTCATCGTCGGCAGCGAGCTGATCCGGACCAACATCGATCGCTGGTTCAACGCGCCGATGGCGGAGATCGTCTCGTCGGCCAACCGGATCGCCAGCGAAGACTACGAGCGGCGCCAGGCGGTGGTTGCGGACCATGCGGCGCGCATCGCACACGCGCTCGCCTCGGTGGACGTGTCGACGGCGGATGCGCGGCCGATTCGCGAGATGCTCGAGCCGGAGCTGACCCTCGGTCGCGTCCAGATGCTCGCCGTCTATGCACCGGTTGCGACGACCGGCCTCGACCGGCTCGAGCGCGTCGTCGATCTCGCGGCGCCGCAGTTGCCGGTCGAATCGGGGCGGGCTGCCTCCGATCGGCTCGCCGCGCAGGCGGTTGGCAGCCCGGGCGGTCTGCACTCGGTTGAGCCGCTCGGACAGGCCGGCGATCTGCTGCATGCGGCGGCGCTCATCAAGACCGTCGACGGCCGAACCGCGGGCGTCGTCGTGGCCACCGACTATGTGGGGGGAGACAGCGCCGGACAAGCGCGCCGGTTGACGGAGGCGTTCGAGAGCTACAACCAGCTGCGCGTGCTGCGCCGGCCGCTCACCGGCTTGTATCTGTCGTTCTTCCTCATGGTGACGCTGCTCATCCTGATCGGCGCCACGTGGATGGGGTCGTATCTGGCGAAGCGCATCACGCAGCCGGTGGTGATGCTCTCGGCCGCCGCGCGGGAGATTGCGGCCGGGCGTCTCGATCAGCACCTCGAGCCGCAGAGCCGCGACGAGTTCGGCGCGCTCGTCGACGCCTTCAATGCCATGGCGGGCGAGCTCGCGACGAGCCGGCGGCGCGTGGATCGATCCACCGTCGCCCTCGAGCGCAAGCATCAGGAAGTCGAGAAGCGCCGCCGTTATATCGAGACGATTCTCGAGCGCATCACAACGGGCGTCGTCTCGGTGGACGCCGCGGGAATCATCACGACGATCAACAGCGCCGCGGCCCGGCTGCTCGGGATCAACCCGTCGGTCGTGGGTCACCCGGCGCGAACGGTGTTCGATCGGCCGGACCTCCAGCCGCTCGGCACGCTCGTATCGGCGGCCGGGCGGCCGCGCGTCGAGGGGTCGGCGCAGGAGATCGCCCTCGCCCGCGACGGTCATGAGGTTCACCTGGCGGCGGTTGCCACGCCGCTCGTCAACGATTCGGGGGTGCCCGAAGGCACGGTGCTCGTGTTCGACGACGTGACGCCGCTCATCCGCGCGCAGAAGGTGGCGGCATGGCGCGAGGTGGCGCGCCGGCTGGCGCACGAGATCAAGAATCCGCTGACCCCGATCCAGCTGTGCGCGGAACGCCTCCGTCGGCACTTCGCATCGGCATCGCCTTCGTCGAAGCGCCTGGTCGACGAGTGCACCGAGACGATCGTCGGCGAAGTGGAGTCGCTGAAGGGGCTCGTCGACGAGTTCTCGCAGTTCGCGCGGATGCCGGCGCCGAGGGCGGTTCCGACGAGCGTGACCCAGCTCGTTGCCGACACGATTGCGCTCTACGACGGCATCTTCGCGGAGGTCCACATCGAGCAGCGCTCGGCGCCGGGTCTGCCGCTCGTCCGCCTGGATCCCGAGCAGGTGCGGCGCGTCATCATCAACCTCGTCGACAATGCCGTGGAGGCGATGGAGCGGCGCGGGACGATCGTGCTCGACGCGCAGCACGATCCGGCGCACAGCGTCGTCCGCGTCGTCGTCGCCGACGACGGTCCTGGGATCCCGGCGAGCGAGCGAGAGAAGCTGTTCCTGCCGTACTACTCGACAAAGCGCCGCGGCAGCGGCCTGGGGCTGGCGATCGTCCGCCGCATCATCGCGGAGCACGGCGGGAGCATCGATGTCGGCGACAATGTCCCGCGGGGGACCCGGTTTACGATCGAGCTCCCGTGCTGATGCCCACCGCCCGATGAAGCACACGATTCTCATCGTCGACGACGAGCCAGGCGTGCGCACCGCGCTCGGCGGCGTCCTGCACGATGAAGGCTACGCCGTCGAAGCCGTTCCGACCGGCGAGGCGTGTCTCGAGCGGGTCGCGCGCGGACCGGTGGACCTCATCCTGCTCGACGTCTGGCTGCCCGGCATGGACGGCCTCGCGACCCTCGCCAGACTGCGCGAGCGGAACGTGGACGCGGAGGTCGTGCTCATCTCCGGACACGGCAACATCGAGTCGGCCGTGAAGGCGATCAAGCTGGGCGCCTTCGATTTCGTCGAGAAGCCCCTGTCGCTCGAAAAGACCCTCCTCGTGGTCGGCAACGCCCTGCGGCAGCGGTCGCTCGAGATGGAGAACCGTGCGCTCCGGGCCCGCGTGGGCCGGCACGAGACGATGGTAGGGGAGAGCGCGGCGATCAGGCAGCTGCGCGAACAGGTCGCGATGGCCGCGCCGACGCACGGCCGCGTGCTCATCTTCGGGGAGAACGGGACCGGCAAAGAACTCGTCGCGCGGACGGTGCACGCGCTGAGCCGCCGCCGAACGCATGCGTTCGTCGAGGTGAACTGTGCCGCGATTCCGGAGGAGCTCATCGAGAGCGAGCTGTTCGGCCACGTCCGCGGCGCGTTCACGGGAGCCGTGGCGGATCGACGCGGGAAATTCGAGGCTGCCGACGGCGGGACGATCTTCCTCGACGAGATCGGCGACATGAGCCTCAAGACGCAGGCGAAGGTCTTGCGCGTCCTTCAGGAGCAGACGCTCGAGCCGGTCGGTTCGACGGCGAGCATCCGCGTCGATGTCCGCGTGCTCGCCGCCACGAACAAGGATCTGCTCGCCGAGATTCGAGCCGGGCGGTTCCGCGAGGATCTGTATTTCCGCCTGAACGTCATCCCCATCTTCGTGCCGGCGCTTCGCGAGCGGCTCGACGATGTTCCGCTGCTCGCGAATCATTTCATGGCGGAGTTCGCGCGCGAGTACGGCAAGCGGCCCAAGAGCTTTGCGCCCGCCGCGCTCGCGGCGCTCCGGCTGTACGGCTGGCCCGGGAACGTGCGAGAGCTCCGAAACGTGATCGAGCGCCTGATGATCATGGTCGCCGGTGACACGATCACCGCATCAGATCTGTCGTTCCTCGCGCAGACCCGTCCGGCCGACCTCGCGCCGGCGTCCACCGCCGGGAGAGACGAGAGCCAGGCGGCGTCGATGACGCTCCACGAGGCGCGCGACCGGTTCGAACGCGCGCTGATCCTGCGGACGCTCGCGGAGCAGCAGGGGAACATGTCGCGCACGGCCGACGTGCTCGGCGTCGAGCGAAGCAATCTGTACCGGAAGATGCGGACGTTCGGGATCGCGCCCGCCAGACGCCCCGACGGAGAAGAGGAACCGGTCTGACGCGCGTTCCGTTTTCAGCGGGTCGCGGCAGCGCAGTGCTATAATCCGGCCGTCCTTCCAGCGACACCATGTCAGATCCGCTTCGCACCGATGCTTCCCGCGCGCCCTTCGAGGCGTCGGATGGCGGTCGCGACGCAAAAATCGAGCAGCTGCTCCTCGCGGGTCTCGACGACTACTTCGCCGGCGAATACGACGAGGCGATTCACATCTGGACGCGCGTCCTGTTTCTCGACCGGAGCCACGCGCGGGCCCGCGCGTACATCGAACGCGCACGCAGCGCGCTGGCCGAACGGCAGCGCGAGTCCGAGGAACTGCTGCAGAACGGCGCCGCCGCATTCGGACGCGGCGACAGCCACGAGGCCCGGCGTCTGCTGACGGCGGCGCTCGAGAGCGGTGCGCCTCATGACGAAGCGCTTGCGATCCTGAACAGACTGGATCGCCTGAACCGCCCGGCCGAACGCGTTCACGGAGATCGGTTTACGGGCGGGGCTGGTGCGGACCGATCGACCCGTCCCCGCCGCTCGCTCGTGACGCTCGGATTGGCCGCCGTCGGCGGTCTTACGCTCGCCGCCGCGGCCGTGTACGTCGTCTCCGCATTTGGACCAGCCGACTGGCGCTCGTGGGTGTTGCGGCAGCCGCAGGCACCCGCCGGACGCGCCGCAACCGCCGTCCACGGCGCCTCGCTCACGCTCCCGACCCGGGGCGAGATGGCGTTGACGCGCGCACGCGCCCTCGCGTCGGAAGGACGGCTCCGCGACGCGCTCGACCAGCTGGATCTCGTACGCGTCACCGACACGCAGAGGCTCGAAGCCGATCGTCTGCGCGGCGACATCCAGCGCCAATTGATTGCGCTCGCCTCGGCCCCTCATGTCTCGGCGGCCCCTCCTTTGGATGGCCGTCGTCCATGAAGTGCCCGAAATGCGGATACCTCGGCTTCGACCAGGTCGATCGCTGCCGAAACTGCGGGTATGACTTTTCGCTGACGACTCCGTCTCCGGTGGTCGAGTTGCCGCTGCGGACCGAACAGGCGGAGCGGCAGGCAAGCGACCTCGGGTTCATTCCCGACCGCGAGCCGGGCCGCGGAACCACGATCGAAGAGCCGGTTGAACTGCCACTGTTCGGCGGTCCGATCCTCGACGACGAGCCGCTCATCAAGACGGCGCCGCCGCCGCGCCCGCCGCTCGCGGTGCGGCGAGCCACGCCAGAGATTCCCCGGCTCCGTTCTCCCGAGCCGCGTCTCCAGTCCCTCGACCTTGACGATCCGCTCCCGCCGCCGCGCGCCGCTCGGCCGGTGGTTCCGTCGTCGATTGCCGACCACGAACCGCCGGTGGCGCGTGCGGAGCAGGCGCCGGCCGAAGACGCCGGCCTCGCAGCCCGGTTCGTCGCCGTCGCAATCGATGTCGGCATTCTGGGTCTCATCGACGCGCTGGTGCTCTACCTGACGATGCAGATCTGCGGGATCGGCCCGGAAGATCTCCGCATCCTGCCGCGCGCGCCGCTCGTGGCCTTCCTGATTCTGCAGAACGGCGGATATCTCGTCGCCTTCACGGCCGGCGGGCAGACGATCGGCAAGCTCGCGGCCGGCATCAAGGTGGTATCGGCTGACGCGCGTGAATCGGTCGACCTGGGCCGCGCGTTCATCCGCGAACTCCTGTGGCTCGGGCTGGCCGTGCCGGCGGGCCTCGGCCTTCTCTCGATTCTCAGTCGCGACCATCGCGGCATCCACGATCGCTTCGCCGGCACGCGCGTCGTGCGCGTCGGCTGACCCCATCCCCTCGTCATGAGCCACTCCGAGCGTCGACCGAGGCCCTTGCTGTCGCTTGCCATCGCCACCGCATGCGGCGTCGGATACGTCCCCGTTGCGCCGGGGACCGCCGGCTCGCTCGTCGGCCTGCTTCTGTGGATCCCTCTGCGCGGCACTTCGATGCTGGTCCAGGCGGCCGTCATCCTCGCGATCCTCGTGGCCGGCTCGCTCGCGGGGAGTGTGTGCGAGGAGTACTTCGGGAAGGTCGATCCTCGGCAGGTGGTCGCCGACGAAGTGATGGGGATGCTCATCACTCTGTTCGGCATTCCGGTCGGCCTGTGGGGCGCCCTCCTCGGCTTTCTGCTCTTCCGAGCGGCGGACGTCGTCAAGCCGTTTCCGGCAAACCGGCTCGAGCGCCTGCCCGGCGGGTTCGGGGTCATGGCCGACGACGGGATGGCGGCGATCTATGCCAACATCGCGTTGAGGATTTGCCTGTGGGCGGTTCCGCGCCTCGGCTGATCCTCACGGCAGCTGACCGATGAAAGGCACCATCATCGCGGTGGGCAGCGAAATGCTGACGCCGTTCCGCCTCGACACCAACTCGCTCGCCATCACCGAGCGGCTGAACGCGATCGGCTACGACATCCGCCTGAAGACGGTGGTCGGCGACGACGTCGACGAACTGGCGGCCGTGCTCGCCGCATCACTCGAGTGGGCGGACGTCGTGGTGGTGAGCGGCGGCCTCGGCCCGACCGACGATGACATCACGCGGGACGCCCTCGCGAAAGTTCTCGGCGCGCCGCTCGAGCTGCACGAGGAGATCGTGGAGCGGATCCGCGAGCGATTCGCCCGCCGTGGGATCGAGATGCCCGCCATCAACCGCCGGCAGGCGCTCGCGCCCCGTGGTGCGGTGCTGCTCGAGAACCCGAACGGCAGTGCGCCGGGGCTGTGGATCGAGCACGGCGGCCGCGCGATCGTCGTCCTGCCCGGACCGCCTCGCGAGCTCATCCCGATGATGGAGGCGGTCATCCGCGATCGTCTCGCGCCCGGCGGCGGCGCCGGCCTGTTCAGACGCGTGCTGAAGATCACCGGTCGCACCGAGTCGGAAGTGGACACGCTCGTGCAGCCGATTTACAAGGGCTGGCGCGACGCGGACGTGCCGATCACGACGACGATCCTGGCCGTGCTCGGTCAGATCGAGTTGCATCTGACCGCGCAGGCTGCCGGCCGCGCCGATGCCGACCGCGCGCTCGACGCGGCGGTCGATGCGCTCCGGGCCGTGCTCGGGCCGTCGCTGTACAGCGCGGATGGCCGGAGTCTCGAGGCCGTGGTGGGTGGGATGTTGCGCGAACGAGCGCTCACGGTCGCCGTCGGCGAATCATGCACGGGCGGGCTGCTGTCATCCAGGCTGACCGACGTGCCGGGCAGCTCGGCGTACGTCGAACGCGGCTTCGTCTGCTACAGCAACCGCTCGAAGACGGAGCTCCTCGGCGTGCCGGAAGCGCTCATCGCGGAACACGGAGCGGTCAGCGAGCCGGTCGCGCGCGCGATGGCCGAAGGCGCTCGTGCACGGGCGTCCACGTCGGTGGGCCTTGGCGTCACCGGGATCGCGGGGCCGGACGGCGGCACGTCGGAGAAGCCGGTCGGAACCGTCGCGATCGCGGTCGCCGCCGGCGATCAGGTCCGCGTGCGCACGTTTCAGTTTCCCGGTGGTCGCGAACAGGTCAAGTTCCAGGCGGCGCAGGCGGCGATGAACATGCTGCGCCTCACGCTCGAGTATCCAGACTCGAGTGCGTTTCCGGAAGTGAGCCGATACTTCCGACGCTGAGCCGTGATGCGGCTGTTTGCAGCCATCGACGTGACCGAGCGCGAGCGGCAGGCCATCTCGTCCATCGACCGCGTGCTCCGGAGCGCACTCGCGGACGCTCGCGAGATCAGGTGGGTGCCGCCTGACCGGATGCACTTGACGCTCGCGTTCGCAGCCGGCGCGACCGCGGATCAGGCGGCGGCGGCCGTTGCGGCACTCTCGGCCCCGATCGCCGCGGCTCCGTTCGATGTCGCCTTCGATCGTGTGGGCGAATTTCGCCTCCGCGGCTCGCCGCAAGTGTTGTGGGTGGGCGTCGGAAGCGGCTGCGCGCCGCTCGCGTCCCTTCATCGTGAGGTCGCGAACCGCTGGAGCGCATGCGGGCTTCCGCTTGACGACCGGCCCTTTCGGCCGCATCTGACGCTCGCGCGATGGCGACAAGGGTCTGGATCCCGCGGCCGCCGCGGCTCAACGGCACCGGCCGATGGACCGACGATCGACGCGCTCAATGCTGCCGTGCAGGGCCGCCTTCCGATCGTCATCGCCGTCAATCACGTGACCGTGTACGAGAGCCGGTTGGGGAGTGCGGGGCCCACCTACACGCCGCTGGCGCGTGCTAACCTGACAGGATGCTGACCGTCGCCATACTGGTCGCGTACGGCATCGGATCGGTGCCGTTCGCGTGGATTCTGGCGCGCCGCTGGGGCGCGCGGGATCTGAGGCGCGTCGGGAGCGGCAATGTCGGCGCAGCCAACGTGCTGCGCGCATCCGGAGTCAAAGCGGGCGTGCTCGTGGCGGCGCTCGACGTGGCGAAAGGAGCCGCGAGCGTCGCGGTGGCGACGCGTCTGGGCGGCGGCGTCGCCACGGCGGCGGTGGCCGGCATGGCTGCGATCGTCGGACACATCTATCCGGTGTGGTTGCACTTTCGCGGCGGCAAAGGCGTGGCGACCGCCTGCGGCGTGTTCGCGCTCCTGACTCCAGTGGCCGTCCCGCCCGCGCTCGCCGTGTTCATCGGCACCGTCTGGCTGACGAAGTACGTCTCGCTCGGATCCGTGCTCGCGTCGATCGTGCTCCCGCTCATCGCGTACGCGACCGGCAGTCCGGCGCCCGCAGTGGCCGTAGCCTGCGCCGCTTGTGCGCTGATCGTGTTCCGCCACCGGTCGAACGTGCTGCGGCTGCGGACCGGAACCGAACGCCGCATCGGAGCGCGCGCCTGATGCCGCACATCGCTGTGCTCGGAGCCGGCAGCTGGGGAACGGCGCTCTCGGTGCATCTGGCGCGCCAGGGTCACGACGTTCTGCTCTGGGCGCGCGATCCGCGGCTGGCGGAGGAGACACGCGCGCGCCGCGCCAACGCGGTGTACCTTCCCGACGTCACGCTCCCGCGCGGCGTGCTCGTGACGAGCGATCTGCCCTCCGCGCTCGCGCCCGCGCGGTTCGTCGTCTCGGCGATCCCCTCGCACGGCTGCCGCGCCGTCATTGCGGCGGCGGCGCCGCACCTGCGTCCCGCGGCCACCATCGTCAGCGCGACCAAAGGGCTCGAGGCGGGCAGCCTTCTCCGCCTGTCGCAGGTCATCGCCGAGGAGGTCGGACCGACGCATCCGGTCGTCGCGTTGTCGGGGCCGAGTTTCGCGCTCGAAGTCGCCCGCGAACAGCCGACGGCGGTGGTGGCCGCATCTTCCGATCTCGACGCGGCCGAAGCCGTCCAGACGGAATTCCGCGGTCCGTACTTCCGGCTGTACGGGAGCGACGATGTGGTCGGCGTGGAGATCGGGGGCGCGCTCAAGAACGTGATCGCGATTGCGGCGGGCGTTGTCGAAGGGCTCGGGCTCGGCCACAACGCGCTGGCGGCGCTCATCACCCGGGGCCTCGCTGAGATCTCGCGGCTGGCGTGCGCGGCAGGTGGCCGCCGGGAGACGCTGGCGGGGCTGAGCGGCCTCGGCGATCTGGTGCTCACCTGCACGGGCGCACTGAGCCGGAACCGGCACGTCGGGATCGAGCTCGCTCGCGGCCGGCCGCTGGACGACGTGCTGGCCGGCATGAAGATGGTGGCCGAGGGCGTGCGGACCGCCGGCGCCGCGCTGGCGCTCGGCGCGCGGTACGGAGTCGAGCTGCCCATCGCGACGCAGATGGGCGAGGTGCTGGCCGGACATGTGGACGTCCGCACCGCGGTCGAGGCGTTGATGGTCCGCCGCCAGCGCGCCGAGGCAGAAACCCGCTGACATCACTCCACCCCCGCCGCTCACGCCGTGAACGATCGGGGGCGTGGGCCGAGGACTGAACGTTTCAATCGATATGGGCGTATTCGGCCGCATCCGCGAGAGTCTTTCCCGCACCAAACAACAGATCGTCGAGCGCTTCGACGACATCGTCCGACGCGCGGACGCGCCCGAGCGGCGGGCCCGCGCGATCGACGTCGAGACGGTGGACGCGCTCGAGGAGTTGCTGATTTCCGCCGACGTGGGCGTGGCGGCGACCGGCCGGATCATCGCGGCCGTCAAATCCAGATCGGGCCGGGGCTCGAGCCTGCGCGACCTCGTCAAAGAGGAAATCAAATCGATCTTCGCGGCCGTCGATCATCCAGCCGCGGTCACGTCACATCCAAAGGTCACGCTGATTGTCGGCGTCAACGGGACGGGGAAGACGACGACTGTCGGCAAGCTGGCGAATCTCCTGAAAAAGGACGGTGATGCGCCGCTCATCTGCGCCGCGGACACCTTCCGCGCGGCCGCTGTCGAACAGCTCGAGATCTGGGCGCGACGCGCCGGCGTTGACATGATTCGCGCCCGCGAGGGCGCCGATCCGGCCGCCGTCGTGTTCGATGCGATTTCGTCGGGCAAGGCGAAATCGCGCGACCCGATCCTCGTCGATACCGCGGGACGGCTGCACACGCGCGTGAACCTCATGAACGAGCTCGACAAGATTCGGCGGGTGGCGGCCCGCGAGGTCGCGGGCGCGCCGCACGAAGTGCTGCTCGTCCTCGACGCGACCGTCGGCCAGAACGGCGTGACGCAGGCGCGCGAGTTCATGAGCGTCGCCGGCGTGAATGGGATCGTGCTCTCAAAGCTCGATGGCACCGCGAAGGGCGGCGTCGCCGTGGCGATCGCGAACGATCTGAAGCTGCCGATCCGCTATGTCGGCGTCGGCGAGGGGATCGACGATCTGGTGCCGTTTTCCGCGGACGAGTACGTCGACGGCCTGTTCGAGGAGAAGTGGTGACCGACGCCGACTACATGGATCGGGCGCTCTTTCTTGCCGCGCGCGGCCGCGGCCGGACGAGCCCGAATCCGATGGTCGGCGCGGTGATCGTGTCGCCCGAGGGCGTCGTCGTCGGCCATGGATTTCACGAGCGCGCCGGCGCGGCGCACGCGGAGATTCGCGCGCTCGAGATGGCGGGCGAACGCGCGCGCGGCGCGACGATGTACTGCACGCTCGAACCGTGCTGCTTTCAGGGGCGCACCGGCCCCTGCGGCCCTCGAATCGCCGCCGCCGGCATCGTCCGCGTGGTGGCCGCGACGGGGGATCCGTATCCGCTGGTGAACGGCCGCGGGTTCGAGTACCTGCGTCAGAACGGCATTGCGCTGGACGTGGGCGTCAGAAGAGAGGCGGCCCTCCGGCTCAATCAGCCCTTCTTCACGCTGACGCGCAAGGGGCGGCCGTTCGTCATCCTGAAAGCGGCGATGAGCTCGGACCTCCGGATCGCTGCGGCGCCGGGCGAGCGGACGTGGCTCACCTCGGCGGCGTCCGATCGGCATGCGCACGCCTTCCGCGCCGAAGTGGATGCAATCGGCGTCGGCATTTCGACGGTGCTCGTGGACGATCCGCTGCTGACCCCGCGCGGCGTGTACCGCGAGCGTCCGCTGGCGCGCGTGATCTTCGATCGGCGGCTTCGCACGCCAGCCGACGCGCGCGTGCTCTCGACACGCGACGCCGGGCCTGTCATCATCGTGACTGAGGCGTCCGCCGCTCGTGCAGATGTGCGCAGCCGGCTCGAAGATCGCGGCGCGGAGATCGAGCTGGCCCGCGACGGGTCCTTCGCCGCGGCGCTGGAGCGGCTTGCCGCGCGGCGGATCGAATCGCTCCTGCTCGAGGGTGGCGCAGCGCTCCATGCCGCGGCGTGGGATGAAAAGCTGGTCGACTACGTGCAGCTGTACTTCACGCCGCACGTCCTCGGGCCGCCTGGCGTCGTGTTCGCGGAAGGACGCGAGATTCCGGTGGCATCGCTCGCCGACCGCGTCGTCACGCGGCTTGGTCCCGATACACTGATCGAGGGATATGTTCACGGGCCTGATTGAAGCCGTCGGCACGGTCGTCGGACGGATGCCCGCTGCTGGCGGGTTCCGTCTGCGGGTCGAGACGGCGCTGGCGGGCGACCTCCGGGACGGAGACAGCCTGGCCGTGAACGGCGTCTGCCTGACGGTCGTCGCGCGCGACGATCGTCACGTCGAAGCGGAAGTGGGTCCCGAGACCGAGCGCGTGACAACGCTCGGAGGACTGACGGCGGGTTCGCTCGTCAACCTCGAACGGCCGCTGCGTGCGGACAGCCGCCTCGGCGGCCATTTCGTGCAGGGCCACGTCGACGGTGTCGGATCGATTGAAGAGCTTCGGCCGGATGCGGACTTTCACTGGCTCACCGTCTCCTTTCCGGAACCTCTGGCGCCCTATCTGGTGTCCAAAGGATCGATTGCCGTCGACGGCATCAGTCTGACCGTCGCACGCCTGGCAGCACGGCGCTTCGACGTCCAGATCGTCCCTTACACCATGGCGCATACGACGCTGGCGCGGGCCGCCGCCGGCGACCTCGTCAACCTCGAATGCGACATGGTCGGCAAGTACGTCGTCCGCGCCGCGGAGCTGGCCGGACTTACTCTCAGGACCGCATGAGCACGATGAAAATTGCGAAGGGTGCCCGCAGCAAGCGCACCCCGTTCGCCCGCATCGAAGAGGCGCTCGAGGCCATTAATGCGGGCAAGATGATCATCGTCGTCGACGATGAAGACCGGGAGAACGAAGGGGATCTGACGATCGCCGCCGACAAGGTGACGCCCGAGGCGATCAACTTCATGGCGCGATACGGGCGAGGGCTGATCTGCCTGTCGATGACCGCCGAGCGGCTCGACGAGCTGCGGATTCCGCTCGTCGTCCGCGACAACACGTCGCGGTTCGAGACCGCGTTCTGCACGCCGATCGACGCGATCGGCCGGACGACGACCGGCATCTCCGCGCAGGACCGGGCCGCCACCGTGCTCGCGGCGATCGATCCAGCGTCGCGCCCCAGCGACTTCGCACGGCCGGGGCACGTGCACCCGCTGCGCGCGCAGCCGGGCGGCGTCCTCGTCCGCGCCGGGCAGACCGAAGCCGCCGTCGATCTCGCGCGGATCGCGGGTCGGTATCCGGCCGGTGTCATCTGCGAAATCATGAACGAGGACGGGACGATGGCGCGCGTCCCCGAGCTGACCAGGTTTGCCCGCCGCCACGGGCTGCTGATGATCACGATCGCGGAGCTGATCAAATACCGGACGCGGACCGAGTCGCTCGTCCGGCGCGTGGCCAGCGCGAAGATGCCGACGCAGGCAGGCGAGTTCCGCGTGCATGCCTTCGAGAATCAGATCGATCGCCAGACGCACGTCGCGCTCGTGTGCGGCGACATCGGGGACGGCCGCGACGTGCTCGTCCGCGTCCACTCGCAGTGTCTCACCGGCGATGTCTTTCACTCGGCCCGCTGCGACTGCGGCGAGCAGCTCGAGACGGCGATGCGCCGCATCGCGGCGGAAGGGCGCGGCGTGGTGCTGTATCTCCATCAGGAGGGGCGCGGCATCGGTCTGGCGAACAAGATCCGCGCGTACGAGCTGCAGGACGACGGCCTCGACACGGTGGAGGCGAACGAGAAGCTCGGGTTCAAAGCCGACCAGCGCGACTACGGGGTCGGCGTGCAGATTCTGCGCGAGCTGGGCATCCGGTCCATGCGGCTGCTCAGCAACAACCCGCGCAAACTGGTCGGCGTCGAGGGATACGGGCTGTCGGTCACCGAGTGGCTGCCGATCGAGATCCCGGCGTCCGACACGACGCGGCGGTATCTGAAAACGAAGAAGGAGAAGCTCGGGCACAAGCTCTCGGGCGTCTGAGATCGCGCGCCCATGACGGTCAACAGCCAGCTTCACGCCTGCCGCGACGCGCTCATGGCGGGCATGCGGGCCGCGTCGCGCGGCACCTCCAAGAACGCCCGCGCCACCGTCGTCATCCGCGCCTGCCTCGATCTCGTGGAAGTGCACCTGATGCAGGATCCGTCGGCGCTCTTCGCGTCGGATCTCGACACCACGATGAAAGTGCTCGAGCAGGCGGTCAACGAGTTCGACGAAGATCCGACGGTCCCCCGCGCCCTCATCACCGCCGTCACCCAGGCGGCCGAACGGCTGCACAGCGTCCGGCTCGAGCTCGCCAACCACTAGGCGCGGACGCCTCGAGCGGTTGACAGCGGCGAAGCCCGTCCGCTACGATAAGCGTTTGCGCTAGAGCACGTTAGCGGCCAATGTTTGATTCCCTCAGCACACGTCTACAGGACGTCTTCAAGTCGCTCCGCGGCCAGGGCCGCCTCACGGAAGACTCCGTCGAAGCGGCGTTGCGCGAGATCCGTCTCGCCCTGCTCGAGGCCGACGTCAACTTCAAGGTCGTCAAGGCGTTCATCGACCGCGTGCGCGACCGCGCGATGGGGCAGGACGTGCTGCGCAGCCTGTCGCCGTCGCAGCAGGTCGTCAAGATCGTCCGCGACGAGATGCTCGCGCTCTTCGGCGATGCGCAGGGCGGGCTGCAGCCGACGACCAGCCGTCCGCGCGTCGTGCTGCTCCTCGGCCTTCAGGGCGCCGGCAAAACGACAACGGCCGGAAAGCTCGGAAAGTGGCTCGCGAAGCAGGGGCGGCATCCGCTGCTCGTCTCGACCGACGTCAAGCGGCCCGCCGCCATCGAGCAGCTGAACATCGTCGGCCAGAAGGCCGGCTTGCGGGTGTTCGACCCGGCGGGTGAAACCGATCCGGTCGCGCGCGCGAAGGGCGCCGTCGGCGAGGCGCGCAACCTGGGCTTCGACACCGTCATCGTCGACACGGCCGGCCGGCTGCACATCGACGACGAGCTGATGACGGAGCTCGGCGAGATCAGCCGCGTGACTGAACCGGCGGACCGCCTGTTCGTGGCCGACGCGATGACCGGCCAGGACGCGATCAAGAGCGCCGGCGAGTTCAACGCGCGCGTCGGCGTGACGGGCGTCATCCTGACCAAGCTCGATGGCGACGCCCGCGGCGGCGCGGCCCTGTCGGTCGTTTCCGTCGTCGGGGTCCCGATTGCGTTCGTCGGCAGCGGCGAGCGGCTCGAAGATCTGGAGCCGTTCCATCCCGATCGCGTCGTGTCCCGTGTCCTCGGCATGGGCGATGTCCTCTCGCTCATCGAGAAGGCCGAAGCCGCGATTGACGAAGAGGATGCCGAGAAGCTCGAACGCAAGCTGCGGGCGAACGATTTCACGCTGGAGGATTTCCGCGACCAGCTGAAGACGATTCGCAAGATGGGCCCGCTCGAGCAGATCATGGGCATGCTGCCGGGCATGGGGCAGATGAAAGCGCTCGCCGAGCAGAAGCCCGACGAGAAGCAGATCGGGCGGATTGAGGCGATCATCAGCTCGATGACGCCCGACGAGCGGCGGAAGCAGCACATCATCAACGGCAGCCGCCGGAAGCGCATCGCGCGCGGCAGCGGCACGTCGGTCGAGGAAGTGAACCGCCTGCTGAAGCAGTTCGTGCAGATGCAGAAGATGCTCAAGTCGCTCGGCGGGATGGCCGGGCTCGCGGGTGGCGGCGGCAAGAAGAACCGCCGGCAGATGATGCAGATGCTGCGGTCCCGGAGATAGAGATTCGAGGAGAGAGAGATGGTTGCTATCCGTTTGCGTCGTGCCGGCTCGAAGAAGCGTCCGTTCTTTCGCGTGGTGGTCACCGATTCGCGGGCCGCGCGCGACAGCCGCTTCGTCGAGATTCTCGGCCATTACAACCCGCGCTCGAAGCCGGCCGTCGTGGAGGTCGATCGTGAGCGGGTCGACTACTGGCTGAAGAAGGGCGCGCAGCCGTCCGATTCGGTGCGGACGCTCATCGCCCGGCATCTGACGGTCAAGCCGGCGGAACCGGCGGTCGCCGTCG
>JADMIO011711121.1_pt1 | contig 54090 bp, 47 predicted proteins | sample 8958161 | NCBI WGS metagenome assembly JADMIO01 (sample SAMN16585339, study PRJNA669376) | soil metagenome | isolation source: Crop rotation soil | place: USA: Cullars Rotation, Alabama | collected 2011
CGCGACAACTTGTCCACGTGGAATTCTAAGCTTAGGATCCCAATGTGCTGGAAAGCCGTCGATTCGAGTTCCTGCAGGTACTTGATCAGATGTCCGACGGTGAAGTACGTGGGGTTGCACTGGCCGTTGTTGCCGAACTCTTTCCCGAGTTGAAACGACGCGACGTCAGGTGTCGGCAGCACCTCCACCTTGTAACCCGCCGATTGAAATGCGGACTTGATCAGCCATTCGTGCTTCGACGTGAGACCGCCGAACAGGATAGTGACGCGATCGCGTTCGGCCGCAGTGAAGGGCCGCTCCATGGGACGCTGAAAATGCGTGCGAGGCTGTTGTCGGGCGATGCTCGCCTGCAGTCGCGCGCGCTCGACATCGAGTCGTCGTTGAATTTCTTGTTCGATCGCGTCGCGTGTACGCAGCGGAATGGTCGCAGTGCTCATATCGCAATCCTTTTGAAGGCGGAGAAAAGAAAATGAGGGCATGCACGCCGACAAACCATGCAGCGTGAGATCGGAACATGAAAGGTGTCGCGATGTTCGCGCATGTCACCGACCCACCGACCGAGTGCGGAATTTTACCTGTCGCGACATCGCGCGATCCATGACGAAGAATGTCTTCTCGCTCAACAGTGTGAAAATTTTCGGCGGCCACCTGAGCGGTGACGTACAGCGACGAGGTTGATATCGCTCTGTGACGGCACTTCGGTTGCGTGACTGCGATGCTCGGAGGGATGTATGCCTGAGAAGGAAACTCTGCGGCGAGCACGCGCCGACAAGCGCGCCGGCAAATCGTCATCGACGCAGGCGGGCGAATTCGTTCGCGAAGAGATCCATCACGTCCGCGAAGGCAAGCACGGTGCGCGTTCCACGAAACAGGCGATCGCCATCGGGCTGTCGAAGGCGCGTCGCGCCGGCGTGAAGCTGCCGCCGCCGGGACGAGGTGCCAAATCGACGACGCGACAGAGTGCGAAGGCGGCGAGCCGTGCATCACGTCGTCGCGCGCGGCCATCCAGCCGGCGATCACGTGCGGTTCGACGCGCGTTGAAGCGCGAGGAACGCAGCGCCGCATCGCGCAAGGCGCTGTCGCGTCAGGCATCGTCGGCGGCGCGCCGGCGTTCGGTGGCGAGCAAGAGCGCCGCCGCACGGAAAGCCGCGCGTACGCGCCAGCGTCACAACGCCAGACGTCGTCGCCGAGCGTCGTGACAGTGGGCAGTGGGCAGGCGGCGGTGGGCAGTGGGCACTGCGCGCCGACGCTGACTACTGACTGCTGAGGAACTGACGAACGAGGCGTGTGAGAAGCGCGTCGAGTGGTTCGCCGTCCAACTCAAATCGCGCCGCCGCCGGAGACCACGTCAGCTTGTAACTCCGCGACATCGCCGATACCCAGACCTGGCGCACAGGCGCGTTCGGACTGACGACGAACTTCGCTGGTGATGGATCTTCAAAGACGATCTGCAGCACCCCGTTTTGAAGCTCGACCTCGAATCCTTCCTGGTCGGCGAGCGGCAGCAGCGATCGCTGCGTCTGTTCCAGCGCGTGGTCGGCCTGCAGTCGGAAGTCCTGTTCGGTGAGCGTCTCGTTCATGAAGGAACTCGAAGTTAATCCTATACTTCAGTCATGGGTATCCGCGATCGTGTCGCGCGCCTGGTCGCGGAGCTGCCACGGGATCCACAGTATCCGGCACAGGGACGCACGTTCTTCGTGGATGTCGAAAGCCGCAGCGTCCAATGGGGGTATACCCCTCGCCGCATTCTGCAGACGCTGCTCTCCGGCCGCGGCGCCAACATGTTCTACCTGTATCGCCTCCTCGACGAGACGCTTTACCCGCTGCATCCGGACGTTCCGTTGATCTTCGGCTCCGGCGTGCTCACGGGCATCGTGCCGAGCGCGGCGCGCGGCAACTGCACGTCGTGGGCACCCGAGTCGGGGGTCATCCTGGATTCGAACTGCGGCGACTACTTTCCATCGTTCCTGAGGATGAACGGCATCGATCACCTCGTGTTGTACGGTCGCAGTCCGCAGTGGACGCTGATGATCGTCCGCGAGGGCGAGATTGCGTGGCGCGACGCGACGCCATATGCAGGACTCGACAACATCGACATGCGCCAGCGGGTGGCCACGGACCTCGGCGGCGTCTGGACGCGCAACATGTCGATGGTGAACGTCACACGGGCGGGAGAGAACGGCGTCCTCACCGCCGGCATCATGGGTGGCCCGAAAGCGATCTTCGCGCGAGGCGGCACCGGCGCGAAGATGGCCTCGCTTGGTCTCAAAGCGATTGTGACGCTCGGCCAGACGCACGAGTTCCCGACGCCGCAGCCCTACAAGCCGTACAACCGGGTGATCGCGCAGAAACTACTCGGGACCTCTGTCGTGAAGCATGCGCTATCGCGCGTGGGAACACCCTTCCTTTATCGTCCGAGCCGCCTGCTGGGCGCGATGGGGACCAGGAACAACCAGGAGACGACGTGGACCGACGCGCTGGATGCGGAGCACATCGATCCCTATCGCCCGGGGATGGAAGGCTGTTTCCGGTGTCCCGTGAACTGCCGTCCGCTGAACGACCTTCATGGCGATCCGGCCGACCGCTATGGACGCGGCGATGGACCTGAGTACGTCACCCTCGGCAAGTTCGGCCCGAACCTCGGCATCGACAATGTCCAGGCGGTGATTCGGCTGAACAACATCTGCAACGATCTCGGGTTCGATACCGCATCGACAGGCTCGGCGATCGGCTGGGCGCTCGAGCTGTTTCAACGCGGCATCATCAACACCCGCCATACGCAGGGGCTCGCGCTTCGCTGGGGCGACCCCGGGCTGATCGAACAGCTGCTGTTCATGACGGCGGCGCGTGAAGGGTTTGGCGACGCGCTCGCCGACGGTACGCGTGCTGTGGAGAAGGGCCATTACCCGTCCGAGGCGCTGCGCTATCGAATGGCAGTGAAAGGGTTGATGCAGAGCGACCCGCACGATGCGCGGATCCTGAAAGCGTTCGCGCTGGGTCTCGCCGTTGCGACTCGCGGCATGGATCACCTGCGCAACCGCGTCACCCTCGAAATCAACGCGAAGATCAACGCTGACGCGGCGTTCAAGGAGCAGTTGTACGGCGGCCCCGTCAGCGCGGCGCCGAACAGCTACGTCGACAAGGAGCTGGCGGTCCGGCGCTGCGAGAACATCTACGCGGTCGGTGACGCCGTTGGCATGTGCCGGTTCACCACGCAACTGTTCAACAGCCCGTCGCTTCCCGGCTATCAGGAATTTGCGGAGCAGCTGGCCAACGTCACCGGATTCGCAGTGACACCCGCGGAGCTCGATCGCGTCGGCCTCAACATCATGGGGGTCGAGCGGCTGATCAACTATCGACTGGGAGTGCGGCGCAAGGACGACACGCTGCCCGATCGCTGGTTCGACGAACCGAACACGTACGGCGCCTACAAGGGCGAGCACGTCGATCGCGCGGAATTCGACGCACTGCTGTCGCGTTTTTATCGGGTGTCGAAACTGACCGATGAAGGAATTCCTGTCGAGAGCTGGCGCAATGAGCTGAAGGCCGCGCTGGGCGGCTAGGGCCTAACCGCCGGAAATGGCAGGGACGATTTCGACAACGTCTCCGTCATGAACCGGATAACTCCCGGCGTCGTGAATCAGCATTTCGTCGTTGATCGCGAAGTTGAAGATCGAATCGTCAAGGCGGGGCGCAAGGTCGGGCCGCGCGTCACGCAATGCGGACGTCAATTCGTCCACCGTCCGGACTGTTCGGGTCATTACGACGGTGCCCCCGCCAAGCATTGCCGGCAGGCGGATCGTGATCACCTAATTGGTGTTGCCCAGGCGAGCGGCGGATGCGATATACGTCTTCCTCGCGCGCGCGACCATCCCCGACTGCTTCATCTTCAGATCGAGCTTGTGCTCTTTGCCGTCGAGCGCCGCCGGCGAGAAGCCGATCGTGTAGAGGCTGTGAAGCTCCTGGGCCACCCGCGTAAATGTCGGCGCAAGTTCGTCGGTCTTCTTCAGCTCGAAATAGCCGCCGCCGGTTTCCTCCGCAATCTTCTTCAGCGACCGATCAGGCTGCGATCGCACCATCCGCTGACCGTTGAAGAAGTTGGACTGCAGGCCAATCGCGTAGACCATCACCTCGTTCTGTTTGGCGTGGTCGAGCACGCTGCCGAATCCGGTCTTGCTGTAGGTGTCGTCGCCGTCGGTGAAGACAAGCACCACTTTTCGACCGTCAACCGGCTTGAGCATGTCGATGCTCTGATCGACGGCGTCCCACAAACGCGTCGGGTTCCCGTACTGCAGATCGCGCAGCGCCGAAATCAGGTCGTCGCGGTCGTTGGTGAATTCACCGCTGAACTCGATGCGATCGCTGAAGGCGCCGACCTGGCCTTTGTCCTGCGGGAGCATCCGCAGCAGGAACTGCTCGGCGGCAGCCCGCAGCAGATCGAGGCTGCTCGTCATGCTGGCGCTGTAATCGAGCATGACCACGACTGAAAAGGGCTGCGTCTCGTTCTGGAAGAACGTGATCTGCTGTGGCTTTCCGTTATCGAGGATGGTGAACTCGTCCTGCTCGAGATTCGGGACGAGACGTCCCTGCGCGTCGAGGACGGTCGCCGGGACCGACACAATCTGGGTCGTCGCCTTGAAGGTCGGCGTGTCTTGCCCCGCCACCACTGTCAAGGTGGCCGCGACGAGAATCGCGATCGTCGTAAAGGTCCGCATGAAATCAGCTTATCTGATCTTCGGACGCCGCGCCCGCGGTGCCGGCCGGAGTATCATTCCCGCATGCGTACAGCTTGTATCGCCTCCGGACTCCTGATTTCACTTGCGTGTTCGTCCCAGGCGCAGCAACAGGGCGGCCAGGATGCCGCCGCCCGGATTGGCGACCGCACGGTGACCGTTCGGGAGCTGGATGACCGTTGGAAGCAGGAGGATCCGGCGGCCAAGGCACAGGCGGACCAGGCTGTGTACGACGGGCGCAAGGCGGCGCTGGACGCCATCATTGCTGATTCACTCATCGATCAGGCGGCCAAGGCCAAGGGCGCCACGAAGGAAAAGTTCGTGGAGGATGAAGTTGCCAAGCGCCTCAAGCCGGTATCGGATACCGACGTTCGCAATTTCTACGTCCAGAACAGCGAACGGATGCAGGGGCGCTCGTTCGAGCAGATGAGTGCCGCCATTCAGCAGTACCTCGAACAGCAGCACCAGAACGAGGCGAAGCAGGCGTTGATTGCCGATCTCAGGAAATCAGGCCCGCCGATTCGCGTCGTCATGGACGCGCCGCGCAGCACGGTCGAGGTCAGCTCCGACGACCCGTCGCAGGGCAAGGCCGATGCACCCGTCACCGTCGTCGAGTACTCCGATTTTCAGTGTCCGTTCTGCCTGCGCGTGATGCCGACATTGAAAGAACTTCGCACGAAGTACGGCGACAGGATGCGGCTTGTCTGGAAGGATTTCCCGCTGACGCAGATTCACCCGCAGGCGTTCGTTGCCGCGCAGGCCGGCAACTGCGCGCGCGAGCAGGGAAAGTTCTGGGAGTATCACGACAAGCTGTTCGCCAACCAGTCGGCACTGACGGCTGACTCGCTGAAGAAGTACGCGGCCGACACGGGCCTCGACACAACGAAATTCAACCAGTGCCTCGACAGCTCCAAGTTCGAGGGGCGGGTGCAGGACGCGCTCGCCGCCGGCAACCGTCTCGGCATCAGCTCGACGCCGACGGTCTACGTGAACGGCCGCATGATCAACGGCGCACAGCCGATTGAAGTGTTCGAATCGGTGATTGATGAGGAGCTAGCCCGAGGGAAATAGCCGCTCGAAGTTGCCGCCGAAAATCAGCGCAGCGTCGGCGGTACTGACGCCCGCCTCATCGACGATCCGTCGCTGCGTGTCGTAGACCCCCTTCTGCCAGCCTCTTGGAAAGAACGACGAATCGGTTCCAAACAGGAGCCGCGAAGGCCCCACGACCGCGAGCGCCGCTTTCAACACTGCATCGAGCGTCAGTCCCGGCGTATACCGAATCCAGCTGTTCGAGCTCGACGTGTCAAAGTGAATGTTCGCGCAGGTGTCGGCGGCTATCAGCGCCTCGCGGAGCAGGCCGGCGCCGACGTGCGGAATGACGAACGGGACATTCGGGAACGCGAGCGCGAGGCTGCCGACCTCAATCGGATTGCCCAGCCGCAGATCGAAGTGGCTTGGCAGTCCGAGCTTCCGCCTGACGCCGACGGTCAACACGCCGCAGTGCACAAATACGGTTACGCCCGGCCGTTCGGCGGCGAGTTCGACGATGCGCCTGACGCGGTCGTCGGTGAGCGCAACATGATGCATCGCCGGAAAAAGACAGATGCCTCGCAAACGCAGTTCGTCGAGTGCGCGTCGGGCGCGGTCGGAGGCGTCGGTCGCCGATGGATCGAGCATGAAGAAACCGACGAACCGGGATGGGTGGCGCGCGACGGCCTCGGCGACCGAAGGTTCGTCCCCTGGAACACTCGCCATGAGGACCGCACGATTGACACCATGGCGGTCGAGCTCCGCGACCCACCGGTCCGCAAGTGTGTGGACTGCGACCGGATCGTCCCATTGCAGTTGGCGGCAGATCTCCGACGCTGACGCTGCAACCATCGCGCTCGGCGCGGGCCGCATCGCGAGCTGCTGGCGCGCCAGCGTGCCGAAAAACTGCGGCGAAAAGAAATGGCAATGCGCGTCGTTGATCATCTTGACTACAACATCTCCATCGGTTCCACCGGATGCAGACCCGGCGGCCGATCCAGCCGTCGAGTCCGCACGATCCACGTTGCGGTCAGCGCCACGGCGCAGAAGATGAGCCCGGTCGACAGGCCGATCCAGAGGCCCGCGACGCCCCACTTGAAGCGGAAGCACAGAGCATAACCAACGGGCAGCCCCAGCACCCAGTGGCCGATGACGTTCATCACCATCGGCGTCCGCGTGTCGCCGATGCCGCGGAGAATGCCGGTGGTCACCGCCTGGGTTCCGTCAAACAGCTGGAATGCGGCGGCGATGGCAAGCAGCCGCGCTCCGATTCCGAGTACACGCGCATCGGTCGTGAATACGCTCAGCAGTGGACGCGGGAACGCGAACAGGATGACGCCGAGGGCGATCATGACCGCGGCGCCGACACTCAAGGCCGTCCAGCCCGCTCGTCTGGCTCGCCGGCCGTCCCGGCCGCCGATCGCATGGCCGACGCGCACCGCGCCGGCGGACGCGAGGCCGAGCGGCACCATGAAGACGAGGCTGACGATGTTGAGCGCGATCTGATGAGACGCCGACTCCACTGCGTCGAGCCGCGCCGCAAGCGCCGTTGCCAGCGCGAAGACGCCGACTTCGAGCGTGATCTGCGATGCCGCTGGAGCGCCGAGCGCCAGGAGGTGTCGGAGCCGATCGAAATGCACCGCGAACGGAACGTCGGGATGGGCAGTGCCGCGGCGACGCTGTTCCCGGCGCACGGCGACGTAGAGAAATGCGGCCATGTACACACGCGCGATGCACGTTGACCATGCCGACCCGGTGACCCCAAGCGCCGGCGCGCCGAACCGCCCGTAAATCAGAACCGCATTCGCGGCGGCGTTCACCAGATTGGCGCTGACGAGCGCATACATCACCGGACGGACGACATGAATGCCCTGAAGATATCTCCGCAGCGCCGCATACAGAAGCAACGGAGCCGCGCTCAATGCAATCACTTCCAGATACGGCCGCGCGAGCGCGCCAATCTGCGGGTTGAGACCCCACGCATCGATCGTGAGAAACGCAACCCAGGTCAGGACCATGACGACCGGCGTGACAAGCAGCGCGAGGACGATGCCGTGGTGCAGCCAGCGCAGGCATTCATCGAGCCGGCCGGCACCGGCGGACTGAGATACGAGCGTATCGAGACCGAGCATCAGCCCCATCCCGAAGATGACGATCGCGGTGAACACGCCGCTGCCCATGCCTGTGGCCGCGATGGCCGCCGGACCGAGCCGGCCGACCATGAGCGTGTCGACCAGGCCCATGCTCATCCACCCGAGTTCCGCGAGGATGACGGGGAGTGCGAGACGGAGAAGCGGACGAAGCTCTGAAGTCACGACACGAACCACGGGGTCACGGAGCGCACGGAGATTATGACCTCCGTGTTCTTCGTGTCTTCGTGGTTCGTGAGTGCCGGTGGAGTGCAGGGGCGGGTCTTCAGACCCGCCCACCGAACGTCAGAATGTGATCCGGAAGCCGAGCTGACCGACGCGCTGTTCGGGCTGGCCGAAATCACCCGCGAATGCGGTCGGCTGCATGAACGACGCGAGCGGCGCACCTGTGGCGCTCAGCCGGCGGGTCGTCAGTGGAATGAAGGGATTCTTCGCATTCAGCAGGTTGAACACTTCCGCGATTGCTTCGACGCGCGCGGAGCCGGCGAGCTGGAACCCGCGGCTGATGCGGAGATTCAACTGCGAGTACGGCGCACGGCGGCTGCAGTTCACGGTGTCACACGACCCGCTCTGCTCGAAATTCGCGGTGCCGTCGGCGTTCAACCCTGTAAACCGATACGCGTTCGCCGTCTTGTCGTTCACGTTGCCATCGGCGTTGAAGTCGATTCCCTCGAATGTGTGCGTGGGAAGCGGCGACTGGTACAGAAACATCGGCGCGACATCGATGCCGAACGGCGCTTCGACAATTGCGCTCAGCGAGACCCGGTGACGTCCGTCGGTGCGGGTCAACGGCCCGTCCTGCACCGCACCGAACGGCTCTTGAATATCCTGAACGAGGTTCGCGTCCATTTCATCCGATGCGCTGCCGATGATGCTCGTCGCCTTCGCGAGCGTGTATGACGCGCTCACGTCGAGGTGATTCGCCATCCGCCGGTTCAACCCGAAGATCAACGCGTTGTACTCGCTGGTGCCCTTACTGAGCGCCACGCGGAATTGATTGGAATTCGGCTGCAGGGCAAGCCCCGCCAGGTACCGTCGTCCATTCACCAGCTGGTTGATTCTCAGGCGCGTGTTCACGTCGCGGCCTTCCGCCCGCACCATGTCGACGCTGACCGCCGTCGCCGGATCCAGCTGATGGACCCAGCCGACGTTGGTCTGACGCGTGTACGGCTGCTGCAGAAGCGGCGACTGCACCTGGCCGCCGAGCGGCGGCAGGCTCGTGTCCACAAGGTTCTGCGACGCGATCGTCGACAGCGGATCCGACGTGCGGAAGAACGACCCGTCGGCTTTTCGAATGCCCGCGGGACTGTTGGCTAGAAACACGATGCCGGCGCCGCCCGCCGCATCAATCGCGGCATTCAGCGCGTTCTGGTTCGTGTAGGCGAAGTCCGTGTACAGACCCCATCCGGCGCGCACCACGTCGCGCGCGTCGCCGCGCACGTCGTACGCGAGTCCGAACCGCGGCTGGATGTTGTTCTTGTCGGCCTTCGGCGACTTGCCGAATTCGTCGAGCACGGTTCCGGCGAAACGGCCCGCCGCGCCGGCGGCCTGCATGACCTGGAAGTTCGGATTGCGGCTCTGGTTCAGTGGCATGCCGGAGACGTAGTCATACCGGACGCCAAGGTTCACCGTCAGTTTGCTCGTCGCGCGCCAGTCGTCCTGCACGTAGCCAGAATAGAAATCGAGCGGGATGTTCACTTCGGCGGCGCCGCCAATGACCTGCACCTGCTGCACCGGGCCGTTGACGTCGTTGGCGCCCATCGTGAAGAAACCGGCCACGCCCGACTGGGTGCTGATGAACAGCCGCGGTTCGTGCAACCAGTTCGCTCCCGCCTTCAGGTTGTGTTCAAGACCGCCAAACCCGCGGGCCGTCCAGCTCACATCGTCGCGGAACTGCCACTTGATTTGTTCGGTCGATTGCGGCGCCGACTGATTCGCGCCGCCGACCACACCGTTCGGGAACATGAGGACCGGCTGCGTCGTGCTGCCAGGAATGGTGTTCTCGAAGGTGGAGACCTGGAAGACGAATTCGTTCAGCTTCGTGCCGCCGAACACCCAGTTGTCGTGCGCATTGAGCGAGTGGAACTCGTTGGTGCTCGTTGCCCATGTCGAATGCGCGGCGCGCAGTCCGGCCCCGCTCGGCGACGACGTGCCGTCATGGCCGTAGCGGACTGCGAAGTAGTGGCCGCTGCGCAGGTTCGCGGTCATCTTTCCCGTGAACAGGTTTTCGCGCACCGGAATCGGAAACACACCATCCTCGGCGGAAAAGAGTCCCAGTGTGTCGACGGGCTGCTTGGTATCCTGCTGCGTGCGTTCAAACGCCGCAAAGTAAAAGACCTTGTCGTGTGCGACCGGCCCACCGACGCTGCCGCCGTACTGGTATCGACGGTATTCCTGCTTGTCCGGGCAGCTTGCCGCGGCAGAGGTGCGCAGGCACGCGGCACGGTTCAACTCTTCCGACATGGTGCGCGCATTCAACGCCGTATCGCGCAAGAAGGTGATTGCGCTGCCGCGCACGTCGTTGGTGCCGCTCTTCGTCACGACATTCAGCACGGCGGTGCCGCGGCCGTACTGCGCGTCGAAACGCTGGGTGTGCAGGTTGAACTGCTGAATTCCCTCGAGCGGGTAGAGCTGTGCGAGGCCGCCGATGGTGTCGTCGTTGTTGTCGCCCCCGTCAACGACGTAATTGACGTTGCGGCCGTTGCCGCCGCTGATCTGCGGTGAGTACTCCGTCGCCTTCGTCGGATCGGAATGAAATCCGATGCCAACGCCAGGTACTGTCGCTGCCAGATTGGCGAATTGCCGGCCATCGAGCGGCAGTCGTTCGATGCGAGTCAGGTCGACAACCTGTCCCACCGACGAGGAAGTCGTTGGAATGAGCGGCGTGTCGCCGACGACGGTCACCGTTTCCGCAACTGGCGCCACACGAAGCGTCAGGTTCAGGTTCGTCGTCTCTGAAACGTCGACGATTATGTTCTTGCGCTCGAGACGCGTAAATCCCGAGAGCTCCGCGATCACGTCGTAGCTGCCCACCGGCATCGCGTTGAGGTGGTACAGGCCTTCGGTGTCGCTGACGTCAGAACGAACAAGGCCGGTGGCGGTGTTGGTTGCCGTGAGGGTCGCGCCGGGTACCGCCATACCCTGGGGATCGAGCACGCGGCCGGCAATCGTACCGGTTGTCTGTTGAGCGAACGTTGGAACGGCGGCAAGCGTTACCGCCGAGGCGGCGAGCAGCCGCAAAAGCGTCTTCATCAGGTCCTCCGGGGGGTTGCGCGGCGGCCGATGAACACCGCGAGCTTCCCGTGCGTTCACTCTCCTTATCGGCAGCCTACGAAAGTAGCGCAGTCATCAAAATGGCGCTCGTGTCATTTCGCTGCACGAATCTGCACCACTGCCGGATGACTCTTCCGGGTAAGATACGCGCGCCTGACCGGCTACGCACACGTGTAGGACAGGCACTGACGCATGTGGATGATTGGAGTCTACCTGGCCGGCGTCATCGTGGGGCTGCTCGCCACGCAGGGTGGTCCGGGTACCCGCCTCCTGCTTGCCGTCCTGTGGCCGCTCGGACCGCTTGCCTTCCTGATCACGGTCACCGGCCTGCTCGTCGTGGCGGCCGTCGCATTTCCCGTCTTCGGGGTCATGCTCGCTGCAGGTCTGGCGGCAGGCTGGTGGTTTTGGCGATAGAACATCAAACTCCCGAACGCGACGCATACAGCCGTCGCACTCGGCTTGGTAGTTGGAGGCTGGAAGTTCGAAGTGTTACTCGTTCGTCTCGGTGTAGTGCTGCAGCAGGAACTGCTGCGAGTTGAAGGGGCCGGCAGTCGCGGCGGGTCTCGCGTAGTGGCCTGCCGAATCGAGCACGAATGCGCGGTCGGTGTCCTGCAGGTAGGAGTGCAGGACGACGTCGCGCAGGTGTTCGAGAATCTCGACGTCGCGCACCGGGCTGAGCGTCTCGACCCGCCGATCGAGGTTGCGCTCCATCAGGTCGGCGCTGCCGATGTACATCTCCTCATGCCCACCGTTGGTGAACCAGAAGATGCGCGAGTGCTCGAGGAAGCGGCCGACGATCGACCGCACGTGGATGTTCTCGCTGACGCCGGGGATCCCGGGTCGAAGGCTGCAGATACCCCGGACGATCAGATCGACGCGGACACCTGCCTGTGATGCGCGATAGAGCACACGAATCATCTGATCGTCGGTGACCGCATTCACCTTCATGATGATGTGCGCTGGACGCCCGGCTTTGGCGTGTTCCGTTTCGCGGTTGACCAGCTCGCACAGCCGCGTACGCAGCTGGAGCGGCGCCACGAGCATCGCGCGGTATTCCTTCCGGCTCGAATAGCCAGTCAGGTAATTGAACACGTCCGACACGTCGGCGACGATGTCCGGGTCGGCGGTGAAGTACCCCAGATCGGTGTACACCTTCGCCGTTTCCGGGTTGTAGTTGCCGGTGCTCGTGTGCACGTACCGTTGAATACCGTCGCTCTCCTGCCGCACGACGAGGCACAGCTTGGCGTGCGTCTTCAGGTCCGCGAAACCGTAGACGACGTGGATGCCGTGCGATTCAAGCCGTTTGGCCCAGATGATGTTGTTCCGTTCGTCGAACCGCGCCTTCAGCTCCACCAGCACCGCGACCTGCTTGCCGGCCTCCGCAGCCTGGATCAGCAGATCAATCAGGGGTGAGTTGGCGCCGATGCGGTAGAGCGTCATCTTGATTGCGATGACATGCGGATCCTTCACGGCCGCGCGAAGAAACGCCTCCACCGAACCGAACGACTGATACGGGTGGTGCACGAGGACGTCCTGATACCGGAGCTGATCGAACAGGACGTCGGGATCTTCATCGAGCCGCCACACCGAACGCGGCGAAAACGGCGGATCCTTCAACTCGGGACGATGAAGCTTGGTGAGCTGCACCCAGTCGCCGAATCCAAGCCGGTAGGCGGCGCGGAGGATGACGTCTTCATTGACCTCGAAGTTCTCCGCCAGGATGTTGAGGACGCGGGCGGGCATCGCCGCGTCGACCTGCAGCAGTGAAATGGCGCCATGCCGCAGCTGCTTGAGACTGCGGTCGACGGTTTCGAGCAGGTCGTCCGCTTCGTCCTGTTCGATTTCGAGATCGGCGTCGCGAATGATCCGGAACAGGTGCGCGCTCTTCACCTGCGTTCCCGGGAAGAGCTCCTGCATGTTTGCGTGGATGACATCCTCGAGGAAGACGAACGTCTGTCCATGAGCCTCCGCGAGGTTGTCCGGGAGCGAGATGAACCGCGGGAGCACGTCGGGCACCTTCACGCGCGCGAACTTGGTGCGGTTTCCATGTTTGACCACGACCGCGAAGTTCTTGCTCAAGTTTGAAATCAGCGGGAAGGGATGCCCCGGGTCGAAGGCGAGCGGCGTCAGGACGGGATAGATTTCGCGCGTGAAGTACGCGCCGAGGAACTCGCGGATCTGCGGCGTCCAGGCGTCGGGTTCAACGAAGCTGATGTGCTCCGCTGCGAGCAGCCTGCGCAATTCGTCCCAGCATGCGGCCTGATCGTCGATCTGCTTGCGCGCGCGCGTCCGCATCGCATAGAGCTGCTGCTCGGTGTTGTACCCGTCGGGCGCGACGTCCTCGATTCCTTCGCGAAGTTTCTTCTGCGTGGTGGCCACGCGGATCATGAAGAACTCGTCGAGATTGGTGCCGACAATCGAAAGGAACTTGACGCGTTCGAGCAGCGGGTGCGAGGGGTCGGTCGCCTGCGCCAGCACCCGCTCGTTGAACTCGAGCCAGCTGAGCTCGCGGTTGATGTACAGCGCCGGGTTCTTGAGATCCGCGGGATCGATGACTGTCTCGGGCGCCCGGGGCGGAATCACGCGCAGGACGGGTTTCGCCCGAGTTGTCGCGCGCGTACGCCGCTCCGTGCTCCGCCGCCGTTCAGCGACGGCCGTGTCGCTGGGGAAGTCCATACGCCGATTTGCTCGCTGGTGGGAGACCGAAGCCGGGCATCATATCAAAGCGGTATGTCACGGCTGAGTCACCGTGACTTTCCGTCAACTTCCATAAAACTCTGCAGGACGGATGCCGCTTTTTCGCGCGAGTTTCCCGCGGATCTTCGGCCACCCGAACCACCGCTGAGGCGTTTTATGGGCAAGCGATGCCGTACCATGCGCTCAGATGCACGTCATTGACCGAGCACAGCTGAAACCGGGCGCCAACGTCGACGAGGAACCACACGTCGATGCCGCCACAAAACCGTTAGCGGACCGCAAGATCCGCGGAAAGGCCTTGATCTTCTGGGATCCAAAGCTGCCTGGGACCAGATTCGGCCGAAAACTGGACGCCATCGATACCGACCAGATCACGCCCGCCTCGGACTGCGTCTCTGAAAGCCTCGAAACGCTCGATGAACGGTGGAAAGCGGGATCGTTCCGGTACCTGATGCCGGATTTTCGCGAACGGGTTCATCGCGGCGAGACTTTTGTCGTCGCCGGCGATCGATTCGCGATCGGGTCCTCACGGGAGATGAGCCCCGCCGGCCTGAAAGGCGTTGCCGAAGAAGCGGGCCTCGAAATGGTAATCGTCTGCGGCGACAACATGGGCGACATCTTCCGCCGGAACGCGCTGAACCTCGGTCTGCACGTCGTTCAGAGCCCGGAGGCCGTCGCTGATGCGCGGGACGGAGACGAATTCGAATTTGATCCCGACACTCGCAAGCTGGCCAACATCACCCAGGGGAAAACCTACGAGCCGCTGCCGCTGACAACAAAGGAAGACGACATCCGTCGCAGCGGCGGCATCATCGCCATCGGACGACGTGAGTTTCGCGCGTCCGTTGAACAGCGACCCGTCATCGAATTCCCGCCGCCGGAGCTCGCGCGCCTCATGACGACGACCGAGCAGATCGTCTGGGCCCACCGGGTGGAAAAGCGCCGGCTGGAGCTTCGGCCGGGCGACACGCTGCAGGTCTACGCGGATCTGCTGCCGGCCTCCGATGGAACCGCGCCGTTTGCCATTCACACGTTCAATCAAATCACCGGCGGCAACACGATCTATCCACGCCAGGCGGCGATCGCCAACGATCATTTCGTCTTCACCGGCCGCGAAGACGACGAGAAGCAGACGAGCATCGGCCGCGCCTTTGCCAAGCAGCACGGTCTGGAGAAGCCGTACTACGCGACGCCAGGGGATGGCATCTTCCATTTCTACTTCCCCGAGCAGGGTCTCGTCGTGCCGGGACAGTTCATTCCCGGCGCCGACTCGCACAGTCGCGCCTACGGAGCCTACGGCGCGGTTGGGATGGGCGTCGGGTCGACGACCCTCGGGTTCGGGTGGGCGACGGGCTACGTGTACTTCACGCTGGCGAAGGCGCGGCGAGTCATCTTCGGTGGCCGGCTGCAGCCATGGGTAAGCGGAAAGGACATCGTGCTGGAACTGCTCAGGCGATGGGGCTCGCAGCAGTCACAGGGGATGTCGGTCGAATTCGTCGATGCCAATCGGCAGCTGCCGATCGCGTATCGCAACACGATTGCGAACATGATGGCCGAGGCCGAAGCGCTCAACGGCATCTTTGCGGCCGACGAAATCACCTACGGCTGGTACGAGCGTAAGGGCGTTCGTGATCTTCCGTATCCGCGGATTGCCGCCGGCGAGGATGCGACGTTCGACATCGACGAGACGCTCTCACTCGACGAAGTCCGTCCCATGATCGCCAAGCCGTTCAGTCCCGGCAATGCGTTTGCGGCGGAAGAAGTGGCGCGTGAGCGAATTCAGTTCGACAAGGCCTTGATCGGCTCGTGCACCAACGGCAGCTATGACGATCTGCTTCAGGCGGCGCTGGTGATTTACAACGCGCGCAGGAAGGGGTTGCGAAAAGCGACGCGGATTTTCGTCGTGTTTCCGGGGTCCGGTGGCGTTGCCAGGCAGATCGAACGGCCGGATCCGCGACTGGGAGGCGAGTCGATCGCAGAGGTGTTTCGATCGATCGGCGGTCAGATTCGCGCGTCATGGTGCGGCCCGTGCTTCGGGCAGGGACCCGACGCGCTTGCAAAAGGCGAACGGGCGATTACGTCATTCAATCGGAACTGGCAGAACCGAATGGGTGTTGGCGGGGAAGGCTACCTCGCCAGCCCGGCCGTCGTCGCCGCGTCAGCGCTTGCCGGGTACATGGCCCCCCCGTCCGAACTCGGCTTACCATGGGACGCTGACGTCTACGGCATCTAGTAAGATTCGCGGTTGATAAGAGGGGTTCGTGGTCACAAACCACCAACCGCTAACCATATGAAGACGCTGATCGCCGCTCTGGCCGCGTTACTCGTTACTGCGTCCCTCGCGGCACAGGGGCAGTCCGGTGCCGACGCGCAGGCGCAGCAGCCGACCTTCCGCACTGGCGTCGACGTGATCACGGTGGATGTGGGCGCCGTGGACAGCCGCGGGCAGCCGGTCACCGACCTTCACGCGCCGGAATTCACCGTCAAGATCGACGGTCAGCCGCGGCGCGTCGTCACCGCCGACCTGGTGAAATACAACTACACGCCTGATAACGGTGTGACGCGGCGGCCTCCGCCGAAGCGGCAGGAATTCGAAACGCTTTTCACGACCAACATCACGCAGCCCGAAGGGCGGATGATCATGATCGCCGTCGATCAGATGAACATCCGGCCGGGCGCCGCGCGGCCGATTCTCGACTCGGCCGCACGCTTCCTCGACAAGCTCAACCCCGCCGATCGCGTCGCGTTCGTGTCCTATCCCGAACCCGGCGTCGTCGTGGACTTTACCGCCGATCACCAGCGGGTGCGCCTCGCGATGCAAAAGGTGATCGGAACGCAGTCGCGCTTCGTGGGCCGGCGGAACATCGGCCTGGTTGAAGCGATCGATATCGCGCAGAAGGGCGATGACCGCCGCATGCAGGAGGTCACCAACCGCGAATGCCGCGGCCTGATCGACATGGCGCTCGAGCAATGCATGCGCGACATCGTCGACGAGTCGAATTCGATTCTGTGGACGACGCGGCGAGACACCGAAGCATCGCTGCGAGGGCTGCGTGACTGGCTCCAGCATCTGGGCGAGACCGAAGGTCAGAAGACGCTGATTCTGCTGTCCGAGGGGCTCGTCACCGACTCGCCGGCGGACCTCGAGGACGTCGTGCGGATGGCGATGCGCGGCCGCATCTCCGTGAACGTGCTGCTGATGGACGTGCCCAGGTCCGATGCGACGCAGGGACCGCTCCCGCCGACCTTCACCGAAGATCGCGAGCTGCAGATTCGCGGTTTGAACGATCTCGCGTCGCTCTCGCGCGGATCCATCTTCCAGGTGGTTGGCACCGCGGACCGAGCCTTCGATCGGCTCGCCTCAGAGATTTCCGCGTACTACCTGCTGAGCATCGAACAGGCACCGTCGGATCGTGATGGCCGCAACCATCGCATCGACGTCTCCGTTCAGCGTCGCGGCATCACGCTGCGTTCCCGGCAGGCGTTCGTGCTCGATCCAACCGGGGGCCGCAAGACACCCGACGAATCGCTTGTCGAATCGCTTCGCTCGCCTCTCGGCGTCGCCGGTGTCCCGCTGCGCTTGACGACGTTCATCTACCAGGATCCGAAAGCGGCCGGCAAAGTGCGGATCGTCATGGCTGCCGACGTGGGCCAGGCAGGGGCGCCGCCGGGTCAGTACACGATGGGCTTCATCGTCGTCGACGATCAGGGACGTGTGGTCGCGTCGCGCAGCGAGAAGCCAAAGCTCGAACCGCTTGGAGGACGAAGCAACGTCTCGCTCTCGTATCTCGACGCGGTAACTGTGGACCCAGGCGTGTACGAGGTGCGGCTTGCGGCCGTGGATGCAGAGGGGCGACACGGAAGCGTCGTCCGCGAGGTGAATGCGTGGAAGATGGCCGGCGAGGAGCTGACCTACGCGGACCTTGTCGTCAATCATGCCGCAACCGCGAGCAACGGCTTGCGCCCTGACGTCGAGCCTCACGTGGATGCCGACGGCGTCGCCGCCTACATGGAGCTGTACTCGACGTCGGAAGAGACGTTCAAGAACGTCTCGGTCAACTTCGAGATTGCAGATGACGACAGCGCGCCGGCGTTGCTGACGCTACCCGTGGAGCTCAAGCCGGGGTCGCAGCCGACCTGGCGCGTAGCGCAGGGGTTCGTCGGGGCTGAGCCGTTGCCATCGGGCCGTTACCTCGCGCGTGCGCGCATCATGCGCGGCGATAAGCTCGCCGGAGTGCTCGTCCGCCCGTTCGTTCTCGAACCCGCGCCAGCGTCGAAAGGTGGGCCGATCGTCATACCCGCGTCGATGGCGCGTATTGCGGCGTTCGATCGCAATGCCGTCCTGCAGCCCGCGTTGGTCAACGGCCTGCTCGACACGATCGCTGCGCGCTCTCCATCGCTGAAGAGCGCCATGACCGAAGCGCGCGCGGGCCGCTACGGGCCTGCGGCACTCGAGGCGTTGACGGCGGGCGATCAGCAGGCCGCCGCGTTTCTCAAAGGGTTGGACCTCTACTCGAAGGGCCAAATCGATCAGGCTGCCACGCAGTTGAACATTGCCGCCGGTCCAAGGCGGGAGTTCTATCCTGCCGCCTTCCTGCTCGGAGCCTGCTTTGCCGCAGGCGGCAAAGATCGCGACGCCGCCGGCATTTGGCAGATGGCGCTCGGAACTGAACAGCGTCCCCCGATTGCGTACACGCTGCTGGCCGATGCCCGCATGCGTGGCGGTCAGCCCGATGCGGTCGTGACAGTGCTGAAGCCGGCGTATGCGCAGAGTCCGACCGACGACGAGCTTGGCAAACGGTTGGCGGTTGCCTACATGATGACGGCCGCGTTCGGTGAGGCGCTGCCGATTCTGGACGGATATCTCAATCGGCATCCCGCCGATCCCGACGCGCTCTTTGCTGCGGTTCTTGCACAGTACCAAGTTGCCAGAGCCACGGGCTCGGAACTGTCATCTGCCGATCGCACGAAGCTGTTGAAGTATGCGAAGGCGTACAAAGGACCACAGGAGGCGCTGCTCGCGAAGTATTTGTCTTCGCTCGGCGTCGACCGTTAGCGTGGGCGGGATTGTCCGAACCATGAAACGCACGATCGGGATCGCCGCCGTTGTCGTGCTCATCACGAGTGCCCGGGATATCGACGCGCAGATCCGCAGCGGCGCCAGCCAGCAGCAGCCGGCGCCGGCTACCGCCCAGGCTCCGCCCGCGCCCGCGCCACAGACTCAGGCTCCGGCGACACCGCCGACGGGATCGCGCTTCACGTCCACCCTGAAATTCGTTCCGCCTCGGCGCCCAGTCCATTCAGCGCCGTTTCTACCCGGGCCGTTCGCCGGGCAACGTCCCTTTGTTACCGGATTCATGTCCGGACGTTTTGGCTTCTGGCCGTGGGGCGCCTGGCTGCCGGTACCGCTCTACACCGGCTATACGGATTTGGGCGTGTACGAACCTCCACTCGAGGGCGCGCCGCTCGGCGGGGTGCAACTCGACATCGATCCGCGGCGCGCTCAGGTGTTTGTCGACGGCACGTACGCCGGCCTCGTCGAAGAGTTCAGCGGCTATTTCCATCATCTCGAGCTGCCCGCCGGGCCGCACGACATCTCCATCGTTGCATCCGGCTACGAGCCGCTTAATTTCCATGTCATCGTGTCGCCCGGAGCGACGATGACGCAACGAGCTACGCTATCGCGCGCATACGGTCGGTAGCGTTCCCTTCCTTGCCCAATGCGCAAGGCTCAATCACCCCCACCCGGCATTGAGCATTCCGCAGTGAGCGTTGCGCGTTGCGCCGCCGATCGCGTCTCGGAAGCGCACGCGATTACCCGCCTGCTGCTCGCCGACGTACGCGATGTCGTGAGGCAGCTTCGCGACGATGAGCACGCAGATCTTGGTTCGGCGATTCGCACGCTCGCCGCCGCCGCGTGGCGGCCGCAGGTGCACGTCGAGATTGACGAAGGCGTTGACGTCGACGATCCGGTCCACAAATACGCTCTTCTTCGATGCGTCCAGGAAATCATCACAAACGCCATGCGACACGCAGACGCGACCAATCTGTGGATCGTGATCGAACGCCGCGCCGGTGGCATGGTCTTGAGGGCACGCGACGATGAACGAGGCGCCGAAACCGTGACCTACGGTCAGGGCCTGCGCGGCATGCGTGAGCGTTTCGAGGAATTGGCCGGCCGTGTGGAGTTCTCATCGAAACCCGGCGACGGTTTCCATGTCGAGGCGTTCATGCCCGGTGATGTCTCGCGCCGCGGGCACGGATCCGCGGCGGCGCCATGATCCGCGTTGTCGTTGTGGATGATCAGACACTCGTGCGCCGGGGCCTGCGTGCGTTGCTCGACCTCGCCGGCGACATAGTCGTTGTCGCCGAGGCGGGCGACGGCCTGGAAGGAGCAGCCGTCATCCGCCGCGCGCGGCCCGACGTGGTGCTGCTCGACGTCCGCATGCCCCAGGCAAGCGGCCTGGACCTGCTGCGCAATCTGCGGCGCGCCGACGAGCTGCCGCCCACGATTCTGCTGACCACCTTCGACGACGACGAGACGCTGCTCGAAGGCGTGAAGGCCGGCGCGCTCGGCGTCCGGGATCGCACGAGGGCCGTGCTGAAGGCGTTGGAGCGCGGATATATCTAAGGCCCGATGCGCAATGCCTTCTGCTTTGAGGATTTGACATCGCGCATTGGTGAGCATTCCGCATTCGGCATCGAGCATTGAAAGCCAAATTCGTTCACGGCGTGAACTATCCCTGGTCGACTGATGGCCAGACCGTCTTCTACGGTCTCGACTTCGGCCGAAACGTCTGGGGATCACATCTGGGCGTGACCACACGGCGCGACGCCGTCGCGCATGATTTCGCCGAGATGGCGGCCCTTGGTTTCGTCGTCGCGCGATGGTTCGTGTTCTGCGACGGCCGCGCCGGAATCGTCTACGACGAACGCAGTCTCCCCGCGGGGCTCGACGAGCAGTTGTTCAACGACGTCGATACGGCGCTCGAGATCGCGCGCGACGCGAACATGCGGATCGTGTTCGTGCTGTTCGATCATCACTGGCTGTTTCGCGGAATTCATCAGGCGATGGCGGATCCGATTACCGGCGACATGCTCGATGCACGTCTGCCGGAGGGACACGCGCGCGAACTGTTGTCGCAGGAAGGACACGACGCGCTCTTCGATCACGTCCTCATCCCGTTTGTCCGGCGATACGGCCGTGACGGCGTTCGGGCCGATCTGAAGGAGTGCATCTTCGCCTTCGAGTTTATGAACGAGCCCGACTTCGTGATTGATGAATGGGAGCGTGATCGGAGCCGGCGCGTCCGGCGCGCGGTGCCGTTTGCCGCCTTTGCCGTCGCGCTCGCGCGCTTCAGCGAGCTTGTCCACGCCTGCACCCCTGCCCTCGTCACCTTGGCGGCTGCGCGCGCGGACAACCTGTGGGCCTGGGATGACGATGCACTGGGACTCGACGTCCTGCAGCTGCACGCGTATCCTGATTCGCTGCACCCCGGGGACGTCGATCCGTTCGTGACGCCGGTGAGCGCGCTTGATGTCAGCCGTGACCTCATCCTCGGTGAATTCCGATCGGCGGCGCCGCTCGACGAGAGTATGGAGCAGGCGCTGGCTGGCGACTACGCGGGCGCGTGGCCGTGGAGCTTCAGCGGCACCGACTCGTACGGGCGCTTACCGGTCGTTGGGCTGCGGCAGTTCGGCCGACGCCATCCTGAGCTCGTCAATCCACGGTTTGTCGGTTGACTTCCTAATGACGTAAGTGCAGAGTCGGCTAGAAAGGCGGACCATGAACCGACGCATTCGATACGCGGCGCTGGCCCTTTTTGTGGCAACCGTGCTTTTGCCGGCACACGTCGGCGCGGAAGTCTCGCGCGTGGAGATCACCGCTCGCCGCGATCTCGCAAACGGCCGATCGTTCGGCTCGACAGGGCCGTACGAACAGCTTGTGGGCACGCTGCACTTTGCGATCGATCCCGCCAATACGCGAAATCGCGTCATCACCGATCTCGACAAGGCGCCGAAGAATGCCGCCGGCAAGATCGAGATGACGGCCGATCTGGTCATCCTCAAGCCGCGCGATGCGAGCAAAGCCAACGGCATCGCGCTGTTCGACATCGTCAATCGCGGGCGCGGGGTCGCGCTGGCCAAATTCGACGTGCAGGCCGCTGGCACCGGTGGCGCACCGGCGGACGAGTACGGCGACGGATTCCTGTTCAACCGCGGATACACGATCGTGCAGGTTGGATGGGAGTTCGACGCGCGTCGCGAAGGCGCGATCCGCGCGGAGATTCCGGCCGCCATCGGCGTTACCGGAATGGCGCGCGCCACGTTCATTCCGACGTCGAATAGCCCGGAGGCGACCGTCGGCGACCTCGTCGGGTACACGCCGAGCAATCCCGGCGCTCCGGAGAACACGCTCACCGTCCGAGATTCACCGCAGGCGTCGGCGACAACCATCCCGCGCGCGAAGTGGCATCTGGCCGGAAACGTCGTGACGCTCGATGGCGGATTCGAGCCAGGTCGAATTTACGAGCTCGCGTACACGGCGGAAAATCCGCCGGTGGCGGCGCTGGGATTCGCCGCGATTCGCGACGCGGCGTCCTGGGTGAAGTACTCACCAGACGCCACCGTATCCGCCAAGTACATCTTTGCATTCGGCTCATCGCAGACGGGCCGCTTTCTTCGCGAGTTCCTGTACGACGGCTTCTACACCGACGAGCGGAATCGTCTCGCGTTCGATGCCGTTATTCCGCACCTTGCCGGCGCATCGGGCGTCAACCTCAATCGCCGCTGGTCGATTCCGACGTCGCTCTCTTCGGACGTCGCCACGATCTTCCCCTTCTCCGATATGAAGCAGCGGGACCCGGTGACCGGTGTCGAAGAGGGATTGCTGGAGAACGCGCGTGCCGGAGAGCGTCAGCCGAAGGTGTTCTGGACGAACACGCCGACCGAAGTCTGGCAGAAGGCCGCTGCGCTCGAAACGATGACGCCGGACGGCTCACGGGACCGGCCGCTTCCGCCCAGCGTGAGGCTGTACGTGTTTGCTGGGACACAGCATGACCCGGCGAGATTTCCGTCGGCCGTCAGCAACGGTCAGCTCCAGGACAATCCCACCGATTACATCTGGGCGATGAGAGCGTTGCTCGTCGGGATGGAGAAATGGGTCCGGGAGGGCATCGCCCCGCCGCCCAGCCGCTATCCGCGACTGCAGGACAGCACGCTGGTGCGAGCGGCAGACCTGGCATTTCCGGCAATTCCAGGCGTGACCTCGCCTCGCCAGGCGCTGCCGGGCGCGCGCGGTGTCAACAGCCTCGTCGCGAAGGACGGCGGTGCCGGCACGCCGCTGCCGCTGCTGGTGTCGCAGGTAGACAAGGATGGCAACGAGCTCGGCGGGCTTCGTCTTCCCGATGTGATGGTGCCGCTTGCGACGACGGCCGGTTGGAATTTTCGGAAAACCGCGATCGGCGGAACGCACATGTTCTTTCCGCTCCTGGGCTCATACGTTCCCTTTGCCAGCACGAGGGCCGAACGCGAACGGACCCACGATCCACGGTTATCGATTGAAGAGCGGTATCAGTCGCGCGATCGATATCTGAAGCAGGTGCAGGATGCCGCCGCTTCGCTCGTGAAGGAAGGCTACGTGCTCGCCGACGATGTGCCCGCGATTGTGAAACACGCAGGCGATCACTGGGATCTTCTCGTGAAGCGGCCGAGCAGCACGAACACGCGCTAGTTCGCCTTTCGGCTGCGCGTCTTGGGACGAGGATCCGGGATGAACCCGTTGCGGTTCGGCATCACGATCTTCGGCAGGCTCACGGCGTCTATGACCTGATCCTCGCGAATGATGCCGTTCAAGTTCAGAACATAGGCAACGGCCGCGTAAACCTCCGACGGCTTGAGCAGGCCGGGCTGATCGAATGGCATCGCCCGATTGATGTAATCCCATAGCGTCGTCGCGTAGGGCCAATAGCTGCCGACCGTCTTGAGCGGCTTTGGCGAGGCCAGCGTGCCGTGGCCGCCGACAAGTACGGGCCCCACGTTGCCTTCGCCGTTGGGACCGTGGCAGCGTGAGCACTGGTCCGCAAAGACTGCTCGACCGGCGGCCACCGTGCCCGAGCCCTCGGGAAGGCCCGCTCCATCGGGAGCTATGGCGGAACCGAGGGTGCGGATCTCTTCCGGTGTCGCAGGTCGTCCTACCCCATACGTCGGCGACTGCGCCGCCAGCGGAACTGCGCCGAGCAGCGACACGATGACGACGCTAAGCGTCCGCATTGGTCACCGTCCCATCGCCGCGGACGATCCAGAACTTCATCCCATTGAAGTGATAGTTCGAATTCGTCCCCCGCGCCGCAATCAACGCTTCGCGTGTCGGCTGCACGTATCCCGTGTCGTCGGTCGCGCGTGACGCGATCATGGCCTCACGTCCATCGAAACGCCATGGGAGACGAAAGCGCGTAAGCGCGATCGGAAGCCGCGGCTCGTGGAGGTGCGCGTCGACCCAGCTTCGGCCTCCGTCGAGCGTTATCTCGACGCGCTCGATTCTTCCTCGGCCGGACCACGCCAGCCCGGTCAGCTCGTAAAGCCCCCGGCGCGGCAGTGTCTGTCCGCCCGAGGGGAAGGTAATCACCGACTTGGCGTCCATCTCGTACACGAACATCCATGCCTTGCCGTCTGGCATCAGCTCTGTGTATTTCGCGGTTTCGTCTCGAGCCATGTACGCCTGGTTGGTGAGCTTCAGGCTGTGCAGCCACTTCACGTTGGTGTTGCCTTCCCAGCCAGGGTTGATGAGGCGCAGTGGATACCCCTGATTTGGACGAATCGCCTCACCGTTCTGCCCGTAGGCGAGCAGCGAGTTGTCCATCGCTTTCGTCAACGGGATGCTGCGCTCCATACGGCACGCATCCGCGCCTTCAGCGATCACCCAGCTCGCGCCTGGCTTGACGCCAACCTCCGCGAGGAGCAGCGATAGCGGAACGCCGGTCCACTCGCTGCCGCTGACGAGACCATAGCTGCGCTGCACGTCGACGCCTGTCTTCTCCGCCCATTCGCTGCCGCTGTTGCCGCCGCACTCGAGCACGAGGATTCGCGTCACCGAGGGCAGGCGCCGAATCTCCTCCATCGAAAGCGAAAGCGGTCGCTCCACCAGCCCGTGGATGATCAGGCGATGCTGCGCGGGATCGATGGTTGGGATGCCGGAGTGATGACGTTCGTAGTGGAGAGAGGAGGGCGTCAGCGTGCCGACGGAATCCTGAATCGGCGTGAAGCTCGAGCCTGTTTCTGGTGTCTTCGTATCCCGGCGCCATCGCACGGCTTTTTCAAACGGCGACCGTTCTCCGTAGGGGCCGAGCGGGGCGCCCAATTTGCCAGGCGTGTCGAGCGCCAGTGCGTCACGATGTGGTACCAGGAGCCCCGCAGTAGCAGCTGCCCCCATCCGAAGCACGTGCCGGCGGGTTGATCGCTTGTACTCAGTCACGGCGACACCTCGCGCAGATTGTAAGCCCGATAAGATAACGGCACTCAATGAGAATCCCGCATCCGGTGATCCTCCTCGTCGCCGGCGTCGCGGTCTGTGCGGCGCTGACCTGGATACTTCCTGCAGGTGAGTACGAACGGAAGGACGATCCGGCGACGGGCCGCCGCGTTGTCGTCGCGGGCACGTACCATCGGGTCGAGCCGGCGCCCGTCGGACCGTTCGCGGCCGTCGTCGCCATTGCTCGCGGCTTCGTCGAAGCCGCCGACGTCGTCGGCGTCGTCCTGTTCGTCGGCGCCGCGTGGGTCGTCGTCGATCGGATCGGGACGCTTCGCCGGCTGATAACGTCGCTCGTCGCGGCCTTCGGCAACCGCGGTCTGATCGCCATTCCCATCATTTCGCTGTTCTTCGCGGCCATGGGTGCCCTGGAAAACATGCAGGAGGAGATCATTCCTCTCGTCCCGGCGTTGTTGCTGCTGGGACGCGGCCTCGGCGTCGACGCCGTCGCTGTCGTCGCGATGAGCACGGGCGCGGCGGCGATCGGGAGCGCCTTTGGTCCGACCAACCCGTTTCAAGCCGGCATTGCCATGAAGCTCGCGCAGCTTCCACCGACGTCTGCCGCGGCGCTGCGATGGACGATGTTTGCCGCCGGCGTGGCGCTCTGGATCGGTTGGACGACGTGGTATGCGGCGCGATGGGGGGCTCAGGGATCAGGGATCGAGGGTCAAAATCAACAGCTCTTGATCCCTGATCCGCGATCCGCGATTCCTACCGCGAAAAGTAAAGACCTGCTCGTTCTTTTCATTGCCGTAGCACCGATTGCGGCGTACGTATACGGGTCGGTGGCGCTCGGCTGGGGGTTCAACGAGCTCTCCGGTGGATTTCTCATCGCGGGTGTCGTTGCGGGACTGCTTGGCGGTCTTGGCATCGCCGGAACGACCGCGGCCTACCTCGAAGGCATGCAGGCGATGCTGCCGGCGGCGATGCTGATTGGTGTCGCGCGCTCACTGTCGCTCGTCCTGACGGATGGCCGCGTGACGGACACCATACTGGAGGGGCTTGCTGCACCGCTCTCGCGTGCGCCGGCGGCGTTCGCGTCGCTGCTGATGATCCCCTTCCATTCGATCGTTCACGTTGCGGTGCCAAGCGTCAGCGGACAGGCCGTTCTGACGATGCCGATTCTCGTTCCGCTATCCGATTTGCTCGGCATCTCCCGGCAGGTCACCGTGCTTGCGTATCAGACGGGCGCCGGGCTCACCGAGCTGTTGACGCCGACCAACGGCGGCCTGATGGCGGTGCTTCTCGCGGCTGGCGTTCCGTTCGGGCGTTGGATCAAGTTCGCGGCGTTCGGTGTGCTGCTGGCACTCGCCGTCGGGGTCGCTGCAATCGTCGTGGCGCTCTCTTAGTTCGGTCAACGAGGCGCTTTTGAGAGGCTGATCAGATTCGCGAACTGACGGTACGCGCCGGGAACGCCCGCGGGGAGCTGCCGGAACCACGAATACGACGTGTAGACGTATCGCCCTCGTCCGACCTCGGCGTACACCTCGGCGCCGCGTACGGGCGGCTCACCAGGATCGGCGCACTCCAGCAGCGGCACATATCTCGAATCGAAGGTCGTGAACGCGTACGAATTCCGTTCCTGTACCCATCCGTTGAAATCGGCTTCGGTAATCCTGTTGGGGAAATTGAACGCTGGATGCGCAGGCACCAGGATCTTCACGGGCGCGTCCTCGACCGTGACACGGGGGTTTGCGTTCGTCGGCGGTGTGGCCGGATAGGGCGGCAGCATCCGGTTCGCATATTCCTGTTGCTGGTACTGGACGACCAGCGTACCGCCGCGCTGCATGTAGTCGAGCAGCCGTCCATTGTTCGCGACAAAATCAGGGTTCGTCTCCGAGGCGCGGATTCCGACCACGATCGTGTCGAACCGTGAGAGGTCGCCGGTCGCCAGAGTGTTGCCATCGAGCATCGTGACATCCACGCCCATACGGCGAATCGCGTCGGCGACCTGATCGCCGCTCCCCATGATGTAACCGACTTTCACCGGCGCCACTTTCAGATCGAGGACCTGCGCCGTCGTCGTTGCCGGCCAGTAAAGACGGTGCGTCTGGATGTGCGGGTAGGCGACCACCTGTTGATTTTTTGTGAAGACCTGGCTGCCGACCATCGCCTCCGCTGCGATCTCGAACCGCCCGGCGGTCCGGCCTGCCGGTGCCGTGATGACAAACGGTGTAGACGTGCTTTCTCCACTCGCCTTCAACGTGAATGGCGCCTGCGCTGGTGTGGAGGTCCAACCCTGCGGGAGTCGGAGGCGAAGTGTTCCTGTCATTGGCGTCGGCGACAGTTCGCTTGTCGAGTTTGGCAAAACACCGGTCGCACGAACGACGAGCTTCTGTTGCTTTGGGAGCGTCCCGAGCGGTACGACGAGCAAGTCAGTGTCAACGCCCACCGAGACACGAGGGACGACGTTGATGTCGCGACGAAGTTCGCCACGTACGTCATCGGCGTAGCGGAACTGCACCGGCCTGGTGACCGTTACGTCAACACCGCCGATGGTCATCGCCACCGACGCGGTGAGCAGCGGCGGATCGAAGGGCAGTGACTTCGGATCGCTCTCCATCCACCTGTAGACGTCGCCCCTGCGTGGCTGTTTCAGGTAATACGGCTGAGTGACCGGTGCATCATCAGGGACGCGCAACCGGAACGATTCATTATTCGTCGGCGCCTCACGGCGACCCGGACCACCAGGCGCTCCCAATGGGGCTTGCGCGCGCACCACTCCGATGTTCCAGCCAGCAGGCGCCTTCACCGTCACTTTGTCGACTCGTACCGTGGAGTCAGCGGCGAGGAATGTGCGCACGTTGACGTAAACGAAATCGCCTGGTGCCACGGTCTCCGGGACCGCGAGCGGATCGACGTCGACTTCTGCTGCGCGCACCAGCGCGTCGGAGAACTCATCCTCTTTGATGGCGAGAAGGAAATCCGCGTCGGCGCGAGCGTCCGCTGGTGCGCTGGACGATTGGAGCGCCGCACGTGCGGCGCGCGTTGCGCGCAGGCCGTCGGCGAGCGCGGGGATGATGCCTGCGGGATTCAGCGGTGCGTATTGGGTGAGCGCTTTTTTCGCGGCTGCGTCGATTGCGGCGAGCTCGGCGCGCACCATCCCATCCGGCAAGCCGGTCAGCCGCGCGATTCCCGGAATCGTCGTATCCATCCCATCGAAGATCGACGTCTCGGGCGAGGGATCCTCCACGGTGCTGTCCACTCGGACGAGCGTGGACGCGATCGGCCCACGGGCTTCGATGCCGCCCTGTGCCTGCGTCTTGTGTTGACTCCGTCCCTCGAACGCGATTTCCGCATAGCTGCGGCCGAGGACGGGATCAACGATTCCCTCCTGGACCTGCAACGTTACGGCGGCGGCCTCCGGTCGAGTGTTGCCGAACTGACTCCGATAGAATTTCTTCGCCTGCCACGGCCGTAATCCTTCGCGGAGTTGCTCAGGAAATTCGTTGGGATCGGCCGCCGCTTTGTACGCCAGCGGCGCAAGATACCCCGCCTCCTGATGGTGGCCGTGACCGTCGCTGGCCCCGCCGCTCCACCGGGAGTAGACGACCAACGGTCGGAACATGCGAATCACGCGTACGAAATCGCCGAGTGTGTCGTGCTCGCCCCATTTCATCGCCGCTTCGGTGCGCGATTTGGAAAAGCCGTAATCGAAGGTATGGCCGAAGAACTGCTCCGCGCCATCGAGGCGGCGCGCCTGCAGCAGCTCCTCGGTGCGGATGACGCCGAGCGCGTCGAACAGTTCCGGGCCGATGATGTTCTGGCCGCCTTCGCCGCGGTTCAGCGAAACGTAGGCCACACGTGCATGATCGCCGCGCGCAGCTCGGGCGATGAACGCCGAGTCCTCGTCATCAGGATGGGCGCCCGTATGCAGCACGCTCGCCGTCGTCTGCAGCCGCTGCAGCACCTGCGTCAGGCCACCTGCCCCCGTGTCGTAAATCGGCCGGACCTGTGCTTGCCCGGCGAGCACGAAGATGCACGCCCCGAGAGCGGCAATTACAGCGCGTCGCATAGAGTTCAGAGTATATGGGGTTAGACGCGGTGTAGGGGCCGACCTTAAGGTCGGCCCCTACGGTAAGGTCGGACCCTACAGTTGCCGGTTTACGGTTGGGGGCCTCGCACCACCTGGACGAAATCCTCCGGACGGATCCACTTCGCGAATGCAGCGCGGACTTCGTCAGCCGTCAGATCGTAGTAGCGCTGGCCCATATGCCGCGATTCGTCGAGCGGCATGCCAATCTGCGCGCGCGCGAGCAAAACCGCGGCGATGGCGTCTTCGCTGGATTGCTGCAGGGCCATCTGGCGCAACAGCAGCGCCTTGGCCTGATGCAGCTCCTCGGGTGTCACATTCTCGGTCTGCATCGCGCGCAGGTCGCGCACGATCAGATCCCGCGCCTTCGCGACGTTGGGCGGGTCCGATCCGAAGCTCACGGTATAGACACTGCGCGTCTTGCCCGCCGTGAAGTCGTCTTCAACGGTGTACACGAGACCTTCGACTTGCCGCAGATCGTGGTACAGCCGCGTGGCGTAGAACCCGCCGCCGAGGACGTTGTTGCCAAGCTGAATGGCGTAGTAATCCGGATCGAATCGCGTCAGCCCCACCTCCTCCGCCAGCGTCACCGACGCCTGAACAGCCTCAGGGTCGCCAACATTGAAGTCTTTCGCGCCATTGTTCGCCACCGCCGGCAGCGTCGGGTCGGGCGTCGGACCATCCGCTTTCCATCCGCCGAAGTACTTCTCGACGATGCTTCCCGCCTCTGCGGGATCGACGTCGCCGATGATCGTGATCGCCGTGAGGTCGGGTCTGAACGTCGTGGCGTGGTGCTTCCGCACGTCATCGATCGTCAATGCGCTCACGGTTTCGGGTTTCGGCTCACGCAGTGCCGGATCGCCGGAGGGCAGCAGACCGGTCTTGAGAGCACGGTCGGCGCGGTAGCCGGGACTCTTCATCTGACCTTCGAGGTACTCGGCGGTCTGCTGCTTGACGATGTCGAACGCGTCGGCGGGCAACGCAGGATGCAGCACGTTATCGGCGAGCAGCTCGACGCCACGGGCGAAATCGCTCTTCGGCACCCGCAGCGAGAAGTCGTACCCGGCGCTTTCGTTGGCCGCGATATCGTCGAGCGCCTTTTGAAAGGCCAGCCGGTCGAGTGTGGTGGTCCCGTATGAGAACAGCTCGTCGAGCACGTCGGACACGCCTTCCTTGCCTGGCATTTCCTGCAGGCCCGCTTCATGACGCACGTTACCGAGCAGCGTCACGGTCGGGCTCGTCTGATCGCGTTTGACGATCACGCGCAGCTTGTTCGGAAGCGTCGTGTCGGTCCAGTTCGCGTTGACCGGGGGAACGCGAATCGATGTAAGCGCTGTTTCGGCCCACGCCGGCAGCTTCACCGGCTTAGTTGGCGCGGCGGTCAACTGTTCGCCGCCACCGAATCCCTTTCCAGAAGCTGCTTCGCCGGTCGGTTTTGGAATGAGCGTCGCGGTGATCGAGTTGGAGTCCTTCAGGAACTGCGCGGCGACGCGATTGACGTCCTCGACCGTCACCCGCCTGATGGCGTCCACATTTTCGTCCGGCGAATTGCGGCCTTCGGCCGCAAGCGCCTGCGACCAGGCCGCCGCAAGATCGGAAATCGAATTGCGACGAAACAGCGCCGACGCCACCTCCGATCGCTTTGCAGCCTCGACAAGCTCCGCGGGAAAACCGTCGCGGACGTAATTGGCGACGATCGACCGCATGTCGGCGACGATACCGGTCGGCCCGTCGATGCAGGGAGCGCGGCGACGCTGAACCCGACGCTCGCTTTGGGATAGGTTTCAGCGAGTTCAAACTGCGCGAAGAGCGCCTTGCCAGCCGGCACCAGCGCATACAGATCGGCACGCTGACTCGCCAGTACGTCGGCCATTACCCGTGCGGCGGCGAAGTCCGGACTGCCGGTGCCGGGCAACCGGTAGGCGATGAACGCCAGCGTGTACGGCAGATTGCTGTCGAGAGTGAAGCTCTCCGGCTTGACGGGCCGCAGCGCGACCGCCGGTCGCTGCCCGAGCGCACGACGCGGAATCGGGCCGTACAGCTCTTTGATTTTTGCCAGGGTGACGGCGGGATCCACGTCTCCCGCGATGACGAGGATGGCGTTGTTCGGTGCATACCACTGGCGATAGAAGGCTTTGAGCATCGCGCCCGTGGTTTTCTCGAACGATTCGCGTGTACCGAGCGCGTCATGCGCGTACGGCGTACCGGCGAACATAATCTGGTTCAGCCGCGTGATGAACTTGTAGGTGGGCTCCGAAAGATCACGCGCGACCTCCTGTTCGATCGCGCCCTTTTCCTGTTTCCACTCGGCGTCGGAATCGACCATGTCGCGCATGCACCCCGCATCAACGCGCAAGGCGACCTCGAGATCGGCGGACGGCACCGTCGCGAAATACTGCGTGATCGTTTGTTGGGTGTCCGCGTTGTTGAAGCCGCCGAGCTGGGCAAAGATCGCGGCAATTTGATCCGCGGTCACATCCGCGCATCCGCGGAACGCCATGTGCTCCTGGGCGTGCGCCATACCTGGGAAGCCGGCCGGTGTTTCGTTGGCGCCGACGAGATAGTTCTGCATCACCGTGACCACCGGCGCGAGCGTATCGCGGACGATCACGACCCGAAGACCGTTGTCGAGCGTCGCGCGCGTGACGTCGCCTCCCGCTGGTGTCTGCGAGAAAGACGACTGGGCTGTCAACAGAAGTACAACGAGTACTGTCAAAACTCTTCGCATCACCCGATCACGTTCCTGCCAACACCGTCTGGCGGTCAAGCGAATCTGCATCGTTGGTGCCTGCGTCGCTGTTGAGGTACTGTGCCGCGATACGTGAACCATTCATCCCATTCCCTTCGAATCATCCGCCTGCTCCTCCTGATCGTGATTGTGGGAAGCTGCCCACGCCCCGCCGGCGCGCAGGCGGCTGAACCGCCCGCCCTGACGGCAACGCGTCTCAGCGATGGTGACCGCATCGTTCTCGATGGCCGCCTGAGCGAGGAAGCATGGCAGCGTGCGATGCCGGCATCCGGGTTCCGTCAGCAGGATCCCAACACGGGTGATCAGGCGACCGAACCGACCGAAGTCCGTGTTCTATATGACGCCCGCCGCCTCCTGATTGGCGTGATCTGTTTCGATTCCGAGCCGGGCCGCATCATGGGCAACCAGATGCAGCGCGATCAATCGCTCGCCGCCGACGATCGCTTCATGGTGGCGATCGATACCTATGCAGACGGCCGATCGGGCTACTACTTCGAAATCAATCCATCAGGCGCGATGGGGGACGGCCTCGTCGTGTCGGGCAGCGGGGCCGCTGTGAACCGGTCGTGGGACGGCATCTGGAACGCGCGCGCCTCGCGAGATGAGCGAGGCTGGAGCGCCGAGATCGAGATCCCGTTGAACACCATCAACTTCAAGCCCGACGCGTCAAGTTGGGGCATTAATTTCCAGCGTACCATCCGCCGCAAGATCGAGGAGACGCTCTGGACCGGGTGGGCGCGCAATCAGGGTCTCACCTACATGCCCGCCGCCGGCCGGTTGCAGGGGCTCGAGGGCCTGCGGCAGGGTCTGGGGCTCGATCTCGTGCCGTACGCGGTTGGCAATTCCTCGGCGGCACCGGGCCGGGGTGCTCGCGCGTCTGTGGAGGATGGCTCGATTGGCGGCGACATCGCCTACAACCTGACACCAGGGCTCCGCGCGAACGTCTCGATCAATACGGACTTCGCCGAGACCGAAGTCGATCAGCGTCAGGTGAACCTCACGCGATTCCCGCTGTTCTTTCCCGAGAAGCGAGCGTTTTTTCTCGAGGGCGCAAGCCTGTTCGTCTTCTCTCGCGAGACGGGCAACGCGATCACGCCGTTCTTCAGCCGCCGCATCGGCCTCGACGACTCCGGCGTGCCGCAGCCGATCGACTACGGAGCAAAGCTGACCGGGCACGCCGGCGCATTCGACGTCGGCGCCATGCACGTCCGCACCCGTGATCACGGCAGCGTCGCGGGCGAGGATTTCACCGTGCTGCGATCGCAGCGGCGCTTCTGGCGCCAGTCGTACGTCGGCGCGCTGGTCACCAACCGCAGCGGAGCGGCGGAATCATCTCGGCAGACGGTCGGAGCAGATTTCGCGCTCGCGACGTCGACGCTCTTCGGGAAAGAAGTGCTCGAAGTCAGCGGCTACTACCTGAACACCACGAAATTACAGGGCTCAGAGGGCGGCTCGGCGTTCGGTGCGCGGATCAACATGCCGAACGACCCGATTTACTGGCGCCTGTTCGTACGCGAAGTGCAGGACGGATACGATCCCGCCGTCGGCTTCGTCGATCGCCGCGCCTACCGTGAAGTCGCTCCCGACGTCCGCTACACCGTTCACACGGAACGCAGCCGCTATGGGCAATACCTGCGACGGTTCTCCTTCGAGGGCAATTTCGATCACATCTTCGATTTGAACGGCCGCCTCGAGTCACGACGAGATGATATGCAGTTGCTGCGGGTCGACCTTGGATCGACCGACCTCGTTGAATTTCATCTGCTGTCGCTCTACGAACGCCTGCCTCGCGATTTCCAGATCTCACCGGGTGTGATCCTGCCTGCGGGCGGTCAGTACTCCTTTCTGCGGCGGCACTATCAGGCGCAGACGACGACGAGCCGTCCTGTGTCGTTGAATATCACCTACGAGGACGGCACGTTCTATTCCGGAGACCGGCGCCAGGTGACCGGTACGCTGAGCGTGCGGCCGCGCCGCGGGTGGCTGATCAACGTCGGCGGTGACTTCAACGAGATTTCCCTGCGCGAAGGACGCTTCACCACGCGCCTCTGGCTGAACGACGTGAATACGCAGTTCAGCCCGTTCATCTCCCTCGTCAATCGCCTTCAGTTCGACAGCGTCACGCGGCAGCTTGGGTGGCAGGCGCGCTTCCGGTGGATTACCAGGCCGGGCAACGACATCTTCCTCGTCTACACGCACAACTGGACGGATCAGACAACGTTGCAGACGCTCGATCGCAAAGGCTCGGTCAAGGTGGTGAGGACGATTCGTTTCTGAGATCGAGTCGGAGTACGGTGACGCCCCGACTCACGCGTCGGCAGTGCCGATGTGAGTCGGGTGTACGCCGTACTCCGACTCGCTTAGCGGTTACTCGCGCTGCAGATGCTGTGAGCCGCGCTCGCAGACGAGGCTCGCCCCCGCCATTTCCGCATCGGACCGAACGCGCACATCAGGCGAGAACAGCCAATCCGCCTTCATCCGATCGCGCGTGAGCTCCACCACGATGTAGCCGCGGCGCGCCCCTTCGAGATATTTGAGATGCGGAAAGGCGACCCGCAGGGCCGCCGCCGCATCCGATCCGCTGCTGGAGGTGAACATCGGGGGCGGAGGAGAGCTGATGGCGGGCGTCACCAGTTCGACCGCCAGCGATCCCGCGCCGGACGCCGCCTGATAGCCGCTCCACGCACTGCGGGGTACGTCGAAACCCCAGGAGCTATGCGCGTCGCCGGCCAAAATCACGAGGTTGCGAATCCGCTCGCGTTCGATGAAGTCGAGCACGCGCTCGCGTTGAGCGGGGTAGCCGTCCCATTGGTCCGTGTTCGTCGGTCGCGTGCCGGGCACCGTGATGGACGAGAACATCGTTTGCTGCCCGAGCAGCGTCCACGACGTGCTGGCCCGTTGCGATGCGCGCAGCTGATCGAACATCCATTGTTCCTGCGCGGCCCCCAACAATGTCCGCTTCGGATCCGCAAGGCCAGCCGCATCCGTGTTGGCGACCTGCCGGTCCCGGAGGGCGCGGGTATCGATCATGACGAAATCTGCGAGCGTGGCGAATCGGATTGTTCGATAGAGGTGGATGCCGGGAGTCGATGATTCTCGAATCGGCATCCATTCGAGATACGCCTTGTACGCGGCGGCTCTTCGCGTTGCCCAGTCGCCCTCACCTTTTTCCGGATTGTGATTGATGGCGCCGTCTGCCCACGCGTCGTTGGCGAGCTCATGGTCGTCCCATACGGCGATGAACGGGAACAGCCGGTGCGCCTCCTGCAGATCCGGATCCGTGCGATAGGTCGCATAGCGGGCGCGGTAGTCGGCCAAGGCGACCGCCTCGTGTGCCGGCTGCGGGATGCGGTTGATCGCCGCGCCCGCGCCGTACTCCCCCTCCGCGAACTCGTAGATGTAGTCACCGACGTGAAAGACGGCGTCGAGATCCGGCCGCCTCGCGATCGCGGCGTAGACGTTGAAATAGCCGGCCGGGTAGTTGGAACACGACACCAGCGCGAACCGCATGCGATCCGAAGTTGTCGGGAACGTCCTGGTGCGCCCGATGGGCGACTGTTCACCCTCGACGTCGAACGCGTAGAAATAGGGCCGGCCTGGCGTGAGACCACCGACATCGACCTTGACGGTGTAATCACGTTCACCGCTGGTGTCCGCGGTGCCGCTGGACACGATGGTTCGCAACTCGGGATCCGTCCCGACGCGCCATCGCAGCTGAATCGGCCGTCTGTTTGACGGTTCGCGCGGGGTCACGCGCGTCCAGATGATCAGGCGATCGATCAGCGGATCGCCGCTCGCGACGCCATGTTGAAAGCGGGAGCCTGCCGCAGCGGCCTCGCGCTGTTCCTGCGCGAGCGAGGGGAACGACAGGCTTGCGGCCGCAGTGGCCCAGAGAAACTCGCGGCGTGTCAGCGACACGCTCTAGATCAAATCACGGATCGCGAATCGCGGTTCGGGATTCGGGATTCGAAGGTTCTAAAATGCGAATCCCGAACCACGAATCCCGAAGCGCGGCGAGGTTACTTCGTGCTAACGATGCTGGTCGCGAGAACGGCTGGCTGCTTGGGCACCGCCGGCGTGTAGGCGTACACGTAGTTGCGCAGCACCGGATGATCGGGGAATCCCTCGAAGTGGAACTGCTTCATCTCGTTGTAGGCCTGCGACGCGTTCCAGCCGTCAAAGGTCATCCGATAAAGAGCGGTCATCGTTCCTGTTCGATGACGCCCTCCTGCACAGTGCACGTATACGGGCTGGTTCGCCGGGTTATTCACGATTTCGAAGAATTGCGCGATCTGCGCATCGGTGGGAGCCTTGGACGTCGTCATTCCGATACGAAAGAACTTCATCCCCGCCGCGGCGACGTTGCCGGCCTCATTTGACGGTCCGTCGATCTGGAGGTCGATGACGGTCTTCACGCCGATGGCTGCAAGGTCCCGATAGTCGGAGCCCTTAGGCTGCGCGCCTCGGAAGTAGTGGTCGTTGATTTTTCCGAAGTTACCGATGCGGATACGGCTGAGCGCGGACGATACCGACGCTGCAGGCGTGGAGGTTTGCGCAATCGCAGGAACCGTGATCGAGACGGCGGCGAAGCAAGCGGCGAGGACACGTATACGAGCTGTTTGTGCACCCATGCTGATGACCTTATGTGTTACTGGAAACGCCGGGGGGAAGTGAAAACAATTGTAAAGGATCCCGCCAAGCACAGCAGATGTCGTCGGGGATTGGCGCCTCTATCCTGACAACTTGTCGGCTTTGCGGATGCGGAAACGTGATCCGCCAGGCATGAAGTGCCTGGCGTGAGATGAGCGGATCAGGTGAGCCGTATGTGCGATCGCCGGCAATCGGCGATCCGGTTGCGGCAAAGTGCACGCGAATCTGGTGCGTGCGCCCAGTGCCGAGCCGGCAGCTCACCAGCGAATACCCGTCGCCGTTCGCGACGACGGAGTAGGTTGTCTCGCTCGGAACACCCGCCGGATCGGTAATGACCCTGCGGCGATCAACGGGATCGCGGCGCAGCGGCAACGCGATCCGTCCTTCGGCCGGCCGCGGCATACCGCGGACCACCGCCAGGTATTCCTTGATCACGCGGGCCGCGCATGCATCGCGTTGAATGCGTGCATGCACACCCGCGGAAAGAGCGACCACGACGACGCCCGACGTGTCCTTATCCAGACGACTGACAAGTCCCGGACGTACGTCTTTTCTGTTGCGAACCCGCCACAGAACGCCATTCAAAAGTGTTCCCGACGGATTGCGGAACGAGGGATGGACGACCATCCCCGCAGGTTTGTTCACGGCCATCAACGCGTCGTCTTCGTAAAGAACATCGAGGGGAAGCGGCTCGGCGGCCGCCCGTTCGCGCATGCGCGACCGGTCTGGCAGCGCCACTTCGACGTCGGTTCCTTGACGAACGTGCATCGACGACCGGCCCGCCGGCGTCCTATTAACCGATACCAGACCATCGGCTATCCACCGCTGCGCACGAGCCCGCGACATACCGGACACCTGGGTAACGCGCCGGACCAGCACCTGATCCAGTCGTAAGTGCACATCGCCACGATCCGCCGTGAAGTGGATAACCAAGAACTGTTACTCGTCTATCTCTGCCGGAGGCCGACTAATAACCATTGGACGGCCAAAGGCTGAAGATAGACTGTACGAAAAGGGGACGGAAGCCACATGAACCTGAGGATGCCACAGCCCGACCAGGCAATACGAGGCCGTGAGGAGGCAATGGACGTACCCGACACGCATTTCGTGAACGGCCATCGCATCGTGCCGCCGTTTCCGGACGGTCTCGAGCAGGCGATGTTCGGAATGGGATGCTTCTGGGGGGCGGAGCGGAAGTTCTGGGAAGCACCCGGTGTCTACTCCACTGCGGTCGGATACGCCGGTGGGTACACGCCGAACGCGACCTACCGTGAGGTGTGCTCCGGCATGACCGGTCACGCCGAGGTCGTACTCGTCGTCTTCGATCCGAAAGTCACTTCCTACGATGCGTTGCTCAAGATCTTCTGGGAGAACCACGATCCAACGCAGGGCATGCGGCAGGGCAACGACATCGGGACGCAGTATCGTTCCGCCATCTACACGTTCTCGCCGGAACAGAAGCGTGCAGCCGAAACATCGCGGCAGCTCTTTCAGGACCGGCTGAACGACGCTGGCTTCGGCCGGATCACGACGGAAATTGCGGATGCGCCGCCGTTTTATTACGCCGAGGACTATCACCAGCAATATCTCGCCAAGAACCCGGCGGGTTATTGCGGTCTGGGTGGCACCGGTGTGAGCTGCCCGGTCGGTGTGAACGCGTAAATCGCCGACGCGCGGCGTCCACTCGGTATAATCGCGGTTCATGAGCCGAGTTTCGTACGCGAACACACCGTCCACCCTCGATCAGGAAGCCCTGCGTACGACCCACAGAGTGCGGATTGTATCGGCTGCGGAAGAAGGGACCGGCGTGAACGCGCTGCCTGGCGGCGTCTACGGGTTCACGTATTCACCAGGTCTTTCGAACGCGCCGCTCTTCGCCGAGCGTCGGTTCCGCAGCTACGAAACCCACAAGCTCGCGACCGGCGAGGTTTACATCGTCGGATTCGCGGATGTGGAAACGGCTGCGGTACTCGCGTCGAGCAGCGCCGATCAGATCATTCACATTTACCCCGAACCGGACGAGAAGGCACCCGTGCTGGTGAAGATTCCGTACTCGCGCATTCGACAGCACCGGCAGTATGCTGTGCCGAACCAGGGTGGCTTCACGGTGACCGTCGTCGGAAGTTAGAAGTTCGACCTTCAATCATTCGAGCTTCTCTCCACGGGACGACTCGGATCAGATTCCCACTCCGACCAGGACCCAGCGAACAATCGTGCTCCGTGCAGCCCCGCATGCTCCATTGCGAGCAGGTTGTGGCATGCCGTGATGCCCGACCCACAATACATGACGGCCTGAGTGGCCGGACTGCCGCCGAGTATTGTTTCGAAGTCAGTCCTCAGTTCGCGTCCTGAACGCATCGTCCCGGCTTCGGTCACGTTGTGGCGGTAGTACCGGTTCCGCGCACCCGGAATGTGGCCGTAGATCGTGTCGAGCGGGTCAGGCTTGCCGGCATAACGGTCAGGCGATCTCGCGTCGATCAGCAGCACCGACGGATCGCCGAGATGGGCCAGCGTCTCGTCAACCGTGACCCGCATTTCGCTGCGCAGCCGGGGTGTGAAACCTGCGGGCCGACGTCTTTCAACCTCACTGCGCACCGGGCGTCGCTCCCGCGTCCACTTGGCAAAACCACCGTCGAGGACTGCCACCGCCTCGTGCCCCAGATAACGCAGCATCCACCACAAGCGGCTGGCGAATGCGCCTGCTTCCTGGTCATAGGCGACGACCTGAGTGTCGTCGGCGATTCCGAGCCGGCCGAACATCGCCGCCATGTGTTCGACGGCGGGTAACGGATGACGTCCGTTCGTTCCGGTCCGCTCTCCGGCGAGATCGTGCGCGAGGTCGGCGAATACCGCTCCGGGAATGTGTGCAGCCGCGTACTGCGCGTGCCCCCATTTCTCGTCGTTGAGGTTGTAACGGCAGTCGACGACGAGCCATGAGGCGTCCGCAAGGTGTTCTGCGAGCACATCGGTTGAGATCAAGGTCGTATGCATGGCGTTCGCATTGCACGAGCAGCGCCCGGAGATTTTATATGAGCCGATTGATCCTGACGGCGGCAACAGTCCTGTTTCTGGGGCTCAGCAGCGGCTGCATCGAAGCGCGCCATGGAAGGCCTATCGTCGGTGGAAGCGTGGTACCGAATCCCACCGGGACGATTTCCGGTATGGTGACGAACTCGGCAGGAACGCCGCTCGAAGGTCGTCGCGTCACCGCAATCGACACCACAACGGAACAGCACTACGACGCCACCACGGAAAAAAACGGCGGCTACACCATCAGGGTGCCGCCCGGCCGTTATCGGATGGAAGTCGAGCTGCGCGGCGGCGATCAATTGGCGCAGCAGCCCGAACAGACACACGTCAACGTCGGCGACGTCGACGCTCAGATGAATTTTGTGATTGGACGGTAACGGGAAATCCCAAATTCGTTTTGGGATTTACATCCTTTCCAAAGCCGCGATGCGCACTTCGAGCGGAGGATGTGTGTGGAAGAACACCATCCAGTTCCGCGCCCCATTGATCTTGAGCGTCGCGAGCGCCTGATTCCGCGTGTCAACCGCCTCCTCATTTGCGGCGAGACGCCGAAGCGCCCCAATCATCCGTTCGCGTCCGGCCAGCGTCGCCCCGCCCTTGTCGGCGCGGAACTCCCGCTGGCGTGAGAACCACGCCGTGATGAGCGACCCGAGGATACCGAGGACGATCTGCAGCGCGATGACGACGAGAAACGATCCGCCGCTTGAACCGCGTTCCCGCGAATCGCCACGGTTGGCGATTACGTACGCGATCAAACGCGAAAAGAAGATCACGAACGCGTTGATGATGCCCTGGAGAAGCGTCATCGTCACCATATCGCCATTGGCGATGTGTGTGACCTCGTGACCGAGCACGCCTTCCACTTCATCGTCATTCATCGATCGTAGAAGTCCGGTGGAGACCGCCACCAGCGCACGGCTCCTGCTCGGGCCGGTCGCAAACGCGTTCACCTCGGGCGAATCGTAGATACCCACTTCGGGCATGGCGAGGCCCGCCTTCTGTGCGAGCCCGGCGATGATGCCGTAAACGCGATCGGCGCGCGGATCACCCGTCCGCCCGTCCACGATGGTCATTCCCGTCGACATCTTCGCCATCCACCGCGAGATGAGCAGAGAGATGACGGATCCGGTCATGCCCCAGACCAGACTGAACCCGGCCAGAGCGCCGATATTCAGGCCGCCGGGACCGACGTACCGGTCGACGCCGAGGATTCTCAGCACGATCGTCAGCGTCAGGACGACGGCAATGTTGGTCGCGATAAACAGGAAAATGCGCTTACCCATGGCCTGAGGATAGCACCTCTGCTTTGTTAGACGCGCCGCGGCATCCGGCGGTTTCTCAGTTTCGCAATGCCTCGGCGAGGCGATGCAGAAAGAGCCCGACGTCGGTCACGACCCCTACGGTCTGCATCGACCCCCGATCGCTCAGCTTCGTCACGACCGCCGGATTGATATCGACGCAGACGACGCGCACCCAGGAGGGGAGCATGTTGCCGACGCCGATGCTGTGGAGCATCGACGAGAGCATCAGCACCAGCTGGACGTTGTTTGACAACACCTCCGCGTAACGTTCCTGCGCCGCAATGAGGTCCATCTCGGTTTCCGGCAGCGGGCCGTCATCGCGGATGCTGCCGGCCAGCACGTATTCCACACCATGCTTCACACACTCGAACATCACACCCGATTTGAGGACGCCACTGTCGACGGCGGCGCGGATCCCACCGGCGCGGTTGATCGTGTTGATCGCGGCCATGTGATTCCGGTGCCCCTGCTCGACAGGCGCTCCTGCCGCCAGGTCGATGCCGAGCGACGTGCCCGACAGGGCGAATTCGATGTCGTGAACAGCCAGCGCATTGCCCGCGAGGACGGCGTTCACGAACCCGCCACGAATCAGCTCCGAGAAATGCTCCACGCCGCCCGTGTGCACGACGACTGGTCCGGCGACGACGGCAATTCGTCCGCCGGATTTTTTCACTTCCTTCATCATCGCGGCGATTCGCGCGACGCTTCCCTCGACGCGGCGCTCGGAAGAGACGTCATTGCTCATGAACGCAAAGCCGAGGCGGTCGCGTTCACGGAATTCGGGCGTCACACGAATTCCTTCGTGACCACACACGATCGAGTCGCCGGCTTTGACGTCGCGCAGCTTGCGGCACATCGGCCCGCCGTTCTCGATGACGATGACCGCATCCATCCGCTGTTTCTCGACTTCCCGCCACCGTCCACCAACCCTCACGTGCGTGCGATGGTTCGTCGTCGAGTAGAAGTCATCGGGGACGCAACGGTCCTTCTCGGCGGGCTTGAGCAGCGCGTTGCGCTCCCGGACCGGATGGCACCCCCACGTCGTCAGCTGCTGGAGGAGTTCGTCGAGCTGCTGCGAATCGGACGCACTGATGCGCATCTCGATTCGGGACGGGTCGTCATTGGTCCGCCCTATATCGAACTTGAGAATTTCGTATTGCGCCCGGTATTCGATGATTTTGTCGAAGATTGCCGACAGATGGCCGGAGTCTATGAGATGGCCTTCGGCCTCTATCGTGTCGCTGGCAGCCATCCGGCCATTCTATTTGTGATTTGCGATCGGTGATGACCGATTCACCGACCACAAATCGCAAATCGTCAAATCAGATCACCCTGTACGGCGCATCGATGCGACCGCCGCGGCGACCATGCCGCCAATGGCGACCAGCGACAGCGCCCGTCCTGCATCGGACAGCATCACTCGGGTCAACGTCGCGCGACGCATTTCGTGCCCCTGTGTTGATCCGCGGCGCGAGCTGTCGTGCGTTGGCTCGTACAACGCGTCCGGCCGTCCGGTCCGGTAGTCCTTCTTCTGTGCGCTGAACAACTTCCTTTCCATGTAGTAGTCGGTCATGCGGGGGGCGAACACGCCCATGATGACGTTCATCTTCGTCATGCCGCCGACCGTCACGTCGCGGATCGGCCGTTCGGCGCAACGCAGGATCGCGTATGCCACTTCTTCGGGTGCGTAGACGGGAGACGGCAGATCCGGGTCCTTGTCCATATAGCTGCGCGCGTGATCGATGAACATCGTATTGGTGGCGCCCGGTTTGACGAGCGAGACCGAAATCGGTGCGTCTTGTTCTTCGAGCTCCATGCGCAGCGCGTCGGTGTAGGCCTTTACGGCGTGCTTCGACGCGGAATAGACGCCCTGGAGCGGTATCGCGCGATCGGACACTTCCGATCCGATGTTGATGATGGCGCCGCCGCGTTCACGCAGGTGGGGCACGGCGGCGCGGCAGCCGTGCACGACGCCCCAGAAATTGACGTCAAACAACCGCCGCTTGTCCTCGAGCGGGACCTCGGTGAGGCGGCCGTAGATAGAAATGCCGGCGTCGTTCACCCACGTGTCGAAGCCGCCGAACTCCTGAATCGCAGTTCGTGCGAGCGCCTGCATGGCGTCGGGATTCGCGACGTCGCCCGCGTAGTACGTGGCGCGTCCGCCTTGCGACCGAATGCGGTCACAGACCCGGCGCAGGTCTTCCTCGCTTCGTGCGTTCAGCACGACACGGGCACCGCGGCTGGCGGCCAGCTCCGCCGTCGTTAGGCCGATGCCGCTCGATGCGCCCGTGATGACGATGACTTGCTCGCTGACGTTCTTGAGTTTCAGTCCCATGCACTTGCCTCCGCTGCGGGCGGAGCAATGCAACGTGACTGCCTGTCAGCCTTCCGGCGCGAACTTGTAGCCGACGCCGCGAACGGTCTGCAGAAAGCGCGGCGACTCGGGCCGATCTTCGAGGTATTTGCGCAGACGGACGATGAAGTTGTCGATCGCCCGTGTGTCGGTCTCTTCGTGGAGCCCCCACACGTGCTCGAGGAGTGTTCCGCGCGAGATGGGCTGACGGGCATGCGTCACGAGATATCGAAGCAACTCGCACTCCATGCGCGTCAGCCGATAGGAAGTTCCACGCGCACGGACTTCCATTGCGGTGAAATCCAACGTGCGCCCCGCGAAGGTGTAAGTGTCAGCCGCTACGGCGTGGCTGGCGCCGGTCTGCGCTTCGTTCCAGAGACGGCGGCGCAGCAGGCCATTGATGCGAGCGATCAGAATGGCGAGCTCGAAGGGCTTCGGCAGGTAGTCGTCCGCGCCCGCCTCGAACCCTCGAAGCACGTCTTCCGGACGGCCGCGTGCGGTCAGCATCAGAATCGGCACGAACTGTCCGGCGGCCCGCAGCGTCGTGGCGACCGCGAACCCGTCGCGTCCGGGCAACATCACATCGAGCACGACCACGTCGTAGCTGCGGCGATCTTCGAGAATCGAGGCGAGCGCCCGCTCGCCGTCGGCCGCAATGGTCACGTCGTGTCCTTCGGCCTCGAGATTGAAGCGGAGTCCGTCGGCGATATGCTGCTCGTCCTCGACGACGAGAATTCGACTCATGATCGGATCGCCGTCGCGGTTCGGGATTCGAGATTCGGGCTTCGCCTCATCACGCAAGTCGCGGTAGTTCGAGTGTGAACGTCGCGCCGCGTCCTTCGCCTTCGCTCTGGGCGAACACCCGGCCGCCATGGGCGCGCGCAATCGAACGAACGATGTAGAGGCCCAGCCCTGTTCCCTTGACCTGTTTCAGCCCGCGGCTTTGAACACGGTAAAAGCGCCGGAAGATCCGCTTCAACTGTTTGCGCGGAATTCCAACACCACGGTCCTGCACGCGAACCCACACGGTATCGGGCGACGGCGCCGCTACACCGACCGTGACCCGGACGATCTCACTCGAATACTTGACCGCGTTGTCGAGGAGGTTGACGACGACGGTGCGCAATTCCTCGGCGTCGCCTCGAACCATCAGCGGACCGTCGTCGTGTGATTCGACCATGATCGCGCCCGGGTGCAGGTGGTGCCGCTGTACCGCGAGGTCGACGCATTCCCGGGTCAGCGTTGCCATGTCCACCGGGGCGCGCGCGATCACCTTCGGCTTCTGACTTGCGGCGCCGGCCTTGAGCACCTGATCGACGGTGCGGTGCAGTCGTTCGGCGTCGGCGAGCATGACGTCGTAGAAACCGCGGCGTTGCTCGTCGGTGAGCGAGCGCGATTGCAGCGTCTCCAGGTAGAGGCGGATCGAGGCGATCGGCGTCTTCAGCTCGTGGGTAACCGAGTTGATGAAGGTGTCGTGATCCTCGTTGCGTCGTATTTCGAGCACGAGAAACACGGTGTAGACGATGAGACCGGCGATGATCAGCCCGAACGTGATGATGCCGAAGATGAGCACCCGCAGCGGCGCCCCTTCGGCCGTGATGACGATCCAGCCGACATTGAGCGAGATCGCCCCCGCGACCAGGAGGACACACAGGGCGACGAAGAACGCAATCGCCTTCTGGCGCCGGGTCACCGGCTCATTCTAGCGTTACGCGACGGCTTCTTCGGCAGCGACGACGGTGTCCTCTGTGAGGGTGGTCTGTGCCACCTTGGCGATCTTCACGTCCCACGCCAGTCCGAGGAGACGCAGCGTGCTGATGCCGATCCAGTTCAGGTCCAGCTCGTACCAGGCGAGGCCATGGCGGGCCGACACGGGGTGGGCGTGATGGTTGTTGTGCCAGCCTTCGCCGAAGGTGACGAGTGCAACCCACCAGTTGTTGGTCGAATAATCACGGGTCTTGAAGCGGCGTGAGCCCCAGAGATGGGTCGCCGAGTTCACCAGCCACGTGCAGTGGAGGCCGAAAGTCGTTCTGAAGAAGATGCCCCAAAGCACGTAAGGGATACCGCCGAATACGAGAAGGCCGAGACCGACGATGACATTCGACATCCAGTGCCAGGTGGACAGGAAGACATGTACGCGGTCGCGACAGAGGTCGGGAACGTATTTGGCGAGCACCGCCGCGTCGTGATGGAGTCCGTCACCGGTCAGAATCCATCCCATGTGGGACCACCAGGTGCCTTCGCGCGGCGTGTGCGGGTCGCCTTCGCGATCGGACTTCTGGTGGTGGATGCGGTGCGTGGCGACCCAGAAGATCGGTCCGCCTTCGAGGGCGAGCGTCCCGCAGAAGGTCAGGAAGTATTCAACCCACTTGTAGGTCTTGTAGCCGCGGTGCGTCAACAGCCGGTGGTAGGCCATGCCGATGCCCAGCATGCCACCCACGAAATACAGAATCAGCGCGGCCAGCAGCGCGCCTTTGGTGACGAAGAAAAATGCGGCAATGGCGCCAACGTGGAACGCACTCATCGCGATCGCGGTAATCCAGTTGACTCCCTTCTGATACTTGCGCCCATACATGAGCGTCGGCTGCACCACGAATTCGACCTCCGGCTGTGTAGTTATCGGAAAAGTGCCGTAGCACCATAACAACGCCGGGGGCGGCCGACTGTAAAAGTTCTGTACTTTCTTTAACTCACTTGGCGAGCAGGGGATACGGGTTGATCGGATCGCCCTTCCACCACGCGCGATCCGTGCCGAGCCGTGCAATTGCGAAATGCAGGTGAGGAGCGTTCTCTGAGGCGTTGCCCGTACTGCCGACGTATCCGAGCAACTGCCCGCGTTTGACCGGTTGGCGTTCGGCGAGGCCGGACGCGTAGCGATCGAGGTGGGCGTAGTAATACGAAAAGGTCTGAGTGGGGTCGAATTGATAAATCGTCAGCCCACCTGCCTGGCTCGTGAACAGCTTCGCGATCGTGCCGTCGTCGACCGCGCGGATCTCAGTGCCGCGCGGCGCCATGATGTCGATGGCGTCGTGGCGGCGTCCGATGGCCCGTGCGTCGTTAAACGTGTCCGTTAATCGACTTGCAGTCACGCCTTCCACGGGAATGAGCAGATTGCGCCTGGTGAGGGCGCCAATAGCATCGGCCATCGACGGCGCTGCCGCTTCGACCGCTGGTGCACGCGGTGGCGGCCCTGGCGACTCGCTATCGCCGGTTGTCGCAATCGGCAATGGCTCGAGCGACTGCGACGGTCGGTGTCTCTGGACGCGATCGGTCAGCAGCGTCCCCACCAATGCACCCAGAGCGAAGGTGATACCGAAATTGATGACGCGGCTGCGAAGCTGCTCCCTCCGTCTTCGGTCGATCCGTCTCATTCGCGGAACACCACCTGGGTCCCGGGTTTGGTCCACTGGGCGACGCGATCAGCATCCCAGTTCGTCAGGCGGACGCACCCGTGCGACTCCACATGCCCGATGTTGGACGGCTCGGGCGTGCCGTGAATGCCGTAGTGCGGCTTCGAGAGGTCGATCCAGACGATGCCCACGGGGTTATTGGGCCCCGGCTGCAGCGTCGCCTTCCGGTCGCCAGGTGTCGCATCCCAGAACAGCTCAGGGTTGTAGTGGAACTTGGGATTGCGCTGCACACCATTGACCTTCCAGGTTCCAATCGGCAACGGATCGTGGGTGCTTCCACTGGTCACCGGCGCATGAAACAGGACGCGTCCGCTCGGGTCCTCAATCGTCAGCGCGCTCGTGCTCTTCGTCACGACAATCTTCACGTCCGACGCTGGCGACACCGGGGCTGGAGATCCTCCAGGTGACGCGGATGAGGGCGACACGTTCGGAACCATCAGACGTTCTCCGGCACGCTGAAACATGGCCCCTGGATTGAGCTGCTGCAGCAGCGCCGGGCTGCTGTGGAAGCGCTCGCCGAGCGCTTCGAGCGGTGTCCGATAGTTCAAGGCGTCGAGGGCCGCCTGGTCGGGAAGCTTCTGCGGAATGTCAGGCGTAAACGGTCCAGCAACGTCGCCGTCCGCTATCGTGTATTCCACGAGCGGCGGTACATCCCCTCCGGCGGCTACAAGTTGTTTCCAGGTCGGATCGTTCATCTCACCGGTGGCAGGCAACTGGTGCGAGGCCTGGAACGCAGTGAGCGCGCGTTGCAGGTTGCGCCCTGCGCGGCCATCGATCTCACCTGGTGAGAAACCGCTGCGATCGAGAGCGACCTGCGTGGCGAGGACTTCGTTGACGATCGGGACGCCAGATGCGCCTCCACTGGTGGTCGCGATCGACAGCATCAAACAGCACAGCAGGGTCAGAACTCTCATAGCCCATAAACGAGTGCAAACGATGGACCTCGGGTATGCTCGCGGTGATGGCTGTGTACTCGCTCAGCATTCACGCCGATTATCGGTGCCGCCATTCGGGCGCGTGCTGCACGGCTGACTGGGACGTGCCTGTCGAGCTCCCGTTATACAAGTCCCTGGATGAAGCACTGAGCACGGGACGAGTGGCTCCGGCTGGCCGCCCGGACGACAACACCCCCGTTCTCATCGTTGAAGAGCAGCTGCCGGACGAAGCCGCGGCGATGGTTGCGCGGACGGCAACGGGCGATTGCGTGTTCTACCACCGCAATTCGGGACTCTGCGTGATTCACCGCGACCTTGGCGAGCCGATGTTGCCGGCGACGTGCCGCCATTTCCCGCGGCTGGCCGTACGGGATGCGCGCGGAACATTCATCTCGCTGACGCATTACTGCCCGACGGCGGCAGGCTCATTGTTCCGGGACGATGTGCGGATAGAAATAGTCGAAGCCCCGCCGGCGTTTCCTGCGGCGGATTACGAAGGGCTGGTCGTCACATCGGACGACTGGCCACCGCTGCTGCGGCCCGGCTGTCTGGCAGATGCTCAAAGCTACGCGGCCTGGGAGCGTCATATGGTGGCAACCTGCGCGGATGAGTCACTTTCACCGGAAAGCGTCGTCGCGACACTCGAGCGCGATGCGCGTATCGTGCGCGGGGTGTCTCCGGCAACCAGCGAAGCTGTCGTGAATGCGATCGAACAGTTGCCACGCGCCGGTTTGAATGCTCCTGTTCCCGAGGCGCTTGATCCGAGCCTCGTGCACTATCACGAGGTTCTGAAGGCTGTGCCAGATGAATGGCGGCCTGAAGCGGACACGCGCGATCTCACCGACTGTTACCGCCGCTACGTTGCGGAGGGATGGAGGCGCTTTGACGCGCCGCTCAAACGGTATCTCGCCGCGAAGGCGTTTGCCTCCTGGACGGCGTACCAGGGTCGCGGCTTTCTCACGATCATCCGTGGTCTCGAGGCGGCGCTTGCGCTGGTGCGAGTGGAAGCGGCGAGACGCTGTCGTGACGCCAACTGCGCATTGAACGCACACTTACTGCGGGACGCATTCAGGCAAGCCGACTTCGCGCTCAATCACCTCGCCGCGGGCGATGAGCTTGCCGAGGGATGGTCCAAGGTCGAGGCATAACGGTTGCAGCAATCACGCGCGATGGATGCATTGGACCTGATCAAGCACGACCACAAACGGTTGAGAAAGCTGCTCGAGGAGACCCTCGAAGCCGAAGGCGCGGAGCGTGAACAGCGGCTCGACCATCTCCGGACTGAATTGGTCGCGCACGAACGCATGGAAGAAGAAGTGCTCTACCCTCGTCTTCGAGACGAAAAGAAGACGCACGAACCAGTCCTCGAAGGATACGAAGAACATCACGTCGCCGACGTGCTCCTTGATGAGCTGCTCGACGTTCCGCCCGAGACCGATTTGTGGAAGGCGAAGGTCAAGGTCCTCAAGGAGAACGTCGAACATCACATGGACGAGGAGGAGGACGAGCTGTTCAAGGGAGCACGCGCGGCCCTCGATCGTGAAGAACTCAATCGGCTTGGTGAACGCATGGCACAGATCAAGCGTTCGGCCGAAGATTCAGATTAGCCGTCTGCGAACACAGCGACCACGGGTCCGTGGTCGCTGGTTCCAAACTCACGCTGGACGACGCACGACGTGACGCGATCGGCAAGTTCCTGCGCCGCCAGGATGTAGTCGAGCCGCCAGCCGATATTCCGCTGTTTCATGTTGCGCCATGGCGCCCACCACGTGAACAGCTCGGCGTTGTCCGGCTCCAGCTTCCTATGCACGTCTACGAGACCGTGGCTGATGATTCGTTCCATCAGCGCGCGTTCTTCTGGAAGCTGGCCAATTGCGCGGGGCTTGCGTTCTTTCGGATGGACGTCCATGTCTGTCCGCGCGACATTTAGATCGCCGCACAACACGAGCGGCCGTCCGGTGGATTGCGACTGCGATGCGTACGCATCCATCGCTTCCAGAAATCGCATTTTCGCGGGGAAATCCTTCCCGCCATTCGGGACGTAAATCGACGCGACCGTCGCCGGCGGCAGCTGCGCGGTGACGATCCGGTGCTCGTAATCGAACTCGGGGTGGTCGAAGAGCGGACGATCAGGGTGCCACGCCTTGCGCACGTGCAACCCGACGCCCGAATAGCCTTTCCCGCCGTGCCAGTAACACCAGTAACCTTCGAGCTCGCACACCCAGACCGGCAGCTGGTCGACGCCCGCTTTGATTTCCTGGAGGCAGAGCACGTCCGGCGTTTCGCGCTCGATGAAGTCGTGCAGCTCCGTCTGCCGGGCACGGATGCCGTTGACGTTCCAGGTGGCGATTTTCAATTGGAATCGAGCCAGGCCTGTGCGCTCGTGCACAACGACTGCACGTCAGCGGCAAGTTGCGGAACGAGCGTCTCTGCGCCGTCGAGATCGCCGGAGGCGCCCATCATCTCGAGCCGGCGAGCAGTGTCCACAGTATCCGGGACACCGAACGACACGATAGAACCTCGGAGCTTGTGCGCGGCGGCCCGCAGCGCCGCGCCGTCGCGAGCGCCTACCGCCGATCGCACCGCATCAACCTGCACCGGCACCGTTTCGACGAGCAGTTTCGCGAGATCGCGAACAAGCGCTTCGTCGCCGTATTCGTCGAGCAGGATTCGTGGGTCGAAGGCGGGCATCGATTGAATTGTACGCAATGATTTCTGGAATGGAGCAGCAGGTGCGTGCGCTTGCGTCGCGATTACGCGTCGCGCGCGCGGTCACGGTGATGACGGGAGCCGGCGTCTCGGCGGCGAGTGGAGTACCGACATTCCGAGGTCCCGAAGGGCTATGGCGCACGTTCCGCCCTGAAGACCTTGCGACAGCGGACGCCTTTGCGCGCGACCCGGCGCTCGTCTGGGAGTGGTACTCGTGGCGACGATCGAGGGTGGCATCATGCCGGCCGAACGCGGCACACGAGGTGATCGCGCGGTGGTCTCATGATCCGGGCAGACAGGTGCGCGTGATCACCCAGAACGTTGATGACCTGCACCTCCGCGCCGGCACGCGGGACCTCATTCGTCTTCATGGTTCGCTGTGGGAAACCAAGTGCTTCAACGGATGTGCGGGAGGCGTGCGTGCCTGGCCCGACGAGCACGTCGCGGAAGCCAACCATCTTCCGAGATGTCCGCACTGTGGCGGCCTTGCCCGGCCGGCGGTGGTGTGGTTCGGCGAATCGCTCGACGCTACTGACGTCGAGCGTGCATCGCAGGCTGTCTCGTGCGACGTGTTCCTGACCGTCGGCACTTCCGCGATCGTCTATCCGGCCGCAGGCTTCGCCCGCGCGGCCCAGACCCGCGGTGCCTTTACCGCGGAAATCAATCTTGAGCCAACGCCTGCGTCGCCTCTCGTCGATCTGTCGATTCTCGGCGCTGCCGAAGTGGTGCTGCCGGAGGTGGATCAGCTCCTTGGCACTACCTGATGCTGTCGCGGATGTGACGGCAAATTGAGAGTCAAAATGCCAGCGCGGTGGGGGCGTTTGAAAGACGGCCGTCGTACGGCCTCCACGGCGCAGGATTTCAATCACGCTGACATCCGTCCGGCGGGCATCCGGCTTGCGAACGATTGATCTCACGGAGGAAAGCTCATGGATCGAAATGCCTTGTTTGCCGGCGCCGGGCTCGGCGCACTGCTCATGTTTATGAGCGACCCGGACCGCGGAGCGCGTAGACGTGCACTGGTTCGCGACAAGGCGGTACATGGCGCACGCGTCGGCGGGCGCGCGCTGAGTGCGACCGCCGCTGATATTGCCAACCGGACTCGGGGTGTGGCGGCGAATGCCTGGAGCAGCATTCGGCGGGAAGCAGTTGACGACGATCAGCTGATCGAGCGCGTGCGTGCAGCGCTGGGCCGCGTGTGTTCTCATCCGCGAGCGATTGCTGTCGAAGCAATCGAGGGAGAGGTCACGCTGCGCGGTGACGTCCTGTCGTTGGAGGCCGACAGGGTCCTCACGGTGGCGCGGTCGGTACGCGGTGTGAACGAAATCGTCGATGAACTCGATAGACATGCGACGAGCGACGGCGTTCCATCGCTTCAGGGATCGGGCCGCGTGGGAGAACCGTCGCGGAACTCCCTGCAGCGTCGATGGCCGCCGGCGAGGCGGGCGTTGGTCGGTATGGCGGCAGTCGCCGCGGCCGCATTCAGCATGGCGGCGTACGCGCGACGGGCTGCGTAACAGGAAATCCCAATCGCCAATCCCAAATCCCAAACCAAAATCGAAGTGGCGTGGGGATTTGGGTTTTGGGATTTGGGTCTTGGGATTTACGATCGCAAAAATGCACAATCCGTTTGTTCCCGAAACGCTCGAAGGGTGGAGCGTCCTCCATCTGATGTATCGCGTCCGTTGGGATCGCGTTCGCGGTATGGCGGACACCGACCGCCGCCGCCTCGCGGACGAAGCGATCAACGCACTGGCGGTGCCTGATGCTGGGTCGACCGCGTTCGTGCAGGTACTCGGTCACAAAGCCGACGTGATGATCGTCTGCTTCCGCCGGGGATTCGAGCCGCTGGCGGGTACACAGCTCGCGTTTTCACGCACCGCGCTTCACGACATGCTCGAACCGACGTCCTCCTACGTGTCGGTCGTCGAACTCGGGATGTACGAGATGACGGCAAAAATACATGCGCAGGTTGGGGCGGCGCACAAGCCGGGCTCGGACGAATTCGATCACGCGTTCGATGCAGAAATGGAGACGCAACGGCAACGCGTGATGAACCGCCTGTTTCTCGACATGCCGGCGGCGCGCTACGTCTGTTTCTACCCGATGAACAAGCGGCGCGGCGAAGCGCTCAACTGGTACACGGAAGGATTCGATCGCCGCGCGGCCATGATGCGCGAGCACGGCATGATCGGCCGTCATTACGCGGGCAAAGTGACACAGGTCATCTCGGGCTCAATCGGGTTTGACGACTGGGAGTGGGGCGTCGATCTCTTCGCGCACGACCCGCTCGTCTTCAAGAAGCTGATTTACGAAATGCGGTTCGACGAAGCCAGCGCGAAGTTCGCCGAGTTTGGACCGTTCTACACGGGCCTGCAGTTCGGCGCCCATCAACTCGCCGCCTATCTCGGGGGCCAGGTTCCATCGCTGTAGCTGAAAGGTCCGCCTGAAGGCGGAGCCCAAGCCGGGTGGATCCAAATCGCAACGGGATTTGTGATCCAATGATGCGTTTTAGAACCGCATCGTTGGATCACAAAAGTGCACGTGCCACGCTAACTCACGGATGCTGAAGCGCTAGTCTCCGCACCCCATCCCCCACCGCACAGGCGCGGTAATTGCTGGGGTCTCCGCCGATCCACGTGGAGACTCAGATGACCCCTCAGGAAAGTTTCATCACTCGCCTGCGCCGCCACCGTGAGCGAAACCGTGTCTCTCTGGATGAGATCGTCACCCAGACGCGGATCAAGCGCGAGCAGCTCGAGGCGTTCGAGCAGGGCGACCTGGAAAACTGGCCGCGTGGCATTTACGCGCGAGCGTGGGTGCGCGCGTACGCCAACGTAATCGGCCTCGATCCGATCGACACGGTCGATGAGTTCTGCAAGCTGTTCCCGCACGGCGACCGCCGTGCGCAGCCGACGTTCCGCGAGTACGCGGCAATCATCGCGCATCAATCGACGTACCAGGATGAATTCGAGCACCTGGCGGAAACGGATCGCCGTGCCTCAGGTGAGACCCCCGCGCCGTCGCCCTCGTGGCGACGGCAGATGCGGCGGCTCGTGCGCAGTCTCCTGAGCCTGCGGCCCGCGCGGACGCCGCGTACCGTTCGTTCCGTTCGGACCAATTAGGCGGGAACGAACCGCCCGTTACGCGGGAACGAACCGCCCGCGTGCCGTCTCGCGCAGGCGCTCGACGTCTTCCCGCCGCGCGACCGACAGCGGCTGCGTTCCGCGCAATTCTTCGCACAACGATGCATCGGTCATCGGCTGCTTGTCGTGCAACGCGCGATACAAACCGGCCGTAATCGCCTGCTCGATTTCAGCACCGGAGAAGCCGTCACTGGCGGCCACAAGTGCAGCCAGGTTGAATGTCGATGGATCCTGGCGCCGGAGCGTCAGGTGAATTCGAAAGATTTCTTCGCGCGACGATCCATCCGGGAGATCCACGAAAAAGATCTCGTCGAAGCGTCCTTTCCGGAGCAATTCGGGCGGGAGCGCCAACACGTCATTGGCGG
>JADMIO011851758.1_pt1 | contig 54082 bp, 45 predicted proteins | sample 8958161 | NCBI WGS metagenome assembly JADMIO01 (sample SAMN16585339, study PRJNA669376) | soil metagenome | isolation source: Crop rotation soil | place: USA: Cullars Rotation, Alabama | collected 2011
CCGCCGCGCCGCCGGAAGACCAGCCGGCCCCGGCGCCACAGGCGGCGCCGACATTCGACGGCTTCAAGGTCGGAGACTTCACGTTCAAGCCAGGTGGCCGCGTGAAGCTGGATATCATCCGCGACTTCAAGCCGATCGGCTCCGAGGACTCGTTCGACGTCCGCACGATTCCGGTTCCCCAGGGTGAGGGGACGAACTCGAACCTCCACGCCAAGGAAACGCGATTGAGCCTCGACATCCGCGGGCCGGTGCAGGGCAAGGATCTGCGGATGTACGTTGAGACGGATTTCTACGGCTCGAGCGCGGTGCTGCGGCTGCGCCACGCCTACGGCAGTTGGGGCCCGCTGCTCGCCGGCCAGACCTGGTCCACGTTCGTGGACGAGGACAACATGCCGCGCACGATCGACTTTGAATCGCCGATGGCGTTTGCGTCGGTCCGCCAGGCGCAATTGCGGTTCACGGCGAAAGCAGGCAAATCAGCGACGGCGTCCTTCGCGCTCGAAGACAACAAGTCGAACATCACGGTTCCGGCAAACATTCCCGGCAAGGCTGAGTATCCGATGCCAGACTTCGTCGGCCGCTACCGCTTCGACGATGGGAAGCGACACCTGCAGTTGTCCGCCTTCCTGGGTGAAGCGCGATTCCGTCCGACGGATGGTGATACCGACGACGTGGCGCTGTGGGGCGTGGCGGCCTCCGGGAAGATCGTGACGATCGGGAAGGACACCGGCTACGCGACGGTGACCTACGGCGACGGTATCGGTCGCTACCGCGGTGGGATCACCGCGATCCCTGACGCCACCGGCAAGCTGCAAGCGGCGAGCGGCATCGCCGTCATGCTGGGGTACGAGCACTTCTGGACGCCCATCTGGTCGTCGAATGCGGTGTTCTCCGGCGCGAACACCACCGACGAGGACTACTACACCAGCGCCGTCAACAAGCAGTTGAACTACGGCGCAGCAAACCTCCTCTACTGGTTCCTCGGCGACCGCGGGTGGATGGGCGTCGAATACCTGTACGGCCATCGTCAGGTGTTTGGCGGCGGCGACGACGGCGCAACGGCGCACCGGATTCAGTATGCGATTCGCTTCAACCTCCCCTGACCGCGACCGCATCGAGCTGGTCCTGCTGCCGCGGCTGTGGGTGGCGACGCTCATCGTCGTGACGTTCGCGCTGTCGGCACAATCAGGGGCGGCCACGAAGGTCATGCCGGGTACGTTCGTCTGGCATGACCTCGTCACCGACAATCCGGCGGCGGCGAAGAAGTTCTACGGCGAGCTCTTCGGGTGGACGTTCGAGGCGGGCAAGGGCGTCGAGCCCGACTACACGATCATCCGGCACGGGGGCGTTCCAATCGGGGGCATTGTCGTCCCTCGACAGCCGACGTCGCCGCAGTGGCTGTCGTATGTCGTGGTGGCAGATGTCGATCGCGCGGTTGACGCGATCAAGCAAGCGGGAGGGCAGGTCTATCGCGGGCCGCTGAACGCGCGCGGCGATTTGCGGGTGGCCGCCGTCGCTGACGCACAGGGCGCGCCGATTGGACTCGCCAGCCGCGGACCGCTCGAAGGCGTGAGCGACGCGCTGCCGGAGGTCAACCGCTGGCTGTGGATGGACTATGTCGCGCGCGACGAAGCGCCGGCGCTCGACTTCTACAAGCGGCTGCTCGGATATGAGTCGCAGGCGGAAACGCGTGACACCGCGACCTACTACCAGCTCACCAGCGGAAAGCCGCGCGCCGGCCTGTTCAAGACGCCGTGGCCGCGCGAGACCTCCCTCTGGCTGCCGTATGTCCGCGTGGCCGACCCTGCGGCCGCCGCCACCCGCGCCCAGGCGCTCGGCGGATTGATCGTCCAGTCACCGGCGCCGCGCGTCCGCAACGGCTCGCTGGCGATCGTGCTCGATCCGGGCGGCGCGCCGATTGCGCTGCAGAAGTACCCGTTCTGACGCGGCGGAGTGAGGGCATGAATCGACACGCTCGGATGGCGGTATATCTCCTGCTGGCAGTGATCGCGATGTTCGTCGCGGCCTGCGACTCTGGCGGCATCGGCGTGGGTCTTCCCGCCAGCGGCGCGCGCTGGGGCAGCGGCGGTGGTGGGCCTGACGTGTTCGTCGGCGGAGGGCCGGCGTATTGAATCGTGAATCACGAATCGTGAATCGCGAATCCTGATCCGCGAATCGTGAATGAGGCCTCCGTGTCCCCATTCCGTCGTCTAGTCCTGTGTTTCTGTCTCGCCTTGGCGCTCGGCGGATCCCGTGCCGCCGCCCAACCGGCCGCGCCGGCGCCGCCACCGGATCCGCTGGGGCGTGAAACCCCGCGCGGAACGGTACTCGGGTTCATCACCGCCGCGCGCGACGGCAAGCTCGATGTCGCGGCCCAGTACCTCGAACCCGTGCCGCGGGACGCGTCCGCAACCGAAATCGCGGGCCAGCTCTTCACCATCCTCAACGGGCGGCTGCCGCCGCGCATCGACACCCTCAGCGACAAGCCCGACGGATCCCGGTCGAACCCGATCGCCATCGATCGTGAAGTGGTCGGGACCATTCCGTCGGCGAACGGCGACCAGCCGATCGTCCTCCAGCGCGCGACCCAGAAGAATGGCGCGCGCGTCTGGCTGTTCTCCCGCGACACGCTGGCGTGGGTCCCCGAGGTCTACAGCGAGGTCCACCTTCGATCGATCGACCGGTATCTCCCGCAGTCACTCACGTACAGGGTCGGCCGGATCCGGCTTTTCCAGTGGCTGATTCTGTTCGGCATGCTGCCGTTGATCTACCGCCTCCTCGGCGGCCTGAATTGGATCATCCGGTTCGTGCTGGCGCGGACCGGTCGTGGACCGGCGTCGTCATCACCACCGCGGTCGTACATCGCCGGTCCAGTGCGGCTGCTCCTGATGGCGTTTGTCATCTACCAGTTCGTCCCCAGCATCGACCTCCCCCTCGCGGAACGCGGCCTCTGGACGCTGGTGGTCGCGACGCTGGTCCTGATCGGCAGCATCGGCCTGATGCTGCGCGCGGTGGACTGGGGCGCCGCTTACCTCCAGGACCGGTCGCGCGCGCAGTACAACGAGAGCCGCGCTTTGGTGCGGCTGTTACGTGGCGTCGCCAAGGGGCTCGTGATCGCGGCCGCCATCGTCGTGGCCCTCCGCTACTTCGGGCTTGATCCGACCGCAGCGCTGGCCGGGCTCGGCATCGGCGGCATCGCCGTCGCCCTGGCCGCCCAGAAGACGCTCGAAAACGTGATCGGCGGCTTTTCGATCGTCTTCGACAAGGCCATTCGCGTCGGGGACTCGCTGAAAATCGGACCGACGATCGGCACCGTCGACTACGTCGGGTTGCGGTCGACGAGGATCCGCACGCTGGATCGCACGATGGTGACGGTGCCGAACGGCCAGGTGGCGACCGCCGAGATCGAGAGCCTCTCGGCTCGCGACAAATTCTGGTTCAAGCACATCGTCGGCCTCACCTATGGGACCACGGTCGAGCAGATGCGAGACGTCAGCGCGGCGTTCGAGACGTTGCTGACGCGGCATCCGAACGTGGAGCCGGCAACGGTGCGCGTGCGGTTCATCCGCATGGGCCCGTACTCGCTCGACGTCGAGCTTCACGCCTACATCGTTGCCGCGGACTGGGATCGATTCCTGGCGATCCAGCAGGAATTGTTGCTGCGTGTGATGGAGATCGTGGCGGCGGCCGGGACGGATTTCGCGTTTCCGTCCCAGACGCTCCACCTGGCCGGCGATCGCCCGCCGGCGTTACCGCCCGCGGTCACTTCTTCTCGGCCGTGACCTCGTTCAGGAGGACGTTGCCGGCGGAGTAGCGCTCCAGCTCGATCATGTTCTTCTTCTTGTCGAAGAGGACCTTGGTGGCGCCGGTCGCGCGTCCTTCGCCCTTGCCCGCCTTCGGCATGTGGATCTCGATGAACGTGAAGGGGTAGTCCACCGTTCGCGGCTGATTGCGGATCTCCGCCATCGACATCGGCCGATCCGTACCGAGGACGAAGCGGGTACCGCCGTCCTCGAGCGGCGCGCGCCACGCGTACCGCAGGTCCCAGCCGAGGCGGTAGTTGTTGGGATCGGGGCCGACCCACCCCGGGATGCGAATCCGGCCCTTGATCGGAAGCTTTTCCATCGCCTTCAACAGGCCGTTCTGTCCCTTGGCGGTCATCGTATCGATCAGCGTCTTGCGCTCTTCGGCCGTCGAATATTTGTCCAGGGTGATCTCGAACACGTTGTTGCTGCCCGTGCGGACGTTCGTCATGTTGACGACGAAGGCGCGCATGCGCACCGCCCCGTCAGGAACCTGGCCGTGCACCGGGGGCAGCGATGTCACCAGCAGTGCCGCACTGACTACGGCGATCAGCGAACGAATACGCGCTCCACTCATGTGTTCTTCCTCCTCCTCCACGCAAGCCGCCCCGTGACTGGTGGCGGCTGCTTTCGTTATGCGGTTCTGAGCGCCCGCCAGGACAGGATCGCGGCGCTCACGGTTTCGTCCTCGAACGGGCCATAGTCCGCGCGACGCAGCGCATCGCGCACCCAGCCGTTGGGCTCGGCGAGCCGGAAATCGATCCCGCGCGCCGCAAACGTCCGATGCAGCTCGCGCAGGAACTCGGCACCGGCAAAGTCCAGGCGCGGCGTGGTTCCCATGTACAGCACGACCAGGCGGACCTTATCGCGCCGCGCGTCGAGCAGGGCCGCAATCTGATCGCGGACGTGCTCGACGTTGAAATAGAAGAGCGACGACTCGCAGCGCACCACCAGCACACCGGGGACGCGGACGTTCTCCGGGTGACGCGACGGGTCCCCGTAGCCGGCGCCGTCGGGCGTTCGCGCCAGTTCGGTCACGGCCGGCGTCGCGCCCTGCCGGAGCAGCAGCACAATCGAGATGGCGGCGCCGAGGAGCACGCCGTGCTCGGGGCCCGAGCCGAGCACGCCGAGCACGGCGGCGATGGCGATGGCGAACTCCGACCGGCTGAAGTGCCAGATGTGGCGCAGCATGCGGACGTCGACGAGGCTGATGACGGCCGAGAGGACGATCGCGGCCAGCACCGGCTGCGGCAAGTTCCTGAGCAGGCCGGATGCGAACAGCGTGATCAGCAGCGTGACGCCCGCGGCGATCAGGCCCGACAGCGGCGTGCGCGCGCCGGCGCTCTCGTTGACGAGCGACTGGGACATGCCACCGCTGACGGGAAAGGCACGCCCCAGGCCCGCGAGCAGGTTCGCGGCGCCGATGGCCAGCAGCTCGCGGTTCACGTCGAGCCGGTAACCATGACGCTGCGCGAACATTCGCCCGATCGCGGCGCTTTCCACGACCGCGATGACGAAACAGGCCAGGGCCACCGGCAGCAGCGCATTGACGTCCACGCGAGTCACCGCCGGGACGCCGAGCGCCGGCAGCCCCTGCGGAACCGGGCCGAGCAACGACACGCCGCGCGCACCGAGGTCGAGCAGCCGGGCCGCCGCGATCCCGCCGAGCACGACGATGAAGGCAATCGGGAGCTTCTTGAACCAGAGTTTCGCCGCGACGAGGACGAGGAGGGCCGTGCCGCCGACGAGGAGCGCTGGTGCCTGGGTCTCGCCGACGTGGCGGACGAAGTAGATGGCGCGATCCCAGAAGTCGCCCTGCGTGCCCTTGAACCCGAACAGCTTCGGCAACTGGGTGCTGGCGAGGTAAAAGGCGAGGCCGGTCTTGAATCCGACCAGGACGGTTTCAGAGAAGAACGCGGCCGCGTTGCCCGCGCGCACCAGCCACGCCGCGAACGCGACAGCCGCCACCATCGTGGCCAGGCACGCCGCCAGCGCGGCGTGACGCACCGGGTCGCCGCCGCTCATCGCGCCGATCGACGCGCCGGTGAGGAGCGACAGGGCGGTGGTGACCGTCACGACGGTGTGTCGCGAGCTGCAGAAGAGGCCGAAGACGAGGCCGCCGAAGAGACACGCGTACAGGCCGGCCTCCGGCGGCAGGCCGGCGAGCGACGCGTCGGCAAGGCCCGCCGGCAGCAGGTACGCCGCGAGCGTGAGACCGGCCACGAGGTCCGCACGTACCCATTCGCCGCGGTAGTCGCGGATCCATGCCGGCATGGCCGGTCCAGCCATGCCGGGACCGTAGCGCCCCAGTCGGGATATCCCCAATGCGGAACCGGCAGGTCCGCGGATTGCCGCCGGGCGTGCGCCACACGTGATGGTGGCGACTCTCGCAGCCGGCGGTGATCACGGTGGCCTCGCCCGGCGAAAACGGCGGGATTCGCGCGGGCCGGACGCGGCATGGGATGCGCTCCATGCTGATTCGGCGTCCGTGCGTTCGAATCTTCGTCTCGCGACCATCTCCGTCATCCTGGCCGTCGTGACCACCGGTGCCGCGGCGCAGGACGCGCCGACGCGTCGCTACCAGCCGAACCCGGCCGACGAGGACTGGAGCTTCCTGGCCACGGCGCCGGACACCGATCGCTGGGATCCGGTCAAGTACATGCCGTTCGGTCGCGACAACTGGTACGTGACGCTGAGCGGCGAAGTGCGGTACCGGCCCGAAGGGTTCCGCGTTCACGCGACCGAGGCACGCCCGTCCACGATCGACAACTACCTCCTGCAGCGCTACCTGGCGGGCGCCGACGTTCACCTCGGGCCCCATTCACGGGTGTTCGTCGAGTTCCAGAGCGGGATCATCAACGGCGCCATCCGCTCGCCGCGGCCGACCGATCGCAACCGGATCGATCTGCACCAGGCGTTCTTCGGCTGGCAGGCGACGCGGTCGCGTACCCATCGCATCGTCATCAACGTGGGCCGCCAGGAGCTCGCGGTCGGGAGCACCCGGCTGATTTCGGCGAGCCCCGGCCTCAATGTGAAGCGGAGCTTCGATGGCGTCGAGGTGGTGTACCGCGCGCCCGGCTGGACGCTCGCCGGAGCCGCGGCCAGTCTGGTGTCGGTGGACGGCGGCAGCTTCGACGATCGGTCCGACCGTCGCCAGCCGTTCTGGGGCGTGGCCGGATCGCGGCGGAGTCCCCGATTCGAGCGGGGCGAGCTGGGCGGCTACTACCTCGGCATCGATCGGCCGTTGTCGCTGTACAACCAGGGCGTCGCGCACGAACGACGCCACACGATCGGGTTGAAGTGGACCGGCACCGGCACGCGTGCCGATCTGAACTACGACGCGCTGTTTCAGTGGGGCTCGTTCGGCGACGGGCCGATCCGGGCGTGGGCATTCGCGACGGAAAGTGGGTACCGGTTGTCGTTGACCGGGTGGCGCCCGCGGGTCAGCGTGCGCGCCGACTTTGCCTCGGGCGATCATGACGCGGCAGATCCGAAGCTGGGTGCTTTCAATCCACTCTTTCCCGGCAACTCGTACTCAGGCGCCGTCGGCTTGTTCGGCCCGACCAACCTCACCGATCTGACGCCGGCCCTCACGCTGCAGCCGGCACGCGGCCTCGTCGTGGGATTCGAAGCGCCCAGCTATTGGCGCACGTCCACCGGAGACGGCCTGTACTCCACAGACCTCCGCCTGCTGGTCAGGCCGGCTGCCGGCACCGGCACGTACATCGGCACCAACCCAGGAGTGCTCGTCGTGTGGCAGGCCACCACGCACCTGCAGATCCAGGGCGCCATCACCCGCTTCCACGCCGGTGGGTTCCTGGAGAACACGTTCGTCGCGCCGGGATTCGGGTTCTATTCGACGAGCGGCGTCTATCGATTCTAGAAATCGTGAATTGCGAATCGTGAATCGTGAATGACGAATCCGACGGGCGGTTTCGCATAGGCGTCCCTCGCCGCGACCCTTGACGATCGCGTCGCGATGCTTCACGCGTTGATGCAGGTCGGCGTGCTGCTGTTCATGATCGGCAGCCTTGCCGGCGTCGGGCTGCGGGTGGTGCCGCGGGACGCCATCCAGCCACTGAAGCACGGACGGTTCCTGGCGATCAGCCTGATCACCTGCTGGCTGATTTGCCCGCTTGCTGCGGTATTCGTGTTGTGGGCGGTTCCGCTGGCACAGCCCTACGCGGCCGGCCTCCTGCTGCTGTCGCTCGCGCCCTGTGCGCCGTTCGCGCCGGCGATGGTGCAGATCGCCCGCGGCGACACCTCGTACCTGGCCGCGTTCATGGTGTTCAGCGCGGTGACGACGGTGATCTTCATGCCGATCGGAGTGCCGCTGCTGCTGGGTGTGAGCATCAGCCCGTGGCGCATCGCGCGGCCGCTGCTGCTCTTCGTCCTGGTGCCCCTTGTCGCCGGCATGACCATCAGCGGGTTGAATCCCCGAGCCGCGGCCTGGCTTCGCCCGAAGGTCGAGAAGCTGACCGTCGTGGGGGCCCTGGCGATGTTCGTGCCCATCGTCGTCCTGTACGGCCCCGGCATGGTGGGTGCGGTCGGCGAGCGAGCCATCCTGGCGCAGGCGATCTTCCTGCTCGTCGTCACGGTCGTGGCGCACGCGCTGGGATCGGCATTGCGCGACGATCAGCGCAGCGTCGTCACGCTTGGGATCTGTACGCGCAACCTGGGCGCCGCTCTGGCTCCGATTTCAGCAGTGGCAGAAGACGAACGCGGCGTCGTCATGATTGCGATTGGGGCCATCGCGACGCTGATCTGGTCGGCAATCGTGGCCCGGCGAATCGCGCGTCGGCCCGCATCCCAGCGCGTTCCGGCGTAGCGATGTCGACGACGCTCGTGACGCCAGGGTCCGCCGCGCCGTTGGGTGCGACGGTTCTTTCGGATGGCGTCAACTTCAGCGTCTTTTCCAAGAACGCCACGCTGGTGGAACTCTTGCTGTTCGACGCCGGGCACGCGTCGCCGTCGCGCATCATCCGGCTCGAACCGGATCATCACCGGTCGTACCACTACTGGCATGCGTTCGTACCGGGACTCGGCGCCGGTCAGGTCTATGCCTATCGCGCGGACGGTCCATTCCGTCCGGAGCGCGGGCTCAGGTTCGATCGCACGAAGGTGCTGCTCGATCCGTACGGCCTGGCGATCGACGTGCCCGAGGCGTACGACCGCGAGGCGGCGCGCCGGCCCGGCGACAACGCGGCCACCGCCATGAAGAGCGTGGTCGCCGATCCCGGCCAATACGACTGGGAGGGCGATCGTCCGCTGACGCGGCCGTTCGTCGAGACGATCATCTACGAGATGCACGTGCGTGGCTTTACGCGGCATCCCTCGTCCGGCGTGGATCCAATCCGCCGGGGAACCTACAGCGGCCTGATCGATAAGATCCCCCACCTGCAGCGTCTCGGCATTACGGCGGTGGAGCTCTTACCCGTTTTTCAATTCGATCCGCTCGACGCGCCGGCCGGCCTGGTCAACTACTGGGGTTACCAGCCGATCTCGTTTTTCGTGCCCCATCACGCGTACAGTTCGCGGCGGTCGCCGCTGGCGGTGCTCGACGAGTTCCGCGACATGGTCAAGGCGCTGCACCGCGCCGGCATCGAGGTGATCCTCGACGTGGTCTTCAACCACACGACGGAAGGGAGCGCCGACGGTCCGATGCTGTCGTTCAAGGGGCTGGCGAACGAGTTCTACTACATCCCCGGCCAGGACGATCGATCGCGCTACGCGGACTACACCGGGTGTAGGAACACCCTTAACGCCAACCACCCGATCGTCCGGAGATTGATCCAGGACAGCCTGCGGTACTGGGTGACCGAGATGCACGTGGACGGGTTCCGGTTCGATCTCGCATCGATCCTGTCGCGTGACGAGACGGGGCTGCCGATGCCGAACCCGCCCGTCCTCCGCGACATCGAGTCGGATCCGGCGCTGGCGGGGACCAAGCTGATCGCCGAGGCATGGGACGCAGCCGGGCTGTACCAGGTGGGCAGCTTCGTCGGCGACAGCTGGGAAGAGTGGAACGGACGCTTCCGCGATGACGTGCGCCGGTTTGTCAGGGGTGAAGACCGCACCGTGTCGGAACTGGCCGCCCGGCTGCAGGGGAGCCCGGACATCTACGGCCACAAGCAGCGCGAGGCGGAGCAGAGCATCAACTTCGTGACGTGCCACGATGGGTTCACGCTGAACGACCTCGTCTGCTATGACGCGAAGCACAACGAGGCGAATCGCGAGAACAACCGGGACGGCGCTGACTACAACATCAGCTGGAACTGCGGGATCGAGGGGCCCACGGATGATCCGGGAGTCGAGGCCATCCGCAACCGCCAAGTCAGGAACCTGCTGGTGATCGAGATGCTCGCCGCCGGCACCCCGATGCTGCTGATGGGTGACGAGGTGCGGCGAACGCAGCGGGGGAACAACAACGCCTATTGCCAGGACAACGACATCAGCTGGTTCGACTGGACGCTGGTGGATAAGCACCCTGATTTGATCCGATTCGTCCGCATGCTGTGTGACTTCCGTCAACGCCGCGATCTGATTAGTTCCGGCGATGTCATCACGCTGCAGGATCTGATCGACAACGCGGAGATGACGTGGCACGGCGTCAGGCTCAACCAGCCGGACTGGGGCGAGCATTCCCACTCCCTGGCGCTCACCCTGCAGACCATTCGCGGATCCGGGCTCGTCCACGCGATGTTCAATGCGTATTGGGAGCCGTTGACGTTCGAACTGCCGCCGCCTCCCGGCGGCCAGCAGTGGCGCCGCTGCATCGATACCGCGCTCGTGTCGCCGGACGATATCAGGCGATGGACGGATGCACCGGCCGTTGACGGCGACACCTACTCGTTGCAGTCCCGATCGGTCGCCGTGCTGGCCCTCGCGCTCGATCCGCCACGCCGATGAGTGCCGTTCACCCCCGAGGACGGTCCTGATGATCACCCGCACCGGCCTGTCGGTCGGCGAACTCCGGCTCGCGATGATCGATCACCTGCGACTGTCGCAGGGGCGGCTGCCGAAGTTCGCGACCAATCACGATTGGTACACCGCGCTCGCGTACGTCGTGCGCGATCGGGTGTTCGATCGCTGCCTGTCCACGATTGACCTGCTGTCCGACACCTACACCACGGCGAAGGTCGTGGCGTATCTCTCGGCGGAGTACCTGATCGGTCCCCAGCTGGGCAACAACCTGATCAACCTCGGGATCTGGAACGAAGCCGAGGAGGCGGTCGCCGGTCTGGGCCGCCAGCTCCAGGACCTGCTGGACGAAGAGGAAGAGCCGGGTCTCGGCAACGGCGGGTTGGGCCGCCTGGCCGCGTGCTACATGGACTCGCTGGCCACGCTGCGGGTTCCGGCGGTCGGCTACGGGATCCGGTATGAGTTCGGCATCTTCGACCAGGCGATCGTCGACGGCTGGCAGGCCGAGCTGACCGACAAGTGGCTCCGCTTCGGCAATCCGTGGGAGGTCGTGCGCTCCGACGTCACCTTCGAGGTGATGTTCGGCGGACACACGGAGCGCTATCGCGATGGTGAGGGGCGTGATCGCGTCCGATGGCGGCCCGCGCACATGGTCAAGGGCGTCGCCCACGACACCGTCGTCGCCGGGTACCGCGTGCCGACGACCAACCTGCTGCGACTCTGGAAGGCGGAGGCGGTCGAGTCCTTCGACTTCAAGGCGTTCAACGCCGGTGACTATTACGGCGCCGTGGAGCAGAAGATCGGCTCCGAGACGATTTCGAAGGTGCTCTACCCGAACGACGAGCCGGCGGCCGGGAAGCGGCTCCGGCTGGCGCAGCAGTACTTCTTCGTGTCCTGCTCGCTACAGGACATGATTCGCATCCAGCTCGTGCGAGGCAAGCCGATCGAGGAGCTCGATCGCTACTGGGCTGCGCAATTGAACGACACCCACCCGGCGATTGCGGTCGCCGAGCTGATGCGGCTGCTGGTGGACGAGCATGCGATGGCGTGGGACCCGGCGTGGACGCTCACCCAGCGGACCTGCGGCTACACCAACCACACGCTGCTGCCCGAGGCGCTGGAGCGATGGCCGCTGTCGCTGTTCGAGTCGCTGCTGCCCCGGCACCTCGAGATCATCTACGAGATCAACCGGCGGTTTCTCGACGAGGTGCGTGTGCGTGTACCGGGCGACGAAGGGACCGTCCGGCGCCTCTCGCTCATCGACGAGGATGGCGAGCGGGCCGTGCGCATGGCGCACCTGGCCAGCGTCGGCAGCCATGCGATCAACGGCGTGGCGGCGCTGCACACTCGGTTACTCCAGCAGACTGTGCTGCGCGACTTCCATCAGCTCTGGCCCGACAAGTTCCTGAACGTGACCAACGGCGTGACACCCCGGCGGTGGGTCGTCCTGGGGAACCCGGCGTTGAGCGCGCTGATCACCCGCGCGATTGGCGACGGCTGGATCACGAACCCTGAGCGTGACCTTCCGCTCCTCGAACCGCTCGCGGCCGACGCGACGTTTCAGCGGAACTGGTGCGCGGTCAAGGCAGAGAACAAGAAGCGGCTGGCGGCGGAACTCGAGACGCGGACTGGAGTCGTCGTGGACCCGGACTCGCTGTTCGACGTCCAGGTGAAGCGGATCCACGAATACAAGCGGCAGCACCTCAACGCCCTGCACCTGGTCACGTTGTACAACCGTGTCCGCCGGGGCGAGGACGTCGGCGTCCCGCGGACGGTGCTGTTCGGCGGGAAAGCGGCGCCCGGTTACCGGATGGCCAAGCTGATCATCCGGCTCATTTCGGGCGTGGCGGAAGTGATCAATGCCGACCCGGTGGTCTCGCGCGTCCTCCGCGTCGTCTTCCTCCCGGACTTCAACGTCACGTCGGCGCAGCAGGTCTATCCGGCCGCTGACCTGTCGGAGCAGATCTCGACGGCGGGCACGGAGGCCTCCGGCACCGGCAACATGAAGTTCGCCCTGAACGGCGCGTTGACCATCGGCACGCTCGACGGCGCGAACGTCGAAATCCGCGAGGCCGTGGGCGCCGAGAACTTCTTCCTGTTCGGCGCGACCGTCGAGCAGGCCACGGCGATCCGGGCGGGCGGCTACGATCCCCGCCGCCTGTATGAGACGAACGACGAATTGCGCGCCGCCATGGACATGATTGGCAGCGGCGCGTTCAGCGCCGGCAATCGTGGCCTGTTCCGTCCGCTCCTCGATTCGCTGCTCGCGCGCGATCCCTACCTTCTTCTTGCCGATTACGACGCGTACGTCGCCTGCCAGGCTGAGGTGGCACGTGCCTACGCTGATCGCGCCACCTGGTCGCGGATGGCCATCCTGAACACGGCCCGCACCGGTCGGTTTTCGTCCGATCGCGCCATCCGCGAGTACTGCCGGGATATCTGGCAGACCGGTCCGCTGCCGGATGCCGGATCGGCATAGTCCGGTGCCGAGATGGCGCGGCATCGTGGGCGCCTATGAAAAGACTGATCGGCTACGCACTTGTGGCGCTGATCGGCTTGACCACGCTGTTCTTCGCCGCGCCGGGCTGCCGGGCCGCCGCCGAGCCCCAGGTGTCGATGAAGGAAGCCGATCTCGACGTCCTGTTCGGCCCCATCGCGCTCTATCCCGACACGCTGCTGGCCCAGATGCTGATGGCCGCCGGCGATCCGGCGCAAGTCACGAAGCTGGCGAAGTGGCTGCCGGTCAACAAGCTGACGGGCACCGAACTGCAGGATGCCGCCACGGTGGACGGCTTCGACCCGCAGTTCGTGGCGTTGACGATCTTTCCCACCGTCGTCAATTACATGGGGCAGAACATCGACTGGACCACGAAGGTTGGCAAGGCGTTCGCGACCAACAAGGCGGCGTGTTTCGACAGCATCCAGCGGCTGCGCGGCAAGGCGCAGAAAGCCGGCGCGCTGAAGGACAGCCCGCAGCAGAACGTCGAGACGAAGAAGACGTCGCAGGGCCAGGAAGTGATCGTCATCGAGCCGGCCAATCCGCAGGTGATCTACGTCCCCCAGTACAACCCCACCGTCGTCTACGGCCAGCCGGCCACCACGACGGTCGTGGTCCAGGAGGACAACCATTCGGACGCCGTGGCGGCCGGGATCATCGGGTTCACGGCCGGCATCGCAATCGGTGCCGCGATCGACAACGACTACTACTACGGGCCGTACGGCTGGCACGGCGGCGCCTACATGTACAACGACGCGTGGGACGACTACTACGACGCTCGCGAAGACGCGCGCGAGGACTGGCAGGATCATCGCGAGGATCTGGTCGAGGAGCGCGGCGACCGGCGGGAAAACACCCAGGAGCAGCGAACCGAGCGGCAGGAGAACCGCACGGAGAACCGTCCTGAATCGCAGGCGCAGCGCACCGAGCGCCGCCAGGAGGCCGCCGCCAAGAACCCGGAAGCCGCGGCGCAGGCGCGGTCGAACGCGCAGGAGCGGGCGTCCACCGGCACGCAGAGCCGCACGTCAGCCGGTACGCAGAACCGCACGTCCACGGCGACGCAGTCCACCACGCGCTCGGCGGGCAGCAGCGAAGCGCGCGGATACAACAGTGGCGGCGGGTCAACGGCCGCCCGCAGCGGCACGAAGTCGGACGCATTCTCCGGGTACTCGAGCGGCAAGTCAGAACGAGCCGCGAGCTCGCGCGGCGCGCAGAGCCGCAGCAGCTCTCGCGGCGGCGGAGGAGGCGGCGGCCGTCGCCGGTAGGACCATGACACCCTGCATGTCGAGACGATTCACCTGGCTGTGCGGCGCGCTGCTGACGCTGACAACCGTCGCCGGCTGTTCGAAACCGGCCCCGACGGAGGCGACCGGTAATGCGTTCGATACCCCCGAGGCCGCGGTTCGCGCGCTGCTCGACGCCGCCGCGAAGAGCGACGTCACCCGGGTGGTCGCGATCTTCGGCCCCGAGGGGAAGGAGCTGATCGATACCTCCGAGCCGGACCTGGCGCGGAACAATCGCGAGGTCTTCGTCGCGGCGATGGGTGAAGGCTGGCACCTCGAAGATCAGGGCAAGGCCAAGGTGCTCGTGCTCGGCAACGAGGCGTGGCCGTTCCCGGTGCCGCTGGTGAAGGACGGCGCCGGATGGCGGTTCGACACCGCCGCCGGCAAGGAAGAGGTGTTGGCACGGCGCATCGGCCGCAACGAACTCGCCGTGATTCGGATCTGCCGCACCTACGTCGGGGCTCAGCACATGTACGCCGCGAATGCGCACGACAAGAATCCGAGAGGTGTGTATGCGGCGACATTCCGCAGCGATCCCGGTCTGCAGAATGGCCTCTACTGGCCGGCCCGGGCCGGGCAGCCGCGCAGTCCCATCGGTGACCTGATGCCCGAGGCCGAACACCGGGCGTCCGAGAGCGGCAGCGCGGGCACGCCGTTTCACGGCTACTACTTCCGCATCCTCACCGGCCAGGGTGCCTCGGCCGACGGCGGCGCGAAGGAATACGTCGTGAACGGCCGCATGACGGGCGGCTTCGCGCTGGTCGCCTGGCCTGCCCACTACGACGAGACCGGCGTGACGACGTTCGTCGTCAACCAGGACGGCGTCGTCTACGAAAAGGATCTCGGGCCTGACACCGAGGCGACGGTGCAGAACCTGCGCGTGTACGACCCCGACGCGTCGTGGACCCGCGCCAACTAAGACCCAGCACACACGGGGAAACCGATGTCACATCCGTTGCGACCGACGGGCGCTGAAGCACAGCGCCTCGGACTGGCACGCGAGCAGCGCACGCCCTGGCGCGAGTGGGGACCGTACCTCAGCGAACGCCAGTGGGGCACCGTGCGCGAGGACTACAGCCGTTCCGGCGATGCCTGGAACTATTTCAGTCACGACCAGGCGCGGTCGCGCGCGTATCGCTGGGGCGAAGACGGCCTGGCGGGCGTCTCGGATGCGAAGCAGCGCCTGTGCTTCGCGCTGGCGCTGTGGAACGGGAACGACCCAATCCTGAAGGAGCGGCTGTTTGGCCTCACCAACAGCGAGGGGAACCACGGCGAGGACGTGAAGGAGTACTACTTCTATCTCGACTCGACGCCGACCCACTCGTACATGAAGTACCTGTACAAGTATCCACAGGCGGCGTTTCCGTACGACAAGCTCGTCACCACCAACAATCTGCGCGGCCGCCACGACTACGAGTACGAGCTGCTGGACACGGGCGTGTTCGACAGCGATCGCTATTTCGACGTGTTCGTGGAGTACGCAAAGGCCGACCCCGGCGACATCTTGATCCGGATCACGGTGTGGAACCGCGGGCCCGAGGCGGCCACGCTGCACATGCTGCCGACGCTCTGGTTCCGCAACACGTGGTCGTGGGGCACCCCGCAGGAACGCCCGGTGCTGTGGAAAGCCGATGGCAACGCCGTGGTGGCGCGCCACCCGGAAATGGGGGAGTTCTATCTGCTCAGCGACGCCGCGCCCGAGTGGCTCTTCACGGAGAACGAGACGAACCACCAGCGCCTGGGGACCGGCAGCAACGACAGGCCGTTTGCCAAGGACGGCATCAACGACTACGTCGTGAACGGGCAGGCGGGCGCCGTCAACCCCGAACAGCGCGGCACCAAGGTCGCGGCCAGGCACGTGGTCGAGATCCAGCCCGGGGCCGCGCAGACGATCCGGCTGCGGCTCTGCGAATCCGAGACGTTCGGCGACACCCTCGCTACCGCCAGGCGCGATGCGTTTGGCACGACCTTCGACGCGCTGTTTGCGAATCGCGTCGGCGAGGCGGATGAGTTCTACCGCGGCATCATCCCACCGTCAGCGGACGCGGATCACGCGAACGTGATGCGCCAGGCGCTCGCCGGCATGCTGTGGTCGAAGCAGTTCTACAACTACGACGTCGACGCCTGGCTGACCGAGCGCGGCGCCCGGCCGTTCGCGCCGCGCCGCGAGCGCGCGCCTCGCAACGACCAGTGGCACCACATGCACAACTCCGACGTCATCTCGATGCCGGACAAGTGGGAGTACCCGTGGTACGCCGCGTGGGACCTCGCGTTCCACGTGCTGGCTCTGACGCTCGTCGATCCGGACTTCGGCAAGCAGCAGCTCGATCTGATGCTGCACCAGCGTTACCTGCATCCCAGCGGGCAGATCCCCGCCTATGAGTGGAACTTTGGCGACGTGAACCCGCCGGTGCACGCGTGGTCGACCATCTTCACCTACCGCCTGCAGGTCGCGCGCTTCGGGGAAGGCGATCTCGACTGGCTCGAGCGCTCCTTCCACAAGCTGCTGCTCAACTTCACGTGGTGGGTGAACCGGAAGGATCGCACCGGCAATAACGTGTTCGAGGGCGGATTCCTCGGCCTCGACAACATCGGCGTGTTCGACCGCAGCTCGCCGCTGCCGACCGGCGGTTACCTGGAACAGGCCGACGGAACCGCGTGGATGGCATTGTTCTGCCAGAACATGCTCGAGATCTGCTGCGAGCTGGCGCTGGCGCGGCCAAGCTACGTCGACATGGCGCTCAAGTTCGTCGAGCACTACCTCTGGATTGCGACGTCACTCGCGCACGCGGGAGATGACGTCGGGATGTGGGATGAGGAGGACGGGTTCTTCTACGACGTTCTCCGGCTGCCGGACGGCAGCGCGCGCCGGCTCAAGGTGCGGTCGATGGTCGGGCTGCTGCCGTTATGCGCGGTGACGGTGTTCGAAGGCGAGCTGATGCGGAAGTACCCGGAAATCGCGCCGCGGCTGCGATCCTTCATCGATTCCCGTCCCGAGCTCACCACTTTCATCCACGACCCGCGCGAGCGCGGTGAACATGGACGAGCCATGGCGTCGGTGCTCAACGAGAACAAGCTTCGACGGGTGCTGAGCCGCTTGCTCGACGAGAACGAGTTCCTCAGCCCGTACGGCATCCGATCGGTCTCGCGGTACCACGAGGAGCACCCGTACGCGGTTCGCGTGGGTGACCAGAACTACAGCGTGTCGTACCTTCCCGCCGAATCGGACACCGGGATGTTCGGCGGCAACTCGAACTGGCGCGGACCGATCTGGATGCCGGTCAACACGCTGATCATCCGCGCGCTGCTCCAGTACTACACGTTCTATGGCGACCGCTTCCGGATCGAGTGCCCGACCGGTTCGGGGCAGATGATGACGTTGTATGAAGTCGCGCAGGAGCTTGGCCGCCGGCTGGCCGCGATCTTCCTCCAGGACGAACAGGGTCATCGTCCGGTATATGGCGGCGCCGGAAAGTTCCAGGACGATCCGCATTGGCGCGACCTCGTCCTGTTCTACGAGTACTTCCACGGCGACAACGGCGCCGGGCTCGGCGCAAGCCACCAGACCGGTTGGACCGGCATCGTCGCGCGGATCATGCACTTCTTTGCCACGATTCCCGCGGAGCAGGTGGTGGAGCAGGGGAAGAAAGTCGCGGCGCGAGCCGTGGGTGCGGCGTAACTCGGACGGCCGGCGTGCGCGGGCGTGCGCGCGCCGCCGGATAAGCATAGTCCGTTCGTGCATCGCCTTCGTATCGTCGCGGGATGACCCGTCGCGCCCCCCGGATCGCGATGCTGGTGTGTGTGCTCGGGTTCGCTCGCGCGGTCGCCGGGCAGGACACATCGGCGACGCCTCTCGAACGGTCCACCGGCCTCCCGTCCGGTCTCGACTGGACGTTCAACGTCGACGCGGGCATCGGGACGTTCGGGTTCTTCAACTCGCTCTTCACCAATCCCCGCGACGAGCCGTCCGGCATCCTGGGCGACAACTGGCAGGAAGGCTACGTCAAGCCGGCATTGTCGGGAGTGTTCCGCTTCAGCGGCGGCTCGTCGATCGCCGGCACGGCCAGCGCCGTCGGCGAGCGGACGTACGGTGGCGCGCCGCCACTGGTCGGCGAGGACTACTCGTCGTTTGGCCCGGACGATCTCTGGCTCGCCTGGCGCTCTAGCGGACCGACGCCGCGGCTGGGTGACGACGCGCTGTCGGTCACGGTGGGGCGAGCGCCGTATCAACTCGGACACGGGTTCCTCGTGTATGACGGCGCCGGCGAGGGAGGGAGCCGCGGCGGGTACTGGTCGAACGCGCGGAAGGCGTTTCAGTTCGCCACGATTGGCCGCCTCCGCAGCGGACGTCACCTGGCGGAAGGGTTCTACCTGGACAAGGACGAATTGCCCGAAGAAGAGACGGGCAGCCGCCTGTGGGGAGCGAACTACGAGTTCCACGCGCGCGAGAACTCGACCTTCGGGGTGACCTACATGAAGTGGTTCGCGGATGCGGATGTCGAACCGGGTCGCGAGCATCTCAACGTTCTCAACGTGCGCGCGTACACATCCCCGCTGCCACGCCATCCGGCCTGGTCGGTGGAGTTCGAGTACGCGGCCGAGCGCAACGCCGAGATGCTCACCTCGAACGCGTGGTCGCTCCAGAACGCGTACGAGTTCGGGTCCGTCCGGTGGACGCCGAAGGTGTCGTACCGATATGCCCTGTTCGAGGGCGACGATCCGGCGACCGCCGCCAACGAGAACTTCGATCCCCTGTTTCCCGGCTTCTCCGACTGGGGCAGCTGGTGGCAGGGAGAAATCGCCGGGGAATACTTCCTCGCGAATTCCAACCTGGTGTCACATCAGATCCGGGTCCATACGACACCGACCCCGCGGCTCAGCTCCGGTGTCATCTTCTATAAGTTCCTGGCCGATCAGCCGGGCGCCTACGCGCCCGACAACACTTCGCGCAACATCGGCGTCGAGGTCGATGCCTACGCGGACTGGACCATCAACGACAACTTCACGCTGAGCCTGGTGGGCGGTGGCGCGAGTCCGGGCGAGGTCGTGCGGCAGGTCAGCGGCCGCACCGCGAATTTCGCGCTCGGGCTGTTGTACCTCGCCTACAAGTACTGACCGGGAGCGGCACGATGTTCCAGGAGGCGTTCCCGATCGTCATCATCGGCGAGCATTTCGACGCCAAGCACGCCACCGGCCGTGCCGTGAAGCAGCTCGCCGACGCGCTCGGGCAGCAGGGCTTCAAGGTGGTGACCGGCGTCGGATACCAGGACGCGCGGCGGCTGGCGCGCATTTATCACAACGAATCGTCGCTGTTGATCTCCGTGGACGATGCCGAGGCGTCGAATGGGCAATGGGCGGCGCTCGAGGATCTGCTGACGGTGACCCGGCGCCGCAATACGCGCATCCCGATCTTCCTGCTCGGTGACGAACGCGGCGTCGAGTCAGTGCCGACGGACGTCCTCAAGCACACTCAGGCCTTTTTCCAGTTGCACGAAGACTCGCCCGAGCATCTCGCGCGCGCGATCGGCCAGTCCGCGCAGCTGTACCTCGAGAAGCTGCTGCCGCCGATGTTCAAGGCGCTGTCGGAATATTCGCAGCGCGGGACCGACGCCTGGCCGCCATCGGGCCACGGCGGCGGCGCGGCGTTTCGCAAGAGCCCGGTCGGCCGGGTGTTCTACGAGTTCTTCGGCGAGAACCTCGTGCGAGCGGATCTGCCGCGCGCGATTCCCGAGCTCGGATCGCCAACGGCGGCAGGCGGGGCTGTGATGGCCGCGCAGCACCACGCCGCGCGTGTCTTCGGCAGCGATCGCACACTGTTTATCGTCGGGGGAGTGGAAGCCGGCAACCGGATCGTCTGGCAGGGCACGGTCGCGCGCGATGACCGCGTCATCTGTGATCGCACCAGTGACCCATCGCTGCTGCACGCGATGATCCAGACCGGCGTCATCCCGATCTATCTCCAGCCCACGCGCAACGCGCTGGGCCTGGTCGGGCCGGTGACGCGCGACCAGTTGACGCCGCATTGGATCCAGCAGCGGGCGGCCGCCAGCGAGTCGTTCGCGCCCGGCGGCGGACGACCCCGCCTGCTGGCACTGACCAATTCGACGGCGGATGGCGTCTGCTACAACGTGGACACGGTGAAGAACGCCGTGGGCGATGCCGTGGACGTGCTCCACTTCGACGAACGCTGGCTCGGCTACGCCGGCTTTCACGAGTTCTTTGCGTCGCACCACGCGATGGCGTCGAGCACGACGTCGCCGCGCCGGGCGCGCCGGGCGTTGACGTGCGCCACGCAGTCCACCCATACGACGCTGGCCGCGCTCGCGCCGGGCTCAATGTTGCATTTCCTCCATCCGTCGAGCCAGCCTGCGAGCCTGGCGGCCATCGAGCAGGCCGCGGCGATGCATGGATCCCAGGCGCCGCAATACGCGGTGCTTGCGTCGTGTGACGTCGCCGCCGCCATGATGGAGCCGCCCGCGGGCCGGGCCATCGTCGAAGAAACCATCAACGAGGCACTGGCATTCCGCCGCGCCCTGTCGGCGATCAGGCGGACGTCACCGGGAGCGTGGTGGTTCTCGTTGTGGCAGCCGCCGGCGCTCGCGGAATACCCGGTGGCGGACGCGTCACGGTGGCGGCTGAATCCCGCCGATCGCTGGCACGGCTTCGGGACCTCGCTGCCCGAGGATGTGATGCTGGATCCGACGAAGGTCACGATCCTGACCCCGGGCCAGCGGACCGACGAGCGTTCGACGGGTGTCGGTATTCCCGCGGCCGTCGTGACGGCCTTCCTCAACGCCCGTGGGATCGAGGTGCAGCGGTCCGGGCTGTACTCGTTCCTGGTCACGTTCTCGACGGGCCTGCCCGAGGGGCGGTGGAGCACGCTGATTACCGAGCTGCTGCTGTTCCGCGACTCGTACGAGCGCAACGCGCCGTTACGGGACGTGCTGCCTCGTCTGACCAGCGAGTACGAGCAGGTCTACGGACCCCTCGGCTTGAAGGACTTGTGTGTCCGCGTCCACACGGCCTGCGGCAAGCTCGGGCCGTCGGTGGCGACCGACGATGTCTACACCCGTCTGCCGGAGATGGCGCTGCGACCGGCTGACGCGCACGGCCAGTTCGTGCGCGGCTGCGTGGAGCGCGTCGAGCTCGATCAGCTGCTGGATCGCATCGTGGCGACAGCCGTCGCGCATCATCCACAGGGCACGTCGCTGGTGATGCCGGGCGAGCGGATCACGCGCGATTCCGTCGGGATTCTGCAGTACCTGTTGCGAGTCCGGCAGTTCAACGCCGACTGTCCGGGGCTGGAGATCGGCATCAGCGGCGTCGACGTCGAGAGCGACGGGCGCGGGCGCCGTCACGTCGTCACCTGCGTGAAGCCGTGAGCGCGACCCCGATCAACCGCCAAGCGCAATCGTAATCGCCACCAGCACGACGCCGACCGTCGCGACCGCGGCGCCTGTGCGCCAGGGACGCCAGCGTGCGTAGTGGCCGAGCTGCATCCCGCATCCAAACAGCATCGCGATCGCGACGAGGTTGGACGTGCGGATCGCCAGTTCGGGATCGGACATCACGATGAACGGGACGACGAGGGGGAAGGTTGAGAAGACGACGACCAGGAATACGGCTCCGGCGCTGGCCCAATCGCCGAGCGTGAGCGTTGGCACGTCGGCGTCGATGGAGTCGTCCGGCCGCTCGCGCAGGCGCTCGGTGAACGCGCTGAGGATGTACATGAATGCGTCCACGACCCCCCAGGCGATGTTGCAGGCGATCGCGCTCAGGATCATCGTGCGCGCCTCAGGGCGATAGGCCTGCGTCACCGTGAACGTGCTGGTGAACGTCAGCACCATGATGACGCCGAAGATGATCTCGGAGACCCGATCGATCGGGTCGAGAATCCGCCGCGAGTGCATAGCGCGACGCTAGCCGCAGCCCCGCGGGCTGACCATGCATTTCCGGTGACGCGAGGGGAGCGCGACCGCCGGCGCGCGTGGCCATCCCCGCCGAAGCATGGCCGCATGCTAGAGTCACTCGTCTGGACTACACGCTGGCGTTCATCTCGGGCGCTTTGCTCGCCCTGAGCTTTCCCAAGTACGGCCATCCGGCGTTCGCGTGGGTCGCGCTCGTGCCGCTGCTGCTGGCGTTGACCGGCTGGAACGGCCGGCCGGGGCCGCTGCGCGGCATTGCGCCGCTGCGCGCGGTCGGGCTGTCGCTCGTCGCCGGCACGACGTTCTTTCTCGGCACCGTCTACTGGACCGGCTCGGTCATCGTCACCTTCGGAGACGTGCCGGTCCCGGTGGCCGCGATCGGCGTGGTGCTGATGTCGGCCTACCTGGCGCTGTATCACGTCGTCGGGCTGTTGGTGACCAGCCGCGTGATCGCGGCGCTTGGCGCGCGTGGCTTATTCTTCGCACCGCTCGGCTGGGTCGGCGGCGAGTACCTCCGCGGGTTCATGCTCGAGGGGTTTCCGTGGGTCCCGCTCGGCAACAGCCAGGTCCGCCTGCTGCCGGTGGCGCAGCTCGCCAGCGTGCTTGGTGTGTACGGGTTGTCGCTGCTGGTTGCCTATGTCAACGCCACCGTGGCGTTCGCGCTTCTCAGGAGTGGACGATCGCGGACGATCGCGGTGGCGACCGCCGCGGTCGTGCTGCTGGGGATTGGCGGCTGGGGGACCTGGCGAATCCGCGACGCGTCGCTGACGCGGCAGGGCACGCCCATCCGGGTCGGCATCATTCAGCCGAACATCGAGCAGAATGCCAAGCTGGCCGCGGCCGAGGACGGCAACGTCCAGGAGGCCCGCCGGATCTTCACGACCAACCTGGCGATGACGCGGGACGTCGTCCGCCGAGGCGCGGAGTTCGTCATCTGGCCCGAGTCGTCGATTCCGTTCAAGTTCGACCGCGATCCGCGCGGCGAGGAGATCAGGGCGCTCGCGCGCGAGATCAAGGTGCCAATCCTCTTCGGCAGCGACGAAGAGATCATCGGGAAGGGCAGCTATACCATCTACAACTCGGCCTACGAGCTGCAGCCGGACGGCCGGACCGCCGCGGTCTACCGGAAGATTCACCTGGTGCCGTTCGGCGAATTCGTGCCGTTGCGAAAGTGGTTCTTCTTCATCAAGCCGCTGGTGGACAGCTTCACCGACTTCTCGGCCGGCGACGCCATCGTGCTGCTGCCGGTGAACGGTCACCCCGTCAGCACGGCGATCTGTTACGAGGTCGTCTACCCGTCGCTCATGCGGGCGGCGGTCCAGCAGGGGAGTGAACTGCTGACGACGATCACGAACGACGGGTGGTACGGGCACTCGTCGGCGCCGTATCAGCACTTCGAAATGGCGGCGATGCGGGCAATCGAGCAGGGGCGCTACCTCGCGCGCGCCGCGAATACCGGTATCAGCGGCCTGGTCGATCCGTACGGACAGGTCGTCCGGCAGTCGGCTATCTTTGAACAGGTCGGCCTCGTCGAGTCGGCGAGGTTCCTGACCGGGACGACCGTGTATGGTCGGATCGGCGACGTGGTGGGCTATGCCTCACTCGGGCTGACGTTGCTCACCGCGCTGATCGTCTGGAGGCAATGATCGTGGCAACGATGGAATTGGAAGACCTGCTGAAGAAGCACGCAGACCTGAGCCGGCGCGCGGCGGAACTGCGGAGGTATCTTTGAGGGCGCGAAGCTCGAAGAGCAGCTCGCCGAGATCGATCGCAAAGTAGAAGAGCCCGGCTTCTGGAACAACCAGGCCGAGGCGCAGAAAGTGATGCAGCAGCGGCGCCGGCTCGAAGGCGACCAGTCGCTGCGCGAGTCGCTCAAGCGGCGCGGCGACGACCTCGGCGTACTGATCGAGTTCGTCGAGGCCGGTGAGGATGTCACGAGCGATCTCGATCGCGACCTCACGGCCTACGAGTCCGAAATCGAAACGGCCGAGACGAAGAAGATGCTCGGCGGCGAGCACGATCGCGCCAACGCCATCGTCACCATCCATCCGGGCGCCGGGGGCACCGAGTCGCAGGACTGGGCCGAGATGCTGATGGAGATGTACCTGAAGTGGATCCAGCGACGCGGCTTCAAGGTCGAAGTCCTGGATCAGCAGCCCGGCGAAGCCGCCGGCATCAAGAACGTCACCTTCAGCGTGAGCGGCGACTACGCCTACGGCCTGCTCCTCGCGGAAGCCGGCGTGCACCGGCTCGTCCGCATCTCGCCCTTCGACCAGGCGGCACGCCGTCATACCTCGTTCGCGTCGGTGTACGTCTGGCCCGAGCTGGCGGACGACGAGGATATCGAGATCGACGAGAAGGACCTGCGCATCGACACGTACCGGTCCAGCGGCGCGGGCGGCCAGCACGTCAACGTCACCGATTCGGCCGTCCGCATCACCCACCTGCCGACCGGCATCGTCGTCTCGTGCCAGAACGAGCGCTCGCAGCACAAGAACAAGGCGCAGGCGATGAAGGTGCTGAAGTCGCGCCTGTTCGACCTGAAGATGAAGGAACAGCAGGCCAAGCTCGAGCAACTGGGTGGCGAGAAGCGCGATATCGCGTTCGGCAACCAGATCCGCAGCTACGTGCTCCAGCCGTACCAGATGATCAAGGACCACCGCACGAAGGTCCAGCGCGGCGACGTCGATCGCGTGCTGAGCGGCGACCTCGACGAGTTCATCAAGGTGTACTTGATGCAAAAGGCGAGTGGGACGCTGGGGCAGGCCGGAGGGGCGGAGGAGGACGAGTAGATGCGCCTTCCGGCCGTGCGCGCGGCGTTCATGAATTAGCGCTTGAGCCTCCCCCTGGGGAAGGGTTGATGCTCTTTCCCAGGGTTGAATCCCGGTGCCCATCACCTACCGCGTCCGCCAATTCGCCGAGCTGGCTGGCGTCACCATCAAGACGCTTCATCACTACGACCGCCTGCGCCTGCTCCGTCCGCAACGGACGGCGGCGGGGTACCGCGTGTACTCCGAAGACGATCTGCAGCAGCTCGCGCGGATCACCGCCCTGAAGCTGGTCGGCATCCCGCTCAGGGAGATCGCGCCGCTGCTGCACGGCCAGCCGGAGTCGCTCGACGAGGTGCTCCGGTCTCAGCGTGCCGTGTTGACGATGAAGCGCCAGGCGCTCGATCGCGCGATCGAGGCGATCGACGAAGCCAGCCGCCGGCGGCAGGCCGGCGGCAGCACGGACGCGGACATCCTCCGGGCGCTGATCGAGGCGATCGAGATGCAGAATCACGACGACGCGCTCAAGATCTTTTTCGACGAGGAAGTCTTCGTGCAGTGGCGCGCTCAACATCCGGATTGGCCGGGCCACGAGTGGCACGCGCTGCTCGGAGACGTGGAAGCCGCACTGGACCGCGATCCCGCCGGACCCGAGGCGCAGGCGTTGCTGCAGCGGTGGAACGCGCTGGTCGAGTCCGACATCGGCAATGTCCCGGCGGTGCGCCGGGCGTTCACGAAAGCCTGGCACAACTGGGCGAAGAACCCAGAGACCCGCCCCCCGATGTTTGCCGGCTACGACACCAACCGGATTCTCAGGTTCATCGTGAATGCGACCGGGGCGATGGCGATGGCACGCGCGAAGGCGTCACCGCCGGCCGTGCCTCCGCGCGTCAGCCCGACGCGGCTCCGTCTTTTCAACGACGCGAAGGCGTTGCTCGGCACCAGCCCGGACAGCGAAGCTGGCCGGGACCTGGGCCGGCGCATGACCGCCCTGATCCGCGATGAGCTGGGCGACGACCCCGAGCTGCTGGCCGACCTCAGGCGCGCCTGGCAGCGCCGGCACAACTGGCCGGAGGCCATGGTCGAATACGTCGCGTCTACGTATGACCTGGACGTGCCCACCTGGTACGCGGTGGCCGACTACTTGGATGCGGCGATGGCCGCGGCTGGTTGAGATTGACCTCATCAAGCGGAGGCGTATAGTTACGACGTACAAGGACTTGCCGGTGCAGGCCCCCCCGTCGCCCCGAATCCCACTGGAGGTGACTCTTGGCCCAACGGAATCTCGACGACATCGTCACCAGCACGGAACACGCGCAGCCTGTTCATCCCTGGCGTGCCCTCATTGAGAACCACTGCTACCTCGACTCGTTCGTGGACCTGAAGCAGAGCGGACTCTCGCTCCTGCTGATGGATGGGCTGATCCTCGTTCCCATCATCATGTTCGCGTTCTTTTACCCGATGCAGACGCTGGCGTGGGTCGGCGGCGTGCTGCTGGTCATCGCGGCGATCTATGAGAGCTTCGTGATCTGGAGGAAGAGGCACCCGGTCCGGCATTGAGGGTACAGAGGGAACAGAGAGAGGGTACAGAGGGAACAGAGAAAGACTCTCAACAGAGCAACAGAGATACCGTGTGAGTAGTCAAGGGCGTGCGAGCTCCGGTTCGTACGCCCGTCGTGTTTTCAGCACGCCGAAGGCGAGGTGAATGAGGCGGCGCATGACGGCGCCGATGATGACCATCTTGGGTTTGCCTGCGGCCGCGAGCCGTGCGGCCGTCGCCCGCATCGAGGGATTACAGCGGAGTGCTGTGATCGCGGGAAAGTAGAGCGCCTTCCGGAGGCGCCCGGACCCCAGTTTCGACAGGCGCGCGCGTCCGCGCCCTTGACCGGACTGCTGCAGGCGAGGCACCAAGCCGGCGAAGGCCGCGGCCTGGCGGGCGCTCGTATAGGGCTTGTCAAAGAGCTCGGCGAGCAGCGTGGCGGCGGTGGTGTCTCCGATGCCCGGGATGCTGGTGAGGAGGTCGCGCCGCTGCCGGAGCCCGGGATGGCGATCGATGTGATCGCGAATGAGGTGGCGCACGTGGGCGATCTGCGCGTCCAGCGACGCGAGGACCGCGTCAATCGAGGCGCGGACCTCCGCGACCACGACGCCGGCGGCCAACCGATTCGCTTCCTGCGTGCGCATCTCGAGCAACGCGTCGAGGCGCCGCACGAGGGCTTGCAAGGCCCGAATCTCCGGGGCCGGCGGCGTCCACGCGGGTGGCCGCTGCGTGCACGCGAAGTCGGCGATCAGCGCCGCGTCCACGGCATCCGTCTTCGCGCGGGTGAGCTGACTGGCGGCGTAGGCGTGGATCGCCGCGGGGTTGACGACGCTCACCGTGCAACCCGCCTCGTGCAGAAACAGCGCGACGCCGTCGCCGTAGGTCCCGGTGGCCTCCAAACAGGCATGCAGGGGCCGCGCCGTGTACCGATCAATCCAGGCGATCAGGTCCCGGAACCCGCTCGCATCATTGCGACAGACCTTCCGTCGCAGCTTCCCGTCGTCCGTGCGCAACGCGAGATTGATTTTGGCTTTGCTGATATCCAGACCGAGGACCGCCGCCATGCTCCCTCCCCCAATCGTGGCGTCGTGTGCGGTCACCCTTGTGCATGCAAGCTGACTCGAGGCGAGTCGCTTTCGATACCGTTCGACCGGACGCCACACGAACTGCGCGTCGGGCCGCTCATCTCTGTTGCAGGCTCGAAGCCTTAGGAACGGACCAGCGACCCGACGCGCCCACTCGAGCGTCCCCGAGTAGACCGCCTCGCGACGGCGTGGTCAACATACAAGGAACGGAGCAGAACAGAGGTACGAATATCTCTTGTCCGTCTGCTACGCAGCAGATTCAAGAAAAGAAACTCTGTTCTCCTCCGTTGCTCTGTTCCTCTGTTGAGAGCCCGTCCTCCGTCTCCTCTATCTCTGTTTCCTCAGCGCGTACTCCACCGCGAACTGGCGCAGCGGCGCGCTGGTCTGTCCGAGCGACATCGCTTCCTTCGTCGCGCGGTCTTCATCCCAGTGATCGACCACCATCCGCTTGATCATCCACATCGTCGCCGCGCGGTTGCCGCCGGAGCAGTGGATGAATGCCGGCTCGGCACCCGGTGACGTGATTGCGGCGATGAACGCGTCGGCGGCTTTCGGATCGGGCTTCCCGCCGTTGAAGGGCACGTGGAAGTACTTGAGGCCGGCCTGCTTCGCGAGCGCTGCTTCCTGGTCGACGTTGGCGTCGGGCTCGGTCGCCTCGCGCAGGTTGATGATCGAGACGAAGCCTTCTTTCCTGATGGCCGGCACCGCCTGCTCGGCGCTGATCGCGCCGGCGCACGCCACCGTCGTTTCGAGCTTCGCGTAGTTCCGCACTCCGGGCAGTTCCGGCTTCGTCACCTGCTGCGCGCGCAGCGGGGCGACGGCGGGAAGCGCCAGCGCGGACAAAGTTGTGATCGTCAACAGCATCAGTCGCACGTCGTTCTCCTTGCCTATTGCTGCGCGGCCGGCGTGACGGCCGGCGGCGCTGCCGGTTCGACCGCGGCCGCCGGTGTGGCCGACTCCTCGCCACTGCCAGGCTGCGTCCCGTTGATGAACGCTTCGGTGATTCCCGAGTCGAGCGTGACGAAGGCGATGTTGCCCGGCGCCTCGAACTCCGGCGGCATCTTCCGGTCACCGCGCTTGTCGATATAGAACTTCATGAACTCGGTCCAGATCGGCAAGGCCGCGGTTGCGCCGGTCTCGCCGTTGCCGAGCGACTTCTTCTCGTCGTACCCAAGCCAGACGCCGACGGTGATGTTCGGATCGAAGCCGATGAACCAGGCATCGGTGTACTCGTCCATCGTCCCGGTCTTGCCGGCGAGCGGCCAGTCGAGCGACGCCGCGGTTGCGGCGGTGCCGCGCTGGACGACGCCCCGGAGCAGGTTGGTCATCACGAACGCCGTATCGGCCCGGATTGCCTCGTGCGGCTCCGGCCGGTTTTCCTCGAGGAGGTTCCCGTCGCGATCAGCCACGGTCAGCACCGAGAAGGGGCGCATGCGGACGCCCGAGTTCGGGAATGCCGAGTACGCGCTCGTCATCTCGACCAGGGACGACTCCATCGCCCCGAGCGCCAGCGACAGGTACGGCGGGTAGTCACCGGAGAGACCAAATCGCTTGGCGTATTCGACGACGTTGCGCGGGCCGATCTCCGCCATCGCCTTCACCGCGGGAATATTGCGCGACTGTTCGAGCGCGCGGCGCAGCGTCACCGGTCCCTCGTACTTCCGGTCGTAGTTCTGCGGCTGATACGGCGGCTGGCCGGCGCCGGCGTCGAACGAGACCGGCGCGTCGATGAACACCGAGACCGGGGTGAATCCGCGATCGATCGCCGTGGTGTAGACGATCGGCTTGAACAGCGACCCGACCTGGCGCCGCGCCTGGGTCGCGCGATTGAACTTGCTGCGCGCGAAGCTGAAGCCGCCGACCATCGCGCGGATCTGCCCCGTGCGGTTGTCGATCGCGAGCAGCGCACCCTCGACGACAGGCTGCTGCTCGAGTTTCAGCGCCCCGGGCCGGCCGCCCTCGACGCTGCCGACCTCCACCTCGATCAGATCGCCGACCTTGAACAGGTCGGCGGCGGAGGCCTTGCGCGTCCAGGCGTAGGCCGTCTTCGGCAGATCCACTTCGTCGGTCCCGATGCGGACCCGCGCACCGGTTGGGGCCGCGGCGATGACGACCGCGGGCACGATGTCGCCGGCGAGGATCGGGCGCGTCCAGCGATCGGTCATGAACCGCTCGAGCGGCTGCCCCTCCGCGAGGATGTTCCGCGTCGGCTTGCGGTAACCGCCGCGGCGCTTGTCCAGCCGCCGCAGCCCGCGCTCGACGGCGGCGTTCGCGGCTTCCTGCAGGTCGGCGTCGAGCGTCGTCTGCACCCGCAGGCCCGCTTCGTACAGCGCCTTGGCGCCGAATTTCTGCTCGAGGCCCTTGCGGATGTCTTCGACGAAATAGGGCGCGATGGATCGATCGGGCGTCGGCTGACCCTGCAGCACGAGCGGTCGCGCCTGTGCGTCGGTCGACTCCTTCGTGGAAATGAAATGTTCCTCTTCCATCCGCCGCAGCACCTGGTTGCGCCGTGCCAGGGAGCGGGTGGGATCGGCGAACGGGCTGAGGCGCTCCGGCGACTGGATGATGCCGGCGAGCACCGCGCTCTCTTCGAGCGTGAGCTCCTTCGCGGGCTTGTCGAAGTAGAGATGGGCCGCGGCCTCGACGCCATAGGCGCCGTGGCCGAGGTAAATCTGATTCGCGTACAGCGTGAAGATCTCGCGCTTCGTGTAGCGGCGTTCGATCTTCAGCGAGACCATCCACTCCTTGACCTTCCGCTCGAGGCCTTCGAAGCCGCTCCGCGCGTAGACGCCGCCCTGCCGCATGTACTCGCGCAGGAACAGGTCACGCGCGACCTGCTGCGTGATCGTGCTGGCCCCCTTGCGTTCACCGGTGAGCAGGTCGAGCGCAATCGCGCGCGCCGTGTCCTTGATGCTGAGGCCGAAATGGTGCTCGAACCCGGCGTCTTCGGTGGCGATGATCGCCTGGCGCAGCGACGGTGCGATGTCGTCGTAGCCGATGACCACGCGCCGTTCCGTCGCGAAGGCGCCAATCTCGCGGCCGTCACGCGCGAGCAGTCGCGTGATGGTGTTCGGCCGGTATTCGTCGAGCGCGCTGATTTCGGGCAGGTCGTCGGCGTACGCGAACAGGACGCCGCTGATGGTCCCGACGAGCGCGACCAGCAGAAACAGCGCGATCAGGCCAGCCTGCCGGGCAATCCGAAGGACGACCCGGACCCGCGGGCGCTGCGGGACAGGTTCTGCTGCGGGCTGTTCCGCCATGTGCAGCCAGTATACGGGCGCTATTTAAACAGGGCGGCAGGCCTGGCAAGGCCTGCCTACGGTCTCCTGGCTGGTTCGCCAGCCCGTTTGGCTAAGGTTGACTGTAAGTCACTCAGATTTAATAATGAATTCGACCTAAACGTGATGCGGGAGAACCGTACGAGGACGGGAAAAACACAATGAGCAAAATCATCGGCATCGACCTGGGCACGACCAACTCCGTGGTGGCAGTCATGGAGGGTGGTGAACCAGTGGTCATCACCAATCCGGAAGGCAGCCGGCTGACGCCTTCTGTTGTGGCCTTCACGAAGACGGGCGAGCGACTCGTCGGCCAGGTGGCGAAGCGCCAGGCGGTGACGAACCCCGAGAACACCATCTTCTCGATCAAGCGCTTCATGGGCCGCCGGTTCACGGAAGTGAACGAGGAAATGAAGATGGTCCCGTACCAGGTCGCCGCGGCGTCGAACGGCGACGTGCGGGTCAAGGCGCTCGACAAGGAGTACGCGCCGCCGGAAATCTCCGCGATGATCCTGCAGAAGCTGAAGCAGGCCGCGGAGGAATACCTCGGGCAGCCGGTCACCAAGGCGGTCATCACCGTTCCCGCGTACTTCAACGACGCGCAGCGCCAGGCGACGAAGGAATCCGGCAAGATCGCCGGCCTCGAAGTCATGCGCATCGTCAACGAGCCGACCGCCGCGGCGCTGGCGTACGGGCTCGACAAGAAGAAGGACGAGACGATCGCCGTCTACGACTTCGGCGGCGGCACGTTCGACATCTCGATCCTCGAGGTCGGCGAGGGCGTCGTCGAGGTCAAGGCGACCAATGGCGACACGCACCTGGGTGGCGACAACCTCGATCAGCGCGTCATCGAGTGGATCATCGCGGAGTTCCGGAAGAGCGACGGGATCGATCTGAGCAAGGACCGCATGGCGCTGCAGCGCCTGAAGGAGGCGGCGGAGAAGGCCAAGATGGAGCTCTCCACGGTGATGGAGACCGACATCAACCTGCCGTTCATCACCGCGGACCAGTCCGGTCCGAAGCACCTTCAGCTGCGGCTGTCGCGCTCGAAGTTCGAGCAGCTCGTCGACGACCTGCTGCAGCGGACCGTTGGTCCCACCAAGCAGGCGCTGAGCGACGCCGGCGTCGACTTGAGCAAGATCGACGAGGTGGTCCTCGTCGGTGGGTCGACGCGCATCCCCAAGGTTCAGCAGATCGTCAAGGAGTTGTTCGGCAAGGACCCGCACAAGGGGGTCAACCCCGATGAAGTGGTGGCGATCGGCGCCGCGATCCAGGCCGGCGTCCTCGCCGGTGAGGTCAAGGATCTGCTGCTGCTCGACGTCACGCCGCTCTCGCTCGGCATCGAGACGCTCGGTGGCGTGATGACGACGCTGATTCCGCGGAATACGACGATCCCCACCCGTAAGAGCGAGACGTTCTCGACGGCGGCCGACAGCCAGACCAGCGTCGAAGTGCACGTGCTGCAGGGCGAGCGCCCGCTGGCGCGCGACAACCGCACGCTCGGCCGCTTCCAGCTCGTTGGCATTCCGGCGGCGCCGCGCGGCGTCCCGCAGATCGAGGTCACGTTCGACATCGACGCCAACGGCATGGTCAACGTGTCGGCCAAAGATCTCGGCACCGGCAAGGAGCAGAAGATCACCATCACCGCGTCGAGCGGCCTCAGCAAGGACGAGGTCGACCGGATGATGAAGGACGCCGAGTCGCACGCGGAAGAAGACCGGAAGCGCAAGGAGGAGATCGAGACGCGCAACCGCGCCGACCAGGCTGTCTATGCGGCCGAGAAGACGCTGGCGGACATGGGCGACAAGCTGCCGCCGGGCGACAAGGCGAGCGTCGAGTCCGCGATCGAAGCGCTCAAGACCGCGGTCAACGCCAACGACGTGCCGGCGATGACCAAAGCGATGGAGCAGCTCACGCAGGCGCAGCACACGATGGCGGAAGCGCTCTACAAGCAGAGCGGCGCCGCCGGTGGTCCGGGAGGCCCGGCAGGCCCCGGCAGCTCAGAGGGTGCTGGCGGTCAGGGTTCGACCGGGCAGGCCGGGCCGGCCGGTGGCAACGGAGAAGTGATCGACGCCGAGGTCGTGGACGACAAGTAGTCACGATTCACGATTCGCGATTCACGATTCACGATTGGGCATGGACCTCTACATCGTCCTCGGCCTCGAACAGGGCGCGTCGGAAAGCGACATCAAGCGCGCTTACCGGCGGCTCGCGCGACGGTTCCATCCGGACATCAACCCGGGGGACCAGGCGGCAGAGGCACGCTTCCGGCAGATTCTGGAGGCGTACGAGACGCTGGTAGATCCGACGCGGCGATCGCGGTACGACTCAGGCCATCGCATCGAGCCCGAGCGGCGGGCGAGCGAGTTCGAAGGCTTCGACTTCTCGTCACGCGGCGCCGACTACTCGGCCACGTTCGGCGACCTCGTTGCGGAGGTGTTGTCGGAGCGCGGGGCGCGGCGGCCGGAGCCGCAACGCGGCGCGGACCTGCACCTGGAGCTGCCGCTCTCGTTCGACGAGGCCTTCGCCGGCGTCGAGCGGCCGATCACGGTGACCCGCCGGGAAACGTGTGCCACCTGCAGCGGCTGGGGAATGACCAGGACGACGCCGGGGCCGTGCGCGGTGTGCCAGGGGTCCGGCATGCTGCGCACGGTGCGCGGCCACATGGTGTTTTCCAGGAGCTGTACCTCCTGTGCCGGCACGGGGCAACAGCGGCCGCGTGCCTGCGACGTCTGCGCGGGCAGCGGCCAGGAGTCGCGGACCGAGACCGTGCTGGTCCGGATTCCGGCGGGTATTGCCGACGGCGAGCGCGTCCGGCTGGCGGGCCGAGGCAACGCGGGTGAGCGGGGCGCGTCGCCTGGCGATCTCTATGTGACTGTCCGCGTCGCCGGCCACCCGCTGTTCCGGCGCGACGGCGGCGATATTCACCTGACCGTGCCGATCGCGGTGCACGAGGCGGCGCTTGGCGCGAAGGTCGACGTTCCAACGCCCGATGGGACGGCGCGGCTGCGCGTGCCGCCCGGCACCCAGTCGGGCCAGCGGTTCCGGCTGCGCGAGCGCGGGGCTCATTCGACGCGCGGCGGCGCGCGTGGTGATCTGGTGATCGAAGTCCGGCTGATGCTGCCGAAGGTCCTCGACGAGCGCTCGAAGGAGCTGCTGCGCGAGTTCGGCCGCATCAACGGCGAGAACGTGAGGGAGTAGGCGTGGCCAAGCGTGCGGAACGCGGCAAGGCGTACTACATGATCAGCGCCGTGTCGCAGAAGTACAACATCCACCCGCAGACCCTGCGGCTCTACGAGCGCGAAGGGCTGCTGAAGCCGTCACGCACCGAGGGCAATACGCGCCTGTACTCCGAGGAGGATCTCGAGCAGCTCGAGACGATCCTCGCGCTCACGCGCGATCTCGGCGTCAACCTGGCCGGTGTCGAGATCATCCTCAACATGCGCCGCAAGATCGAGCAGATGCAGGGCGAGGTCAACCTGTTCATGGAATACGTCAAGCGCGAGCTCGCGCGCGGCATCGATGACTGGGAAGCCCGGCTGTCAACTGCGCTGGTGAAATCGTCTCCCACCGATCTCGTAAGGCACACGACCCAGCCGCGCCCGGACGACACGGAGAGTGGAAAGTCGAAAGCGGAGAGTCGAAAGTAACGTCGAACTTCGTTGCAACTTTCAAGTTTAAAGTTTGGCCTTGGAGCGCTAGACTCCGAGCGTGCCTTGCGAGATCTGCGACGACACTGGCTGGAAGAGCACGACCATCGACGGTGTCGCGCGAGTCACGCGATGTGAGTGCTATCGTCAGGCGACGGCGTCGCGCGTCATCGCCGAAGCCGAGATCCCGCCGCGGTACCGCAACTGCGATCTCGATCATTTCCACGACTACAACGATTCGCTGAGCAAGGCGGTCGGCCGTGCGCGCCGGTTCGTCGACGAGTTTCCGAACGTCGATCGCGGCCTCGCCTTTCTCGGGCCGCCGGGACTCGGCAAGACGCACCTGGCGATTGCGTGCCTCCGGCTGGGCGCGCACGAGAAGGGGCTGCGCGGCCTGTTCTTCGACACGCGGCAGCTGCTGCGCCGGATTCGCCAGACCTACGATCCGGTCACGCGGCGCACGGAAGACGAACGCGACCTGGTGGACGGCATCGTGCGGGCCGATCTGCTGGTGCTCGACGATCTCGGATCCGAGCGCGCCACCGAGTGGGTGGAAGAGATGCTGCACCTGATCGTCAACACCCGCTACAACGAGCGCCGGCCGACGATCGTCACTACCAACTATCCCGTCGACGCGCCGGCGCACGCGAAACACGCCGAAACGCTGGTGGAACGCGTCGGATTCCGCATGTTTTCGCGGCTCCGCGAGATGTGCGACTTCGTCGAGCTGAGCGGCATCGACTACCGCGAGGCGGGGCCGAACCCATCGGCCGAGAAGCTGGCCCGGCTGGATACGAAGGGGAGCACCTCGCACAAGGACCTGCCGCGCCCGTCAGCCCGGTCCCAGGCCCGCGCCAAGTTGCGCTCCAACGAGGACAACGACCTGAAGTGGGCGGGTGGGAAAGCGGGCAACTGAAGGCGAAAGGCCAAATGCTAAATGCTAAATGCCAAATGCCAAATGCAGAGTGCCGGAAGTCGAGCACGCCGGCCATTTGGCATTTAGCATTGAGCATTTAGCATTGAATGTCGTTAGGCCTCTACGTCCACATCCCGTTCTGCGCCGCCATCTGCAACTACTGCAATTTCAATCGCGGTCTGTTTGACGCCGGCCTGAAGGACCGCTACGTCGCGGCGCTGCTGGACGAAATCCGCGGCGCGGCGGAGCCTCGAACACCCGCCGACACGATCTTTTTCGGCGGCGGCACGCCGTCGCTGCTCGAACCCGCCGAGATCGCCGCGATCATCAGCGCGTGCCGCGATTCCTTCGCGCTCGCGCCCGATGCCGAGATCACGATGGAGGCCAACCCGGAAAGCGTCACGTCGGAGCGGCTGGAACTTTATCGCGCCGCCGGTGTCAATCGATTGAGCTATGGCGTCCAGTCGTTTCGCGACGCCGAACTGCAGCGTCTGAGCCGCCTGCACTCGGCGGCGCGGGCGCACGAGGCGGTGGCGATGGCGCGGGCGGCCGGCTTCGACAACCTGTCGCTCGACCTGATGATGTGGCTGCCGCAGCAGACGGTGTCCGAGTGGCTGCAATCGGTGGACGCGCTGATCGAGCTCGAGCCCGACCACGCCTCGCTCTACCTGCTCGAGCTGTACCCGAACGCGCCGCTGCGCGACGAGATGGCGCGGGCCCGCTGGTCGCTGGCGCCCGACGACGACGCGGCGAACATGTATCTGGAGGCGATGGCGCGGCTCGACGCCGCCGGCTATGCGCAGTACGAGATCTCGAATGTCGCGCGTCCGGGCCGTGAATCGCGCCACAACCTGAAATACTGGGAGGACGGCGAGTGGCGCGGCTTCGGGTGCGGGGCCCACTCGACGCGTGCCGGCGTGCGCTGGAAGAACCTGTCGTCCACGCCCGAGTACATCGCCGCGGTGGGCGGGCGAGGACAGCTCAGCGCGGAGCGGCGAGAGCTCTCAGCGCAGGAACGGCTCGAGGAAATGCTGTTCACCGGCCTGCGGTTGACGCAAGGAATCGACCCGGAGGTCGTGAAAGTGCGCTACGGTGTGGACGTGTGGACCCGGTACGGGGCCGATCTCCAGCCGTTCGTGGACCAGGGGCTACTGATCTATGATCGCCGGCTGCGGCTGACGAGGGCGGGTATGCTTCTTGCCCACGAGATCATGACAGTTTTCATCGGCGCGGACGTACGTTAGATTACCCGCCTTTCGAGGAGGCTTGAACGATGCGACGACTGTTCGGAGTGGTACTGGCTGGCGCGATTGTGATCCTGCCGGCGTTCTCGCAGAGCGCGTCTGCCCAGCAGGCCCCGGCCGCGCCGCAGAAATTCACGTTGGAGGGCGACATGGCCCTCTGGAGCGTAGCCATCAAGGCCGACAAGACTGCCGACTACGAGCAGGTCCTCGCCAAGCTGAAGGAAGGGCTGGCGAAGTCCGAGAAGCCGGAAGCCAAGCAGCAGCTGGCCGGCTGGAAGGTCATGCGCGGCGTCAAGAACCCGACCACCGGTGACATCATCTACACCCATGTCATCACGCCGGTCCCGGGCGCCGATTACACAATCATGCAGAACATCTACGACGCGTTCCCCGATCCGATGGTGCGCCAGCAGATGTACGAACTGTATCGTGGGGCCTTCTCACAGAACCTTGGCGTGAACAGCGGCAAGGTCGTCGCCGATTTCTCGAAGTAGCCGTCCACCTCGGTAAGATGAGAGCCACGGGCATCACGCCCGTGGCTCTTTTTGTGTGGAGGCGTTCGTGAGGCGATTCCTTCTGCTGGCCGTGCTGCTGATCAGCGCGCCCGCCGCGGCCCAGACGCCGGCCCCGCCCGCCGCGCGCACGTTCACGGCGCCCACCGGCCTGCTGTTCAACACGGTCCGTCCCGATCGCGTCGCCGACTTCGAGCGTGTCATCGGGTTCCTGCGAGCAGCCCTCGAGAAGAGCAGCGACGCGAACGATCGCGCCCAGGCGCAGGGTTGGCGGATCTACCGCGCCGCCGAGCCCGGCCCGGGCGGATCGGTGCTGTACGTGTTCCTGCTCGATCCGACCGTTCCCGGCGCCGACTACGGCCTGGGCCGCATCCTCGCCGAGGCGTACGACACGACACAGCTGCAGGAGATCTGGAAGCTCTACACCGGCGCGGTCACTGGAGGCGGGACGCTGCTCAACCTCACCCCCGTGAAGCCCGGACCCGTCACGCCGCTCACGCCAGGCACACCCGACAAGCCGCCGACTACCGAGAGGCCGCTGCCGCCCGACGCGGACCCCAACCGCAGGTAGCTGGTAGCTGGTGGCTGGTGGCTGCTGGCTGGTAGCTGGTGGCTGGTAGCTAGTGGCTGGTAGCCCGTGGCCTGGAGCCCGAAGCCCTAGAACTTGAGATTCGCCCCGATATACACGCGATGGACGACGTCGTACGTCGGTGAGCCCTTGAGCGTGAAGACGCGATAGTCCACGCGTGCCCGCAGCGGACCGATCAGCGAAATCTTCACGCCGCCGCCGGTGTTCACGCCGAAGTTCGTCTCCGAGCGGTTGTCATCGAACTTCTCCTGGTAGCCGCCGCCGCCAATGGTGAAGTACGGCTGCAGGCCGTAGATCGCGACCGGCGTCTGGAGCAGGACGTTGCCCATGCCGCTGCGGAGCCGCGGCGAGCCCTCGGACGGTTCGTCTGACGTGTTCGACCACTCGAACTCGAAGCCGACGATGAGCAGCCCCATGCCGACGGCGAAGCCCCTCGCCATGCGGGTGGAGGGAGTGGTGGTGCTGCCGATGAAGACGGTCGCGTCGGCAAACGCGGGTGAGGCGAGAACGGTGAGCAGCGTGGCGAGCGCCACGACACGGGTCATTCGCATAGCGAATGATACGATCTCATCCCGTCATGGACGTGCGACTCTCGGATGAGCAGGAGCTGCTGCGCCGCAGCATCCGCGAATTCGCGGAGAGCGAGCTGCGCCCGCACGTCATGGACTGGGACGAAGCGCAGCAGTTCCCACGCGAGGTCCTGTCGCGCTGCGCCGAGCTGGGTCTGATGGGGATCCAGTTCCCGGAGGAATACGGCGGCAGCGCGATGTCGTCGGTCGACTACTGCATTTGCATCGAAGAGCTGGCGCGCGTCGACCCGTCGGTGTGCCTGTCGATCGCCGCCCACAACGGCCTTGGCGCGTCGCACATCGCGATGTTCGGGACCGACGAGCAGAAGCAGCAATACCTGGTGCCGCTCGCGACCGGTCGTCAGCTCGCGGCGTGGGGGCTGACCGAGGCGTCGGCCGGCAGCGATGCCGCGTCGATGCGGACAGCGGCGGTTCGCGACGGCGGCGACTGGATCCTCAACGGCACCAAGCAGTTCATCACCCACGGCGGCACCGGCGACCTCCTCGTCGTCATGGCGGTCACCAACCGGAGCAAGAGCAGCCGCGGCATCTCCGCCTTCATCGTCGAGCGTGGCAGTCCCGGGTTTCGCGCCGGCAAGAAGGAGAACAAGCTCGGGATGCGGGCCAGCGAGACCAGCGAGGTGATCTTCGAGAACTGTCGCGTGCCGGCGGCGCAGATGCTCGGCGCGGAGGGGCAGGGGTTCGTCAACGCGCTGCAGGTGCTCGACGCCGGTCGGATCGGCATTGCCGCGCTGTCGGTCGGACTGGCCCAGGGCGCGTACGAAGCCGCCCGTGGCTACGCCTTCGAGCGACGGCAATTCGGGCAGCCGATCGGCACGTTCCAGAGCATCCGGGCCAAGCTGGTGGACAACGCGACGCGGATCGAAGCGGCACGGCTCCTGACATATCGCGCCGCGGCGATGAAGGACGAGGGACGCCGGACGACGCTCGAGGCGGCGATGGCCAAGCTCTATTCGAGCGAGATCGCGGTGCGCGCCGCCGAAGACGGCGTCCAGATTCACGGCGGCTACGGCTTCGTGAAGGACTACCCGGCCGAGAAGTATTTCCGCGACGTGAAGCTCACGACGATCGGCGAGGGCACGAGCGAGATCCAGCGTCTCGTGATCGCGCGTCATTTGATGGCCGACTAGTCAAATGCAAGCATTGAGTGAGCTGGCCGAGCGGGTGCTGGCCGGCGACAGCCGCGCGATCGCGCGGGCGATGTCGCTGGTCGAGGACGAAACGGCCGCGGGCGCGGCGCTGATCGGGCAGATCTATAGTCACACCGGCCGCGCCTACCTGGTCGGGATGACCGGCGCCCCCGGCGCGGGCAAGAGCACGCTGGTCGACCGGCTGACGGCGGAGATCCGGCGCCAGGAGCAGACGGTGGGGGTCGTGGCCGTGGATCCGACGAGCCCGTTCACCGGCGGCGCGATCCTCGGTGATCGGGTGCGGATGGTCGGTCATTCGCAGGACGCAGGGGTCTTCATCAGGAGCATGGCGACTCGCGGGCACCTGGGCGGGCTCGCGCGCGCGACCAGCGACGTGGCCCTGATTCTCGATGCCGCCGGCCGCGACGTCGTGATTGTGGAGACCGTCGGCGTCGGCCAGGACGAAGTGGACATCGTCCGCACGGCGGACGTCTCGATCGTCGTGCTGGTGCCGGGCGCGGGTGACGACGTGCAGGCGATCAAGGCCGGCATCATGGAGATTGCGGACATCTACGTGGTGAACAAGGCGGACCGCGAGGACGCGGATCGAATGGTCCAATCGATCGCGGCGAATCTGTCCCTCCAGACATTCGCACCAGGAGACTGGCGGCCGCCGATTCTGAAGACCGAAGCGACGTCCGGCGCTGGCGTGGCCGAGCTGTGGGCCGAGGTCGGCCGCTTCCGCGAGCACACGAAGGATCGCCGGACGACGCGGCAGCGCGCGCGACAGGAAGTACGCCTGCGCGACCTGCTCTCGCACCACTTCATGAATCGCCTCGAGCAGAGCCTGCCGGCGGGCGAATTCCAGCGGACGGTCGACGCGCTGGCGGATCGCCGGGTGGATCCCTACACCGCCGCGGCGGACCTGCTGGCCCGGTTCCTCGGCGCACCGGCTCCACGATGAAAGCGGTTCTCGACCACATCGGCATCGCCGTCCAGGACATCGAGGCGGCGCTGGCGTTCTATCGTGACGCGCTCGGCTTGCACGTCGAGGCGCCCGAAGACGTTCCGTCGCAGCAGGTCCGCGCGCATTTCATCCCGGTCGGGCAGTCGGCCATCGAGCTGCTCGAAGCCACCGCGAGCGATTCGGCGATCGCAAAGTTCGTCGCCCGCCGCGGGCCTGGCCTGCACCACGTGACCTTGCGGGTCGAGGACATTCGCGCGGCGCTGGCGCACCTGAAGGCGCGCGGCGTCCGCCTGGTCGACGACGCGCCACGGCCCGGCGCCGAAGGCGCGCTGGTGGCCTTCATCCACCCGAGCGCGGCCCACGGGGTCCTGGTCGAGCTGAAGCAGGTGGCGGCAACGGGGCCGACGCTGGAGGTCAAGACGATCCCGTTCGGGAATATGCAGCTGACCGCGCTGTATGACGGGCCGTTCAAGCTGGATGGCGGGGCGATGTTCGGCGTGGTGCCGAAGGCCCTGTGGGCGCGGAGGGTCCAGACGGACGATCGCAACCGCATCCAGATGGCGATGCGGCCCTTGCTGGTCGAAGCGGACTGGGGCCGGATGCTCATCGACTGCGGCGCCGGCGACAAGATGGACGCGAAGTTCCGCGACATCTACGCGCTCGATCCAGAACACGGCATCGAGACGGCGCTGACGGCAGCCGGCATCACGACCGACTCGATCGACTACGCGCTCGCGACGCACCTGCATTTCGATCACTTCGGCGCGGCGACCGCGACGCGGAACGGCGCGCTCGTGCCGCGCTTCGCGAAGGCGCGCTACATCATCCGCCGCACGGAATGGGAGGACGCGACGCATCCGAACGAACGGAATCGCGCCAGTTACATCCAGGACGACTTCGTGCCGCTGCACGCGGCGGGGGTCATCGACTTCTTCGCCGACGACCGCGTCATCAAGGCCGGGGTTCGCGTCGAGCGCAGCGGCGGCCACACGCCGCACCACCAGGTGGTGTACGTGGAATCCGGCGGCCGCACGGCGCTGTTCCCGTCGGACATCATCCCGACGTCGGCGCACCTCCAGGACCCGTGGGTCACCGGCTACGATCTGTTTCCGCTCGACTCGCTGGCGTTCAAGAAGCGGCTGATCCGCGAGGCCATCGAGCGCGAGTATCTAGTCTTCTTCGAGCACGATCCGCACATCGCCGCCGGCTACATCCGCGAACGCGACGGCAAGCGATGGGTGGAGGCGGTAATCTAAACTTCCAACTCCCAACTCCCAAAGCCCGTAGCCCGTAGCCCAGAGACGCGACGACATGGAACAAGTGCAGATTGGAATCATCGGCGGCAGCGGCCTGTATGACATGGCCGAGGTGACCGACCGCTCGGAAGTCACGCTGGCGACGCCCTTCGGCGAGCCGTCAGGCCCGTATGTGCTCGGGACGCTCCGCGGCAAGCGCGTGGCCTTCCTGGCCCGGCATGGCGCGGGGCATCGGTACTCCCCGTCCGAGTTGAACTTCCGGGCCAACATCTACGGGATGAAGATGCTCGGCGTCGAGTACATCCTCTCGGCGAGCGCGGTTGGCAGCCTCAAGGAGGAGATGAAGCCGCTCGACATCGTGATCCCGGATCAGTTCATCGACCGGACGCGCGGCCGCATCAGCACGTTCTTCGGCAATGGCCTGGTGGCGCACGTCGGGTTCGCGCATCCGTTCTGCAGAGTGCTGAGCGACGTCGCGTACGGGAGCGGACAGGCGGCCGGTGCCACCATTCACAAAGGCGGCACCTACGTGTGCATGGAAGGGCCGCAGTTCTCGACGCTGGCGGAGTCGAACCTGTATCGCTCGTGGGGCGCCTCGATTATCGGGATGACCAATCTGCAGGAGGCGAAGCTCGCGCGTGAGGCCGAGATCTGTTACACGACGATCGCGCTGGTCACCGACTACGACTGCTGGCATCCCGAGCATGATTCCGTGACCGTGGACATGATCATCGCGAACCTGACGCAGAACGCGAAGACGGCCCAGCAGATCATCGCGACCGCGGTCGATCGGTTGCCGTACGCGCGCACCTGCGAGTGCGCCTCGGCGTTGAAGTTCGCCCTGATCACGCGGCCCGAGGTCGTCCCGATGAATACAAAGCGCGACCTTGCGCCATTAGTAGCCAAATACTTGAGTTAACTTCCAATTCCCAACTCCCAAAGCCCAAGCCCACAGCCCACAGCCCATATGACCCACACCAAGAAGTTCGACGTGACCGCGATCGGGAATGCCATCGTGGACGTGCTGGCGCAGGCGGACGACAACCTGCTCGCGGCGCACCGGCTGCCGAAAGGCGCGATGAACCTGATCGACGCCGAGGCCGCCGAGCGGCTTTACGCCATCATGGGCGCGGGAATCGAATCCTCCGGCGGATCGGCGGGGAACACGATTGCCGGGATCGCCGCGCTCGGCGGGCGCGGCGCCTACATCGGCAAAGTGGCCGACGATCAACTCGGCCAGGTGTTCATGCATGACATTCACGCCGTCGGCGTCGCGTACGACACCCGGCCGCTGAGCGGCGGCCTGCCCACCGCCCGCTGCCTGATCTTCGTCACGCCTGATGCGCAGCGGACCATGCAGACCTTTCTCGGCGCGTGCACCCAGCTCGGCCCCGAGGACGTCAACATGGACTTCATCGCCTCGTCGAAAGTGGTATACCTCGAAGGGTATCTGTGGGATCTGCCGCGGGCGAAGGCGGCCATGCGCGACGCCGCGCTGAAGGCGAAGGACTCGGGCGTCAAGGTGTCGCTGACGCTGTCGGATGCGTTCTGCGTCGGACGGTTCCGCGACGAGTTCCTCGAGCTGGCTGAGAAGTACGTGGACATCCTGTTCGCGAACGAGAGTGAGATCCTTTCGCTGTATCAGACGGACGATTTCGACGCGGCGCTGCAGCAGGTCCGGCAGCATTGCGAGATCGCGGCGCTGACCCGCAGCGAGAAGGGCTCGGTCGTCGTCAGCGGCGACGAGGTGCACGTCATCGACGCGGTGAAAGGCGTGAAGGTCGTGGACACGACCGGGGCCGGCGATGCGTATGCCGCCGGCTTTCTGTACGGGTATACGCAAGGCTACGACCTGGCGACGTGCGGACGGCTGGGTGGCGCGATGGCGGCACACGTGATCGGCCATTACGGCGGGCGCCCGCAGGGAGACATGAAAGCGATCGCCGCAAAGGTGTTGTGATGCGTCACGCAGGTCTTCGCGCGGGGCTGCTGCTGTTGGTCCTCGCCGGCGCGGCCCCGGCACGCGCCGACGTGACCGACAAGGCCTCGAACGGCTTCACGGTCAAGGTCGTGCTCGACGTCGCGGCGCCGCCCGAGACGGTCTACACCTCGCTCGTGCGGGACGTTGGCGAGTGGTGGGACAAGGACCACACGTATTCGGGAGACGCGAAGAACCTGTCGATCGCGGCCGCGCCCGGCGGTTGTTTCTGCGAGACCCTGCCGGGCGGCGGCGTCCAGCACGGCACGGTCGTCTACGTCGCGCCGGGCCGGATGCTCCGGATAGCCGGCTCGCTGGGCCCGCTCCAGGAGGCCGGCGTCAGCGGCGCGATGACCTGGCTGATGGAGAAGGGCGGCAGCGGCTCGAAGCTGACGTTCACGTACTCGGCTGGCGGCTACTACCCCGGCGGCCTCGACCAGCTCGCGTCGATCGTCGACGGCGTGCTGACACATCAGGCCCAGCTGCTGAAGGCATACTCGGAGAAGGTGGCTCGCACCAGGTAGGGACCCATGTTGCACCGTTCGTGCGTTTTCCTGTTGTCGCTGCTGGCGGCGACGGCCCTCGCGGCGCAGCAGGCGCCGAAGCTCCCCGACACGCCGATCGATCCCGCGCGTCTCACGGCGCACGTCAAGGAACTGTCATCGGACGCCTACGAAGGACGCGGTCCGGGTACGCGCGCCGAGCAGAAGGTCGTCGACTACCTGTCGAAGCAGCTGGCGGCGGTTGGCGTGCAGCCTGGCGGCGATCCCGACGGCCGCGGCGGCCGGAAGTGGACGCAGGGGGTGACGCTGGTGCAGTCCGAAGCGGCCGGACCCATTGCCGCCTCCGTCGCCGTGGCTGGGGCGAGCGTGCCGTTGAAGCAGGGCGACCAGATTGCCATCCGCGCCACGCAGTTGCCGACGGCGCGCGTGAGCATCAGGAACGCGCCGCTCGTGTTCCTGGGATACGGCGTGACGGCCTCCGAGCGCCGCTGGGACGACTTCAAGGGGCTCGACGTCCGCAACAAGATCCTCGTCGTCCTGATCAACGACCCCGACTTCGAAGCCGATCTCGGGAAACGGTTTGACGGCAAGGCGATGACTTACTACGGCCGCTGGACCTACAAGTTCGAGGAGGCGGCGCGTCGTGGCGCCGCCGGCGTCCTGATCGTCCACGAGACGGCGCCCGCGTCGTACGGGTGGGCGACGGTGAAGAACTCCAACACCGAAGCCATCATGGACATCGTTCGCGACAAGCCGGCTGACGTGCATCCGCCGCTCGAGGCGTGGATCCAGCGTGACGTCGCCGTGGATCTGTTCAGGCGCGCGGGCCTGAACTTCGACGCCGAGAAGAAGAAGGCGCAGTCGCAGGCGTTCACGCCGGTGCCGCTCGGCAATGCGACGTTGACGGTCGATTACCCGGTCAAGCAGACGAAGCTCACCTCCGCGAACGTCGTCGGCGTGCTGAAGGGAACCGGGCATCCCGACGACGTCGTGATCTACTCGGCGCACTGGGACCACCTCGGCATCGGCGCGCCGGACGCAAAGGGCGATCGGATCTACAACGGCGCGCGTGACAACGGGACCGGCGTCGCGTCGGTCCTCGAACTGGCGCGGGTGTTCGGCAAGGCGCCGCGGACCGATCGCTCGGTCGTCTTCATGTTCCCGACGGCGGAGGAGCAGGGGTTGCTCGGGTCGGAGTACTACGCGGGGCACCCTTTGTACCCGCTCGAGACCACGGTCGGCGTCTACAACATCGACATGCTCGGTGTGAGCGGTCCGGCGCGTGATGTCGGCGTGGAAGGCGAGGGGAAGGTCGCGATGCAGGACGACCTCGCCGCCGCCGCCGTGAAGCAGGGACGCCGCTTCTCGCCCGATCCGCACCTGGAGGCGGGCCATTTCTTCCGGTCGGATCATTTTCCGTTCGCAAAGACGGGAGTGCCGTCGATCTCGCTGAACTCGGGTGAGGACCTCTACGCGGGCGGCACCGCCGTCGGCAGCAAGGCCGAAGAGGCATTCACCGACAAGCAGTACCACCAGCCCGGCGATGAGTGGTCGGCGAGTTGGGACCTGCGAGGCGTCGCGCTCGATATCGGGTTGCTCTACGAGCTGGGGCGCGACATGGCGAATTCACGGCGTTGGCCCGAGTGGAAGGCCGATTCCGAGTTCAAGGCGCTGCGCGACAAGAGCAAGGCGTTGCGGAAGTAATTACCGGTCGAACGATTCGCGCTTCGCCGCCTCGGTCAGGCGGATCACGTAGCGCAGCGGATCCGCAGCAAACTGCTGCTGCATCTCCGGCAGGCTACGGGCGCCGCCATAGCTGACGGCCGAGACGAGGTGCTTCAGCATGTCGCGGAGCACCGGCCGCACCGAGCCGCGGGCCGGCACGCTGATCTCCATGCCTTCCGCGCCGAGCGCTTCGACGTCGGCCGACTCCGCGTCCTCGACGTCGAGCCGATCGACGATCGCCTGCAGCGACGCCATCCCGCGGAAGACCTTGAATGGCACCTTCACGGTCTTGCTCGACTCCGGGATCACTACGGCCTTCTGGACCGTTTCACCAGGGGTCTCGGCAGTCCCCGCCAGCACGCTGCCCAGCATCACGGTGTCGCCGCCAAATAACAGCGCCTGGACGATCGCGCCATCGCGCTTGATCCCGCCGTCGGCGATCAGCGGGACCGCGCCCCCGGCCGCCGCCCGGCACTCGACCAGCGCCTGCACCTGGGGGACCCCGTAGTTGGTGTTGAGCCGCGTCGTGCAGCCGCCGCCAGGGCCGATCCCGACCTTGATGCCGTTGACCCCGCGCTCCATCAGGAACCTGGTGCCATCCGCCGTAGCGACATTGCCGGCAATCAGCTCGGTGTCGCCAAACTGCTTCCGGAACGCGTCGATCGCGCGCGCCATCACGACCGAGTGCCCGTGTGCGATGTCGATCACGATGACGTCGGCGCCGGCGTTGAGCAGTTCGGCCGCGCGCTCGAGATAGTCGCCCTTGGCGCCAATCGCGGCGCCGACGCGCAGGCGGCCATGGCCGTCGCGCGTCGCGAAGGGCAGTCGTCGCTGCTTGATCAGGTCCTTCGCGGTGATCAGGCCGGCCAGCCCGCCGTCGGCGTTCAGCAGCGGCAGCTTCTTGATCTTGTGTGTCCGCATCAACGCTTCCGCGGCGGCGAGGTCGGTCGGCTCCCGGCTGGTGATCAGTCGCTCCCGCGGCGTCATCCGATCCGCAACCGTCGTGGCGCCGTTCGCGTCGACGAACTGCAGGTCGCGCGAGGTGAGCAGACCGGCGACGCGGGTGCGATCGTCGACGACGACCAGGGTGCCGACGCCGGTGCGGCGCATGATCTCGGCGGCTTCGCGTACGGTCGCCGCCGGGCCGATCGTGTACGGGTTGACGATCACGCCGTGCTGGCGCCGCTTGACCTTCAACACTTCCCGGACCTGCGGTTCGATGTCGCCGGAACGGAAGCCGCGGTCGATGATGCCGATGCCGCCTTCTTCGGCGATCGCGATCGCCATCTCGGCGCGCGTGACCGTGTCCATGTTGGCCGACACGAGCGGACGCTTCAGCGTCAGGTGCTGTGACAGCCGCGAGGAAAGGTCGATGGCGGCCGGGTCGCGCCGCTCCAGCACGCTGAACTGCGGCGCGAACAGGAAGTCGTCGAAGGTGCAGCCGCGGACGAAATCAAGCAGGTCAATCATCAGGAATCGTGAATAGCGAATCGTGAATGGCGAATCGTGAATCGTGAATGGTGTCAGCGGGTCGCCAGCGTTGCCGCGGCGCCGGCGTAGACCAGCGCGCCAGCCAGCAGCGTCACCGAGAAGCCCCAGTTCATGGCGATGAAGACCGCGAGCGTTGCCCCGACCACCGAGAAGGCGCCGTTGATGCCCCAGCCCCACGCCACGATGTCCTGGCGGGTTGCCGAGAGCAGCCGCATGCCGCCCGGAAGCGCCATCCCGAGCAGGACGCCGAGCGGCATCAGCACCGCCACCGCCACGAGTATGCGCGTGCCCAGCGGGGCGGGAATCGCCACGTCGATCAGCGCCGGAAGGGCGACGATCGCCAGCAGAGTCGCCAGGACGATCGCGACCAGGGCGCGGACCGTCACGCGCTGGACGCGCGCCTGATCGACGCGCCGGCTGACCAGGCTGCCGAGACCGGTCCCCAGCAGCAGCGAGAAGAGCGTGACCGTCAGCGAATAGACCGGGTGTCCGAGCAGCAGGACGAATCGCTGCAGCACCGCGACTTCCAGCAGCATGAACCCGCTGCCCAGCGCGGCGAAGTAGGTCAGCCACGGCGCCCATCCGGCGCCCGGGCGCGACCCGCTCGCCAGCAGCGGGCCGAGGACGAAGACCAGGACCAGCCCGCCGGAAATCGCGAATAGCGTCAGCAGCGCGCTCAGCCCGTTGCCGAACAGCATCGACCTGCCGAACGCGGTCTGGAATTGATCGCGGAGCCGGGTCGTGTGAAAGAAGAACGGCCGATCGTCCGTGGTCGCCGAGATGTCGAGCGGATACGCCGCGGCGAACTGACGGCGATCGCTGGCGAGGATCAGGCGCCGGTAGTCGTGAGTGCTCGTGCCGGTCCGCTGCATCTCGTCGACCTCGTCGCCTTCGTCGGCGGCCGGCACGCCGGGCGCGTAGAGGATCGAGAAGCCAAGCTGGTTGGACAGCTCAACCAGTCGGGCGACCTCGGCGCTGGTGAACGGCGACTTCTTCAGCATGAAGGTCGCGACGCGATCGAACCGGACGATGGCCAGCCGCGTGGCCGGGTCCAGCCCGCCCTCGGCGCAGGCCTCCTGGGCGAGCGAGACGAGACGGAGCCCGTCGAACACCCACCTTGTGATCGTCAGGATCCCGTTGTCGGTCAGGTGATCGATGTACTCGCCGAATGCCTCGCGCGTGTAGAGCGAGTTCTCGGTCAGCGTGTAGGCGCCGGCAGCCGTTGCCGCCCAGGTATCCACCAGCGACGCCTGGATGACATCGTACTGGCTCGAGCTTCGCCGCACGAAGCTCCTCCCATCGTCCACGTGTATCGAGACGCGGGGGTTCGCGTAAATATTTCCCGAGTAGTCGCGGAAGCGGTCGAGCATGACGTCGCGCGCGATGATCGGGTTGATCTCGACACCGTCAACCTTCCGCGCGCCAAACACGAGCGCCGAGAGGAGGTCACGTCCGCCGCCGGTGCCGATGACCAGAGCGTCGAAGCCCTGCGGCCGCTCGGCCATGTGATAGGCGAGCGCCGTCAGCTCATAGCGGAGGTAGCCGGCATCCTCTGGCCGGCCGCTCCCCTTGAGAATCGGCGTCGAGGCGGCGGAGTCGATGTCCATGAACAGCGATTCCGGCTTGGGACCGGTGTAGTTCGGGCTCAAGGACCAATCGCCATGGGTGCGGTCGTAGACGGCCACGCGCGAAAAGGAATTCCACTTGGCGAACAGGACACGGTCGCCCTGATGGCCCTTGGTGTCCACCACATCGAACGGACGGACGCCCGCCAGTTGCGCGGCAGCTGGTACGACCGCCAGGATAATTGCCGTCATCAGCGCGCGGCGTCGTTGAGGCGGCTCCGCGAATGCCACGGCTGCGCCGAGACCCAGCCCGGCGGCAGTCATGACCACGCCCGGAGCGCCGAGCTCGTTGAGCAGAGGGATAAGGAGCAGGCACCCGGTGGCGGCCCCGAGGAGATCGGCGGCGTACAGCAGGTTGATGCTGCTCGTCAGCCGCGCGAACGCCAGCGAAACCACGAAGCCGCCGGTGAAGAATGGCAGTGTGGCAAGCGCGTAGATCGCCAGCATCAGCGCCACGTTTTCCGGTGCGTAGTTCAGCCCGACGCGGATGCGCACGAGCCAGGCGAGGGCGATGACCGTCGCCAGCCCGTGCAGGAGGGCGCCGGCCGAGAGCAGCCGCCGTGTCTGGATTGCGGCCAGTCGCCCTCTCATCACGAAGACGAACACGCCGCTCGCGCTCAGGCCGAACAGCGCAATGGAGATCGCAAGGAAAGCGAAGTGGTAGTACATCGTGACCGAGAAAATGCGCGTGAGCGCCAGCTCGGTCATCAGCAGCGCCGCTGAGACGGCGGCGATTCCTCCCAGCACAGCACGATCGACTCGTGACGCCTGTGCGGCAACCGTGTACGACATCGTTGCCGCAGTCTAGCAGGAACATTACTTGCACTTCGGCACGCATCGCGCCCGCGGCGAAGCGTTCACACCGTGAACCACGCCGCGGCCGGGCACGCCGTGCGTGCCGGGAGGACGTCGTGAAGGTTGTGTGCCTGTTCGTTGCCGGACTGCTCGTCGCCAGCGATGCGCGCGCGCAGGCACTGCTGCACGATGTGTCGGATGCGACGACAGCCTCACCGCCAGCCGCCACGACGCCACCATCCGCGGGTCGGCCAACGGTCTTCCGGAGCGGCGTCGATCTCGTCGCCTTGAACGTGGTCGTCACCGACGGCGGGACCAGATTCGTCACCGGGCTCCAACCGAAGGACTTCGCGGTCTACGAGGACGGCGTGCAGCAGGACGTAACGTTTTTCGCTGCGAGCGCCGTTCCGTTGGATCTGGCGATCCTGCTGGATACGTCCGCGAGCATGAGCGACAAGATGCAGGAGGTGCAGCAGGCAGCCACCGGCTTCGCCTCGACGCTGCGCGACGGCGATCGCATGATGATCGTGGACATCAAGGACGCGACGCGTATCCTCCAGCCGTTGACCGGCGACATCGACGCGGCAAAGGCCGCCATCGCATCCACCAGGGCCAAGGGGGGCACCGCGCTCTACAACGGTGTCTATACGACGCTCAAGGAACTGGAAAAGCAGCGCCGCGCGAGCGACGACGTCCGGCGGCAGGCGATTGTCGTCCTCTCCGACGGTGACGACACAGCGAGTCTCGTGACGTTTGACGATGTGATGGCGCAGGCGAAGGAATCCGGGACGGCCATCTACACCATCACGCTCCGGTCCGAGTCGCTCCTGCAGACGGTACAGACGAGTGGCCGGCGCTACTTCTCCGAGTCGGAGTTCTCGATGAAGGCGCTGGCACAGGAGACCGGGGCGCGTGCGTTCTTCCCGACAGCCATCGGCCAGCTCGCGGGGGTCTATTCGTCGATCGCGGCAGAACTCGACAGCCAGTACGCGCTTGGCTACCTCTCCAGGAATCCGCGGCGGGACGGCGCCTTTCGGAAGGTTACGGTACGCATTACCGATCACCCGGGCGCCGCCCCCAGGACGCGATCCGGCTATATGGGGCCGCGAGCCGACCGCAAGGCGGGCACCGAATAGACGACAATCGACGGCGTGATCTGGCTGCTGGCCGGGTTGGCCGCCTCGTGGTTCATCCTCCTGCTCGGCGCGCCATTCCTGCCGCCTCTTTTCAGCGCCTCCATCTACACCATTGGCTCGCTCATCTGTCACCAGCGACCCGAGCGTTCGTTCTGGCTGGCGGGAGTCCAGCTTCCTGTTTGCGCACGTTGTGTTGGTATTTATGCAGGCGTCGTGATTGGCGCGGCTGCTGCGCCGCTGCTCGGACTCGTGCGCCGCCCGCGGAGCTGGATGGTTGCGTCAACGATTCCGGCGCTCGTGTCGCTGGTGGTCGAATGGGCCGGGCTGGGCCGTCCCTCGAATGCAGTCCGGGCGATAACCGGGCTGGTGGGAGGCGCCATAATCGCTGGGGTCGTGCTGGCTACGCTAAACTACGAACGATGCGCGCGACCGCGGCCGAACGCACCCAGTCCACCACGAACCCCTATCTGATCTGCGCGGCGGCGTGGCTGGTGCCAGGCGCCGGGCACCTCTGGCTGGGCCGGCGGCAGAAGGGGCTGACCTTTCTGATCACGCTGACTGCGATGTTCGCCTTCGGGCTCTGGATCGAAGGCCGGTTGTTTCCCTTCGACCTGACGCAGCCGCTGGTGGCCTTGTCGGCATTCGGGGACATCGGCATCGGCCTGCCATATTTCATCGTCAAGGCGATGAGCGGCGGAGCCGGCCGGGTGGTGGCAATCACCTACGAGTACGGCAACGCCTTCATCATCGTCGCCGGCCTGCTCAACATGCTGGCCGTTCTCGACGCCTTCGACATCGCGCAAGGACGGAAGTGACCTCGCATCTCGGATTGATGGCGGTTTTCTCGCTGTTCGTGTCGGTGGCGTTCGCGGCGCTGATGCGCGAGACGCCGGGCGACCAGCTGCGGTTCGGCGCACGCCTCTTCGCCGGCTTCATGCTCGCCGGCATCGTGCTCGGATGGCTGCTGTACCCGCTGCCACTGTGAGTCCTGATGTTTGACAACCTCCTGCTCGCGCGAGAGGGCCAGACGGCCCTGGTCACGGTCAACCGCCCGCAGGTGCTCAACGCGATCAATACCCAGACGCTAACGGAGCTTCGCCAGGCCATGGCGGAACTGCGCGACGACTCTGGCGTGCGCGTGGTGATCGTCACCGGCGCTGGCGAGAAGGCTTTCGTGGCGGGCGCGGACATCGCCGAGCTGGCGGCGCTCACGCCGGCGCGCGCGCAGGAACACGCGCTCCTCGGTCAGCAGGTCTTCGACGCGATCGAGAACCTCGGCAAGCCGGTCATTGCCGCGGTCAACGGCTTCGCACTCGGCGGCGGGTGCGAACTGGCGATGGCGTGCACCCTGCGGGTGGCCGCCGACACCGCGCGATTGGGTCAGCCCGAGGTGAACCTGGGCATCCCGCCGGGATTCGCGGGGACGCAGCGGCTGTCGCGCCTGGTCGGCAAGGGTGTCGCGCTCGATCTGCTGCTGACCGGCCGCCACGTCGCGGCCGATGAGGCACTGCGAATCGGCCTGGTGAATCGCGTCGTGCCGGCAGCGGATCTGCTCGCGTCGGTCCGCGCCCTTGCCACCGACCTTGCCGCGAAAGCGCCAATCGCCACCCGGTACATCATCGAGGCGGTGCAGCAGGGACTCGAGGTGCCGTTCGAACAGGGCGCGTTCCTCGAGGCGTCGCTGTTCGGGCTGGCCTTTCCAGCACATTGGGATCCTAAGCTTAGAATTCCACGTGGACAAGTTGTCGCGGCCGCTTCTATAGTGTCACCTAAATACTAGTGACTCCAGCGTAACTGGACTGGCCACAGTTAGGCCGCAAATGTAATCACACTGGCTCACCTTCGGGTGGGCCTTTCTGCGTTCGCGAGTGGACCCGATAAGCTCATGGAGCGGCGTAACCGTCGCACAGGAAGGACAGAGAAAGCGCGGATCTGGGAAGTGACGGACAGAACGGTCAGGACCTGGATTGGGGAGGCGGTTGCCGCCGCTGCTGCTGACGGTGTGACGTTCTCTGTTCCGGTCACACCACATACGTTCCGCCATTCCTATGCGATGCACATGCTGTATGCCGGTATACCGCTGAAAGTTCTGCAAAGCCTGATGGGACATAAGTCCATCAGTTCAACGGAAGTCTACACGAAGGTTTTTGCGCTGGATGTGGCTGCCCGGCACCGGGTGCAGTTTGCGATGCCGGAGTCTGATGCGGTTGCGATGCTGAAACAATTATCCTGAGAATAAATGCCTTGGCCTTTATATGGAAATGTGGAACTGAGTGGATATGCTGTTTTTGTCTGTTAAACAGAGAAGCTGGCTGTTATCCACTGAGAAGCGAACGAAACAGTCGGGAAAATCTCCCATTATCGTAGAGATCCGCATTATTAATCTCAGGAGCCTGTGTAGCGTTTATAGGAAGTAGTGTTCTGTCATGATGCCTGCAAGCGGTAACGAAAACGATTTGAATATGCCTTCAGGAACAATAGAAATCTTCGTGCGGTGTTACGTTGAAGTGGAGCGGATTATGTCAGCAATGGACAGAACAACCTAATGAACACAGAACCATGATGTGGTCTGTCCTTTTACAGCCAGTAGTGCTCGCCGCAGTCGAGCGACAGGGCGAAGCCCTCGGCTGGTTGCCCTCGCCGCTGGGCTGGCGGCCGTCTATGGCCCTGCAAACGCGCCAGAAACGCCGTCGAAGCCGTGTGCGAGACACCGCGGCCGGCCGCCGGCGTTGTGGATACCTCGCGGAAAACTTGGCCCTCACTGACAGATGAGGGGCGGACGTTGACACTTGAGGGGCCGACTCACCCGGCGCGGCGTTGACAGATGAGGGGCAGGCTCGATTTCGGCCGGCGACGTGGAGCTGGCCAGGGAAAG
>JADMIO011482794.1_pt1 | contig 54081 bp, 42 predicted proteins | sample 8958161 | NCBI WGS metagenome assembly JADMIO01 (sample SAMN16585339, study PRJNA669376) | soil metagenome | isolation source: Crop rotation soil | place: USA: Cullars Rotation, Alabama | collected 2011
AGGTGAGCCAGTGTGATTACATTTGCGGCCTAACTGTGGCCAGTCCAGTTACGCTGGAGTCACTAGTATTTAGGTGACACTATAGAAGCGGCCGCGACAACTTGTCCACGTGGAATTCTAAGCTTAGGATCCCAATGTGCTGGAAAGATTTCCATCAATCAGCCAATTGGTGGGAATGGAGCTTACTCCGTAGGCTTTTGCAGCCTCGCTGTACCACCATTTTAAATCACTTACATGGTTAGTCCAGGCAAGATTATCCTGCTTAATAGCAGCTACCCATCTTTCTTTTTGATTGTCGAGGGATACGCTATAGATTTCAAAGCCTTTTCCATCTTTGAATTTTTCATCTTTAAATTTGTGGTATGCAGCAACCACGTTTGGGTTTTCCATCCTACAAGGGCCGCACCAGGATGCCCAAAAATCAATCAAAACCATCTTTCCTTTCAGTGAAGAAAGAGCAACGAATTTGCCTTCTGTATTTGGAAGTTTTATTTCAGGCGCTTTGTCTCCTACATTTAACCCTGTTTTTGCATCCTGGGCAAATGAAATATTGAAAGCTGAGATCAGTACTAAAGCCGCAAATGAGATTATTTTTTTCATAGAGTTGGTTTTCTTTGTTATTCTTATTTCCTTACAATTTCCGCGCCAATTTTATTCAAACGGGTATCAATTTGCTGGTATCCGCGGTCAATTTGCTCAATATTGTGAATAGTGCTTTTTCCTTCGGCAGACATGGCCGCAATGAGAAGGGCGACACCGGCACGTATATCAGGAGAGGTCATGGATATTCCCCGCAATGCATATTGACGATTTATACCAATAATAGTAGCGCGGTGAGGATCGCATAAAATTATCTGCGCGCCCATGTCGATTAATTTATCTACAAAGAACAAACGGCTTTCAAACATTTTTTGGTGAATCAAAGCCGTTCCTTTTGCCTGTGTGGCTACTACCAGAATAACGCTGAGCAAATCCGGAGTAAGCCCGGGCCAAATAGCATCAGCAATAGTGAGAATGGAGCCGTCAATATACGTGTCGATCTCGTAATTTTTTTGGGAAGGAATAAAAATATCATCCCCTTTGCGTTCCATTTGGATTCCTAAACGTGAGAATGTATCGGGAATAATTCCCAGATGTTCGTAGCCAACATTTTTGATAGTGATCTCGGATTGGGTCATTGCAGCAAGGCCAATGAAACTTCCCACTTCGATCATATCGGGAAGCATTCGGTGAGTACATCCACCCAATGAATCAACTCCTTCAATTGAAAGCAAATTGGAACCAATGCCCGAAATTTTCGCTCCCATGCTTACCAGCATTTTACATAGCTGCTGAATATAGGGTTCGCAGGCAGCATTATAAATAGTGGTAGTGCCTTTTGCCAGTACAGCGGCCATTAAAATGTTTGCCGTTCCTGTAACAGATGCTTCATCCAGAAGCATGTATGCGCCTTTTAGTTTGCTGGCATCTACTTTATAAAAACTTGTTTTGTCATCATATTCAAACTTTGCCCCAAGCTTCTGAAAACCGATAAAGTGGGTGTCTAATCTTCTTCTGCCGATTTTATCTCCGCCTGGTTTGGGAATATATCCTTTGCCGAAACGCGCGAGCAGCGGGCCCATAATCATGATGGATCCACGCAATGCTGCTGCTTTCTTTTTGTATTCTTCCGTAAGAAGATAATCAACATTTACATTGTTTGCTTGAAAGGTATAAGTAGCTCCCTCTAAATCTCCCCCTTCAGGAGAGACTTGCACGCCAAGAGCTTTCAATAAATCAATTAATTTATTTACATCAATAATGTTTGGGATATTGGAAATGGTAACTTTTTCAGGAGTTAGTAACATCGCACAGAGGATCTGCAGCGCTTCGTTCTTTGCACCTTGAGGAGTGATTTCTCCTTTTAATTTTTTCCCCCCTGTTACTTCAAAACTTGACATACTTCTTCAAAAAATGTTTATTTAGTGCTTATAATACCAGATGGAGTACCGCTTAATGCTTGGGCTTGCCAATATCCATTTCCGGAAGAGTCTTGATAAAAGCCATAAGCATTTGTGCCGGTGTATATTACAATATTCTCTCCTGAGGCAGATCCGCCAACAGGAGTACCGCTTAATGCTTGAGCTTGCCAATACCCATTTCCAGCGCTATTGCTTTGATAGAAACCATAAGCATTGGTAGAAGTGTAAACTACAATACAATGTTTTGAAACAACGGCTCCGATGGGTGTACCGCTTAATGCTTGGGCTTGCCAATATCCATTTCCAAAACTAGAGTTTTGATAAAAGCCGTAAGCGTTTGTAGAAGTATACACCACAATATTATCTACAGATGATTCTACTCCTATGAGTGTACCGCTTAATGCTTGAGCTTGCCAATATCCGTTTCCAGCACTATTGCTTTGGTAAAATCCGTAAGCATTTGTAGAAGTATAAACAACAATGGCTTTCCCATTGTTAATCGTATTAGAAGAACTTACGCCAGCTGGTCCTTGTGGACCGACCGGTCCTTGCGGACCAACAGTCCCGCCATTCGCAGCATAAAGTGCATATGGCACACTTTTAAACTGACTTGTTCCTACAACAGTATAATTGGTTCCTCCTGTAGGGTCTGTTTCTGTTTTAATAAAATAAGGCCCGTTTGCCCAATTTATAGTAGCAAATGCTCCACTTACTAAAGTTCCTCCGCCAATCTCAATACTTGCAAGTCCATTTATATTAGTAGTAGCTGTATGAGTTTCTACAAAAACAGGTGTTCCGTTTGCTGAACCTTGCAATACACTTATTTTCATACTCACATTACTGCTTGCAACTAAAGCGCCACTACCATTTCTAATCACAGCCTGATAACTCATTTTTTGAGGTGCCTGAGCAAATGCGGTTGCAGCCCCAATGATTACAAATAAAAATATAATTACTTTTTTCATCGATTATTTATTTTTAATGATTTTAAACGATTTAATTTCTTTGTCGTTTTGTATTATTTTTAAAAAATAAGTTGCAGGAGCGAGAGTGCTCAAAACAATGTTTGTTTCTGTATTGTCTATTTTTTTATTTTCTAAATTTTTTCCGGTGACGTCATATAGTTGATAAGTCAAATTTTCCGATTTATAATTTTCAACTTTCAACATAATATAATCGGATGCCGGATTAGGATAGGTAGTGGATTGCAATAGAATATCATTGTCCTCTACAAGTCCGGTTGTAATTAATATTTCATAGGGCTGTTGAACGCCTTGGGTTATAATACCACCACTTCCTATTGCGGTTATATAATCTACTTGCCCCACGGAATAACTCACCGTTCCGCCACTTCCGGTGGCTTCCCCTCCATTGGCAACGGTATTGCTCTGAGCTTGAACATTAACTAATCCCAAACCCAACAAATAGCAACTAAGAATGATTATTTTTTTTATGATAACTTTTTGCATTTGTATTTTTCCATCATTAACCATCATCCATCAACCGTCTTTATCTTCCTCCTCTTCTGTTATTATTATATCTGCCACCGCCACCTCTATTATTTCTATTGTCTCTGCCTCGGTTATTATCTCTTCCTCCACCTTCTCTTCTGCGTTCGCCTGCGCGGTCGTCTCTGTTATTGATGCCTTTTGTTTTTGCCAGAATATCGTAAGTACTTGTTAAGCGGAAATTATCGGGAGCTTTTAATTTCCCTTTGGAAAGTGTTTCCAATTCTTGGAGAATTACAGAGTCTGCTACGGTATCGCGATTCCACAGCAGATAACATTTTTTCATGAGGTTAGCAATGGCTTCTATGAAAGCGGTTTTTTCCTCTCCGTTTTTCATATCAGATGCTTTTTCGATCAAACGCTCCACCGCTTTTCCATAATGCTTGAACTTCATTTTTGCCGCAGGATAGGGTACACGTTCCGGTTTTGTAGTTAAAATTTCTTTGGATGGAACAGGATATGGGGAATCAACATCTAATTTGAAATTAGAAATAATGAAAAGATGATCCCAAAGTTTATGACGGAAATCCGTAATGTCGCGAAGCATGGGATTCAGACGGCCCATGATGGCGATAATTGCATGTGCGATTTCATTACGTTCTTCCCTGTTTTTTACGGTACACGCATATTGAATGAGTTTCTGAATATTTCTTCCGTATTCAGGAATAATCAGTTTCGGCATTTGCGTGTTATATTCCATTGCCAGTGTTTTCATTTTCAGTGTAAGATTTAGGATTATGATTTAAAGTACAATAACACGAATTAGTAAAATATATTCGTGTGCTATTTTCTCAGCATTGTCATCGCAAAAATAGGGTAATTATTCTAATAGACAAAGAATCGTTCAGCCCACAATCTCCAGCTTTGCAAACTTCAGTAAAAGCTGTTTTTGTCCCGCTTCTCCAAAATCTACACTTGCTTTTGAATTTGGAAATTGTCCTTCAATATGGATGACTTTTCCGTTTCCGAAACGCTCATGCGAGACGGTCATTCCCACTTGCAGGTTTTTCAAATGATCTTGCGATTCGCTGCTCGGTTTGTATTGGGCAACAGTGGCGTTGATGAGTTTTTTTGGCGTTAATTGAGGCTGTCGGGTGACGGCTGGCTTTGCAACAGGTGGTTTTCCGTACTGACTATTGATTTTCGACTTTGGATTTATCGTTCTTGATTTATCTCCATACCGGATTACAGGTAAATCATCATAGGAAGGATCAATGCCATTGTCTCTTGAATTTTCTCTGCTTCGATAGCTATCGGAATGTGATGATCTGCTGCCAAATTCCAAAAATTGCGGATCAATTTCCTCTATAAATCGGCTTGGCTCTGTATTAATAATCGAACCGCGAAGAAAACGGGTAGCAGCAAAGGTGAGCACCGATCTTTTTTCTGCGCGTGTAAGCGCTACATAAAATAATCTGCGTTCTTCTTCCAGGTCGTCTCTTGAATTCATGCTGAATGCATTCGGAAAAAGATTTTCTTCCAATCCCACAATGAACACATGTTTAAATTCCAAGCCTTTCGCCTGGTGAATGGTCATCAGCGAAACATGATTTTGATTTTCGGGTTCATCTTTTTTGTCGGAATCGGTGAGGAGCGCGATGTCGGACATGAAGACGTTAAGGGTTTTTCCTTTTTTCTCCGCTTCTCCGTTTCCTCCTTGACCTTCGGTCGCAACCTGCGGTTGTGTTTCTTCAAGAACCGGAGAATCGGGGATGGGGTGAACGGGAGAATTTGCTTTATCAAGATCATCGGGAATTTCTATAGCTCTAAATTCATCTTCTCCAACAGAAAATTCTTTCAATGCTCCTAATAGCTCTTCAATATTTTCATAGCGGGAAACGCCTTCCGGGCTTTTGTCGTTGTAAAGATCTTTTTGAATACCTGATTTGCTTGCAATGTGGTTTCCAACTTCGTATGCATCGTTTTTCATTGCTAACGCAGAAAAACTTTTTATCATCGTTACGAAATCGGCTATTTTACTTCTTGCACCTGAATTCATCTCCACATTGAAATCGTTCAGGTTGTCCATCACGGTGAACATGCTGATGTTGTGATCGTTTGCCGCCACAATAATTTTGTCAATGGTTGTCTGCCCGATTCCGCGTGTAGGATAATTGATCACACGTTTCATCGCTTCTTCATCGTGATTGTTGATGGCAAGGCGGAAGTAGGCGAGAAGGTCTTTTATTTCTTTGCGCTGGTAAAATGAAAGTCCGCCATAAATCCGGTAAGCAATATTTCTTTTACGGAGAGATTCCTCCATTGCGCGGGACTGCGCGTTTGTTCTATACAGAATCGCAAAATCCTTTGGATGCATCTGCTGCTGCATCATATTTTCAAAGATCATCTGCGTCACTTTTGCGCCTTCTTCATTATCTGTAAGCGCACGTACTATTTTTATTTTGTCGCCTTCATCATTATCAGTCCATACCGACTTCTGAAGTTGATTTTTATTTTTTAAGATCAGGCTATTTGCCGCATTCACAATATTTTTTGTGGAACGGTAGTTTTGTTCCAGCTTGAATATTTTTGTGTCTGGATAATCCGATTTAAAATTGAGAATGTTCTCAATGTTCGCACCGCGAAATGCATAAATGCTTTGCGCATCATCGCCCACCACGCAGATATTTTCAAAACGCGCAGCCAATTGCTTGATAATAGTATACTGGGCAAAATTGGTGTCTTGATACTCGTCCACCAAAATGTATTTGAATTTGTTTTGGTATTTGTAAAGCACTTCCGGATGATCGCGCAGTAAAAGGCTGGTGTTATAAAGAATATCGTCAAAATCCATAGCGCCAGCTTTGAAACAGCGCTTGCAATAGGTTGCAAAAATCTCTCCAAAATGCAAGCGTCCCGATGAGCGATCGCTTTCTACATAGCTGGAGTTATGCTGATATGCTTCATGAGAAAGAAGCATCGTTTTCATCTGTGAAATTCTTCCAAGCAGCATGGAAGGCTTGTACACCTTTTCGTCCAGTTGCATTTGCTTTACAATGTCCTTGATGAGGTTTTTTGTATCTGCTGTATCGTAAATAGTGAAGTTGGCGGGATAATTTAATTTATCGTGCTCAAAACGTAAAATGCGTGCAAATACCGAGTGAAAAGTTCCCATCCATAAATTACGCGCTTCATTATCGCCCACCAGGTTGGTGATTTTCTCTTTCATCGAGCGCGCTGCTTTGTTGGTAAACGTGAGCGCCAGGATATTGAATGAATCAACCCCTTTGCTCATCAGATGAGCAATACGATAAGTAAGTACACGCGTTTTGCCTGATCCTGCACCTGCCACGATCATTACCGGCCCTTCGGTGCACAGGACAGCATCGCGTTGGGAATCGTTTAATTCATCCAGATATTTCATAGGAGAAAACAAAGATAAGTTATTTTATCAGTGAAAAATAATCTGTTGAAAAGTTTGTTATACGTATAGGTTTTATATTTTTGTCGTATAAATATTCATGTATTATGGATGCTAAGATAACCCTGAGCTTTAATGAATCTGTTATTCATAAAGCAAAAAAATTTGCTGAAGAGCATAATATGAGCTTATCCCGATTGCTGGAACATTTGCTTGAAAAAATTACCTCGAAGAATTACAAATCATTGGAGGATATTCCGATAGCGGAATGGGTGAGTGTGGTATCGGAAGGCCCTGCCGAATATAAAACCCGTAAAAAATCCCGTAAAGAGATCAAGAATGACTTTTTCAAATCGAAGAAATGAAGATTTTTATTGATGCGAATGTTATTGTTTCTGTTCTGAATAAAGAGTATCCTTTATTCTCCTATACATCGAGAATTCTGAGTTTAAATGACTATCGGCATTTTGCTTTGTATACTTCTCCTGTCTGCCTCGCTATAGCGTTTTATTTTGCAGAGAAAAAAAGCGGCAATGCACTTGCCCGAAAAAAGATGAGCTATTTATGTGATAATATTAATGTAACAAATACCGGAAATCCTGAGGTGATTAAGACCGCTTCTAACAAAAAAATACATGATTTTGAGGATGGCTTGGAATATTATTCTGCCTTGAACTCAGGATGCAAGTGTATTGTTACTGAAGATAAAGAAGATTTTTATTTTTCTGAAATTGAAGTTCTGCGTTCAAAAGAGTTTCTTCTTAAATATATATAGTATAATAATCATAGCTTTATGTCAAGATGTCTGACAAATTCATAGGCAAATGGGCTTTTCCCCTTGATGATTCTCTGCTTGAACAAAGTGCGAGAAGGGGAGAGCAGTATGATTTTGGGAAAATTGCGGAAGACATAAAAGACAAGCTTCATTTTGAATCGAATGATGTCGTTTTAGACCTGTGCTGCGGAAATGCAGCGCTTGCAAAGATTATTTCTAAATCATGCAGGGAAATTCATGGCGTAGATCATTCCGCTAAATTAATTGAGACAGCAAAGCAAATTAAGGGGAAAGAAAATCTTTCAAATCTTCATTTGCATTTGTCCGATGCGTTGAATGTTGATGAATTATTTAAAGAAAATTTTTTCGATAAGTCGTACTGCTATTTTTCTTTTCAGTATTTCAATAAAAAGAAACGTGAATTGCTTTTGGAAAAACTATCCCGAATTACAAAACGCAATGGCTTAATATTTCTTGGCGACATTCCCGACAAAACCCGCAAATGGAATTTTTACGAATCGAAACAAAAATTCTACCGGGAGAAGCTTTCACACCTCATTAAGTTTAAAGAAGGGGAGTGTGACCTTGGCTGGTGGATAGATCCTCAGGAAATTGTGGATTGGTGTGGGAAACACAAACTGAGTGCGTCAATTATTTCGCAGAATGCTAGTTTGCCGCATGCGCACTATAGGTTTGATGTGTTAATTCAAAATAGCAAATGAAGCCTCACCCTACCGATAGCTATCGGGACTCTCCGAAGGAGAGGGGACTTAATCCTGCACTTGTTTTAAAGCTTTCCAAATTAATTCCGACTCAAACCCTTTCGACAAAAGAAACATTCCGATCTTTTGGTTCTTGTCTTTTTCGTTTTTACTCTTAACTTCTTTTTCTTTCTTCTTTATAAGGTGCTCAATCGTTTTCTGGTATTCTGCCTTATCGATGGCATCCAACCCTTTTTTAATCAATGCATCCGGAATTTGTTTCATCCGGAGTTCTGCCCGTATTTTATTTTTCCCCCATCGTTTGATCCTGAATTTTCCTGAGGTGAAAAGAATAGCAAATCGTTCGTCATTCATGTAGTCGTCCTCCTGGAGCGAAGCGATTATTTTTTCAATTCCGGTTTCATCGGCTCCTAATTCTTTCAGTTTTTGCTTTACTTCAAAGCTGCATCGTTCCTGATATGCGCAGAAACGTTCGGCTTTTAAAAGTAATTGGTGAAAATCGTTCTCCATGATGCGAAAATACCAATATGTCGTAAAAATTGGGGATTTATTGATTCGACCACCCCGTCCTTCGGACACCCCTCCTTCAAGGAGGGGAGCCACAGCCGAATTTTAATATGTCAAATTTGTTGTGCAACCCGAATATCCTTCTTAACAACGAATAGGTTTTTTAAGTATTTTCACGCTTGTAAATGAGTTCAACCAAATACATATTCGTTACCGGAGGAGTTACTTCTTCACTTGGAAAAGGGATCGTATCTGCATCGCTTGCCAAACTTTTGCAGGCGCGCGGCTATACAGTTACTATCCAAAAATTAGATCCATATATTAATGTGGATCCGGGCACGATGAATCCGTATGAACACGGAGAGTGTTACGTTACAGACGATGGCGCTGAAACAGATTTGGATTTAGGCCATTACGAAAGATTTCTGAGCGTTCCTACTTCTCAGGCAAATAATGTTACCACCGGAAAAATATATCAGAGTGTAATTGATAAAGAAAGAAGAGGCGATTATCTCGGAAAAACCGTACAGGTAATTCCCCATATTACAGATGAAATAAAATCCCGCATTCGTTTGCTTGGAAAAACCGGGAATTATCAAATCGTAATTACAGAAATTGGCGGGACGGTAGGCGACATTGAATCTCTTCCTTATGTGGAAGCCGTGCGCCAGATGAAATGGGAAATGGGAAAAGATTGCCTGGTTGTTCATCTTACGTTGCTTCCTTATCTTTCTACTACTGGAGAATTAAAAACCAAACCTACTCAGCATTCGGTAAAAACGTTGTTAGAGTATGGAGTTCAGCCCGATATTTTAGTTTGTCGTACGGAACACAGATTAAGCAAAGATGTTCGAAATAAAATCGCATTGTTTTGTAACGTAGAACCTACAGCAGTAATAGAAGCCATGGATGCAAGCACTATATATGAAGTGCCTTTGCTGATGGAAAAAGAGAAACTGGATCTGGTAGTTCTTAATAAATTACAATTACCTGTTCCCGAAAATATTGACATGGAGGACTGGAAACAGTTTCTTCATAAACTGAAACATCCAAAATCTGAGGTTCGTGTTGGTTTGATAGGTAAATATGTTGAACTGAAAGATTCTTATAAATCCATCAGCGAAGCGCTGATTCATGGTGGAGTGGCCAATAATTGTCGTGTGAATGTGGAATGGATTCACTCTGAATGGATCAATGAAGAAAATGTAGCGGAAAAATTGAATGGGCTTTCTGGAATTATTGTTGCGCCAGGATTTGGAAAGCGTGGAATCGAAGGGAAGATTGCTGCAATACATCACGCCCGTGAAAATGAAATTCCATTTTTAGGAATATGTTTGGGAATGCAATGCGCTGTAATTGAGTTTGCCCGAAACGTGATGGGAAAAGCAGATGCTCATTCCACCGAAATAAATCCTTCTACTTCTAATGCAGTTATTGATTTGCTGGAAGCGCAAAAGAACATTACTAAAATGGGTGGTACCATGCGTTTGGGCGCTTACCCTTGCCAACTGAAGGAAGACACCAAAATAATTTCTGTTTATAAAGAGAAAAATATTTCTGAGCGCCACCGTCATCGTTATGAATTTAATAACGAATACCTGGCTGATTTTGAAAATGCAGGAATGATTGCATCCGGAATAAATCCCGAAGGCGGATTAGTAGAAATTGTTGAGCTGAAAGATCATCCCTGGTTTATTGGCGTTCAGTTTCATCCTGAATATAAAAGTACTGTTGCGAAACCTCATCCTTTATTTGTGGGATTTGTAAATTCTGCTGTAGAAACCAGTTCGCTGAAAACACGTGCTTCAAAAGTTACACATTAACTATAGTTTTCCCTTTACTATCGTAAAATGAATCTGATTTAATGGTGATTCACCTAAATTTCTACTATGAAAAAAATTAAAGTTGCCATAAATGGTTTCGGCAGAATTGGCAGAATGGCTTGCCGTATTATGCTGAAAAAGGAAAACATTGAATTGGTTGCCATTAATGATCTGGCAGACAGCCGCACCTTGGCCCATCTTTTTAAATACGATTCTGTTCATAGAACCTATCAAGGAAAAGTTGAGCATGGAGACAAATTTATTGTCGTGGATGGAAATAGAATTAGTGTGTTTGCAGAAAAAGATCCTGAAAATCTTCCCTGGAAAAACCTGGACGTAGATGTTGTCATTGAATCTACCGGACATTTTTTAGATAAAGAAGGTTCGGGAAAACATTTGAAAGCAGGCGCTAAAAAAGTAATTATTTCTGCCCCTGCACATGGCGATATTAAAAGTGTAGTGCTAGGGGTAAACGATCATGTACTTTCCAAAGACGATAAAATTATTTCCAATGCATCCTGCACGACTAATTGTGCTGCGCCTATGATAAAAGTGCTGGACGATAACTGGGGCGTGGAAGATGCGTATGTGTCTACCGTGCATTCTTATACAGGCGACCAACGCTTGCACGATGCTCCTCACAAAGATCTGCGCAGGGCAAGAGCGGCAGCGCTTTCCATTATTCCCACTTCAACGGGTGCGGCAAAAGCAGTTACCAAAGTTCTTCCTCACCTGGAAGGAAGGTTGGGTGGATGCGGAATACGTGTTCCTGTTTCGGATGGATCGCTTACGGATATTTCCTGCATTTTAAAAAAAGATACTACTGCTAAACAGATTAATGAAGCATTTAAAAAAGCAGCCGAAACTTCTTTGAAAGGAATTTTAGAATACACCGAAGAGCCTTTGGTTTCGGTTGATATTGTTGGAAATCCTCATTCCTGTATTTTGGATGCTGAGTTTACTTCTATGGTAGGAAAAATGGTAAAAGTGATTGGTTGGTACGATAATGAAATAGGATATTCCACCCGGTTGGCAGAGCTGGTTGAAAAAATAATGAGCTTAAAGCAATAAGGAATATTTCCTTTCATTATCATTTCTCGAATTGCATTTTGAACAGAATAAATTTTGTTAAATGCACTTTTTATAATACATTCGTTTATTAGTTTTCCTCTCGATAAACTCAGTTAGTTTCTCAATAGTTTCTGATCCTTTTTACATAAGTTGTAGATTATTCAGCTTAATAAAAACCAATAAATACCCATGAGAAAATCTACCATCACCTTATTTTCAGAAAAATCTTCAGGAGTGTTTAATTTTTTTCTATCGGTATCTTTTATTATTTGTTCGGTTGTAGCTATAGCACAACCATATAATGATGGCGCGAGTAACGCTTCTAGAGGCCCGGCTCAACGTCCAACACTTTTTTTCGGTTATTGTGTACGTCCGCCCTGGCAGGTAGCAGGAGTTGATTATGCAGTAGGTATTGATTCCGGAACAGTCCTGAAAAATCCTGTTACGTGCGGATGTCTGCCCACCGGGGCTTCTCGTGATGAAGTAAATCATTTGATTCGTGTAACTGCAAACAATGTTGTTCTGGATGGTTTTGATTTTTACACCTATGGCAGATATAACGTATACATTGATGGTTCGACCAACAGCGTGACAGGCACTCAGGTTAAGAACTGTTATTTCTATGGAGGAGTTCCCGTTACTTCGCATGGAACGGTAACAAACACATCTATAACTCATAATACGATTGATGGTGCCGGAGTAAATGATACTTGCACAGGCTGTTATGGAGAATGTATTTATGTGAATGGTGATTTAACCGTAGAATACAATTGGATTAAAAATGTGCAGCAACATTTTGTAAGCACGGGAGGCGCTCCTGGCGGAACATTAAACTACCGGTTTAATTTGCTCGAAGATGGGGGCTGGGTAACGGGAGCTCACCTTAATTATCTTCAATGGAGTGGCAATGCAGTTAGTAATAATCCGAAAGCATTATTTAACACCATGGTTCAACATGTAACACTTGCCGGAGGTGAAGGTTTCCAAATGGAAGAACAGGCAGGCTCAACGGGTTCCATTAATAATGCAGAGGTTGCTTATAATACGCTTATTGCCATTTCAGATAGCCTTGGCACTAAAGCCGAATCCTATATACTTCATACAGGCAGCAGTAATAATAATCCGGCTCCTGCAACCGGTACAGTTCACGAAAATTATATAGATGCAAGCGGAGCCTATGGTGCATTTTATCCCGGACTAACCGGTTTTACGTATTGCGGAGATATTAATATGAAAACTTGTGCTCATTTGGATTCGGTTTGCATAACAACAGGTATTAATAAATACACCGATTTAAACCTGGTTAATATTTATCCAAATCCTTCCAGGGAAGGAATATTTAATGTTCAGGGTAATTCAACATCAAGTATCGAAGTTTACAATATGCTGGGAGAATCGGTATTTAAAATGGATGCAAAATGGGTAGCCTCTAAGGGAAATAAATTGGATTTAACAAATATGCCAAACGGGATGTATTTTTTGCAACTGAAAACCGGAACCGAAATGGTGACGAGGAAGATTGTAATTAATAAATAGCAGCTTAGAACTGGAAATTTAATTAACGATTTTGAATTCTCAAATAGTTTTCTATCTCCGCAGGAATTGGATTATTGCTTTTCGAATATTCTAAAGCAAATTTTTGGGTGTTACCGAAATCGTTCAGTTTGTAATAACAGATCATTAAGTTTCTTTGAAGGTCAATATCCATAGGATAATTTTCATATCCTTTCAAAAGATACTTCATGGCTTCAGCTATTTTCCCTTCGTTGAAATAAGAAATCGCCATCCATTTAAGTGAAACAAGGTTTTTTGGGTTTGTGTTTAATGAGCGCGATAAAAAATTTCTTGCCTCTTCGTTTTTTCCCTGGATAGCATAAATCACACCCATATTCGCCAGGGCAAATTCGTTCTGCGGATTAATTTTCAACGCATTGTTATAGGCGGTAATGGCATTTGTGGTGTCGTGCAGGAAATTAAAATAAGCATCACCAATGCTCACGGCTGCTTCTATGGAATTGGGATCAATGTCGAGTGTTTTCTTAAACCAGGTAATTGCCTCGGTTGGATTATTTAAATTCTTTAAATAGATCTCTGCAATTTTTCCGGTGGTCTGCAGGTCGTTCGATTTGTACTCATAACTTTTTTTAAACGCCTGGATTGCTTCCTCGTATTTTTTGTCTTCCAGCAGAAGTTTTCCATAGCCGTTATAAGCAATTACAGATTTTGGGGAAGATGAAATTGCTTTGTCGTAAAAAGTATAAGGATCTTTGAAAGTGCGACTATGCGAAAATGTTGTGGCAAACAATAAAATCAATAGCAAAGAAAAACCGTATTTCTGAAATGTGGAATTGAAATTTATTTGATGAAGATTTAATAGTTCAATCAATACAATCAAAATCCCTATAAGTGGAAGATAAAGCCGGTGCTCAAAAATGAAAAAATGTTCTTTGGGATTTTGCTGAATGAAAGTGGGAAAAAGGAAAACCGCAAACCAGGTTAATCCGAAAATTGTCAAAGGGGTAAATCTTTTTCGGATGATTAAAAGGAGGAAGAATGCAATTAATAAAATTCCTCCGATCAGTAATTGTACATCTTCTCTGGATGGGATCGGACTTAAACGATAGGGTAAAAATATTTTTTCAAAATATTCCAGGACAAGCAGGCTGTTTTCTTTTATGGAGCCGGTAATTGATTCCAACATATTTACATTGGTTGGTAGCAAGGCATTTTTTCTGAATAGAAAATATATTATCAGCATGAAAATCCATCCTGCTGAAACAAGGAGAAGATTTTTATAGGACTTTGTTTTGCCGAGAAAGAAAAAATAAAAAAGACAAATCAAAACAATCATAACAGAAACTTCTTTTGAGAATAAAGCGCATGTGAAAGTCAGAAGGTGAAATGCGAAATATTTAATATCGAATTTATTTTCCGAAATCAATCGGATGAAAAACAGTACAGAAAGAAGTGAAAAAATAGTTGCCATTTGGTCGCCTATCCCTGGGATCCATGCTACGGCTTGTGTCAGCGCAGGATGAACAGTGTAGATCAGTGTAAATACAAGTGCGATTGAAGCATGATATTTTAATTCTTTTAAAAATCGAAATAAAACGCAGCAAGTAATAATATGAAATAGCAATCCGAAGAAATGATATATCCATGGTTGTTTACTTGCAATAGTGTTGCAAATAGCGTAAATAACATTTTGCAGTGGGCGATAAAACACATCATAATTCTGTGTGGTATCTCCCAATACCCAAAACACGCTGTGCTTGAAAAATTGCGGAATGTTTGAAAGCTTTAATGTGTCTGCTGCCATCAGCACAAATCCGTGATCGTCAAAATGCACTAAGCTGAAGGTCAATATTTGTGCATATAAAATAAAGCAGATAAGAGCAATAGTTTGATAAGGATGTTGAATAAATCTGTTGTGATTTTCAGCCTGTAACTTGGCGTTTACTTTACCCACGATAGTATTTTAACCCGAAGTTATTTAAATACTGTATCGGAAAATGCGTGAATTATAGTGACAGATAAATTTTACCTGACTATGTTGACTTGTCCTGTGTACGTATGTTGTTTGTTGAAAATATCAGTAAGCGCTACTTTCCATACATAAACATCTTCCTGGGCGAGATTTTTGCTGTTCCCGTTCATATCCATTCCTCCTTTTTCTACAACACCATCCCATTTGCAGGCAGAGGACATTCCATCCTGCTGAAATCCGTCCCATTCCGTATTGGTTCCGACATAATGACAATCCCATATTGTATTTCCCCACCGGTCAAATATCCATATATTATATTCTTTCACTCCCCGGCTTTTACCAAAGAAAAATTCATTGTTATTATCTCCGTTGGGAGTGAAGGTGTTAGGTATATAAAAAGAAAATTCCGGTAATAATTTTATTTCTTTTGAAGTTGTATCCCAACACCCATACTGATTTTTAACCAGCAATGTTACAGTGTAGGAATAATAATCATTGTTGGTAATAGTTTCCGAATAAGAATGCATTGGATCAGTACTAATACTATCTGGCGGGGAGCCATCGCCAAAATCCCAAAGCCAGTTTGTAACTCCGGGATTCGGTGTCCACAGGTCACAGAAATTAAATACAGGATCATTAATACTTGCCTGGTCAGGAGAAACACAAAAGCCGGCTTTTGGCCATCCTGATACATTTACCAAAGAGTCAATCTTAATAGTATCTCTGCATCCATAATCAGTAGTTATAATTAACGAAGCCCCATAACTTCCTATAGCATTGTAGGAAATATTATTCGGGTTTTGAGAGGAGGATGAAGATGGATTTCCTCCCGGAAAATTCCATTGCCAGCTATTTATTGTGCCATCCGTTGCATTTGACAAATCCATATAGGAGTTGCATACGGGAACGCATCCCGATTTTGGCTCTCCAAAACTTGCGATAGGAAGATCATGAACCTGCACCAGTTGAATAATGCTGTCTGTGCATCCTTCCTGAGAAGTTACAATAAGTGTAACGCTATGTGTTCCGGCTGTTATATAGTATACAGAAACATCTTGTGAAGAAGCAGTGGCAGGATTTCCAGAAGGGATTATCCAATTCCATAGGATAATGGGATCGCCAGGTACAGGGATCGAATTATCGTTTAATGTCATTCGTGCACCTAAACATGCAGTTGTGCTTGTAAAAGAAGCTGCAGGTGAAGGATGAACTGTTTCAGATTGAGTAATGGTATTTTGGCAATTATTATTGGACGTTACCGTTAACGTGACTGAAAATATTCCTGCCGAAGAATATACGTAACAAGGATTTTGTTGATTGGATGTGTCGGCATTTGAAGCCGAATCGCCAAAATTCCAACTCCAACTGCTAATAGTGCCGAAAGAAATGGTAGATAAATCTCCAAAACAACTTTGTGCACCCTGACATATAGGGTTTAGACTGAAATTGGCAACCGGTAAAGGATTAACCAATATTGTATGTTGAACCGAATCTTTACACCCGAAGCCATTGGATACTATATGTGTCACAGAGTAAGTGCCTGAAGCAGTGTAAGTGTGTGATGGATTTTGAGAAATACTGTTGCTGCCATCGCCAAAATTCCAACTCCACGAGGTAATTGAATCTCCTGGTGCAGGAGAAGAATTGTCCGTAAACACACTTGTATTTCCCAGGCATACAGGCCCATTTGAGAATGCCGCAACAGGTGAATTGCCATTTATAATATTTGTTATTTGGGTATCCGAACATCCATTTGCATCTGTAACTATCACAGAGTATGTTCCTGCCGGCACCCCGGTTATAGAAGTTGTGGTTGTGCCAGAACTCCACCAATAAGAATATGGACCGGTTCCTCCGTTTACAGTAACATTAGCAGATCCGTTTGCAGCACCACAGGTTGCATTCATTGTCAAGGTTGTAGCATGAGGTCCAGCTGATTGAGCCAAGGTTACACTTTGGATAGTAGAACATCCATCTGCATCAGTAACTGTTGCTGTATAAGTGCCTGAAGAAAGTCCGGTGATCGTTGAAGTTGTAACCCCGTTTGTCCATAAATACGAGTATGGAGCAGTTCCTCCGGTTGCAACAATAGTAGCTGAACCAGCAGTTATGCAAGTGGGGTCAATTTCCGAAGAATTTGCCGAAGGCCCACCGGACTGCGTGATAGTTACACTTTGCGTAGTGGAACATCCGTTTGCATCTGTTATGGTAGCTTCATAACTTCCTGAAGAAAGTCCCGAAAGAGTGGAAGAAGATTGTCCATTGGACCAAGCGTATGTGTACGGACTAGTTCCTCCTGCAACTGTAACTGTAACAGATCCTGCTGTTACGCAGGTGGGATTAGTTGCAGCAGCAGTAGCGTTGGGGCCCCCTGACTGAGTAATAGTTACACTTTGCGTAGTGGAGCATCCATTCGCATCCGTTACCGTAGCAATGTAAATTCCCGAAGCAAGGCCGGTAACCGTGGAGGTAGTAATTCCATTTGCCCATAAATACGAGTATGGGGCAGTTCCTCCGGTAGCTGAAGCTGAAACGGAACCGAGAGCAATGCAGGTTGGGTTAGTTCCTGAAGAAGTCACTGTGGGACTTCCTGCTTGAGCAATAATTAAACTTTGGTTATCTGAACACCCATTAGCATCTGTAACCACTACAGAATAAGTCCCGGCCGAAATATTAGTAATGGAAGAAGTGGTTTCACCAGAGTTCCACCAATAAGAATAAGGACTGATTCCCCCGCTTGCAATTACACTGGCGGATCCATTAGTCATTCCACAAGTTGCATTTATTCCTGTTATTGTAGCATTGGGTCCACCGGTTTGTGTAATAGTCACACTTTGGGTAGTGGAACATCCGTTTCCATCGATAACGGTAGCTATATAAGTTCCGGAAGAAAGGCCAGTAACTGCAGAAGTAGTTTGCCCGTTGTTCCAAAGATAGGTGTAAGCTCCAATTCCTGCTGTAGCTGAAACAGTAACCGAACCGGCCGTTATACAGGTTGGATTAGTGCCTGCAGCTGTTGAGTTTGGGCCTGCGGCTTGCGTAATAGTCACAGTTTGTGTTATGGAACATCCATTTGCATCGGTAACGGTAGCCGAATACGTTCCTGAAGAAAGTCCGGTGACTGTTGAAGTAGTAACTCCATTTGCCCATACGTACGAGTATGGCGCGGTTCCTCCCGTAGCTGCAACAGTAGCTGAGCCGGCAGTTAAGCATGTAGGATCGATCCCTGAAGAACTTGCTGAAGGGCCTCCAGCCTGGGTGATAGTTACACTCTGCGTGGCGGAGCATCCATTCGCATCCGTTATCGTAGCAATGTAAGTTCCCGAAGAAAGGCCGGTAACCGTTGAAGTAGTAATTCCATTGGTCCATAAATACGAATATGGAGCAGTTCCGCCTGTAACTGAAATCGAAACAGAACCGGGGGCAACACATGTTGGATTAGTTCCTGAGGAAGATGCTAAGGGACTTCCCTCCTGAGCAATGGTGAAGCTTTGACTATCCGAACATCCATTAGCATCTGTAACCACTACAGAATAAGTTCCTGCTGATATACCTGTTATGGAGGTTGTAGTTTCGCCAGAACTCCACAAATAGAAATATGGGTTTACTCCTCCGCTGACATTAACGGTTGCAGATCCATTAGTGGTTCCGCAAGTTGCATTTATGCCTGCCGTTGTAGCATTGGGCCCATCTGACTGAGTAATAGTCACACTTTGCGTAGTGGAACATCCGTTATGATCCGTTACTGTGGCAACATAAGTTCCTGATGAAAGGCCAGTAACAGCCGAAGTAGTTTTTCCGTTTGACCACGAGTAAGTATATGGAGTGGTACCTGCTGTTGCAGAAACAGTAACAGATCCTGCTGTTGCACATGTTGGATTTGTTCCCGAAGAAGTAGCTGAAGGTCCTGCAGCTTGAGTAATGGTAACACTTTGTGTAGTAGAGCATCCGTTATGATCTGTTACCGTAGCTACATAAGTTCCAGAAGAAAGTCCGGTAATGGTGGAAGTAGTTTTTCCATTTGACCAGGAGTAGATATACGGAGTAGTTCCACCAGTTGGAGAAACTGTAACAGAGCCGAGCGCAACACAGGTTGGATTGGTTCCCGAAGAAGTTGCTGTAGGTCCTGCAGCTTGAGTAATGGTAACACTTTGTGTAGTAGAACATCCGTTATGATCTGTTACTGTAGCTGTATAAGTCCCTGAAGAAAGTCCGGTAACACCCGAAGTAGTTTTTCCGTTCGACCAGGAGTAGGTATATGGAGTAGTTCCTGCTGTAGCAGAAACTGTCACAGAGCCTAGAGCTATGCAGGTCGGATTAATTCCTGAAACCACTGCACTTGGGCCACCTGTCTGAGTAATAGTTACGCTTTGGGTTGTGGAACATCCATTATGATCAGTTACTGTTGCTACATAAGTTCCGGAAGAAAGTCCGGTAATAGATGAAGTAGTTTTTCCATTTGACCAAGAGTAAGTATATGGAGAAGTTCCTCCGCTTGCATTAACATTTGCAGATCCGTTAGCTATTCCACAATTTGCATTTATCCCTACTGTTGTAGCATTGGGTCCACCTAACTGAGTGATAGTCACACTTTGCGTAGTGGAACATCCATTATGATCTGTTACTGTGGCTACATAAATTCCGGAAGAAAGGCCTGTAACTGCTGAAGTAGTCTTTCCTCCTGGAGACCATGAATATGTGTATGTTCCAGTTCCCCCGGTAGCCGTAACAGTAACAGATCCTGCTGTTACGCATGTTGGATTAGTTCCTGAAGAAGTTGCCGAAGGCCCAGCAGCTTGCGTAATAGTTACACTTTGAGTTGTTGAACATCCATCGTGATCAGTTACTGTTGCTACATAAGTTCCAGAAGACAGTCCGGTAACAGATGAAGTAGTTTTTCCATTTGACCAGGAGTAGGTATACGGAGTAGTTCCACCAGTTGGAGAAACTGTAACAGAGCCGAGCGCAACACAGGTTGGATTGGTTCCCGAAGAAGTTGCATTGGGGCCTGGTGCTTGAGTAATAGTTACACTTTGAGTTGTGGAACATCCATTTTGATCTGTTACTGTTGCAACATATGTTCCAGAGGAAAGTCCGGTAACAGATGAAGTAGTTTTTCCATTCGACCAGGAGTAGGTATATGGAGTAGTTCCTCCGGTTGCAGAAACAGTGACAGATCCTGCTGTTACGCATGTCGGATTAGTTCCTGAAGATGTTGCATTGGGGCTTGGTGCTTGAGTAATGGTAACACTTTGTGTAGTAGAACATCCATTATGATCAGTTACTGTTGCTACATAAGTTCCGGAAGAAAGTCCGGTAATAGATGAAGTAGTTTTTCCGTTCGACCAAGAGTATGTATACGGAGTATTTCCCCCCGTAGCAGTAACTGTAACCGAACCTGCAGTTGCACAGGTAGGGTTCATACCTGAAGTTGTCGAGCTGGGCCCGCCAGATTGAGTGATAGTCACACTTTGAGTTGTAGAACATCCATTGTGATCTGTTACTGTTGCTACGTAAGTTCCGGAAGAAAGTCCGGTAACAGATGAAGTGGTTTTTCCATTCGACCAGGAATAAGTATATGGAGTAGTTCCTCCGGTTGCAGAAACAGTGACAGATCCTGCTGTTACGCATGTCGGATTAGTTCCTGAAGATGTTGCATTGGGGCTTGGTGCTTGAGTAATGGTAACACTTTGTGTAGTAGAACATCCATTATGATCAGTTACTGTTGCTACATAAGTTCCGGAAGAAAGTCCGGTAATAGATGAAGTAGTTTTTCCATTTGACCAGGAGTAGGTATACGGAGTAGTTCCTCCGGTTGGAGAAACTGTAACAGAGCCGAGTGCAACACAGGTTGGATTGGTTCCCAAAGAAGTTGCCGAAGGCCCTGCTGCCTGAGTAATAGTTACACTTTGAGTTGTAGAACATCCATTGTGATCTGTTACTGTTGCAATATATGTTCCAGAGGAAAGTCCGGTAACAGATGAAGTGGTTTTTCCGTTCGACCAGGAGTAGGTATACGGAGTAGTTCCACCAGTTGGAGAAACTGTAACAGAGCCGAGTGCAACACAGGTTGGATTGGTTCCCGAAGAAGTTGCTGAAGGTCCGGCAGCTTGAGTGAGAGTGACGGTTTGCGTAGTAGTGCATCCATTATGATCTGTGACTGTAACTGTATAAGTTCCTGAAAAGAGTCCGGTAACAACTGAAGTGGTTTTTCCGTTTGTCCAGGAATAGGCGTAGGGAACAGTTCCCCCAGTGGTTGAAACAGTAGCCGAACCTGCAGTTACGCAGGTGGGATTAGTACCTGAAGCGGTAGCGCTGGGCCCTGATGATTGAGTGATGGTGACGCTTTGGGTAGTAGAGCATCCATTATGATCTGTTACTGTGGCTACATAAGTTCCGGAAGAAAGCCCGGTAATAGTGGAAGTAGTTTTTCCATTCGACCAGGAGTAGGTATACGGAGTAACTCCCCCGGTTGCAGAAACCGTAGCAGATCCTGCTGTCATGCAGGTAGGATTAGTTCCTGAAGAAGTTGCCGAAGGCCCCGCATTAACTTGAGGTTGATATACTATGTTAAATCCGCATCCAGAAGGTTGCGAAACTTCAACAGTAAATACATCCCCGGTATGAACTGAGGCCAGAATACATTGAGACGTTAGCCCGGTTGAAGTTCCATTGAGGTACCAGTCATACGTATATGAAATCAATGGATCATCGGGCCCACACATAGCAACTGAGGATCCACATGCGATTTGGGTTGAGTTTACGTTTAATGTTCCGCAGTTGAAATCAAAATAAGAGTGTGCATAATGTTGCCCTTGTCCGCAATCGGCATTTGTTATTACCAACTTTAATGTTTGGCCTATGTAGGGTTTTAGATTTACTCCCACAAGCGTCCATGGCTTGTAATATGTGATAGAGTTATAAGCACAATTTGCAGTATAAAACCCGGGTAGTCCGCTGCCGGCTATATACATGAAGTATCCACATGGAATAGCGTTGCCAGATTGATCATAAATGCCCAAAGACACAAAAGGTTGATCAGATACCGGGTGACCAGGATCTTCAATAACTATTGCATAGGAATAAATAAAATTGGTATCGTTGGCTGTAACTGTCAAAGGATATGTCAACTCTTCTACTTTAAATCCATTTGTATTGGGTTGCCCAATTTGAAGGGAATAGTTTCCAAAGCCCGGCGAAACATAAGGAATAGTGGGATCCCCGGAATTTGGGCCCGGAGTACAGCCATCCATACCTAACCCGCTTTTAATATTAAAGCGAGGGTAAAAGGGTGTGACCCCTCCTCCTACAGCTTGATCCCATATAATAGTTCCATTGCTACGTGTTCCTGTTCTTGCTGTCCATGCTCCCCACCCGCTTTCAACACTAAGCCCGCTGCAGCTGGCATTGATACTTGGTGGAGGAGGAATTATCTTTGCAGCTGTTTCGTTGGTGATTGTGTTTGGGTTTTCTGAGGAAATTTTTGCAGTATTGTTAGATAATGGAGGATTCAATAAATCCCAGATTATATTATCATTCAAACCATCATGCCGCATCTGCTCAATGGCACTCCATCTACTTTTATATTCAGGATTTTTTAGAATGCCTTCAACCAAATTTGTCTTATTTTGTCCATAAGACAAAGCAGTTGTAAGAAGTAATAATGCAGGAAGAAAAAATTTTAAAATTGTGCAGTTGGCTTGTATTTTTACCTTATTTAAAGGGAAAACAATAGTTGCTTGAGAAATTTCACATGGTAACATTCCGCACTTTTTACTTACCGCATTTAGTCAGGTCTCCAATAAGCCAGGTTTCGTGATCTAAACAGATATCTACATCTTCTAAAATGCAGCTGATGCCGTCTTGGTCTATAATTTTAACATCATACACCCCACAAAAAGCATCAACATTTAGCGATTCTCCCGGCTTCATAATTTCATCCGCTCCCAATAAATCATTGCCCCAAGTGGCTTTATTTACAGGTGTAATGTAAACGTGATCAATATCCCAATTTGAATTATTTTTGAGTTTAATGGAGCTATCTTGTGCATTTGCAAATCCTGCATAAGATAATACAGCGAGTACACTTAAGGAATTGTAAATAATTTTTTTCATGTTTTTTAGTTTATTTGTTTACTCTATTGGCTTTTCAACTTCCGCCACCTGTTTTTTTTGAGCACAGGTTACTCAGGACATTTAAAACGGAAGTGAAAATAGAGATTGAGTAATGGCCTTACCAAGGAATTTCGTAGCCGTAAGGAATAGGATAACAATCGTTATGGATTGCTCAATAATCGATTATGAAATCTAAAATAAGAAAGGGAAAAGTCGACCGAAAGTAATTTTATATACGGATATCTGATGTTTTTCAGTTCTATATCTGCGATAGAATAGCAGCGTAAAAATCTTTTCTTATCCGGCTGGCAATATCCAGGCGCAATCCGTTTTCCATGATTATAACTCCTTCGTTCTTTTCTATCTTTTTTATAAGATTCAAGTTGACGATATATGATTTATGAATCCTGAAAAAGGTTTGAGCGGGAAGCATTTCTTCAAACCACTTAATCAGTTTTGTTATAAATAATTGTTTGCCATCAACCAATTGTATGGTGGTGTAATTGCCTTCTGCTTTGCAGTAAATAATGTCTTTAAGACTTACCATTTCATAACTATTGGAAGAGGGAAGAGCTAATTTGTGGAACTGGTAGGGATTTTGTCCTGTCGCATCCAGCAATACCTTAAATCGGTTTTGTTTTAATAAAAGCTGGTGATTGGTTTGGAAACGTTGAAGTGCATTTTCAAGATCTTCCAAATGAATTGGTTTTAATAAATAATCCACAGCCGAATATTTGAAAGCTTTAATGGCATATTGCTCATAGGCTGTGGTGAAAATCACATCGAATGGACAGGTAGTGAATTTGTTTAATAATTGAAAACCGGTGCCACCGGGCATTTCTATGTCCAGAAAAACTAAATCGGGTTTCTTTTGTAAAATAAGGGCATGAGCACTTTCGCATGAATTGGCATAACCAATTATGTTAGTTTTTATTTTGCATTTAGCCAGTAGTTTTTTCAAAACTACGTGAGCATCTGCCTCATCGTCAACAATAATAACGTTGATCATTATTAATTTTAGTTAAGTGGAAAAGTATATTCAACTTTTGTGCCAATTGGTTGATTATTGTTGTCATACAAATCGGTAATGTGAATGGTGTAAAAATCTTTTTTTCTTTTAAAATTATGCAATTTAATCCGGTCATATATTATTTCCATTCCTTTTGATTTATGCATCAGCTCATTTTGAATATTTAATTCCATTGATTTTTGTCTTCCAATTCCTGTGTCTGTAATGGAGCAATAAAGGCAATTCCTAGATTCTTTTATGTCAAAATCAATGTTAATTATTCCTTCGGTTTTATGACTTAAGCCATGTTTAATAGCGTTTTCAATAACAGGCTGAATGAGCATAGGGGGAATTTTGATGCTGTACTCATTGACTGCTTCGCTCACATTAATCGCAAACTGAAAGCGGTTGTTGAACCGTAGTTTTTCAAGTGACAAATAATGTTTTATAAACGCAATTTCTTTTTCCAGTGGAATTAAATTGTAAAAAGAATTATCAAGAGTGGTTCTTAATATGGAAGAGAAATCATTTATGTAGGAAAGGGTGAGTTCGGTTTTTTCTTCCAGTACTAATTTTTGAATGGAATTTAATGCGTTAAAAATAAAATGCGGATCCATTTGAGCGCGCATTAATTTATTTTCGATCATCAATTCGCGCTGCCGGTTCATAAATTTATTCTGGCGGTATAATAAATAAATTGCCAATGATATTCCGATAAAAAGAAGTGTGGCAGCAGACAGCATATATATTGTTTTCGATTTTCTTTCCAATGCTGCTTCGTTTTCCAGGTCTTTTTTGTCTTGTTCAGCTCTGACTGCTGCTTCTTTTTTTTCGAAATCATACTTCATTTCTATGCGGGTAATTTGTTTTTTGTTTTTCTCGCTGAAAATGCTGTCTTTTAAAAGAATTGCTTTTTTATAATGGATAAGAGATAATTGATAGTTGCCTGTTGCTTCGTAAAACTTAGAAAGTTCTTCTTCAAATTGATTTAAATAATCTAAGGCCCCAATGCTTTCGCACAATGCAATGGCTTTCTTAAAATAAGTTTCCGCTTCTTTGTATTTCCCGGTTTTTGTATAAACGATACCCAAATTGCAAAGGGTTGTGGCAATTAATTCTTTTGCTCCAAGTTCTTCCCTTATTTTTAAAGTTTTTAAATAATATTCCAGGGCTTTGGGGTAATTTTTTTGCTCCTTATATATAACCCCCATATTTCCAAGAACCCGCGCGATAAAATTTTTATTGCCTAATTCTTCAAAAATTTCTAATGCTCTGGAATTGTAATCCAGTGCTTTACTGTAATCGCCCTGGTGCATATACAAAAGGCCAATTTGACCAAATGTGGCTGCGATTGAATTTTTATCTCCAAGTTCTTCAAATATTTTTAACGCTTTAAAGTAATAGTTCAGTGCGTTTGGATAATCAGCCTGATTATTGTACACACTTCCAATGTTGCAAAGCTGGCTTGCAATTCCAATCTTATTTCCGAGCTCTTCTCCGATTTTCAATGCCTGGAAATAATAATCCAATGCTTTCGGATAATCTGCATATTGCGCATAAACCAGACCTATATTGCCCAGATCAACCGCTATTGCTTGAAGAGCTTCATTTTTCTCGGAAACATTTTGTGCTTTTTTTATCCTGTTGCTGTCTGTGTTTAGTGCTTTTTGATGATAATCCAAGGCTATGTAATAATCTGCTTTAAGATAATAATAGCAACCCAGGTTTCCGTATGAGATTGAGATATCCTTTTCATCCTGAAGTCCTTTTGAAAGTGATAATGCCTCATTGCCAAGGATAATGGCAGTGTCGGGGCTCGTGTACATTAGTTTCCTTCCAAGTGTGTTGAGATGAGTAACCCTGGCAGTATCTGGTTTATCTTTTTTTAGCAGCGTTAGGAGGGAATCGATCTTGTTATTTTTCTGTGCATAAGAAATAGAAGCGAGAAGAATCAAGCAGGTAAGAAAACATTTTTGCAGATAGGCCATGGAAATCTTTTGAAGGGAATAAAGATTAAAATACAATTTTCCTTTTTTGTTTAAAGATGATTGTATAATCGTTTGCAAAGAAGATACTATAGTAAGAAAATGGCAAATAATCGAAAAATCAACGTTTTTGCTATTGATAATATTTTAACTCTAAATTATTACCATCAAAGACTGCATACGAGAAATGCGTGATCCATTCGCCCAAATTCACATACCTGGATTTTTCTGAAAGTTTGTAATCGATGGGAATATGCCTGTGTCCAAAAATGAAATAATCGAAATGTTCCTTTTTAAGAGTTTCCCTGGAATGCATAATGAGCCATTCTTTTTCTTCGTGGAAATGTAAATCTGCTGTTGCCATTCTGCTTTTCCCTGACCAGAATTCGGCTATGCTCATTCCTAAATTAGGATGGATGCGTGCAAATAGCCATTGGCAAATCGGATTGGCAAAAACTGCTTTGATAAATTTATATCCAAAATCTCCTGGGCCTAATCCATCGCCATGTGCCAGATAAAATTTCTTGCCGTTGATTTCTCTCGTGATGGGTTTACGGTAAATTTTTAGGTTGAGTTCTTTGGGTAAATAATCAAATACCCACATGTCGTGATTGCCGGTGAAGTAATGAAGTTTTATTCCGGCATCGCTGAGTTCAGCCAATTTTCCGAGTAAGCGAACATATCCTTTGGGTGCAGCTTTTTTATATTCAAACCAGAAATCAAATACATCGCCCATTAAATAAATTTCGGAAGCATCCTTTTTAATAGAATCAAGAAAAGAAACTATTTTTTTTTCACGCCCTAAACTGCGCTCGTAATCAGGGGCACCCAAATGAAAATCGGAAAGGAAGTAAATATTCATTTTAATCTTCGAAAAACGAAACTATACGAAAAATACGAAAGCGTATTAAACTGATTTTTCTGTTTCATTGATAACTCTTTTGAATGTAACTCCTTCTTTGCCAAAATTAACAAGAATGGCTAATTTAAGCTTGCTGTATTTTAAATAACCAACAACTTGGTCGATATGTGTCTTTGAGAAATGAAAATCCTTTTTTAGTTCTATAATTATTTTCTCATCAACTACGAAATCAAGAAATTTCCTGTCGATAATTTTGAAAGGGACATATACTTGTTCTTTGTAAGGGATATTTCTTTCATTAAAAAGAATCGTCATTGCCTTTTGATAAATTTTTTCCGGATGGCCATACCCAACGGATTTAAATATTTCAAACGCGCATCCGACAATCTGGTAACTTAATTCAGGATGAAGCAAATCCTTTTTCCTTATTTCTGGCTGTTTCATTTCGTATTGTTCGGACAAATTCGTTTTTCGAGGATTTATAGAGATGCATTTCTCACCATCTCAAACGGATTCAACCTCTGAATATTGAAAGTGAAACGGATCATTCTTGCCGTGCGTTTTAGCATGTCGGGATCAGGATGCTCTACAGTAGGAGTTTTTAAATCAGGATTGTTTAGGTAAAATGTACTCTTGATATCTTTTGACATCAACAGCGGAATATATACATCTACAATATTTTTTATGATGGGAATATGTAATCCGAAATCATAAAGGAAATATTGTTGGTTCGCTCCAACGGTTGACATGTAATCTTTTGAAAACGTGCTGAAGTCAGCAAATAATCGGAAAGGTAATTTTCCCGGCACGGTACAATCTAGGTTAAGTGCTCCTGTCCAATCTCTTGTTCTGCCAAGCGGAGTGTACACTTTCATGTTTCCTTCCATTTCAGCAAATTGGTGAGAAAGAAATCCTGTGCGTTCCGATCTGCCCAGGAAAATATTATCATATAAATAATCATGTGTGCCAGACGCTCCGCTTCCATAGAAATAATAATTCCCATCGGTCAGGTTTTTATTGTCAAGAAATTTTCCTGCATAAAAACGTATGTCAAACGACTTTTTCTTCTGCTTAAAAGTTAACTTATAATTTGCGGTTACAGAACTTTTCACAAAATCTTCTCCCTGCTGAACATTCAGGCTCACGTTGTATGGATTTATTTTTCGGGTGTTATCAAGCTTGTAGGTGAAATCATTAATGGCAACGTGGGCTGTATCATATTTATAGTAGACGGGGGAATAGTTATGGTCGCCTGCGGCAATATCTTTTATCACATTCACTTGCCGGATATGGAATGTCTGTTTCACCGGACTTGCCAGATGTTTTTTCTTGATCTCAAGTATGAGCTCCGGAGTGATTTTTGTAAAATCCATATTTTCAAGAGGAGTGTTGCTGTAGCAATACCGTTCTGCATTCACGCCAAAACGAATGGTTTGAAAAACACTGTTCGGATGGATATTGTAATGAATGCTTGCTCCACCTGCTAGATCTTTATTCCCAAAACCATACATTGGCATTACAACCCATTCCAGTTTTTTCTCCGGTAAAAGATTATTGTAAACCGCAGCGCCTAACATAAATTTGTTGTAATTGTTCCAGCCCACAACAGGAGCCCAGAATAATTGCGTCTTATCTGTATTGTGAAGTACTCCGAACATATGTAAATTGAATGGCTCTGTCTTTTTGAAAAGGCCTTTCGTCTTTATGGTGTTGTTCTGCCGATTGATATCCGGAATTTTTTCCTGAGCGTCAATTTTGAAATGATCGAAATTCGCGGCTGTCAGATTAACGCGTTGTATCCCGTTGAAGCCCTCAAACCATTTTGTGTTCAATACTTCACCCTTTCTTGTAGAGGAAACACTAAAGGGGGAATTAACATTTCCTTTATTTTTAATCTTTAATTCATAATTCCCATCATTAAGTTTTTTCGCAGAAGCAATTTTATAATCAACCTTTTTTGTTGTCGGAATCATTTCGTCAAAAAACCAGCTTAGGTTTTTTCCGGAGACCGTTTCGTAAACCTTTTTAATATCGGGTGGATATGGATGTTTGAATTCCCACTCTTTAAAATATTCCTGCGCGCATTTGTCAAATAATTCTTCTCCCAAATAGACTTGCAGGTAAGCAAGAATGACTGCGGTTTTTCCATATACAATTACACCGTAGTTCATAGTAGTATATTCACTTGCGGTCAGGTCAATAGGCTGATCTTGTTTTTTTGCTGTATTAAAACGATAGCCAAGATCAAATAAGGTTTGTTCGCTTAGTTGTTTAACACCCAGTATTTTTCCGGCATTAATATTAAGCCCTCCCACATTCAGGCTTGAAAAGTCATTTCCTGTGGAAGGATATTTTGTCTCCATGTATCGGTTCTCGTAGAAGGAATTAATTCCTTCGTCCATCCAGGCGTGATCTCGTTCGTTAGAGCCAAGCATTCCGTAAAACCAATTATGGCCCACTTCATGTGCAATCACACGGTCTAGTTCGGTTGTATCTCCCGTTTTACCGATCACCGTAATATTAGGGTATTCCATGCCTCCTCCTGCACTAAGAGCTCCATCCACAGCTGTTGCATGATTGTAGGCGTAATCACCATTCCATTTTGAATAATAATAAACGGCATCGGCAACATATTGAGCTGAATTTTTCCACACTTTTCCTTCTGGCCCAGTGAACATAGACCAAGCGGTGACTTTTCTTTTTGAATAGGGAAGTTCCACTTCTGCTTTCTCCACATAATATCTTTTATCAGCAAACCAGGCGAAGTCGTGTACTTTTTCCTGGTGATAATGAAGTGTTTTTGTTTCCGCTGCTGAAGGAGGAAAGCTTGCATCCTTTGAAAACGTAGATATTTCTTTTGTCTCTTCTGCTTTTTTGTTGAGCCATTCTGTTTCTTTTTCTCCATCTATTAAATCGCCTGTTGCTCCCACCACATAATTTTTAGGGAGAGTGATAAATACATCAAAATCTCCAAACTCGGAATAAAATTCTCCCTGGTTGAGGTAAGGGATTGGATGCCAGCCATATTTGTCATACACGACTGGTTTGGGATACCATTGTGTAATTTGATATTGTTGATCCAAGTGTCCAAGCCTTGAAAAAACTCCGATGGGAATCTTCACGTGAAAAGGAGTAGTAATGGTTATTTTTCCTCCGGGTTTCAGCGGTTCATTCAGAACTATTTTGATAATGTCAATATGTTCAGGATGAGGTTCTGTTTTTACAGTTTGTCCGTTTACTTTAAAATTCAGGCTATCAATATATCCTCTGATAGAATCATCGGCAAAGTAAAATCTTTTATTGCCGTCAGCAATTAGTTGTTTTGCAAGCGCTGTGAAATTGTTCTTGTATGCGTTCGGCCAGATGTGAAACCAGATAAAAGTTAACTCATCGGTAGAATTATTAATGTATTCCACGCTTTCATCTGCCGAAAGCTCATGCTTTACATCGTTCAACTTTACATTTATTTTATAATGTACTTCCTGCTGAAAATAAGGCTTTGTGTCCTGCGCTTTCAGAATGGAAACGAACATTACTAAAAGAGAATAAATTGAAAGGATAATCTGTTTTTGCATACGCTATTTTTAAGTTAACCAAAGATATGGTTTATCTATAACTCTTTTTGTTTTTGACTACCTTTGCGATAGTGTTTTGGTTTTATTTTTTTTCTCTGTGTTCTCTGTGGGCTGTTTCTTTGCGCCTTCTGCGGTTAATGGTTGTTAAAATCCGGTAACCGCAGAGTACATAAAGAAAAAACATGCAAAGATCGCGGAGATACGCAAGCGGGACGTTATTACCTTTACATTTATTAATTATGCCTGACACTTCTTCTGTTTACGAAAAATACGAGCCCGTCATTGGGCTGGAAGTGCATATTCAATTGCTTACAAAAAGCAAAGCGTATGCTTCTGATTCCACGGAGTTTGGCGCACTTCCAAATACGAATGTGAGTGTGATAACGCTCGGCCATCCCGGAACATTGCCCAAAGCAAACAAAAGAGTTCTGGAATTTGCGGTTCGTTTAGGAATTGCCTGCAATTGTAATATCACCAAAGAAAATCATTATTCCAGGAAAAACTATTTCTACCCCGATTTACCGAAAGGATATCAGGTCACACAGGATAAAACTCCGATTTGTACCGGTGGGCATATTACCATAAAAACAGAAGAGGGTGAGCGGAAAATTAACCTTACTCGCATTCACTGGGAAGAAGATGCAGGGAAAAGTATTCACGATCAGGATCCGTTTGATACGTTGATAGATTTGAATCGTGCCGGTGTTCCGCTGCTGGAAATGGTGAGCGAGCCTGAAATTCGCTCCGGAGAAGAAGCGTATAAATATTTAACGGAAGTCAGAAAGTTGGTGCGCTACCTCGACATTTGCGATGGAAATATGGAAGAAGGAAGTTTGCGCTGCGATGCAAATATTTCTGTGCGTTTGAAAGGAGCAAAGGAATTCGGCAAAAGAGTGGAAGTGAAAAACATGAATTCCATTCGTAACGTGGAACGTGCTATTAATTATGAAATCAAACGGCTGATTGATATTACGGAAGCAAAACAAACTTTTGAGCAGGAAACCAGAAGCTTTGATGCTACTACGGGAACCACTTTTTCTCTGCGTTCCAAAGAACAAGCTCACGACTATCGATATTTTCCTGAACCTGACCTTCAGCCTGTTCTTGTAGAACAAAATTATATTGAAGAAATAAAAAGCACATTGCCTCCGCTTCCGGATGCACTTTTCAAAAAGTATACAGGTAAATTCGGATTATCGGATTATGATGCAGGAGTTTTAACCGATACCAAAGAGATTGCGCTTTATTTTGAGAAACTTCTTGAGCATACGAATAATTACAAGCAGGCAGCAAACTGGATGATGGGTTCGGTGAAATCATATTTGAATGAAAACGCGGTGGAGATAGATCAGTTTCCGCTTACAACTGAAAAGCTTTCTGAACTTATTAAAATCGTGGAAGAAGGAAAGGTAAGTCATTCAGTTGCTTCTCAAAAAATATTCCCTGCAATGATTGTTGCGCCTGAGAAATCTCCGATGAAAATCGCAGAAGAGATGAATCTGATCCAGGAAAGTGATTCGGATTCCCTGAAAGAATTAGCCAGACAAGCTATTGCAAAATATCCCGAAAAAGTTACTGAATATAAAAACGGAAAAGTGGGCTTGATCGGTTTGTTTATGGGAGAAGTGATGAAGCTTTCCAAGGGAAAAGCCGATCCGAAAATAGCTAATCAATTGGTAAAAGAAATGCTGGATAAAAGTTAATTGTATGAAGAAATTGGGTTTATGGTTTTCATTTTTTGGTGTATTGCTCTTAATTTCTTCCTGTGGGAATAAGGCAAATGGTGGTTTTCAGGTAAAAGGCAAGCTAAACAACAGTAAAGGTGAAACTGTTTCGCTTGTGGATGTTAATTCTTCATCCGTAAAAATTATTGACTCTGTAAAAGTGGATGAGCATGGAGAATTTGTCTTTGCAAAAAAAGTTCCCAATAAAGGGTTTTATACTATTCAGATCACTCCGGAGAATTACGTCACCATCATTGCAGATAGCTCGGAAAAAATAATCATTGAGGGGGATGCCAAAAATCTTTCCGATTCGGCGAAGGTAAGTGGTTCAAAAGATTCAGAAATATTATTTCGGTTTAATGAATATGCCCGGAAGAAATTTAAAACGATGGAAATCTTGCGCAATCAGCAGGATTCAGTCAGGCGGGTATACGAAGCATTTATGAATACCACGCATGATTCGATCTATCTGGATTCTCTTTCAAAAGCATTGGAGCCAAGATTCAATTCGTTTTCGCAGCAATACGATCAGCTTGCAGATGAAATGACGGCATACATCAAAAAATTTATTGACGAAAATATTTCTTCATTCGCTTCACTGGCTGCAGTGCAAATGCTGAATCCGGAGCGCGACATTAATTATTTCGTAAAAGTTGCAGATGCGCTTCTTACAAAATATCCGGACGTGGAAAATCTAAAAGGTTTTCAAAACTATGTGCAAAGTAAAAAGCATCTTGCTATCGGAAAGCGCGCTCCTGAAATCACGATGAATGACCGAAACGACAAACCACTTTCACTTTCTTCCATGAAAGGAAAAATAGTGATACTGGATTTCTGGGCATCCTGGTGCAAGCCTTGCCGCGCAGAAAGCCCGTTCATAGTTTCGTTGTATAATAAATACAAGGATAAAGGTGTTGACGTTTTCAGTGTATCGCTTGATTTTAAAAAAGAAGCGTGGCTAAGCGCAATTGAGCAGGACAAACTTGCCTGGAAAAATCATGTTTGTGATTTCAAACAGTGGCAATCGCCAGTGGTTTCACTCTATGATTTTACAGGAATTCCCTACACCTGTGTGATTGATAAAGATGGAAATATTGCGGGTAAAAATTTACAAGGACCCGAGCTGGAAGAAAAAATAAAGGAATTAATTGCCCTGCCCTAAAGAGCTACCATCCACCTGTCTTCGGCTTCGGTTTAAATAATCGTATCAGGAAAAATTCTTTTTTATTCTGGTTAATCCGGTTGGATTTTTGCCTGTTTTTTCTCAGTCGCTTGCGCACAGCTTTTGTTTGTAATTGTTTTTCGTGATCGCGAATGGCCCTGCGTTCCCCTCGTTCCTGCTTTCTTTTTTCTTTCCATGCCATTTTTGCTTTTTTACGTTTTGCGCGGGCACTTACCACATCGTTTTTCTTTTCAGTTTTTGTGTCAGAACTGTTCTCCTGTGAAAAAGAAGAGGCAGATATTAAAATAAAAAGAAGGAAAAACAGTGATACTAATATTTTCATGTGCGTAAAGATAGCCGACAAGCAAGGTATGTAAAATATGTTTAACTTTCTTCTGAAATATTTTATCTTTGTTTAGATAAAAATATAAAATGCTTAGACCCTCGAAAAAAAATATTCTGTTGATTGTATCCTTTGCGTTACTCATGGTGCTTAGTTGTAAAAAAAAGTCGGCTGACTATGTTCCAAACGTTGCCGTGGATATTTATTTATATACTACCGATCCCAATTTTGTCCCTCTGAATTCAATAGGCGGTTATACATATCTCAACGGAGGATCGAAAGGGATTATCGTATATCGTAAATCTCAGACCGAGTTCATGGCATACGATCGCCATTGCACGTATAATATTCCTGCCGGAAATCAAATTGTTGTGGATGCTTCCGGATTGATTGCCAAGGATGCAGTTTGCGGTTCCCAGTTTTTACTTACGGATGGTTCTGTCAATAAGGGCCCGGCTGTTAATCTGCTGAAACGGTATCAATCCGCTTTTGACGGAACGGTGCTGCATATTTTCAATTAGCCTTTATACCCTATACCTTTATACCTTTGCCTTTATGATTGTAGTTACCGGAGCTGCGGGCTTCATCGGAAGTTGCCTGGTAAGTCGCCTAAACCATGGGGGTTATAAAGACATTGTGGTGGTTGATGATTTTTCACGTGCCGATAAAATTAAAAATCTGCAAGGAAAAATTTTTTCCAAAGAAATTCACCGGGATGTTTTTCCTCAGTGGCTGAGAGAAAATCAGCGCTTAGTGCAATTTGTTTTTCATTTAGGCGCAAGGACTGACACCACCGAGTTCGACAAAGAAATATTTGACCGCCTCAATCTAAACTACTCGAAAAGCGTTTGGAATATTTGTACGGAATACGGAATTCCTCTTGTGTATGCATCTTCGGGGGCAACGTATGGAGGAGGGGAGTTTGGTTATGATGACAACCATTCACTGGTAGAAAAATTACATCCGCTGAATCCTTATGGAGAATCAAAAAATGAATTTGACAAGTGGGTGTTAAAGCAAGATCGAAAAATTGGCTTCTGGGCGGGATTGAAATTTTTTAATGTGTACGGCCCGAACGAATATCACAAAGGTAGAATGGCTTCGGTGGTATTTCATGCCTACAATCAAATTAAGCAAACAGGAAAAGCAAAATTATTTCGTTCACACAATCCAAAATTTAAGAATGGAGAGCAACTGCGTGATTTCATTTATGTAAAAGATGTAACAGCTGTCTGCATTTGGTTTTTACGCACACGAAAACATTCTGGCATTTATAATCTTGGCTCCGGAAAAGCGCGCACGTTTTTAGATCTGGCAAATAGCGTTTTCTCTGCGCTTGAAAAGAAACCCGAGATTGAGTTTGTAGATACACCTGCAGATATACGCGATAAATACCAGTATTTTACAGAAGCAAAAATGGAAAAACTGAGGAGCGTAGGATGCGATGTTAAGTTTCATTCTTTGGAAGATGGAGTAAATGACTATGTCAAAAATTATTTGAAACAAAATAAATTTTATTAGCTCTCCCCTTTTCAAGGGGGAGTCCCGAAGGGGAGGGGGATTTTTCTCCTGTATTTTTTTTCTCTATATTTGTTAATACACAATTATTCTAATCGCGAACCGTTTTACTACTATGAAAAGGCTGGTGCTGATCTCAATACTTATCACTCACTTCTCACTTCTCACTTGGGCTTCTTACATTTTTATCCCCATGGATGAATCGCAAAAGAATCATCTCAAGGCTTACGGAATTACCTATTTGATTTTAAAGCAGGGTGGCAGTGCACAATGGTTATTAAATTACAGGGGAGGAAGTTTTATGTTTGATTACAATGCCGACCTTGAAAAAGAATGCAACATACGCGGAGTCACGTATCAGGTGATTGCAGATGTGCAGGCAAATAATATTCTTACGGAAATTGCAAGCCCGGAAGCAAATATGGATGCGGTGAAACTGGAAAAAGCTCCGAAGATTGCAGTGTATTCTCCCAAAACAAAACAGCCTTGGGACGATGCCGTTACACTCGTGCTTAAATATGCAGAGATACCTTATGATGTTGTTTTCGATGAAGAAGTGATATCCAATAAATTAGTGACCTACGACTGGCTGCATTTGCACCACGAAGATTTTACAGGACAATACGGCCGGTTCTGGGCGATGTATAGAAATGCCCAATGGTATCAGAATGAAGTGAAAGAAGCCGAAGACATGGCTCAGAAACTTGGCTTTGCAAAAGTTTCTCAATTAAAATTAGCAGTGGCAAAAAAAATACGTGACTTTGTAACTGGTGGAGGATTTTTATTCGCCATGTGTTCGGCAACTGATTCATATGATATTGCGCTAGCAGCAGATGGCGTGGATATCTGCGAATCCATGTTTGATGGCGATCCTGCCGATCCGGATATGAATAAAAAAATTGATTACTCCAAAGGGTTTGCGTTCCGCAACTACACGCTTGATCCCAACCCCAGCGATTATGAATTTTCAAACATTGATACCTATTTGACCCGTCAGCCGAAATATGGAGTGAATGAGAGCAATGATCTTTTCACTCTGTTTGAATTTTCAGCAAAATGGGATCCGGTGCCAACCATGTTGTGTCAGAATCATGAAAAAATTATTAAGGGTTTCTGGGGACAAACAGTTGCTTTTGACAAAACGTATGTGAAGCCCGATGTGCTGGTAATGGGCGAAGCAAAACAATTTAATGAGGTTCGCTACTGTCACGGAGATTACGGAAAAGGTTTCTGGACTTTTTACGGAGGGCATGACCCGGAAGATTACCAGCACCAGGTGTCCGATCCTCCAACAGATCTTTCACTTCACCCTAATTCTCCGGGCTACCGCTTGATTCTGAATAATGTGTTATTTCCTGCAGCAAAAAAGAAAAAACAGAAAACGTAAAAGATTCAAACGGATAAAAAGCGGATTCATACGGATTAGTCTGTTTTAATCTATAACATCCGTTTGCATCCATGCATTTAGTCATAAAACAACCACTTAATTCCCACTTTAAAACTTCTGTCGGGGGCGGGCATGAGTGGAGCCAGAAAATAATTTCCTCCCATTAATCCTGAGTTCACGTGTTCTGTTTTGAAGAAAATCCGCGCGCGTTTTATCTTCATGTTGAAGAAAAAGTCTACATAGGGGTAATTGCCTATCAATTGTCTGTACTGTAAATAATACTGTCCCAGCGCAGGCATATAAGCATCTCCGTAATAAGCAGAGTAGTAAGAAATATCAAACCCTATCTGAACATATAAGGCTTTGCTAAACCAGGCATCCTGGTAGTAAAGCGAATGATTGGTTGCGTATTGGGGAAGGTGAATAACTTCTCCCGATGCTTGCTGCCAGGTGATTTTATTGTTGAAATGGAATTTTCCCAGGTGGAAGTTTTTCTGAAGAAAAGCGGAGTATATAGTTATAGGATCGTTGAATTGATTCGGAGAGAAAGTGCTGTCGAAATAAACATAGCCTGTGATCTGATTCGTTTCTCCGCCTATGGAAAACTGATTTTTGGAATCAGTATAATTTATTCGAACTCTTGTTTCTGAGATTTTATTGAAAGAATTAAGCCACTCAAAATGATTGGAGACATAGCTGGAATATATGAATGGTGAGGAGTGATAATTATCTGTTATTTGAAAAAATATTTTTTTATTGTGCTTGAATACAGCTAAAAGTTGGCCGCTGGTAAGATAATCTCCCTGGTAATTTCCGCTCACGATATAACTTCCATTCAGATTCCAGTAAAATCCATTTGCTTGAAAGTCAAGCGGGCTTTTACCTATCCCCCAGTGAACAGTATTCTCTTTGATAGTACTGTCTGGCCCTCTGTTTTCTCCTTTGTGAAGCCCATGAAGAGAATCTATTTCATATTGATAAACGTGTGATGTTTTCTGATCGAAAGAAATTTCAGCAGCTACATTTTTTATCAGCATACTTTTCCAGGAAACAGTATTCTGAAATGTAAAAACATGGGTGGAGTCCAGTGTTTTTACACTGTCCCAGTAAACGTGTTCGTAATAGCCCGAATTCGGATTTGTTTCAGAATACGCAAACCAATTGTCGCTTACATTAATGGAGTAGGAGAGTGAATGTTTGGGTTGAATGCGATGTCCGATAATTGAATCTCCTTTCATTATATTTTCTTTTTTGCCGAAGTATAACGACTGCTTAACATACGCTTCCCGATATCCTCTTTTTGTTCGTGGATCGGTTAAATTCACCGGAAAAAGCTTTTTATCTACCAAGTAATGTTTTGTCAGGAAAGTATCTGCCGGAATTCCTCCATTCTCGTCCGTTTTAACCGAGCTGATACTTCCATTCGCCAAAACCGAGTAACGATTATTTTTTGAAACATAGTTTGTGGCAAAGGAAATATTGTTGTCCGTGCAATTCTGATGCTGGTAAAACCCTTCGCTTCTCAAGCGCAGCATGTTGAGTGAGATATTCCATTGCTTGGTAATATTTTGGGTGTGAAGCAATCTCGAAAACTGTTCCTTTTTCATTCCGAACGTGGCCGACACTTCTGTGTATGGAGTGCGCGTGTGGTAATACTTAAGGTCATCTTTGTGATAGCCGAATAAATCCAGGTCGTCAAACCCACTTTTGAATCCGATGTAAGGAGAAGAATCAAAAATTAATCTTCTGTTGGCCAGGTTTAGGCTATAGGGAAAATTATTTTTCGGAAAATAGTTTTGTACCCCGTCCATGGATGTGTCTACCGCTGTATAAGGCGCTTTTCCAAATGCAAAATCTTTTTCCTGGTAATATTGAATGGAGGGAGACTTAACGGCAGCTTTTGTTGAATCGGCAGCTTGGGCAAAAAGAACAGCCGAACAAAAAATAAAACCGGCTATTAGAAAATATTTTTTCAATCCTAACATTTCCGTAAAAGTAAAAAAAAACCTCTCCAATGTTTTTGAGGCAACTCCTGCAGCGTGTTTCTTGTCATCTGAAATCCCGAAGGTTTTGTTAAATAATATAGGTCGCTGGTACATGCTCCCAATTTCAAATGAACGCACAATAATCACTATGAATAGGGAGCTTTTTCATGGGCTGTAAATCTTCGGAATGGCCTTATATTGCGTTATTTTGTACTTATAATTTAATTACTTTTGTTCTCCATGAAATTATTCGATATTCTCTACCAATATCACCAGAAATTTCCCAAGACAGATTGTCTTGCGAAGAAGGAAAATGGAAAATGGATTCCATATTCCACCCAGCAGTTTGTTGATTTTTCCGAAAACATTGCTTCCGGGCTGCTGGCTCTCGGAATTCAACGCGAAGACAAAATCGCCATCATCGCCAATAACCGTCCGGAATGGAATTTTGCCGATATGGGAATTCAGCTATGCGGAGCAGTAAGCATTCCCATTTATCCTACAGTTTCTGAAAATGATTTGCAATTTATTTTGAATGATGCACAGGTTAAATATGTATTTGTTTCCAGCGAAGAGTTATTTCAAAAAATAAAAAAAATTGCTGTAGCAGTATCTTCTATAAAAGAGATTTACACATTCAATAACGTTTCAGGCGCAAAGCATTTTACCGATCTGGTTGAATTCGGAAGTAAAAATCGGGATGAGGTTAAATTAAAAGCTATTAGAGATTCTATTAAAGAAAATGATCTGGTAACTGTGCTGTACACTTCCGGAACAACGGGCACTCCCAAAGGTGTGATGCTTTCGCACAATAATATTTTTTCAAATGTGTATGCGGTGCGTGATCTCCCTCCGGTTGATCATACTTCAAAGGGTTTAAGCTTTCTTCCGCTTAATCACATTTACGAACGCATGCTGAATTATTTGTACCTCTATCTGGGAGTTTCGGTTTATTATGCAGAAAGTTTAGAAACCATTGGTGATAATTTACGTGAAGTTCAGCCTCAGGTATTCTCTTGCGTGCCCCGTCTTCTTGAAAAAGTGTATGACCGCATTATTGGAAAAGGAAAAGAGTTAACTGGATTCAAAAAGAAATTATTTTTCTGGGCACTCGCTCTTGGGGAACAATATAATGGCCCTGGCAAAAATGGATGGTGGTATAATATTCAGCTTAGCATTGCCAACAAATTAATTTTTTCCAAGTGGAGAGAAGCTCTCGGAGGAAATGTGAGAGCAGCTGTTTCCGGTGGCGCGGCATTAAATCCACGTCTGGCAAGAATTTTCTGGAGCGCACAAATTCCTGTTCTGGAAGGATATGGCTTAACAGAAACATCCCCCGTTATTGCGGTTAATACATTGAAAAAAGATGGGATGAAATTCGGAACGGTAGGAGAAGTAATAGAAGGCGTTCAGGTGAAAATTGCAGAAGACGGGGAAATTCTTTGCAAGGGTCCGAACATCATGATGGGATATTACAAACGTCCGGAAGCAACTGCTGAGGTGATCGATAAAGACGGATGGTTTCATACCGGTGATATCGGAATTCTGGATGAAGGAAAATATTTAAAGATTACCGACCGTAAAAAAGAAATTTTCAAAACATCGGGAGGAAAATACATTGCTCCTCAGATGATTGAGAATAAAATGAAAGAAATTTCGCTTGTGGAACAAGCAATGATTATTGGCGAAAACCAAAAATATGCTGCTGCGCTGATCGTTCCTTCTTTTCTGAAGATAAAGGACATTTACGCGAAAGAAGGAAAACCATATTCCGGCAACGAGGAAGCGATTAAAGATCCTGAAGTTATTAAAACAATCAGGCAGGGAATTGAAACAATGAATAAGAACCTCGCGCAATACGAGACTATCAAAAAATTTGAACTTCTTCCCCGTGAATGGAGCGTTGACCGGGGAGAAATGACTCCGAAACTTTCGCTCAAGCGAAAAGTGATTCTGGAAGCAAATAAGCAACTGGTAGAAAAAATATATTCTGAATAAATTATTATGTCAAACAGAACAATTAAAAAGGTAGCCATACTTGGCTCCGGTGTAATGGGCTCGCGTATTGCCTGCCATTTTGCAAATGTGGGTGTTGAAGTTTTATTGCTGGACATTGTTCCGAAAGATGCGGCAGCAGATAAAAAATCCCGCAACAAAATTGTGAATGATGCACTTGCGTTTGCATTGAAGTCCAATCCATCTCCCATTTATAAAAAATCCTTTGCAAACCGGATTACTACCGGCAATTTTGATGATAACATGAAGGATATTGCTTCCGCAGATTGGATCATTGAAGTAGTTGTGGAACGTTTGGATATTAAAAAGCAAGTTTTCGAAAAAGTTGAAAAATACCGCAAGCCTGGAACATTAATTTCTTCTAACACTTCCGGGATTCCAATTCATTTAATGTTGGACGGGCGCAGTGAAGATTTTCAAAAATATTTCTGTGGAACACACTTCTTTAATCCTCCGCGGTATTTAAAACTTCTCGAAATAATTCCTACTCCTAAAACTTCCAAGGAAGTGGTTGACTTCCTGATGCATTACGGAGATCTGTATCTTGGAAAAACCACCGTACTCTGCAAAGACACTCCTGCGTTTATAGCTAACAGAGTAGGAGTTTTCGGCATTATGTCTCTTTTTCACCTTGTTGAAAAAATGGGATTGATAGTAGAAGAAGTGGATAAATTGACCGGTCCGGTTATCGGCAGGCCGAAATCAGCAACATTCCGCACTTGCGATGTAGTAGGATTAGACACGCTTGTTCACGTTGCAAACGGGCTTGATCAGAATTTACCGAATGATGAAGCAAGGGCTTTGTTCAAGCTTCCGGCTTATGTTGCGAAGATGAATGAGAACAAATGGTTTGGGGATAAAACCGGACAAGGATTTTATAAAAAAGTAAAATCAGCATCTGGTAAATCGGAAATCCAGGCGATGGATTTAAAAACATTGGAATACAAACCATCGCAAAAAGTAAAGTTCGCAACGCTGGAGCAAACCAAGCCAATTGAAAATCTGAAAGACCGTTTGAAAGTGTTGATTGCCGGAAAGGATAAGGCCGGAGATTTTTACCGCGCATCTTTTTTCGGATTGTTTCAATATGTTTCCAACCGCATTCCTGAAATTGCAGATGAGCTTTATAAAATAGACGATGCCATGAAAGCCGGTTTCGGATGGGATCTTGGCCCATTTGAATATTGGGATGCTTTGGGCGTGAAAGAAACTGTGGAAGCTATGCGTAACGCAGGTTCTCAACCTGCGAAATGGATCGATGATTTCCTGAAAGGAGGAAACACCGTTTTCTATAAAATAGAAAATGGTGCAAAGAAATATTATGATATTCCTTCTAAATCTTACAAAACAATTCCGGGAACAGAAGAATATATTTCTTTAGAAGTGATCCGTCCCACTAAAACAGTTTGGAAAAACTCCGGTGCAACTGTTACGGATATCGGAGATGGAATTATAAATCTGGAATGGAATACCAAAATGAATTCCATCGGAGGAGAAGTAATCGAAGGGATCAATAAAGCAATTGAAATCGCTGAGAAAGATTTTCGTGGACTGGTAATTTCCAATGAAGGAGCGAACTTTTCAGCAGGAGCAAACGTGGGGATGATCTTCATGTTTGCGGTGGAGCAGGAGTGGGATGAGCTGAATATGGCCATAAAACTATTCCAGAACACCATGATGCGTGTTCGTTACTCTTCAATTCCTGTAGTAGTGGCTCCTCATAATCTGGCGCTTGGTGGCGCCTGCGAAATGAGCATGCACTCGGATAAAGTGGTAGCACATGCTGAAACTTATATGGGACTGGTAGAGTTTGGGGTAGGATTAATTCCCGGAGGCGGAGGCACCAAAGAATTCGCGCTTCGTTTGTCGGATGAGCTTCAGGAAGGAGATATTGAAATGAATAATTTCCGTGATAGATTCCTCACAATCGGACAAGCAAAAGTTGCAACTTCTGCATATGAAGCATTTGATTTAGGATACCTCCGCAAAGGAAAAGATATGGTGGTTGTTTCCCGTGCGCGTCTGCTTGCGGAAGCAAAAGCTGCCTGCCTCGAAATCGCAAAAGAAGGATACAGCAAACCTGTTCCAAGAAAAGATATTCGTGTACTTGGAAAATCTGCATTGGGCCTTGCTTATTTGGGTGCAAATTCCATGTTGAGCGGCAATTATATTTCTGAACACGATGTAAAAATTTCACAAAAGATGGCGCACGTGCTTGCCGGAGGTGATCTCTCTGCACCAGCGATTGTAAGTGAACAATATTTGCTGGATCTGGAACGCGAAGCATTTTTGAGCCTTGCTGGAGAAAAGAAAACATTGGAAAGAATTCAATCGATAATTACCGGAGGCAAGGTCCTTCGGAATTAGAGGTTGGGTTATTTTAAATTAAGAATATTGAAATCCCGTTAGGGATGAAATATTTGTAGTATTAAAACGTCTATATAAATAGAGTCCCGTAGGGGTGACATATTTTCGCACAATAAATAAGAAAATCTAACGAATTATGAACGCATACATTGTAGCAGGATTCCGCAGTGCAGTTGGCAAAGCCAATCGCGGAGGATTTCGTTTCACACGCACAGATGACATTTCTGCAGAAGTGATCAAGCATCTGATGAAATCCGTTCCAAACGTGAACAAAGAACAAATTGACGATGTGATTGTCGGCAATGCAATGCCCGAGGCGGAGCAAGGCATGAACATGGCAAGGTTTATTTCTTTGCTTTCGCTGGATACGGATAAAGTTCCGGGAATGACGGTCAATCGTTACTGCGCTTCCGGACTTGAAACCATTGCCATTGCAAGTTCCAAGATCAGCGCTGGACAAGCGGATTGCATCATCGCTGGTGGTGCTGAAAGCATGAGCCTGATCCCTATGGGCGGATGGCGCATTGCTCCCAACTTTGAAGTGGCAAAAAAGAATCCGGATTATTATTGGGGAATGGGCTTGACTGCTGAAGCCGTAGCCAAAGAATATAAAGTTTCACGCGAAGATCAGGATGCATTTTCATTGAAGTCACATCAAAAAGCGGTTGCTGCAATTAAAGAAGGAAAGTTTAAAGAAGAAATTGTTCCTGTAAAAGTTTCAGAAAATTACATAGACGAAAATGAAAAGAAAAAAACACGTGATTTTATTGTAGATACTGATGAAGGCCCGCGTGCAGATACAACTCTGGATGCGCTTGCAAAACTGAAACCCGTATTTGACGCCAAAGGCGCTGTTACTGCCGGAAATTCTTCTCAAACTTCCGATGGAGCTGCTTTTGTAATGGTGGTGAGCGAGAAATTCATGAAAGAAAACAATCTGAAGCCCATTGCCAGAATGATTTCCTATGCAGCGGCAGGAGTTCCGCCCCGTATCATGGGAATAGGCCCGATTTTTGCCATTCCTAAAGCACTGAAAATAGCAGGACTCAAACAAGATCAAATTGATTTAATAGAACTCAACGAAGCATTTGCTTCCCAATCTTTAGCTATTGTTCGCGAATTAAAGTTGAATCCGGAAATTATAAACGTAAATGGAGGAGCCATTTCTTTAGGCCATCCACTCGGATGCACAGGGGCAAAATTATCCGTGCAGCTTTTCAATGAGCTTCGCAGAAGAAAGAAAAAATACGGGCTTGTAAGCATGTGCGTTGGAACAGGGCAAGGAGCGGCAGGAGTGTTCGAACTTTTAAATTAGTATTGTGTAATGAGTAGTGGGTATTGAGAGATACTTAAAGTAGGTATGCATAAACTTCAAGATCTTATAATCTGGCATAAAGCCATCGAGCTTTCTACAGAGGTCTACAAAGCGACTGAAAACTTTCCCAAAGAAGAAAAATATGGCTTAACTTCACAAATTAGAAGATCAGCGGTTTCAGTTCCTTCAAATATTGCGGAAGGCGCTGGCAGAAATTCCGATGGAGAGTTTTGTCACTTTCTTGGAGTTTCAAATGCCTCTTCTTACGAATTACAAACACAATTAATAATTGCGAATAATCTCGAATTAATAGAAAAAAATAATGTCGAATCACTTTTAAAAGACATTGATACAATTCAAAAAATGAATTATAAATTACAAAAAAGCATGCAAAAGTAAAACACATAGTTTCTCAATACTCAATACCCACATCCCAATACTCTTAAACATGGCAACACTAGAACAAACAAAAACCGCTCTCAAAGGAGGCGAGTTTTTAATTAAAGAAACAGAAGCGCAAGACATTTTTATTCCTGAACAGTGGAACGAAGAGCAGCAGATGATCGCCCAAACCTGCACCGATTTTTTAGCTCAGGAAATTTGGCCTAACCTCGATAGAATTGATGCGCAGGAAGAAGGGCTTACTGTAAAATTGCTGGACAAAGCCGCAGAACTTGGTTTGCTCGGCATGAGCGTTCCTGAAGAATACGGAGGTTTTGAAAAAGATTTCGTAACCGGAATGCTGGTGACTGAAAAATTCGGAGCTGCTCATTCTTTTGCAGTTTCTATTTCCGCACATACCGGAATCGGCACACTCCCTATTTTGTATTATGGAAATGACGCGCAGAAGAAAAAATACATTCCCAAACTTGCAAATGGAGAATGGAAAGCATCTTATTGCTTAACCGAACCGGGTTCGGGTTCTGATGCAAACTCCGGAAAAACCAAAGCGGTTCTTACTCCGGATGGCAAACATTATTTGCTCAACGGACAAAAAATGTGGATCACCAATGGAGGGTTTGCAGATATATTCGTGGTGTTTGCAAAAATTGATAATGATGAAAATCTTTCTGCGTTCATCGTGGAAAAAGCTTTTGGAGGAATCTCTCTGAATCCTGAAGAGCATAAAATGGGAATCAAAGGAAGCTCTACCCGCCAGGTTTTCTTTAACGATTGTAAAGTTCCGGTTGAGAATTTACTGAGTGAAAGACAAAACGGATTTAAAATAGCTGTGAATATTTTAAATATTGGCCGTGTTAAATTGGGGGTTGCAGCGATTGGCGGAGCTAAAAGAATCTCTGAGCAATCAGTTAAATATGCTAATGAACGAATTCAGTTTGGCAGGCCCATTTCAAAATACGGAGCTATCCGTTACAAGCTTGCGGAACAGGCAGTGCGTATTTATGCGGTAGAGTCTGCAGCTTACCGTGCTTCACAAAATATTGAAGACGCAATTCTTGCGCTCGAAGCGGGTGGAATGCCCAAAGGAAAAGCAATTTTGAAAGGAGTAGAACAATTTGCGCCCGAAGCAGCCATTCTTAAAGTGGCAGGAAGTGAAGCATTGGATTATGTGGCCGATGAAGGAGTTCAGATTTACGGAGGCATGGGCTTTTCTGCCGATGCTCCGATGGAACGCGCATACCGCGATTCACGCATCAACCGGATTTTTGAAGGGACGAATGAAATTAACCGCATGCTCATCGTAGATATGATGCTCAAGCGCGCTATGAAAGGAGAATTAGATCTCATGGGGCCTGCTATGAAAATTGCAGGAGAGTTAATGAGTATTCCTGATTTTGGTGGCGAAGACACAGCCTTGTTTGCGCAAGAGAAAAAATATTTGAGAAACTTCAAGAAAGCAATCCTGATGGTTGCAGGAAGCGCTGCGCAGAAACTAATGATGGAGCTTGCTAAAGAACAAGAAGTGCTGATGAATATAGCCGATATGTTGATCGATCTTTATGTTGCGGAGTCTGTACAATTGCGCGTAGAAAAACTAGTTTCCATGCAAGGCGAAGCAAGCTGCAAAGAGCAGATCGATATCATGCGTATTTATATCAACGATGCCGCTGACAGGATCAATAAGAATGGAAAAGAAGCCATCAACTCATTTGCACAGGGTGATGAGCAGCGCATGATGCTCATGGGCTTAAAACGCTTTACTAAGACAGAGCCATTCAATTCAAAAGAGGCAAGAAGAAGCGTGGCTGCGCGATTGATCAGCGAGAATAAATACTGCTATTAATAGTAAGCAGCATTAACAGATAAAGGCGAGGAGAAATCTTCGCCTTTTTCGTTTTATCTTGTAATGATGGAGGAACGATCTGATAAATAGCTGCTAATTTGTACTTTTGTTTGGCTTTGCTAAAAAATCCAAATTTAAATCCCCAATAATTATGAGTGATGTTCTACCCTGCCCAAAATGCAATTCGGATATAACATATCTGGATCAAAATCGAATGGTTTGTACCCAATGTTTTCACGAATGGAATCCCGAGGACAAGAAAGTTGAAACGGAAAACCCCGATAAAATACTGGATTCAAATGGCAATGAATTGAAGGACGGAGATACAGTAATTGTAATAAAAGATCTTCCGGTTAAAGGCGCCTCTAAATCCGTAAAGGCCGGCACTAAAGTGAAAAACATACGCCTTACTGATGACGACCATGACATTGTTTGCAAGATTGACGGCTTCGGAGCTATGAATTTAAAATCAGAATTTGTGAGGAAGGTGTGAGAATGTCTATTCTCTTAAGTTTTTCAGAAGATTATTTCACGGAGCTTTTACATCTGGTAATTGCTCAAATTTAGTTGCTTTGAAAAAATGCTTCTTATCATTTGACTTATAGTAAATGATAACTCCCTTCGTGAAATCAACTGTTTTAGAGTCTGCATCCCTGCAGGTTTTGCATTTTTCCGCTTTTACTAATAATTGTCCAAAAGTTATTTTATAAGTTTGAATGGCTCCCTCTCCTTTGGAGAGGGTTAGGGTGAGGCTTTCATTCTTTTTGAAATAAAATTTTATCACTGAAGTATCCGCAATGGTTTTTACAGAATCAATTTCTATTTTTTTATTGCCCTTGCTTTTAATTTCAACAGAATAGTTTATCAAAACACCTCCAATTCCCCTGAAAGTCTTTTGGCTGGTAGCTTTAATAATTTTTACCTGGCTGAAAGAATCAGCAGTAGGCAATAGGCAATAGGCAAGAATTAAACAGATGATGGTGTTTCTCATTTTTTAAAATTAATCAAAATTAAAAATGTTGTACTTTGGCTATATGAGATTTTTGCTGTTGATTGCCAACTGCTTACTGCTTATTGCCAACTGTTTTTCCCAGCTTCCCGATTGCGACATTTGGCTATTAGATATCAAAGATAGTGCAGGAAATATTTCTTTTCATAATCCAATCAACATCACGGATAGAAAAGGCTACGATAATCAACCTGCATTTTCTCCGGATGGCAAATACATGCTCTATTCTTCTCAGAGCGATAGCAATGGCTCAACGGATATTTACAAATATGATTTAAAAACAAAACAGACAACTCAATTTACTAAGACTTTCACCAGTGAGTACTCTCCAACTTTCATGCCTGACGGAAGAAATGTCTCGGTGGTAATGGTAGAAAAAGATTCTGTTCAGCGATTGTGGAAATTTCCTTTGTCTCCCTTAGAAGAAGGGGGCGACACGAAGTGCAGGAGATGTGCTTGTATCATGCCTACTATAGATTCCATCGGTTATCACTGCTGGATCAATAAAGATAGCGTTGCAGTTTTTGTATTGACAAAACCAGCCTTCACACTTCAGCTTGTAAACATTCACACTCAGAAATCAGAAATCATTGCCGATAGTATCGGAAGATGCATGCGGATGAAAGATGGCAATTTGTGGTTTACTACAAAGGCCGGGCATTTTGATAATGTGTGGGAATATTCTTTTAAGGAGAAGAAAATCAATTCAAAAGGGGTAATTGAAAGCGAAGACTATTGTTTCTATAAAAATCAAATCTGGTCTTGTTCTGAAAATACCATCGTCTCCGGATATATGAACAGCAAAACAGGTGCAACCGAAATTGTGAATCTTGAAGCGTTGGGGATTACCAAGCCTGCACGCATCACTGTGAGCCCTGATGGAAAGAAGCTGGCGGTAGTTTCCAATAAGTAGATTAGTTCAGATTAGTAATTTAGTAGTTATGTACGAACATCATTCCAAGCCACTCATCCCCCGAAGAGAATATTTTAATCGTCTGTTCCGGAATATTTTATGGGGAGCCGCCATCGTTTCGATTTCTCTTTTAATTGGAATTTTTGGTTATCATTTTACTGAAAATCTGAGTTGGCTGGATTCTTTATTAAATGCATCCATGATTCTTACGGGGATGGGTCCTGTGGATCCGATGACGACTTCCGTGGGAAAGTTATTTGCATCCTTTTATGCAATTTTCAGCGGAGTGGTTTTTCTTACCACCATTGCATTTGTACTTGCGCCAGTTGCTCACCGCTTCTTGCATAAATTTCATCTGAAAGAAAAATAATCTGAATCATTTTATGAAATTCATCTCGCAAGAAATAGAAGACTATGCGCTGAAAAATTCAGATGCTGAACTGGATGTGTTGAAACGTTTGAATCGTGAAACGCATTTGAAAATGACCATGCCCCAGATGCTTTCCGGGCACATGCAGGGATTGATGCTACAAATGTTCAGCAAAATGATTCGTCCAAAAAATATTCTGGAGATTGGAACCTTCACCGGCTACTCTGCTATTTGCCTGGCGCAGGGATTGCAGGAAGGAGGCATGCTTCACACCATTGATGTGAATGAAGAGTTTCAACCAATCATTCTTCGTTACATCAAAGAAGCAGGGCTGGAAAACAAAATAAAACTACATATTGGCCCCGCTGTTAATATCTTACCCACCTTAAAAGAGGAGTTTGATCTGGTATTTATTGATGCGGATAAGGAGAATTATAGCCTCTATTACGACCTTGTTTTTCCCAAGGTGAAACCAGGAGGTTTTATCATAGCGGATAATGTGCTTTGGAGCGGAAAAGTGTTGAATTCTCCTATGAAAATGGACTTTGAGACAAAATGTTTGCACGAGTATAATCAGAAAATTCAGAGCGATTCCAGAGTAGAAAATGTGCTTCTTCCCCTGAGAGATGGGCTCATGATTTCCCGAAAAAAGTAAATTCTCATAGGGGGATTTTCATTTTCCCCTATGAAAACTTATCAACAATCGCATTTCTCCTATGAAATGTGAATGAAAATGCTCTACTTTCGCTATGAAGTTAACACATAAGTTAAACTTTATAAAACAAAATCAAAACAAATGGCTACAAAAAGAAAACCAAACGCAGCATTTATGGCTCCGTTAAACCCAAGTGCAGATCTTGCAAAAGTAACAGGAGCAAAAGCTCTTCCACGTACTGAAGTTGCAAAGAAACTGTGGGCTTACATCAAGAAGAACAATCTTCAAGACAAAAAGAACAGACGCAACATCAATGCTGACGACACTCTTAAAGCAATCTTTGGCGGAAAGAAAACAGTTAGCATGTTTGAAATGACCAAATTGGTTAGCAAACACCTAAAGAAGTAATCTTTTACAGCTTACTCAAAAAGGCGTTCTGATTAATTTCAGAGCGCCTTTTTTATTTTAGCTCTGTCTATAGCTAAGCAAATTTTAAGCTCTCTCAAAAAGTATCTTTCTAGTGAATGTCATGCTGAGCGAAGTCGAAGCATGTGTTTGTAAAAGAAAATCCCTTCGACTTCGCTCAGGGCGACACAAAGGATATTTTGGGGATTAAATAAAAAACCCCGGACAATCCCGATAATTATCGGAAGCCCAGGGTCCTTTAGAAGAAAATATTTTTATCTCACCACACTAAACTTACCGGCACGCAAAGCAGTTCCGGTTTTATCCATTATAGAGTAGGAGTATAAACCCACTGCAAGATTTGAAGTGTTTATCTTTCCCGATTTCTTATTTGACGCCAGCAGGTCTAAAGAAGATTTTGCAACAACTCTTCCGGTTGCATCGTAAACAATTGCTGAAACAGCATCCGCTGCATCCACAGAAATGTTTGCAAATTCATTTGCAGGATTCGGATAAAGAATTACTCCTTGTGAGCTTGGTTGTTCATTAACACCATTCCAGCCAGAGAAAGCAATGTCATCTACCCAGAGTGTGTCTCCCGCTGTTCCACAATTCATACACAAAGTATAATGTGGGTGGTTAAATAATTTTGTAGAAGAAAACGCCACTACCATGGAATCCGGAAATTCGGCTGAAAAAGCAGGATTGTAATTAAGCGTTACATTTTGTTGGGTGTAAGTACTCACAGAAGTTCCCAGGTGCCAATATCCTACGGCAATTGTGTCGTGCGTAGTGTGGTTCCATAAAGCAATAAGGCATTCTGCAGAATCGCTGGCTACAGGAACGTATTTAACCCAAAAAGATGCAGTTGCCGGCCTTGCAGTAGATGCAAATCCAAGTTTAAAGCCCAGGCCTGAGATCTGGCCGGTTGCAGCCAGCCCGATTGGATTTGGTAATCCGCTGATAGGAGTGGTCATAGTAACGGAAGCTATTTTGATAGCGTATGTGCCGGCATGAATATCCGGGCTTGTAGCCTGAAATACCGATTGGGGGTTCCCCAGTATGGTGGCAGCATTTTCGCTGATCCATCCGGAAGGTTCTATACTTGCCCCGGTGCCGGTCCATGTTTCAAAATCAAATGAAGGTTGTTGCGCAAAAGCGGGGATCATTAATCCTGCCGCTGTAATAGAGAGTAAAATTTTTTTCATGTTTTATTTTTTAATTGCTTTTTAAGTGCACCAAAGATAAAAAGAAAACCCGTTTTTGCAAATTATGCTGGTATTTAATTCGGAAAAAATGAAGGCTTGATAAAATTATGCTCTTATATTTGCCGTTCATTTTCTATTTCTTTTCATGTTAAAGCGGGCAATATATATATTCCTTATTCTATTAATTGCTGTTGGTGTTTTTCTTTATTTCTACAAAGGGGGGCTATTCTTTAAAAAAATACTTGGAGGGAAAAACATTGCAGAAGGTGTTATTGAATACGATATCACTTACCCCAAGCTGGATCCCAATAATATGATGGTCTCTGGCATGCCGAGTAAAGCCTATTTGCGTTTTAAAAACAATAATACGGTCAACGATATGTCGGGCATGATGGGGCTTTTCAGCATTACTTATATCTCCGATCAATCCACGAAGCAGGTGGTGCAAATGCTCACCTTATTCAACAAAAAATATGTTTCGGATATTTCTAAGGATGAAATGAAAAAGTTGAATAGCTCTTACCTGAACACCGTGGAACCGGGAGCAAATACTCAGGAAGTTGCGGGATTCAAATGCAAAGAAGCTATTGCAACATTGAAAAATGGGGAAACGGTTCATGTTTATTATACCAATGACATAAATATTTTTGACCCAAACTGGTCTAATCCATATTATCAGATCAGCGGGGTGCTCATGGATTTCGAGATGGAACGTTACGGGATAACCATGCATTTAAAAGCGAAGAGTGTGATTGCCGATAAAATTGATGATTCTATTTTTAATGTATCGGCTGATTACAAGAGAATTCCATTTGAGGAATTAGAGAAAATTCTTGAGGAGATAAACCCGGCCTCTAATTAGGATAAAATATATTTCCCTTCTGTTCGTTTAGTATTTATTGCCCATTCTTTTTTACTCTTTTCTTTTTTAACATCAAAGCGTTAACAAGTTATTCGCTATGGTAAAATTCATAGGGCTTTCTGTATCTATTTTTGAATGATAGTGGCCTAAGGAGGCGTACGTTGCGCAATCCTACCCTATTACTTATTCCTTATACCTACACGAAATGGCTGAAGAAGAAGAAATAATCATTACCGGAAATAAATTCAAAGCTGCGCGAAACGAATTTCGCAAATCACGTGCGGAAAAAGAAGCAGATGATAATTCTATCGAGGATATTAAGGAAGAGGAAGAAGAGCCTAAAATCAGCTTAAAGATTCCTCCCAAAAGAAGCCAGTCCGGAAAGCCCCTGACGGAACAAACTGAAAGTGAAGAAGAGGCTCCTGCTCCAAAAAGAAAAAAGAAAGTTGCTAAGGAAAAGGTTAATGTTTTTCAGCCGGTACTTAATTTAGTTAAGGATGAACGGCTGCATAGGGTAATAGGGCTTGCGCTGATTTTATCTTCCATTTATTTATTGGTAGCCTTTACTTCGTTTCTTTTTACCTGGAAAGCCGATCAGGATAAAGTAATGGGCTCCTGGTGGCAATTATTTTTCCCCGATGAAACAGTCCCGGTGGTCAGCGGTACTGGAGTTGATAATTGGCTGGGGAAACTTGGAGCGGTGGTGTCGCATCTTTTTATTCATAAAGGATTTGGAGTTGCCTCTTATTTCTTTGTTGCCTTTTCTTTCTTAGCCGGTTTCCGGGTGCTTTTTAAAACTTCTTTGTTTCCGTTGCGAATGTTTTTTAAGCGCTCTTTATTTGTGATGCTTTGGGCTTCGGTTGGGTTGGGTTATCTTTTTCATAACGATTATTTTTTTCTGGGAGGAACGTTTGGTTATCAGACCAGCTTATGGCTGAACAAAGCGCTTGGTTTTATCGGCACAGGATTTTTGATGGTGTTTTCTTTCTTTGGATTTATGGCGGTGTCGTTCAATTATTCTTTTGACTGGCTGCGTAGCAAAGAATCCGAGCAAGAAATGGAATCGCTGGATATGATGGAGAAAAACGAAAAAATTCCTGCTGAAAATATTAACATGGAAGTGATCACCCTTCAGCCTGCGACAGAAAATAAAATGCAAAAACCTGTTGAACTTCCTATAGAAGAATCCATTCATGAAATGGAAATACCCGTTGCTGTTAAAAAAGAAGAAGAGAAATCGGTTCCATTTGAAATGATCGCTGAAGTGGAGGAGAAAAAGCCGGAAGTTGAAAAGACAGAAGGAGTTTCTTTGAATGATGATGAAAATGTTGCTTTCACGGTGGCAAAAGCTAAGGAAGAAGCGGTGGTGGAGGAAACGGAAGATGACCTCACCTCCTTCGGAGAGTTTGATCCAACGCTTGAACTTTCAGAATATCAGAAACCATCAATTGATCTGCTGAAAGAATATGGCAACAACGAAACAAATGTAAATCAGGAAGAACTCATAGCGAATAAAGACAGGATTGTAAGCACGCTTAAAAATTTCGGGATAGAAATTGCAAAGATTAAAGCTACCATCGGGCCTACCGTTACACTTTATGAAATTATTCCTGCAGAAGGAGTGCGTATTTCCAAAATAAAAAATCTGGAAGATGATATCGCGCTTTCGCTGGCTGCCCTGGGCATCCGCATCATTGCGCCCATGCCCGGAAAAGGAACCATCGGCATCGAAGTTCCCAATCAAAATCCGGAGCTTGTTTCCATGCGCTCCATTGTTGCTTCTTTCCAGCACAGTGGGATCCGAAGCTTGGAATTCACGTGACTTGAAGTCGCGGC
>JADMIO010001113.1_pt1 | contig 54077 bp, 44 predicted proteins | sample 8958161 | NCBI WGS metagenome assembly JADMIO01 (sample SAMN16585339, study PRJNA669376) | soil metagenome | isolation source: Crop rotation soil | place: USA: Cullars Rotation, Alabama | collected 2011
CAGCGTCGTAATGGCAAGGAAGGCTGACGTCGGCACCAGGGTGGGCGGGTCGAATCCCGGAGGCGACGGCAGCGTGTGCAGCCAGGACATCAGCCCAGCACTCAGTGCCATGCCGATTCCGCCACTCACCACCGTCAAGAACAGGCCTTCGAGGAAGAATTGAAGCAGCACGCTGCGCTGCGTAGCACCCAGCGCCTTCAGCAAGCCGATCTCCCTGGTACGCTCGCTCACCGAGACCAGCATGATGTTGACGACGCCGATAGCGCCGAGCGCGAGCGTAACCATGCCGACACCGCCGAGGAACAGGTCCATAACGTCGAAGATTTTGCCGACCATCTGTTCGCTCTTGATCGTGTCCCAATCGTCGAAAGCGTCATCGTTGCGCCAGTCGAAGCCGTGGCGCCGGGCGACGATCTGCCGCACCTGTTCGCGCGCCGCGTCGTGTTCGGCGCGGGTACGCGGCTGGTAGTTCATGAAGGAGATGGCATCGCGCTCTTCGCCCTTGAGCGGGAACATTTCGCGCATGGTGTTCACGGGAACGTAGACGCGCTCGTTGGTGGAGTTGTTGTCGCCCTTCCCTACCGTCTGGATGAGACCGACGATCTCAAACGCCGTGCCATTCAGCAGAATGCGGCTGCCGACCGCGGGGCGGCCCGGAAACAGGTTCTTCCGCATCTCGTAGCCGAGGACGGCGACGTTGCGGCGTTGTTCATTGTCGCCGTCATTCAGCCAGCGTCCGGAATCGAGCGGCAGGTAGCGGATCTCGTTGAAATTCGGCGTTACGCCCACAACCTGTCCGTTGGAACTGGCTAATTCGCTCACCGCCCGCACGTCGCTGCGCGACAGGACCGGCGCTACGTTGCGCACGAACGTCGCTTCGGCTTTGACGGCAAGGTAATCGTCGTAGGTCAGGAAATAAGGCTTCATGCCCTGGTGCTGGCCGGCCACTGCCGGAATCTGGCCGGGGAACATGAACATGATGTCCTTGCCCATGCTGGCCATCTGCTTTTGGTTTCCTGTCCGGAAGCCTTCCCCAAGGCCGACCAGAAGCAGCAGTGACCCCACACCCCAGGCAATACCAAACATGGTGAGGAATGAGCGCAGCTTATGCGCCCACAGGGTTCGACCGATCTGGCCGAGGATGTCGACGAACATCCGCATGATGGTAGTGATACGCGGACGGAGGATGGGAGGTTCCATTGGAAGCCAAGTCGGAAGAGAGGGGCGGCGGGGGCGGAAATCTGCGATGGGCCCTTCCTTGAGTTGGGAGTCGCGTTCCGGCTGGGACACGGGCCAGTCGCCCGTGTCCACACAAGCTGGATCCCTCACTTTGTTCGGGATGTTGAAAAAGCGTTACTCGTAGCGCAGGCTCTCGATGGGGTCGAGGTTGGCTGCTCGGATCGCCGGGACCATGCCACTGATGAGCCCCACGATCCCAAGGATAGCCGTCGCGACCAGCAGCGTGGAGCCGTCTATCACCAGACGGATATCCCCCACTTCGCCGTGCTTGGCCATCGCGCTATACAACGTCAGCGAACCGACGCTGTACGAAACGGCATACGACAAAATGATCCCCAGGACGCCGCCGATAAATGTGATGGCCAGGGCTTCGGCGAGGAATTGCAGCAGGATGTGGCGGCGCCGCGCGCCCAGGGCTTTTTCCGTGCCGATCTCGCGGGTACGCTGGCTCACGGAAACCAGCATGATGTTCATCAGCCCGACGCCACCGATGCCGAGTGTGATGGTGCCGATGAAGCCCAACAGGATCTTCAGGCCCATGGCGATGATCTCAAACTGGTTGAGCCGTTTCATGCCGTTGAAGACCCAGAGGGCACGAAGGTCGTCGGGACGGAACGAGTGCGCATTAGCCATCACCTCACGCACGCTCTGTTCAATCTTTTCGTACGCCATACCTTCGTAATCGAACCAGATGCCGTCTAGGTAATACGTATCGCGCAGGTAGCCCATCGTGCTCGCTGGTATATAGACGCTTTTGTTGACGCTATCGTCCCCTTCCTGCGGCTTCGGGTCGTAGATGCCGATGACCTTGAACGTCAGGCCATCGATACGAATGTCCTCGCCAATCGCCGGCATCCCGGAAAAGAGCAGATTCTTGGCATCAGGCCCGATGACGGCAACGCGCGCCTTCTGCACGTCTTCCTCCGTGTTAAAAAAGCGGCCCTCTTGCAACGAAAGGTTGCGGATGTTTTGGATGGCCGTTGTTCCCGCTTGCGCGGCCGTGTCCAACGTACGTTCGCCCACCTGGAGCTTTACCTGCTTTTCGAACATCGGAGTGATGTGGTGCACCAATGGGACTAAAGCAACGATCCGGTCGATATCCTGCTGGGTAAAACGAATGCGCGCCCCGGCTTTCATGCCGCCAGCTTGCATGGATGTGCGCCCGGGAAAGATGCCAATCACTTTGACGCCCCACAATTCAAAGATACTGTGAACGGCGGTGTTGAAGCCTTCGCCGTACGCCATAAGCAGCACGACTGTGGCAATCCCCCATGCCATGCCGAGCATGGTGAGTGCGGTGCGCCGCCGATTATGTTTCATCGCGCCGTAGGCTTCGGTGAGCAGGTCGCGTAGCATCGTTACTCTCTCCGCAGCGCTTCCACCGGCTGCAACATGGCCGCTTTCCGCGCGGGATAAAGTCCGGCAAACACACCGGCCACCGTCAATGCACCGATCGCCAGCGCCGCTGACGCGGGCACCAGCGTAGGCGGATCAAAACCCGGCGGCGACGGCAGCTTGTGCAATAAGTGCATCAGCGTTGCCGCTGCGCCCATGCCCACACCGCCGCTCAACAAAGTGAGGAACGCACCTTCCAGAAAGAACTGCAAGAGCACGGAACGATTAGTCGCGCCCAGGGCCTTGCGCAGGCCGATCTCCGGGGTCCGCTCGGTCACTGAAACGAGCATGATGTTCACAATCCCGATGGCGCCGAGCGCCAGCGTGACCAAGCCGACGCCGCCGAGGAACATGTTCATGGCGTCGAAGATGCGGCCGACCATTTCTTCATTCTTGATGGTGTCCCACTCGTCGAACGCGTCCGGGAGTTGCCAGTCGAAGCCGTGGCGGCGGGCGATGACTTTATGAACGTCCTGCCGCGCTTGTTCGTGCAGCTCGCGGCTGCGCGGCTGGTAGTTGATGAGCGAGAGCACGTCAGCCGAGGGCACACCCTTTACCGGAAAGAACGCTTTCATAGTCTCGTAGGGGATGAAGGCCCGCGTGTCCTGCGAATTTCGGCTGTCGCGCGGATTTTCCTGCAGTAGCCCGATCACCTGGAAGCGCACACCATTAAGCAGAATGAAGCTGTTGAGTGCCGGGATCCCGGGAAAGAGGTTCTTCCGCAGGTCAACCCCGATGACGACGACGTTGCGCTTCTCCCCATTGTCGGCGTCATTGAGCCAGCGACCGTTATCCACGATGACGTTGCGGATCTCGCTGTAATTCGGCAATACGCCGCTGAGAGTGGCGCCGCTGTTGCCGTAGTCGCTGACGGCACGAATGTCCCATCGGCTAACGACTGGCGTCGCGTTTCGTATGCCCGGGGCCTCGTTGCGCACGGCGAGGTAGTCATCGTACGTAAGGTAATACCAGCGCGCGCCGGCGTGCCCGGCCAGAGCAGGCACCCGGCCGCCGAAGATAAACATTACGTCATCGCCTAGTTGGGCCAATTGTTTGCGGTTGCCGGTGCGGAAGCCTTCGCCCACTCCCACGAGGAGCAACAGCGATCCCACACCCCAGGCGATGCCGAACATCGTGAGGAACGAGCGCAGCTTGTGCGCCCAGAGCGTACGCAGGGTTTGGCCGATGATTTCGAACAGCATTCGCATTTTGTGCGATTAGGTAGACGCCGACAACGGGGACTTGTGCCCATTGTCGCATGACTGCGGCAGCGCCTTCGTTGGGTAAAGACGCGCCACTCCGTGAATTGTTGCACCGCCGGCTGGGTTAGACTCGTCGCTTATGGCTGATGACGCCGGCAACACCTTGGGCAATGCTTCTTCTTCCTACTTACGGACGGCGGCACACCAGCCGGTGCGCTGGCGCGAGTGGGGCGCCGCAGCTTTTGATGCAGCCAAGAAAGCAGACAAGCCGATCCTGCTCGATATCGGCGCCGTGTGGTGCCACTGGTGCCACGTGATGGACCGCGAGTCGTATGAATCCGACGACATTGCGGCAGTGATCAATGAGCATTTCATCGCCGTGAAGGTCGATCGCGACGAGCGTCCCGACGTGGACGCGCGCTACCAAGCGGCCGTGCAGGCCATGAGCGGACAGGGTGGCTGGCCGCTGACCGCCTTCCTAACGTCCGATGGTCGGCCATTCTTCGGCGGCACCTATTTTCCTCCCGACGACAAATTCGGTCGTCCCGGCCTCAAGCGCGTGCTGCTGGCGATTGCGCAGGCGTATCGCGAAAAGCGCAATGAAGTGCTGGAGTCGGCCGGCGCGGTGCTGGCAGCCATTTCGCAGGCGGAAGATTTCGGCAATCGCGGCGGCGAGATCAAGCCGCAAATGGCGGCCCGCATTGTGGATTCGGCGCAGGCGATGTTCGACCGCCGCAACGGTGGCTTTGGCAGCGCGCCGAAGTTCGCGCACCCGGGCGCCATCGATCTCGTCATCGACCAGTATTCGCGTACCGGCAACGACGAATTGCGCGCCCTGTTCCACACCACGCTCGAACGCATGGCGAAGGGCGGAGTGTACGACCAGCTTGCCGGCGGCTTCCATCGCTACTCGGTGGATGAGAAGTGGATCGTGCCGCACTTCGAGAAGATGGCGTACGACAACTCGGAGCTGCTGAAGAACTACGTGCACGGGTGGCAGGCCACCGGCGAGCCCTTCTTCGGACACGTCGCGCGCGACATCATCCGCTGGATAGATACCGTGCTCAGCGACCGCGAGCACGGCGGTTTTTATGGGTCGCAGGACGCCGACATCTCGCTGGAAGACGACGGCGACTATTTCACCTGGACCCTGGGCGAGGCCGCGGCGGTGCTGAATGAAGACGAGCTAAAGGTCGCGGCCCTGCACTATGACATCGGTGAAGTCGGCGAGATGCACCACGACCCGGCGCGCAACGTTTTATGGATCGGCGCTGAAGTGGCCGATATTGCCGCGCGCACCGGCATCCAAGCCGGTCGCGTACGTGAACTGCTGGAGGCCGCCCAGCAGAAAATGCTGGTGGCGCGACTGGCACGCCACACGCCGTACATTGACCGCACCATCTACGTGAGCTGGAATGCGCTCTGCTGCTCGGCGTATCTCGAGGCCGCACGTGTCCTGGATCTGCCAGAAGCGCGGCGCTTTGCGTTGCGTTCGCTCGATCGCCTGCTCGCCGAAGGGTGGGCTGCAGAACGCGGCGAACTGCGCCGCGTTATCCAATATGGCGAAGGCATAGCGGCGGCGACGGGAGCCGCGCGCGGTTTGCTGGATGACCATGCTTTCCTAGTTGCTGCGTGCCTCGATGCTTACGAAACGACTTCGGACCTGAGCTACTTCCGCTTTGCGCGCCACATGGGCGATGCCATGCTCGAGCGTTTTTACGACGCTGAACACGGCGGCTTTTTCGATACACCGCTGCCGTCATTTGCGACCGCGGGCGATGCGCTCGGCGCGCTCACCGCCCGCCGCAAGCCGTTCCAGGACTCACCGACACCGGCGGGCAATCCGGCAGCCGTCATCGCATTGGTACGGCTGTTTCATTTCACGCAAGATGCGCGCTACCACGAGGCAGCCGAGCGCACGCTGCGTTTGTTCGCTGCCTTCGGCGAGCAATTCGGTATCTTCGCGGCAACCTACGGCATTGCGAACCAACTATTCATCAAGCCGGCGCCGCAGATCGTCATTGTTGGCGAAGGCGAAGGCGCCGAAGCGCTACACCGCGAAGCGGTCGCACGCTATGTCATCGGCAAGAGCGTTCTGCGCTTCACGGCGAATGAGATCGTCGCAGAAAACCTGCCGCCGGCCTTGGCGGCGACGGTCGTCAACGCGCCACGTCGCGAAAGTGCGATGGCGCTGGTGTGCTCGAACTTCAGCTGCCGCGAACCCATCAGCGATCCCGCCGAGCTGAAGAAAGTACTGGCTGAGATCGCGGCCGGCTAGCGCCAGCGGTCGACCAACTGGAACCACGCTGTCCGGCTGGTTTCACTGAGCATCGTCTTGGCCCACTCGCGGTCCGTCCACCACTTCTGGCCGAAGGACTTCGGGTCCGGCGCGGCGGCGGCATGGATGTCGAACTGCGGCAACTCATGGCGAAAGATCATGCGCGCGCGCCGCGTGTGATAGTCCGACGTGACGAGCAGCACGGTGTGTACGCCGGCATCGCGCAAGCAGACGCCGGCGGCGCGCGCCTCCTGCTGCGTGGATAGCGCTGTGATTGGGCAGATCCTGATGCGCGCGGCATCCGCGGGCGGCAGCGTCTTTACGAACTCCTCGGCGATCACCGGCTTCGTGATGCCGAAGACTCGCATGTCGGCGACAGCATTCAGGATCAGGAGCGGCGCACGGCCGGCATGCAGCAATTTAAGGCCGCGTTGGACGCGCACGTCGTTCTCGCCTTCGAGCACCAGCATCGCGTCGGCGGAGTTCGGTTCATCGACGACGAGAAAATGACCGGCGCCAACGAGCCATACGATCGCGCCAACCAGGCAGAGGGCAACGAATACGCGCGCGAGCGTGCGCAGCATCTCAGGCGCGCGCCATGCTCGACGCGGCTTGGCGTGTGGCGATGTCGCGCACCGCCGCGACGGCGCGCTCGCAGCCGGCGCGATCCACATCGTAGTGGGTGACGAAGCGCATCGCTTCCGGACTGACAGGGTTGGCCAGAATGCCGCGTTCCGCGAGCTGACGCGAAAGGTCGGGACCGCTGACGCCGGTGCCGCTGACGTCGCACACCAGGATGTTCGTCACGACCTTGCCGGCATCGAGCTTGATGCCGCTGATCTGCGCAAAATTGGTCGCGAGAAAGCGCGCATTGTCGTGGTCCACCTGAAGGCGCTGCGTCATTTTTTCGAGTGCGATGAGGCCGGCCGCAGCAAGGATCCCTGCCTGCCGCATGCCGCCGCCAAGAGATTTACGCACAGCGCGGGCTTCCTCGATGAACTTGCGGCTGCCCACCAGCAGCGAGCCGACCGGCGCGCCAAGTCCTTTCGACAGGCAGAACATCACCGAATCGAATTTTCTCGTGATTTCCGCCACTGGCTTCCCGAGCGCGGTGGCCGCATTGAAGATGCGGGCGCCATCGAGGTGCACGGGCAGGCCCATGGCATGAGCAGAGTCGCAGATTTCCTCGGCGATCGCCGTCGGGTACACCGAGCCGCCGGCCATGTTGTTGGTGTTCTCCAGCGTGATGAGGCCAGTCGGCGAACGATAGTAGATGCCCGGTGCGATGCGCTTCTTGATCGCAGGCCAGGTCAGAATGCCGTCATCGGCGGCCATAGTGCGCGCCAGGCATCCCGAAAAGTGCCCCAACATCGCCATCTCATAGTTGAAGATGTGCGCGCGTTCTTCGCAAATGACTTCCTGGCCCGGCCGCGTGTGGATCTTGCAGGCGATCGAGTTCCCCATGGTGCCGGTGGGGACAAAGATGGCGGCTTCGCGTCCGAAGATCTCAGCGGCGCGGTGTTCGAGACGATTGATGGTCGGGTCTTCGCCGTAAACGTCGTCGCCGACCTCGGCCTCGGCCATGGCGCGACGCATCTCGGGCGTAGGACGGGTGACGGTGTCGCTGCGGAGATCAATGATGGGCTCGCTCATAAGAATGCTCTGAAGCCCCCAGTTTAACGAATCACACTGCCGGCAGCGCAAGCCATAACGCCGGACGCGGATCGGTATGCGGCGGGAATCGAACGCCGAGGGTTCAGTCTCGCGCGACTACGGACACGTCAGCCCCGAGCGGGTGACCGTGGGAATCGAATTCAGCCAACTGTTCAGCGCGGCGTCGGCCGGCACGCAAATATTCGTGCCGTCAAAGCGAAGCGTATCGAGGAGATGGAGGTTAGTCAGGCTAACGGGCAGAGGGCCAGACAGCGCGCTGTTCTGGGACAGGTCCAATTGGCGAAGCTGGGTGAGTTGACCGAGCTCCGACGGTATCGCTCCACTCAGTTGGTTTTGTGACAGGAACAGATACTGCAGCGAGGTGAGCGCTCCGAACGACGAGGGGATCGGGCCAGAGAGCTGGTTCCGGCCAAGTTGCAGCAGCTGCAGTTGGCTCAGGGCAGGGATCGACGGCAGCGGGCCGGTGAGTGCGTTGTTGTAGGCAGAGAAGAAGGTCAGATGTGTGAGCTGGCCTAGCGTGCTCGGCAAGGGCCCTGAAACGTGATTCGACGAAAGTTCAACCGAGCGCAGAGCGGTAAGGTCTCCCAGCTTCTGGGGGAGTTGACCGGTGAGGTTGTTGTTAAGCAGGTTGAGTTCCGTCACCCCGATATCAACCATGGTGCCGTACCACGCGGAGGACATCGGCCACGACATCCAGTTCGTCGCATGGGTCCACGAGCCGCCGTTCGTGGAATGATAGAGCGCGCCGAGGGCCGCTAGTTCCGGCTTAGTAACGCGATAATACTGGCCAATGGCAATTGGCACGTAGCCCCTCTCGAGCCCCAGTGGGGGCGCGACGAAAACGCCGGAATGGAGTGCCGCGAGTGTTCCCGACGAGGGTGGCAGCATGGCGGGACCATTGACGCCTGCGTTCTGATGAAGCGATTCCACGAATGCCTGCAGGCGTTGCAACTCGCCCGCTTGAAGTCCGAGACGTGCGATCGCCGGCTGATCGATGAACTTGTACCAGACGTACTGCACGGTGGAATCGTCAAAGTACGCGGTGAAGGGACCGGCCGCCCACTTCGACGAGTCCCAGGGCGACCCCTCCGAAGTGTCAAGCGCTTCGATCGCAACATCCTGAGCGAGCGGGAAGGTCTGGTCGGAGAGGCGGGTATCCGCCGGAACATCGCTCGCGGGAATCGGCCTCCATCCGGCAGCCTCCTTGCGAAAATACTCGGGCAATACGCCGGGTTCTAGCGCGCCCGACCATTGAAATCCGAAGGCAGGCGTCCCAGCGCTGGTGCTGAGCGTGCCGGCATAAAAATCGCCAGTGAGCGTGACCGGGTCGCCTTCAGACGTTAACGGCGCACCCGCTCCTGAGATGGTGGGAGAAAAGATGCCCGCCGGGTCGAAGGCGTTCGTGGGGATGCCATTCTGGATCCATTGCGCCACTGCGTTCCAGATCGCTGACTTCGAGTACAGCCTGACATCCTGCAGCAAAACCGCGCGGCCGGTATTGTCAGCGTCGAAGGTCAGCCGTGGGATCCGGCGATACTGCACGCCGCTGGTAGCTGTGGCCGTAAAGGCAGACGTTTGCCCGATCTCGATGGCGACGCCCCCGATCTCCGCGGGCCTGACATCGTGCCCGCGCGCAACGTCGGGCGCATAGGTGGCGGAGAGTGAAGTCCAGACGTCGGGAACGAAGAACGCCACGGGGCCCTTGAAATTCGCTGCATTGAAGAAAAGCGTCCAACTCTGTCCTCCCACTGGAGGTCCGCTGGTTGGGGTATGGGGAGCGATCAGCGGCAACGCGATCCAACCATGCCCGAAGATCGTGCTGTGCGTCACGGCTGCGAATGACACGCCGTCGGGGGGCAATAAGATTCGGTTAGTCAGCTGCGCAAGCCCGAGCTCCTGCCCGACCAACCTGTGCTGGGCGTGAAAGGCCCATCCCGGCGAGCCGATTTCCACGAGATAGCAGTTGGGCGTGGCGTTGACTCGGAACAAAGGGGTGGTCGATGGAAACTTCGTGCCGATCCAAAGACCGATCCCGCCTTCCATGGTTTGAAAAAGCTCCCGAAACGGCGACCGTTGCGGTGCAGTGTCAGCCGGCGAGGTACCCGCAGGACAGAGCGGCGTGAAGAAGTCCTCATTGTCGGGTATTAACCAGCTTCCCCATCCCAACTGCGCACCATAAATCCTTGCCGGGTTAAGGGGATAAACGGAGCTGTAGTAGCTGACGCCGTACTTAAATCCGGAAGGTGGCGCGAGGACACTCGCGGTGAGGTGGCCCGTCAATCCCTGCGCCGAGTATTGCTGGGCGCCGCTGGTCGTAACTGCGCCGCATACAAAGGCAGCAGCCACCGCGACCGACCATAAGGCTGAATGACGCCTCGTGGCTCTAACGCCATTGCGGAACAGGATGCCGCAAAGTGTCACGAAATCCCCCTCCGAGTCGCAACGCAAGGGGCCCGATAACCGGAGCTATACCACTAAAGTGTTAGGGAGGTTAGCACCGCTTTTCGCGGGGTTCAAGGGAAGCGGCTTCTTGTCGCTTGTTTCGCCCATCTTCTATGATGACCAAAGCAAATGACCGAACGGAAAAACAAGCCGCAAGCGGTAGCCGAAAACCCCATCGGCGACGTGTTCGAGGGCCGGCATCCGGCTGACTCCGAACGCGCGTGGGCGGAGAAGACCCTCGCGCCTGCGCTCGACAAAGGTCCCGAGCGGCCCGTTGGCGCCGCGACCGGCGTGAATCAGGACGAGCACGGCGGCGCGCGCTTCTCCACTATCAGCAACGGGCCGATCCGTCGGCTCTACACACAGGCCGACCTGCCGGAAGACTGGTCGTACGAGAAATATCTTGGCTATCCCGGCCAGGCGCCGTACACGCGCGGCATTCATGCTTCGGGATATCGCGGAAAGCTCTGGACGATGCGCCAGTTCTCCGGCTTCGCGTCGCCAGAGGAGACGAACCAACGCTACAAGTATCTGCTGGAGCATGGCGGCGGCGGGCTCAGCGTAGCGTTCGACCTGCCGACGCTGATGGGTTACGACAGCGACCATCCCGCGAGCGAAGGCGAAGTCGGCAAATGTGGCGTCGCGATCGACTCGCTCGAAGACATGGAGATACTCTTCGACGGTATCCCCTTGGAGAGCACGACCACGTCGATGACCATCAATTCGCCGGCGTCGGTGCTGTGGGCGATGTATCTCGTCGTCGCGGAGAAGCAAGGCGCGGACTGGAAGAAGGTTTCGGGCACCATACAGAATGACATCCTGAAGGAATACATCGCGCAGAAGGAGTACATCTATCCGCCGGCGCCGAGCATGCGGCTGGTGGTAGACACGTTCGAGTTTGGCTCGAAGCTCACGCCGCGCTTCAATACGATCTCCATCTCCGGATATCACATTCGCGAGGCCGGCTCGACCGCGCTGCAGGAGCTGGCATTCACGATTTACGACGGTGTCGAGTACTGCGAATGGGCGCTGCGCCGCGGGTTACAGATCGACGAGTTCGGACCGCGGCTTTCGTTCTTCTTCAACGCGCACAATGATTTCTTCGAAGAGATCGCGAAGTATCGCGCGGCGCGCAAGATCTGGTATCGGCTCTGCAAAGAGCGCTTCCATGCGCAGAACCGGCGCACCTGGCTGATGCGGTTCCACACGCAAACCGCAGGCGTTTCGCTGACCGCGCAACAGCCGCTCAACAACATCGCGCGGGTAGCGATCCAGGCGATGGCGGCGGTGCTGGGCGGAACGCAGTCGCTGCATACCGATAGCTACGACGAAGCTTTGGCCTTACCCACAGCAGAAGCGGCGCGCATCGCGCTGCGTACGCAGCAGATCATCGCGTACGAGAGCGGCGTCGCGAACACAGTGGACCCGCTCGGCGGCAGCTACTTTGTCGAGAACCAGACGCTGGCGATGGAAAAGGGCGCGTTCGAATACTTCGACAAGCTCGACGCCATGGGCGGCATGGTGCGCGCTATCGAGGACGGCTATCCGCAGAAGGAGATCGCCGAGGCCAGCTATCAATTCCAGCGCGCGGTCGAAGCGCGCGAACGCATCACCGTGGGAGTGAACGATTTCGCCAACGAAGAGCCCGAGCAGCCGCCTATCCTTTATATAGATGAGTCGGTCGCCGAAGCGCAGACGCGCAAGCTCAAAGCACTACGCGCGCGTCGCAACAACGACGACGTGCGCCGCACCCTCGATGCGCTGAAACGGGCTGCTGGGCAGGAACCGACTTCTGCTTCGAACGGGAACATCTCACCGGCGAACACCATGCCCTGCATCGTGGACTGCGTCCGGGCGTATGCCACCGTGGGCGAGATCTGTGCGGCGCTGCGGGATGTTTATGGCACTTACGAAGAGACAAGCATTACCTAGGCTCCGCAAACCAACGTAACTTCCGCACTTCATTCCAAAGTTGCCGGCCCTACGAAGTCATGATGAAGTTGGCTTGGAGGGATCCGATGAAGTACGTGAACATCGTCCTGATGCTTCTGATGCCCGCGCTGTGCATCCGCGAAGGCATGGGCATCGTGCACCACGGCGCCGACGGCACCAGCGTCATCTTCTGCCTCTTGTTCGGCACGTTCGCTGTGCGCCGCTATATGTTGATGTCCAAGTACTCGCAGAACTAGGCCCAGGCGGGAGCCAGGACCTAATAATCGAAATCTGCGGCTTGCGCCTGGCCGCCAGCGCTGTCCCAAACAATGTCATGAGCAGCAACGTGAGAGCCCGCTTCACTTGGGTGGCAACTAGCGCCGCGGCTTCGCCTCCGGCGTTTTCTCTACTTCCTTCGCAGCTTTCATCACTGTCTTTTTAAAGCGTTTCTCGCCGGCCCAGTAGAGTGAGATCTCGTGGCCGTCGGGGTCGTTGAGATAGGCGTGGCGCCAGCCCCACGGCATCATGCGCGGCAGTTGCGTAAAGTAGAAACCCCGCTTGCGCAGCTTTTCGCAGAAGTCGTCGAGGGCTTCGATCTCAAAATAGAGCCGGACGCCGTCGCTGGTGATGTTCTGGCCGGGATTTGCCTGGTGGAGCGCGATGGTCCCTTCCCCGGCGGGCGCGCGCAGGCGGGCGTAGACCACCGTCTTCTCGAAGACAAACTCTTCGATCACCTTGAAGCCGAGGATGTCTTTGTAGAAAGCGGCGCCGCGGGCGACATCTTTGGCATAGATCATGGCCTGGTTGAAGTTGAGGCCGGCGGAGGCAGTCGACTTGGGTGCGGCTTTTTTTGCAGTCGGCTTCCTGGTAGCAGCCTTCTTGGCGGGTCTTTTCTTTTTCGCCATGAACTCATCCCTCAGCGGCTAGAGCCGCAATCCTTCTGGGCCTTGTGCGGCGCGGCTCGAAGCGGCGCTTCAAAGCCGTGACGCCCGCTTCGCGGGCTGCGCGGACGAGGGCGTCCGCGCCACGCGGCTTCAGGCAGGCACGGGCGAGTCGCCCATGCCCACACCTTGCTGTTGCGACGGGCGCATTGTAAATCACGGTGTCGTTTACAATGGCGGGTTCAGGGAGAAACCCGTGCCACCCGTCGAATACGCTGCGCCGCAGCTCGCCAATCACAAGGTCAAGGTCAAGAAGCCCGGCCAACGTTCCTGCAACGAACTTGACGCCAAGAAGAAGCTCTGCGCCGGGCATCTGAAGCGTTGGTTCTATATGACCGACGTGAAGGAACAGGCGTGCGGCGACGTCGCTGCGATGTTCGGCAAGGATGCGGAAGTCTATCGCTGCGAGCATTGCAAGACGCTCTACTTGCCGCATCCCGAGGAGACGACGGGCGTCAACGTCGCCGGCAATGGCAGCATCTCGACTTTCGGCCTGACCATCGTGCCCAAAGAGGGCAAAGACAAGTATTAGGCTTTATGAAATCCCGAGCGAAGCGAGGGATCCCTATCGAACCAAGCATTTCGGGTGATATAGGGCTCCTCGCTTCGTTCGGGATGTTTAATTATCGGGATGTTTTAATAATAGCCAGCAGAAATGAAGCCCGCGGACCTCATCCACGACTGGAACCAGAGCTGCGGTGCCGCGCCTCTCCAGCGCGCGCAGATGAACGATGAATCCCTGCGCGACGGGCTGCAGTCGCCTTCCGTCAAAGACCCGACGCTCGCGGAAAAGATCGAGATCCTGCACTTGATGGCCGCGCTGGGGATCAATGCGCTCGACCTCGGGCTACCGGGGGCCGGCCCGCGCGCTTATGAACAGACCGAACGCCTGGCACGCGAGATCGTCGACCAGAAGCTGAAGCTGCGCGCCAATTGCGCGGCGCGCACGCACAAGCACGACATCACGCCGATCGCCGAGATCAGCCACCGTGTTGGGATGCCCATCGAGGTGTCGTGCTTTCTCGGTTCCAGCCCGATCCGTCGCTATACCGAAGACTGGTCGGACGATTTCCTGCTGAAGACCACGGAAGAAGCGGTGAAGTACGGCGTTTCACTCGGGCTTCCGGTCATGTACGTCACGGAAGACACCTCACGCTGCGATCCAGCAACGGTGAAGCAGCTCTACAAAACCGCGATTGACTGCGGCGCAACCTCGATTGTCGTCTGCGATACTTGCGGGCACGCTACGCCGAGTGGCGTAGCGGCGCTTGTCCGATTTGTGATCGACGAAGTCGTGAAGCCGAGCGGCGCAAAAGTACGGGTAGATTGGCACGGGCACAGCGACCGCGGCCTGGCGATCGCGAACTCACTAGCCGCGCTCGCCGCCGGGGCGGACTGCGTACACGCGACGGCGCTCGGCATCGGCGAACGTGTGGGCAACACGCAGATGGACCAGATGCTGGTAAATCTGAAGCTGATGGGCGTGGAACCGTGGGCGGCGCAGGACCTGACGCGCCTGCGCGACTACGTGATGCTCGTTTCGCGGGCCACCGGCGTGCCCATCCCGAAGAACTATCCGGTGTTCGGCGATGACGCCTTCCGCACCTCCACCGGCGTCCACGCGGCTGCCGTCATCAAGGCGCTGCGCAAAAACGATGTTGAACTGGCGGATGCCGTTTACTCCGGCGTGCCGGCGAACCTGTTCGGTCTGGAACAGATCATCGAGGTCGGGCCGATGTCCGGGCGCTCGAACATCCAGTTCTGGTTAGAGCGCCACGGCATGGCCGCGGAAGACGACGTGGTGGAGCGCATCTTTCAACGCGCAAAGCAGAGCGACCGCTGCCTGACGGACGCGGAGATCGCAGAGTGCGCGCGGCAGTAATCGGCTCCCATCGAACTGCTTTCCATTAACATGTCAGCGTGCCGGCTCCGGTGAAAACGCGCCCGCTTTCGGTCGCTGCGGAAGTTGCTCGTGTGGCCGCCTTGCCAGCGGTACACACCGCGCTCGCCTGGTTTCGCGCGCATGAGCGCGAGCTGAGCGAATGGCAACTGGAGCTGACGCGTATCCCCGCGCCACCATTTGGCGAAGCCGCGCGCTCGGCGTGGCTGGCGGACCGCTTTCGCCTGCTAGGCCTGGAAACGCACATCGATGAGGTGGGCAATGTTCTAGGTGTGCGTAGCGGTACGCAGGCGGAAGCGAGTCATCTCGCCTTCAGCGCCCATCTCGATACGGTCTTTCCCGCAGGGATGCCGCTCAATGTCCACCGCGATGCCGAAAAACTTTACGGCCCGGGAATCAGTGACAACGCTAGCGGCGTGGTTGCGCTGCTTGGCCTGGCGACTGCGATGCGCCAAGCGCAACTACGCACCGCGCGTTCTGTCGTTCTGATCGGCAATGTCGGGGAAGAAGGCGAGGGCGACCTGCGCGGCATGCGTCATGTCTTCAGCCAGGCGCGCTGGCGCGACGCCATCGCATATACCGTGGTGGTTGATGGCGGCAGCACCGAGACTATCGTGACCGAGGCGCTCGGCAGCCGGCGGTTCGAGGTCGCGATAACCGGCCCGGGCGGGCATTCGTGGAGCGACTTCGGCATGCCGAACCCCATCGTGCTGCTGGCGCGGGTGGTTGACCGGCTGTCGCGCGCGTCTTTGCCGCTGAATCCGAAAACTACATTGAATGTCGGCGTCATTAACGGTGGCACGTCGGTGAACTCCATCCCGGAGAGCGTCAGCATGCGCGTGGACATCCGCTCGTCATCCAGCAAGGAGATGGACCGCGCCGAGGCAACGCTACGCCAGGCGCTGAGTACGGTGCTCGAGGAAGCCAGGGCAGAAGCAGAAAAGGATGCAATCCTGGCGTGCGACGTGCGTTCCATCGGGAATCGTCCAGCAGCGGAGCTGCGCGGCGATTCACGCCTGCTGGCCGCCGTGCGCGCCGTAGACGCGCATCTTGGCAATCCGTCGCGCGAGACCAGAGCTTCAACCGACGCGAACATCCCGCTGTCGTTGGGCTGCGAGGCGCTGGCAGTTGGCGGCGGCGGACAAGGCGGCGGCGCCCATACCGTGCATGAATGGTACGACCCGCGGGGCCGCGACCTTGGCTTGAAGCGGCTGCTATTGCTCGCCGCCGTGCTCGCAGAGGTCGAATGAGATGTGGGATTTGGTAAACCCTTGCATCTCGCTCCCGTTTTTCATACACTCTCGCCGCCCACTTCTCATGCGTTAGTTCGCAGGCCTGCAACCGTTCGAGCGAAGGAATGACCTTTCTAGTCGTCTTTTTTCTCCGTTGGCTGCGGCGACGTGCGCTGGCGGCAGACGTCCGTTGCGAGCGCGGTGAGATGATCTTTGCCGCCCGCGACGTGAAGGCCATCTATGGTTTCGGGTGTCTGCTAGCGGCTTCCATCCTGTTCGCCCTGGCCGCGGCAGGCGCGCCACGCTGGGCCTTGGCGATTCCGGGTACGTTTGTTGCCCTGTTCCTGTGCTTCTGGCCGGCTGACCTTGTCATCACGCCGGCGTACCTTATCCAGCGGTCATGGTGGGGAGTGCGTGAGCGGATGGCCTGGGAGGACGTGATCGACGTCTCCCACCGGTCGGGTGATCGGTCAACGTTTGTGATCGCCGCCGACGGCCGCGAGATACACCACAGCGGCCTGCATGCCGACCCGGCGCGCTTCCAGGCCGAGGTGAAGTTACGCACCCCACTAGCCCGCGTAGCTGATTGGGACGCCATCCCCACCCTGCTGCCCGCGCTCCGCTAACGGTTCCCTTCTCCGCCGCGTCTCCTGTACATTGGCAGGTCATATTTTCCCAGGAGGCAGCATGCGGCTGCGCGTTACATCGGTTCTGGCTTTGCTCGTGGTTCCCACAACACTCATGGCCCAGGCACGGCCACAGCCCGCGCCCGGCAAACCGGCGGAGGCCGTTTACAAGAACATTAAGGCGCTGAAAGGGCTGCCTTCCGAGGACTTGATCCCGGTCATGCAGGCTTTCCGCGCCGCGGTTGGCCGGGACTGCACCTTCTGCCACAAAGACCTGAACGATCTCGCCGCCGACACGAAGGAAGAAAAACAGACAGCGCGCGACATGATTGCCATGACGAAGGCGATCAACGACACGCACTTCAAGGGCGAGCAGGAAGTCGTGTGTGCCACCTGCCACCAGGGCCGCCCGCATCCCAGTGGAATCCCGCCGACCGACCAAGAAGCGATCCGCAACATTTTCGCGGCCGATCAGGCGCGCCGCCAGAACGGCGGCGCGGCGCCGGCGCAACCGCCCGTGGCGCAGATCTTCGACAAGTACATACAAGCGATCGGCGGTCAGGCCGCAGTCAACAAGCTGACCACGCGCGTGGCCAAACTCACGACCACGAGTCTGGGCGGACCAGCACAGCATGGCGAGGCCTACAGCAAAGCGCCCAACAAATTGCTAGTCACGCAGGGCCAGGGCGCGAATGGATTTGACGGTACGAAGGGCTGGCAAAAGTTTGGGCCGAACGTCCACCCGGCCTCGCCCACCGATACAGAGGCCGCGCGTGCCAGCGCACTTTTCTTCGGCGACTTGAACCCTAAAGAAGCGTATCCACAAGCGGCAAACAATGGCCGCGACCGCGTGAACGGACACGATTGCTGGGTAGTGCGGACGACCGTACCCAATAGCAAGGCGCGCGAACGCCTGTACTATGACGTGAATTCCGGCCTGCTGGTCCGCCGCATCATTACTGTCCCTACGGCGTTCGGCCCGCTGGCCACAGTGACTGATTACGACGACTACAAGGCGTTCGGCGGCGTGAAAGTCGCAACGACCATCCGGCGCTACGACATGAACAACATCATGACGACCAAACTCACCGAGGTGTCGTTCAACACCCCGGTGGATGACAGCAAGTTCGCCATGCCGGCAGCGCACTAAGCGCGGCCAGCCAGCTTCGACCAGCCCGGCAGCCCGAATTTCGGGGGCCGGGCTGTACTGTTTCACTACACGTCTGCGCATGTCACGCACCGTCAAAGCGCATGTCTTGCTCGTCCTGGTGACGCTCGTTTGGGGCGCAACGTTCGTCGTGATCAAGGACGCGCTGCAAGATGCCACGCCGCTGCTGTTCAATGCCGTCCGCATGGCGCTGGCGGCAGCCGCGCTGGGACTGTTCTATTTGCGCTCCCTGCGCCGCATGTCGGCCGGAGCACTACGCAGCGGGCTGCTGGTAGGAACTTTTCTGTGGTTGGGATATGAGTTTCAGACCACCGGACTGAAGTTGACGACACCCTCGAAGTCCGCATTCCTTACGGGTCTTTCGGTGATCCTCGTGCCGATCTTCCTGGCGCTGTTCTGGCACCGGCGTCTGCGCGCCTGGACATGGGCCGGCGTCGCGCTGGCTTTTGTCGGCTTGTACCTGCTCACCGTGCCGGCCAGCGATGCCGGCGCGTTGACCTTCACCGGCGTGAACTTCGGCGATGTACTGACGCTGGGATGCGCGATCGGCTTCGCCTTCCAGATCATTTATCTCGGGCGCGCCACGCGGGTTTGGCCCTTCGAGCAGATTGCCACGCTGCAAGCTGCTACAGCCGCGGTCCTGATGGCCATCACAGCGCCGCTGCTGGAGCAACCGCACATCGTCTGGAGTGGCCGCGTCATTTTCGCCATTGCCGTAACGGGTCTGCTGGGAACGGCGGCAGCATTCACCATCCAGGCGTGGGCGCAGCAATTCACTTCGCCGACCTACACGGCATTGATCTTCGCGCTCGAGCCGGTGTTCGCCTGGATGACGTCGTACTTGCTCCTCGGCGAGCGCCTGGGATATCGCGGCGGCTTGGGCGCAGTGCTGATCCTCGGCGGCATCGTGGTCGCGGAACTGAAAGGCGGCGCCGACGAGCCGGCGACTACTCCGCGCGCAGCGTGATCGCCGGGTCGACGCGTGCTGCGCGCCACGCCGGTGCACCGCAAGCCAGCACCGAAACCAGCAGTAACAAGAGCACGACGCTGCCGTAGGTGGCGGGGTCGAGTCGCGAGACGCCGAATAATAATGACATGAGCAGACGGCTGGCGGCTGCGGCGCCCACCAGTCCGAGCAGCGCGCCGATCACGGTCAAGGTGATCCCCTGCTTCAGGATCAGACCAACAATGTCGCGGCGCGATGCACCGAGCGCACAACGTACGCCAATCTCGCGCGTCCGTTCGGTTACGCTGCCGGCCAGCACGCCGTAAATCCCCGTAGCTGCCAGCAACAGGGCAACCAGCGCGAACGCTTCAAACAGAACGAGCGCGAAACGGCGCTCCGCCGCGGTCTGCACGATGATGTTCCCCATGGTGGCGACGCGGACGATGGGTTGGTCTTTGTCGACCGACCAGATAGCACGCCGCAATGCGGGCGCCAGCGCCGCCGCATCGCCACGCGTGCGCACCACCAGCGACATTAAGTTATCGGCCCAATACCACTGCGCATTCGGGATGTACACCGCGGGAGCTGCACTGGCCTCGAGCGACGCTTGTCGCACGTCACCGACGACGCCGACGATGGTCGACCACTCCGGATTCGGTCCGGGAGTACAGCGTATGCAGATACGCTTACCGATCGGGTTCTGATTGGGGAATTTGCGCTTTGCGAACGAATCGTTGATCAGCGCGACCCGTGGCGCCACTGCTGTGTCACGCTCGTTAAACAGGCGGCCGCGCAACAGGGGTATGTGCAAGGTCTCCACATAACCCGGCGTCACCGCATAACGCGAGAGGCCTTCGCCCTGTTCCGGCGTTTCGCCTTCGACGTAGGCGCCGTAAATGTCGAAATCGCCGCTGAGCGGCAACTGGGCAGTGAAGCCGGCCGACACTACGCCCGGCACGGCGCGCACCGCTGCGAGCGCTCTGTCGAAGAACGCAAGGCGGGCCGCGTCGGCGCTGTAGCGCCGGCCCGACTCCTGCACCTGCATAGTGATCACGTTGCCGGGGTCGAACCCCGCGTCGACGGAAAACAGCCGCTGCAGGCTGCGCAATAGCAATCCGGCACTAACGAGCAGGACGAGCGCCAGCGCAACCTCCGTCACTACGAGAGTGCGGCGCGTCCATTGGTGGCCGCCGATAACGCGCGGCGAAGCAGGCTGCATGCTGCTGTGCACACTGCCGCGCGTCGCGTGCAGCGCAGGAATGACGCCTACCAGCAAGCCGATCAAAGTTGTAACGGCGAAGCCAAACCCGAATACGGCGCCGTTCAGCCGTATAGCGTCCAGCCGCGGCAACCCGGGCGGACTGAGCGCCACCAGGGCACGCACACCGAACTGCGCCAACAGTATTCCGAGCACGCCGCCAAGCAGGGCGAGGACCAGGCTCTCGGTGGTCAATTGGCGGAGCATGCGCACCGGCGCGGCGCCGAGCGCTGCCCGCACCGCAAATTCTCCGCGTCGCTGGGCTCCGCGTGCCAGCAACAGGTTGGTGACATTCACACAAGCTATCAGCAAGACCAGCACGACCGCACCGAAGACGGCCAGCAGCGCCGGACGTACGTTAGACGTCACGTCCGCTTGCAGCGAGGTCACAATGAAACCCGCCGCCGGCCCTCCCGAGCTGGCGTAGCCCTTGCTGTAGACCTCAGCAAGCGTGTGCATGATGGCGTCAAGCTCGCTGTTTGCCTGCTGGCGGCTCATGCCATGCTGCAACCGCCCGACCATACGCAGGTGATGCCCCCACTCTCGACCGTCCGAGGGCAGCGCAACGTTGTATTGCAATGGCGCCCAAAGCTCGGCGCGCGGCGCCAACACGTTCTCCAATCGTGTTGGCATCACTCCGATGACCGTGAACAGATTGCCGTCGAGCGTGATCTGGTCGCCGACGATGCCGGCGTCAGCATGAAAGCGCCGCCGCCAGAGCTTGTCGCTCAGGATGACGACGTTCGGGCCGTGGAACTGGTCGTCCGCTAATTGAAAATCGCGACCGAGGGCCGGAGCCATGCCGAGCACATGAAAGTAGCGGGCCGTGACACGCTGGCCGGCAAAGCGTTCCGGCTCGCCGGTGCTCGTCATGGTCGGAAGCCACGGTCTCATGACGGCGACCGATTCGAGTGCGCGGCTACGCTCGGCGATTCCGTAGTATGTGCCGAAGGTGACCAGGGACGGCTGGCCGTCGGGGCGGCGCTCCGATAACGTCACCAGGTCGCGGGCCTGTGGGTACGGCAGTGGCTCGAACAGGATAGGATTCACCGCGCTGAAAATGGCCGCCGTGGCGCCGATGCCGAGGGCCAGTATCGCGACGGTGGTGATCGCAAAGCCCGGGCTGCGTCGTAACTGGCGCAGGGCATACCGCAGGTCCTGTACCGCCGTCTCCCAGCGAAAAGCGATGAGCTCGACGCTTTGTTCCCGCAACCCAGTTGCGTTGCCGAACTGTCGCTGCGCCGCGTAGCGGGCATCATCGCCGGCAGCACCTTCCTCGCGCAGTTGCCTTTCGGCCTGTTCGCGATGGAAGGCCATCTCTTCCTGCAACTCCGCGTGGAAGCGGCGCCGGCGCACGAGAAAACCGAGTTTCCTGGGCCAGTTCAAGGCGGCCTACGCTTTCTGCAGCACGCGCCCGATGGCTGTGATCATCTGCTCGAATTGCGACATTTCCACGCCCAATTGCTTGCGTCCGCCGGCGGTCAGCGTGTAAAAGCGCGCCCGCCGGTTCGTCTCCGTTTTGCGCCACTCCGCCTTCACCCAACCTTGCAACAAGAGGCGCTGCAACGCCGGGTAAAGCGAACCTTCTTCCACGGTCAGCACCTCGTCCGACGTGCGCTTGATGGCCTGCGCGATACCGTAGCCATGCAGCGGCGAACGCGCCAAGGTCTTCAGGATGAGCAGGTCGAGTGTCCCGGGCAGCAGATCAGGTTTCGCCATGCCTCAATAGATAGACTATCTATGCATAGACGGTCAAGAGCGGTAATCGTGAGCGCCATGGTGCGCCAAGAACCCGCTTGCAAGATGGCCGCTTTCCAGCGTTCTTATTTGTTCCCTACCGTCCCTGCATGGTTGTGCATCTCATTCCATGAACGCGCGCTTTGTGACGAAACCAAAGGCTCGCGCGTCTAATGAAATAAGGACGGACTGCGCGCGGTGGATCGCAGCCGCTTCCCTTCATGTCATGTAGGTATAATTTCCGGTTCAAAGATAGGTGGAGGAAACAAGTATGAACGTGCGCGCACGCGCAGCTATGGATCACATTCGGGGGAACCGCCTGGCGTCGCTGCTGCTGGTGCTGGTGACTCTGGTGGCCGGCATTCTGATCGGTACCGTGGTATCACGCGGCGTCAAGGGCGCGTCGGTGGATTCCAGCGATGCAACCCCGCTGCAGGTACCCGCCCCGAAGCAATTGTCATCGGCTTTCGCGACCATATCGAAGCAAATGGAGCCCGCGGTGGTAAACATCAACACCGAATCGGGCATCAAGCAGGCGACGGAATCGCCGCGTAACCAGCAACCCTCGCAACGACGCCGCAATCCCAACCGCAATCCCGAAGACGACCAACAGCAGCAGAGCCCGTTTGATGACTTTTTCGACCGGTTCTTCGGCGGCCAGGGACCACAGGGCGGTGAGCGCCAGCCGGACCGCGCGCTCGGCTCGGGCGTCATCGTCGATGCCAAGGGCTACATCCTGACGAACAACCACGTGGTGGATGATGCCGATCGGATCAAGGTCAAGCTCCAGAATGACCCCACGCCCTACGACGCCAAAGTGATCGGCAAGGATGAAGAGACGGACATCGCGGTCATCAAGATCGAGCCGCGCGCCGGCCATCCGTTGCAAGCGGCCCACCTGGGCAACTCGGAATCGATGCAGGTGGGTGACTGGGTACTGGCAATCGGCAGTCCGTTCGGGTTGGAAGAGACCGTTACGGCAGGCATCGCAACATCGTACCTCGCAAGCAATTCCAATCGTTCATCCAGACGGACGCGGCCATCAATCCCGGCAACTCGGGCGGCCCGCTGGTCAACATGGATGGCGAAGTCATCGGCATCAATACGGCCATCTTCACGCAAGGTGGCATCATGAGCGGCGGCGGATACATGGGCGTCGGCTTTGCGATGCCGTCGAATACCGTACAGCAGGTCTATAACCAGCTCATCGGGCCGGAGCACCGCGTCGTACGGGGCTCCATCGGCGTGTATTTCAACGCGGAACCGAATCCGGTGGTGGCGCGTGTCTACGGCGTGAAGAACGGCGTCATCATCAGCCAGGTACCCGAGGATAGCCCGGCCGCGAACGCTGGCTTGCAGCCGGGTGACACCATCACGGCAGTAGACGGAAAGCCGGTGAAGACGGGCGACGACCTGGTGGGCGAAATCATCAATCGCAAGCCCGGCAGCAAGGTAAAGGTCGACTACGTCCGCAACGGCAAGAGCGACTCGGCCAGTGTGACCGTCGCAGACCGCACCAAGCTCTTCCCCGGCACCACCACGGCCGAAGAAACCGGCCAACCGGAAAGCCACCAGGAGGCGAAGCTCGGACTCTCGGTGAAGACCGTGACTCCCGACATCGCCGAGCAGTTCGGCATGAAGAAGCCTGAGGGCGTGATCGTGACTAACATCGTTCCCGGCGGCTTCGCCTACGACAACAACGTGCAGCGCGGCGACATCATCCTCGAAGTCAACCGCAAACCGGTAAATTCGGAGGAGGATTTCCGCCGTATCCAGTCGGGCTTCAAGAGCGGTGACGACGTGGTGTTCATGGTCCGGCAGGGCCGCGGACGCAGCGCTGGAACCGTCTTCCTGGGTGGAACGCTGCCGTAGACCGTGGCTCGTGATTAGTGGTCAGTCGGTCGCCGGGGTTACACCGGCGACCGATTTTTTTGCAACCGTCGTTGGTCGTTGGGCCTGCCAACTGACGATTTGCATTTGCATTCCCGAATCTTATGGGTCGAATCGTCATTTCAAATCGCCATTGCAAACGGCAGAACTGAAGCCAACGACCAAAGACCAACGACCAACGACGATTTCCTAAGCTGCTGAAAATAAAGCATCACCCTTTAGGACAGGCCGAAAGTCAGGGCTGCTGGCTATCTTTCTGCTGGCGCACCGGCATCGAATTGCGAGAAGATGCTGCCTGTCCACCCCCGTGGAGATGTAGGCAGCGTTTTCCGACAGCCGGAAGGCACGTCCCCGAGCCGGCGAGTTTTGCATCGAGGTGTTGGTTTTGCGTTCCCCCAAGGCCTGCATTCAAACAATCACGCTTTTAACCGCCACCCTGCTCCTGTTGGTGAACACGGCGGCGGCAACTGCCCCTGCGACCGGCGCCAAAAAGAAAACGACTACGAAAACGACCGCCAAGAAACCCTCAACCGCGCATTCCCGCAGCGCTAAGTCCAGCAGGACCAGGAAGTCTCGTCAGGCTTGGCGTAGCCGGCAAACCAAGCCCGAAAGTGCCCGCGTTAAAGAGATCCAGGCAGCGCTGATCGAAGCGCATTATCTCGACGGCAAGCCGACTGGCGTGTGGGACGCGCGCAGCAAAGGCGCGATGCAGAAGTTCCAAGGTGACAATGGCTGGCAGACCAAGCGCATTCCCGATTCGCGCGCACTCATCAAGCTCGGGCTTGGTCCCGATCGCACCAACCTGTTAAATCCCGACACAGCGTTCCTGGCCCCACCGGAACCGGCCTCAAGAGACGCTTCGCCGCACGAGTAGATCCGGATCTCGGCTATTGACCGTGGCCCGCCGCACATCTTACGCTGCGGATAGAGACCGCTTTCCGCTTATCAGCGGCCGACGGACACCCAAGCCATGGCACTTTCACCGAAGCTTGTGCGCCAGCTTTACGTCTGGCACAAATGGACCGGATTGATCACGGGCATCTTCTTGTTCGTGATCTGCCTCAGCGGCGCCGTGCTAATGTTCAAGCCCCAGATCGATCGCGCCGTCACGCCCGCCAAGCGTGCTGACTCCAATGAACCGCACGTTCCGCTCGACCGCGTCGTGAGCAACGTGGAGCGCGACTTCAGCGGCATCCGCATTAACAATATCGAACTGCCCGATGGCATGACGCAGGTCTACACGGTGCTCGCGACGCAGAACCGTAGACGGCTGGAAGTGTTCGTCGATCCCGCCAGCGGCAACGTCACCGGCTCGCGTAGCGGCGAGAACCTGACGAACGTGCTGCGTCAACTCCATCTACGCTTTTATTTTTTCGGGTTTTGGGGGCGCGTGGTCGTAGGTGTGTTCGGCGCGATATTGCTGTTTTCCAGCATCTCGGGTCTGCTGATCTACGGCCGCTTCATGCGCGGCGTGTTCTCGCGCGGACTGCACTTCTGGTCGCTGCGGCCAGGCCTCCAGCTTTCGACCTCCGACCTGCACAAGTTCGTCGGCATCGCGGCGCTGGCGTTTAACCTCATCATCGCCTTCAGCGGCACCGTGCTCGGGTTGGAGAACCTGACGCGCTATGCGCCCACGGTTGCGCGCGCCTTGCAGCATCGTCCGCAGATACGCAAACGGACCATAACGCCGGTGGCGCTGCGCGAGCGGCCGTTCGCCTCGCTGGAAGACCTGCTGGAGGCGAGCCAGGCAGCAATGCCAGGATTCCATCCGCAATCCGTCGCGCTCGCGGGCGGTGGCGCCGGCACGATCCTTATTTCGGGCAAGACGAGCGGGCTGGCGAGCGATGGCCGCAGCTATATCGTCTTCGACACCGCGACCGGCCACATCGTGGAACAGTTCCGCCAGACGGAAGGCACGCCGGCCAACAAGTTTCATGAATGGGTCGAACTGCTGCATTACGGCGCGTTCGGCGGCTTGACCCTGCGGGTGATCTACTTCCTCTTCGGCGTGACCGGCTCGCTGCTCTCCGTGACCGGCTTCATGCTGTGGTACTTCAAGACGCGGCGGCAACGCATGGGGTATGTCGCCAGCTAGCGTCAGTGCACTGGTGCGGGCAGCGGCTTGCCTTCCACAATAGCGCGTGGATTCGCGTTCACCAGCGCATCAGCGGCAGCGGCGCCGACGATCTTGGCGGCAGCATCGCGGCCTGCCGCCAGCTTCGGCGGACGTCCCTTGAGGTCGTGCGCATCGGAAGCCAGCACCTGGCAGGCATGGTTCTTAATCAACCAGACAGCCATCTTCTCCGAAGCTGAACTCCAGCGCCCCGTGAGCGCGTTCGCCGTGATCTGCACCAGCGAGCCCTGGGCGGCCCACTCCAGCACGTGCTTGGGATTACGCAGCAGGATGGGATTGCGCTCAGGATGGGTGAGGACGGGGGTCATGCCCGCGTCCATCAGCTTGCGCAGATTGTCGCCGGTAGTGGGCGCGATGGCGAAATCGCTGAACTCGACCAGCAAATAGCGCGTGCCGCCGATGCAGTAGCGATCCGGATTCTTCAGGCAATCCTGGATATTCTCGAAAGAAAAATGAAAATCGCAGCCCAGGCTGAGGCTGATGTTGTTGCCTGTCATGTCACGCAGACGCGCCAACATCTCGACGAAACGTTCGCGGCTGTAGTCATACTCGTGGTTGGCATGCGGCGTGGCGACGATATGGTCAATGCCGTCGGCCAGCGCCATCTGGCACATGGCGACAGACATCTCCCAACTGCGCGAGCCGTCATCTACATCGGGTAGCAGATGGCAGTGGATATCGACCATGGTCAGCGATAGCGCTCGCGAATAAAGTCGGCCATCGCGGAATAAGCCGCGCTCAGCGTTGGCTCATCGGGCAGGAAGACAATGCGGGCATGCCGCGTGCCCGGCGCCTGGCCGAAGCCGGAACCATGCACCAGCAGCACATGCTTGGTGCGCAGCAGATCGGTAACGAACGTCTTATCATCCTGGGGAATATCGAGCTTCGGGAAGGCGTAGAACGCTCCTTGCGGCGCGACGAGGCTGACATGCGGCGTCGAGCGGGCCCATTCGGCCGTAAGGTCGCGGCGGCGGCTTAGCTTAGCGCGCACGACCGGCAAATGGTCTTGCGGCCCTTCCAGCGCCGGCGCGATCGCGTACTGCTGCGGATGCCCGGCGCACAGCCGCGCGCGGAGCAATTGGTGCACGCCGCCAAGGAACGGCGCGATCGGTTCTTTCGGCCCACTGGCAATGCCCCAGCCGACGCGCCATCCCGGAACAAGGTAGTTCTTCGAGAGGCCACCGAACGTGATGCACGGCACATCGGGCGCGAGCGCCGCGATGGACTCGTGGGGTGTCGCCTCATCGAGGATGAGCTTGTCGTATATCTCATCGGCGAAGATGACCAAGCCGTGACGGCGCGCGAGCTCCGCGATTGCTTCCAGCGTGCGGCGCGAGTACACCGCGCCGGTCGGATTATTCGGATTGATGAGCACGATAGCGCGCGTACGCTCGTTGACGCGCCGCTCCATGTCGGCAAGGTCGGGCTGCCAGCCGTTCGCTTCGTTGAGCGCGTAAGGATTCACTTCTGCTTCCAGCTTATTCAGCACGGCGGAGTAGAGCGGGTACTCCGGCAGCGGCGTCAAGGCGTTCTCGCCGCGGTTGAGCAACGCCCCGAGGCAAATCTCGACCGCCTCGCTGGCGCCGAGCGTCACGAACACACTCTGGATGTTCGCAATGCCCTTGCGCTCGGCATCGCGCCCGATCGCGTCGGTCGCTTCCTTGATCCCAAGGGATGGCGCGTAGCCATTGCGGCCCTCACGCATGGCCTTATGGACGGCTTCGATCATGTGCGGCGGCGTGGGAAAGTCGAACTGCAGCGGGTCACCGATGTTTAGGTAAAGGATCTTGTGGCCCTGGGCGACGAGTTCGTCCGCAACGACTGCCAGATCGCGGATGGCGTAGTGGACGTGCTCGAGCCGTGCGGCAGCGAGGATCTGTTTGGAAATTGGTTTGGCTTCCTGCGTGGGCACTCACCAATTCTATGCACACGATGCCGGCTGGGCTACCGAGTAATTGACATGGTCATCTCAGATGACCATAATGAGAACGAGGCACCAGATGAATAAGGAAGTGTCCATCGCTCAGCTCAAGGCGAAGGCCAGCGAGTATGTGAAACAAGTCGAGCGGACGAAGAAGCCGATCCAAATAACGCGCCGCGGCAAGCCGGCTGCCCAGCTTGCGCCCGTCTTACAGCAGCGGAGGAAGAGCATCATCGGGTCAATGAAGGGAAGAATGAAGATCACGGGGGACATCGTTTCGCCGGTGATAGATCTCGAAGATTTTGAGGTCTTTCGCGATTGAAACTCTTGCTCGACACCCACATCTGGCTTTGGAGCCTTGAAGACGACCGTCGGCTAAGCCAAACAATCCGCCGTGAGATCGATTCGCAGGAGAATGAATGCTGGGTCTCAGCCATTAGCGTATGGGAAGCTCTCGTCCTACACCGGAAAAGGCGCATTGACCTTGGTGACAACCTTGAAATCTGGTTGCGCGACGCCATGGCGTTGATGCACGAAGCGCCATTGACGCAGGAGATTGCAATGGCTTCTCACCAGCTCGATTGGAAACACAATGATCCTGCTGACCGTTGGATCGCTGGTACGGCGCAGGTGATCGGATTGACGCTCGTGACGGCGGACGAAAGTCTCTTAAGGCTAAAGAGCATTCAGACCCTTCCCAATCGGTAGCTATTCCGGTCGGTCGATCTGCGCCCTTTGCAACTTGTCGCTGTAATCGATGTAGAGCGCCTTCCATTCGGTATAGAAATCAATTGCTCCCACGCCGCCTTCGCGATGCCCGTTACCCGTGGCCTTGGTACCACCGAACGGCAGGTGTACCTCGGCGCCGATGGTTGGAGCATTGATGTAGGTGATGCCAGTATAGAGATCGCGCATAGCGCGGAAGGCTTTGTTCACGTCGCGCGTGTAGAGCGCAGACGAAAGGCCATAGACCACGTTGTTGGCGATGGCGAGGGCATCGTCAAAGCTGTCGCAGGGGATGACGGAGACGACTGGCCCGAAGATCTCTTCCTGCGCGATGCGCATGTTGGCGTCAACGTCGCTGAAAACCGTGGGCTCGTGGAAGAAGCCGTGCGCATGGTCGCCGGTTTGCAAGCGATTGCCGCCGCAACGCAGCTTGGCGCCCTCATCGCGGCCGATCTTCACGTAACGTTCTGTGGTTTCGACCTGAGCCTGATTGATCTGCGGTCCCATCTCGATAGCTTCGTCCAAGCCATTGCCGACCTTCAGGGTCTTGGCGCGCGCCACCAGCTTGTCCGTGAATTCCTTGTAGACGCCCTTCTGCACGATGATGCGGCTCGTCGCGGTACAGCGCTGCCCGCTGGTGCCGAAGGCCCCCCATAGTGCGCCATCGAGCGCGAGTTCGAGATTGGCGTCATCCAGCACGATCATCGGGTTTTTCCCGCCCATCTCGAGCGAACAATGCTTGAAGGATTTCGCGGCGTCGGTTCCAACAATGCGTCCGACCTCGCTCGAGCCGGTAAACGAGACAGCGCGTACATCCGGATGCGTCACGATCGGCGCGCCGGCTTCTGGGCCGTGCCCGCACACAATGTTGATGACGCCCTTCGGCAAACCCCCGTCCATCAAGGCTTGTACGAGGTTGAAGGTCGAGAGCGGCGTGTCTTCCGCCGGCTTGATGACACACGTATTGCCGCACACAATGGCCGGCAGCAGCTTCCACGAAGGAATCGCCATCGGGAAATTCCACGGTGCGATCATGCCGCACACGCCGATGGGTTGGCGCACCGCCATGGCGAATTTGTTCGGCAACTCGGAAGGAACGGTAGGTCCGAAAAGACGGCGGCCTTCGGCCGCCATGTAGTACGCCGTATCGATGGCTTCCTGCACGTCGCCGCGCGTCTCTTTCAGCACCTTGCCCATCTCACGCGTCATATCGCGCGCGTGCTCTTCTTTGCGCGTCTCGAGGATTTGCGCAGCGCGGAAGACGATCTCAGCCCGGCGCGGCGCGGGAACGAGCCGCCAGGTCTCGAAAGCGCGTTTCGCGGCCGCTACCGCGGCTTCGACATCACGTGCGCCCGAACCGGGGAAGACACCGACGACGTCGCGGGTATCGGCGGGATTCAGGTTCTGATGCGTCTGCCCGCTATGGGCTTCCACCCACTCGCCGTCAATGAGGTTCTTGAAGGTGCGTGTCTTTTTGTCGTGCTCGGTCCTGGATAACAGCTGGGTCGCCATAGAACGCCTCGTTGAAGATTGCAGGACCTTCCATGCTACAAGCGGCGTGCACGGGCTACAAGCGCGTGACGGAGTTCCGAACTTGGCAATGGCCAGCAGCTTCCGGCTGTTTCGAGCGCTTTAGTCCTGTGTTAGTCTGACGCCGATCAAGTCTTAAAATTGCGGGCCAAACTGTGTCTCCTCGCAAAAATGATCCGCTGATCGGCTGGGTCACGATCACGTATCGCAGCGTGCTCGGGGCGATCCTTGCCGTCGTCGCCCTCATCGCCATCGTGCTCTATTTCATGTATCCCGAGCAGGCGAAGAAGATGCTGGGCGCGGCAGCGGACAAGATCGCTGCGCAACTCGGCGGCGGCGACCATTCGAAACAAGCCCTGGGAGCGGGAGCGCAGCAGGCCAAGTTCACGGCTATTGATGGCACTGTGCGCGTCAAGAAGGCGAGCAGCAACACCTGGGTGGATGCCCGACAGGACACCGTGCTGGAAAAAGACGACGTAGTGCAGACCGGCGCCGAGGGCTTGGCGCAGATCGTCTTTGCGGATGGCTCGATCTATGTGGTCAAGCCGGATTCGCTCATCAGCATCCAGGAAAACTCGATGAACCAGCAGCAGCAAACCAACGTCGCGGTCGAGGTCAAGACCGGAACGGTCGACCTGTCGACTGCGACCTATACGCAGGGGTCACGCTCCCAGGTGACGGTTGCCGGCGCCAAGGCCAACCTGGCTGCCGATACCTCGGCACAGGTGCGCAATGACCCGCGGGGCGATTCCGCCGGATTCCTGGTAAAGAAAGGCGGCGCCGAGGTCACGCGCAACGGCGAGACAGTAAGGGTCACCGACTACGAACGCTTGACCTTTTCGGCCGATGCTGCCCACATGACCAAGACGAAGGAAATTGCGCCACCGGTGCTGATCACGCCGGCCAACATGGCGCCGATCTTTACCGGCGGGCAGCCCAAGGCCCTGGAGTTCACGTGGTCGCCCGTGCAGACCGCGCGGCTCTATCGGCTGCGGGTCTCAAAGAACCCGTATTTCTCGTCCACGGTATTCGACAAGCGCGCCCCTACCCCGAACATGAGCGTTCCGGGCCTGACGGACGGCGCCTATTATTGGCTGGTGCAATCGGTGGACGACAACGGCCGCGAATCCATCGAGAGCGAACGGAACCGCTTCACCATCATCGCCAAGGCCCCGGAAAAACCGACCATCGCGCTGGACTTGCAGCCTTTCGTCCAGCACGGCCGCATACTTGAGATCAAGGGCAAGACCGAACCCGGCGCTCGCGTGATGGCCAATGGCCAGGATGTGACGGTCGAGCCCGACGGCGCTTTCACCTTCTTCACCAAGCAGCTCCCCTCGGGCGAGAACCTGGTCACCATTACCGCGTTGAACACGAAAGGCGGTTCGCAGACGATCACCAAAAAGGTGCAGATCGACTAGCCATCTAAGGCGAAGCCCTGCGTTATTGACTAACTGAAGGCCATGTCCGAACGGGCCGTGAAGTAAAGCGAAACTGGATTACAATCAGACGCAGCGGCCGCAGCGAATCCAGGAAAATCTTGTGTTTGTGCGTTGCTGACCGTCCGGTACTGGAAAGAAGTCTTAGGCGATGTCATCAAACGGATTCCACACTCCATCGCGCTGGAGCAATCTTCGTTCTCTCTTCAGCATGTTCTCGAGCGATCTGGCGATCGACCTCGGCACCGCGAACACATTGGTGTACGCGAAGGGCAAGGGCATCGTGGTCAATGAGCCGTCGATCATCGCGGTGAACAAGACCACGAATGAGGTGGAAGCGGTCGGCAAGGAAGCGAAAGAGATGCTGGGGCGCACGCCCGGCAACATCGTCGCTATCAAGCCCATGAAGGACGGCGTGATCGCCGACTTCCGCCACACCGAGAAGATGCTGAATTATTTCATCCAGAAGGCGCACAACCGCAAGATGCTGGTGCATCCACGCATCGTCATCGGCGTGCCTTCCGAGATCACGCAGGTAGAAAAGCGCGCGGTCATGGATTCCGCGTATCGCGCGAAGGCTTCGGAAGTGCATCTGGTAGAGCAAGCGATGGTGGCCGCGATTGGCGCCGGCCTGCCTATCACCGAACCCAGCGGCAACATGGTGGTCGATATCGGCGGCGGTACCACTGACATCGCCGTCATCAGCTTGAGCGGCATTGTCTATTCGCGTTCCGTGCGCATGGCCGGCAACCAGATGGACGAAGCCATCATGAATTTCCTCAAGCGGAAGTACAACCTGCTGATCGGCGAGCGCACCGCTGAACAGATCAAGATCGAGATCGGCAGCGCCTATCCACTCGACAAGCCACTCACCATGGAGATCAAGGGCCGCAACCTCATCGAGGGCGTGCCCAAAACAATCACCATCGACGACAGCGAGATCCGTGAGGCCTTGGGCGAGTGTGTTTCAACGATCATGAATGCGATTCGCGTCGCCCTGGAGCGTACGCCGCCGGAGCTATCCGCCGACATCAGCGACCGCGGCATCGTGCTAACCGGTGGCGGCGCGCTGCTGAAGAACCTCGACAAGCGTATCCGCGAGGAGACGGGCCTGCCGGTCTCGATCGCCGATGATCCGCTGGCCAGCGTGGTGCTTGGCACTGGCAAGATGCTCTCGGATTTCAAGCTGCTGCGAAAAATCTCGATCGAGTAGCAGCCGACGACCGAAGACCGACGACCTAGCGATGGAAACCCTCTTCTCCCGCTATCGCAACATCACCATCCTGGTAGCGGTGTTGTTTGCCCAGGTCCTGACGCTGGCGGTACAGGTACGTCGCCCCCCCGAGGCGGGTGAAGGGAAGCCAGTGCGGCTTATCCGGGTCTGGGCCGTCACGCTTGTCACGCCGCTGGAGAAAGGCGTGGTCGGCGCGAACAACTTCTTCGGCGGCCTGTGGCACAACTACTTCTGGCTACGCGGCGTCCGCAAAGAGAATGCTGAGCTGCGCGAGCAGATGGAGCGCATGCGGCTGGAGGAGATACGGCTCGTACAGGATGCAGCGCAAGGCCGCCGCTTGCAGTTGCTGCTGAGCTTTAAGGAGCAGTTTGTTTCGCAAACCGTCGCGGCACAGGTGATCGGCACCGGCGGATCCGAACTTTCGCGTACCGTCTACATCGACAAAGGCCGCGACGACGGCCTCAAGTCCGACATGGCCGTCATCGCGCCCGAAGGCATCGTCGGCAAGATCATCAAGGTTTATTCCGGTTCGTCGCTAGTGTTGCTTATCAACGACGCTTCCAGCGGCGCCGGCGCTATCCTGAGCCGCTCGCGGTTGCAGGCCATCCTGAACGGAACACCCTCTGGCGAGCTGCAATTACACAACGTGATGGCCGACGAAAAAATCGAGGTCGGCGATGCCGTGATAACCAGCGGTGGGGACCGCGTCTTCCCCAAGGGCTTGCCGATCGGTACGGTTACGCAGGTATCGCAAGGTCCGGACTTTTTTCTGAATATTCACGTCAAGCCCGCGGCGCAGATCGCGCGACTGGAAGAGGTATTAGTCATCACCAAGATAATAGAGAAGCCGGTTGATCCCAATACCGTGCCCAGCGGACCGATCCGCGCCGCTGACATCCTTGCCGAACGCTTACCTACGCTCGCGCCCGGCGCGTCGAACATCAACAGCACCGGCATCCCGCTGACGACCGCGGAGCTTGCCGCCCGCGAACGTGCCGCCAAGAAAGCCGCAGCCGCAGTGACGACTCCGACTACGACGGCGCCTACCGGAAGCGCGGCCGCCGCACCGCCACAAACAAAGCCGGCCAATTCGGCGGCTTCCCCGCCGCCCGCGGCAAGCGGTACCACACCAGCGAAGCCAAAGGTTGCACCTAAGACCGCTCCAAAATCAGAGACGGCATCGCCCACGCCCGCCGCCGAACCGCCCGCACAACAACCACCTCCGGCATAAGCCTAGTGACTCCCCTCCTCCGTTCCTCCCTGTGGATTTGGCGCAGCGAGTAGTACCCTGATGGCCGTGGCGGCATACGTTTCCCGCGAGCGCGAGAAGATCGAGGTCCATCGGTTCTCGTGGCCCGTTGCCATCCTGGTGCCCCTGTTCGCGCTGTTCTTTCAGGCGTTCATTCCCGCTCGCATTCGTTTCTTCGAGGTATTCGACCTGCCGTTGCTCGTGACCATTTACTTCTCCGTTGCGCGCCGCAATCCGATCGGCGGACTGCTGACCGGCGCGTTCATTGGGCTAGTGCAGGATGCGCTGACGCACTTACCCATCGGCATTTACGGCATCGCAAAAACCGTGGTGGGCTACGGCGCGTCATCGCTCGGCGTAAAGATCGATGTCGAGAATCCGGGCTCGCGCCTGCTGCTGACTTTTGGGTTCTACATCGCGCACCAGGCGATTTATTTCTTAGTGGCGCGCGGGCTGATCGGTCAGACGCTCGCGTGGCGCGGCGGACACATTGCGATCGCGGGGCTTGCGAACGCGTTGCTGGCAGTGATTCTGTTCGCGATCTTGGATAAGTTCAAGCAGCGCGGATAAAACAGCGACAAGCAGCAAGCGGCAAGCCCAGAGCGATTCATCGCTGGGTAAGCGGTAATACGCTTGAGTCCGACAGGACGATTGAAATCTCAGCCGTCCGGACAGACCGATTCTTCTACACACTTTACCCACCGTTAAAAACGGCGGGCTGCCATCAGGCGTCCTACGGACGCTGAAGCCGCAACGCGCCCTCATACTTCCAACTCACGTAGCGCGCGTGATGCCAATGCAGCAACAGTCCTTCGCGGCCATCGAGGAAGCCGAGTCGCACGACGTAGTTGTAGAAAAACGTCAGCGGCGGATTGAACCAGCGATTCAGCCACAGCCACCAGCGCGGCTCATGGCGGAGCATCTCGGCGCCCAGCGCGGAATAGCGCCGCATGTGCTCAAGGTAGATTTCGAGCGTTGGATAGGCGTGGTGGATAAGGGGGCCGTAGAACCAAACAGAGTAGCCCTGCGTCTTTATTGCTTCGTGCACAGCACGATCTTCGACGCGAAGAGCACCGCGAACAAACAGGCGCAATTTTCGATCAGGCCAGAATCCGCCGCGTCGAATCCAGCGTCCGAGAAAATAGTTCTTTCGAGGTACTTCAAATGAATTGAGCCTTTCGTCTACTTGGTCTTCGTACGCGGCCCACAGTTCCGCGTCCTGGCGGCGAATAACTGCTTCGCGGGCGCCAGTTGCGAGCTTGCGAATCTCTGACGGCCATGAACCAATGGCTAGAACCTCTTTCACTTCACTCTGGAGTTCGCCGCTCACCTCTTCATCCGCATCTAGCAGCAGCACCCACTCGCCCTGCGCTTTATCTATGGCCGAATTCTTCTGCGCCGCAAAGCCCTTCCACTCCTCAATAAACACCTTGGCGCCAAAGCTCTCCGCGATTTCTCGCGTCCGGTCCGTCGAGCCCGAATCCAGCACGATGATCTCGCCGCCGAGTTCGTCCACCAGCGGCTTCACGCTCGCCAGCGTGCGCGGCAGGTTGGCTTCTTCGTTGTAGGTGATGAGGACAACGGAAAGCGTCACGCCTCAAGTAAAAAGGAAAAAGGCAAAAGGCAAAAGGAAAAACTCAGGAGCGCTCCGGGTCGAGCCCCTGATCAAAATGTATCCACAGCACCCGCGCATACACGCTGAGCAGCGGCACCAGCGGCAGGAATACGAGGAAGGCGACCAGCACAGCCCGCGTGAGCGTCACGCCGACGACCAGCCACAGCGGCAGCATCACGGCAAACAACACGACCAGGGCAAGGCCGTAGCTGACGTACATCGCGCCCAGGAAGTAGCCTTCTTCGCGCTCGTACGTCAAACCGCAGACCGGGCAAGACCGATACATGCGGGGCACGATGCCGCCACGCTGGAAGATGGCGCCTTCGCGGCAGCGCGGACAGAGGCGGCGACGAATCGCGGTGAGGCGGGAGACTGCCAAGTCACTCAGATATTACCCGCGCCACCGTTCCGGTGCCTCGCACCGGCTCGACGGCCGGGGGCGGCCGTCGCCGCACGTTCATCGCTCCTACTGCTGCAACTCCGGCGGTGCAACCGCGTTGACCGTCGGCTGCGCACTTGACGTTGTCGCCGAAACCGGCGGGAACTTCACGGCGGTCACCGGCGCTGAACCCGGCGTCGTTGAGCTCTGGTCGGTGCGCGGCTGCACGCCGGGTACTACTGGCTGCTTCTGCACCACACCATTTTCCGCATCGCCCACGTCGATGCCGAGATGGTCAAGCGTGCGCGATGTCACCTGGTCGAGCGTGACGCGCGACTTTTCGTACGTCACCTTAGCAGCCACCAGGTTCGACTCGGCCTGCGCCAGGTCACGCTGCGACTGCAGTACGAGGATGTTCGTGGACGCGCCGAGTGCGTACTTCTTGTTCTCGGCGTCGAGCGACTGCGTTTGCAGCTCGACCTGTTTCTCAGCTGCTTCCACGCGCGCCCGATTCTGCCTCAGCGCAAACTGCGCATTGCGCACCTCGATGGCGATCTGGTTCTGCTGCTGCTGCATCCGCGTCTGCGCCTGACGATATTCCAGCTCCGAGCGCACTTGATCTGCTTGCGCGGCACGATTACGGATGGGGATGCTTACGCTGAAGCCGACCTGGTAGTCGGGGAAATCGGCGCCGAAAAGCTTGCCGAACGCGTCACCATAACCGGTGCTGATAAGGCCGGTACAGGCCGTGGGCGTCGGACCGCAGAGCGCCGGGTTCAACGAGCCGGCAAGTCCAGACGTTCCGTAGAAGCCGACGAAGTCCACCGTCGGCAGTAGCGCGTTGCGCGCCGCGCGCTTCGTAATGTCGCGGTTGGTCAGGTCGATGCGTTGCTGGACGAGTTCGGGACGATTGTGCAGCGCCTCCGAGATCAGCTCCTGTATCGGCTGCACTGGCTCATCCAGCGCGATGGTCATGGTGTCGGTCGGGATGACCTCAGCCGCGGCCAGCGCGGGATCGGATTGGTTCTTAGTGATGGCATTCTTCATCAGCAACTGCTGCAAGGCGAGCGTGGTCTGCGAGATGATGAGGTCCTGATTACGCGAGGACACCTCCGCCTGCGCGCGCACGATCTCGATAGGCGCAAGCGTGCCGATCTCGACCTGCTTGCGATTGTCGCTTTCCGTCTTCTGCGCCAGGGCCAGCGAGCGCTGCTTTACCTTGACGTCTTCATACGCGTTGACGAGGTCCCAGTAGATGTTCTGTATCTGCGAAACGGTGGAGATGATCTGCTGGCGGAAGGCGATGTCCGACAGCTCGCGGTTGTTCTTCGCCGTGCGAATAAAGCGCGTATTCAGCCCGATACCAAAGCCCGTGGTCAGGTGCTGGCGGAAGGACAAACGCAAGCTGGAGTTCAGCGACGGCACCAGCGTGTTGCGCGTGCTGTTCGTGGTGATGCGGTTATTGTTGAAGCCCACGCTGAATGCCGTGCCGGTCGGGAAACCCTGCTGGTAGGTGTAGTTTGCGACGCCGGTGTTTTGTTGGGCGATCGAAACGCCCGTCGTCACCGTGTTGGAGAGCGGCGTGGTGGCATGTTCGATAGTCATGCTCGACGTGATGCTCGGATCAAAGCTGTCGACTGCAGCGCCCGTGCCTGATGTCGAGGCCACAATGCCGGAAGAGCCTGTCCCCGCGCCACCTGCGCCCACGGACGTCCCACCTGCACCGGCACCCGATGCGCCAGCGCCACTCGAGGAACTGCCGCCGGGCGTTCCTGACACCACTCCTAGCGAGACGCCCCGCGCCCCTGAACCCGCCTTGGTACGCAACAAGTCGGTATCGGCGATGGACAGGTTGTAACGCTGAATGGCCAGGTCGAGATTGTTCTCCAGCGCCAGCGCGACCGCGTCACTGATGGAGAGATAGAGCTTGCCTTCACGCGTTATCTGCTGCAACCGTCCCGTATTGGCGAAGTTCGGCTCTGGCACCTCGCGCCCTTCATAGGGAGCAAAAAAGTTCGGGAAAGCCGGCGCGGGCTTCGAATAATCGACGCGGCGCGGGATCGCAGGGGTTGCGGCAGCCGCCTCCGATTGCTGGGCCACCGCGCTGATTGCAAGCAGGCCGATGGCAAGGACCAGGAACAACGTCGTGGCCGTGAAGCAAGAACGAGGATTGCGCATGCGCATTTCTCCAGGGTTTTGCATGACCAATAGATTCATTACCCGAAGCTTCGTTGCCGAATTAATACGGAAAAATCGCGGCTGAAGTTTCGAAAATCCGCCGCGTTCAGAACGCTGGGTTTTCAATCCTTTGCAGGGAAACGACAGTATAACAAGCGGACCACCGGAATAACCGCGGAAGCACCTCTTCGGCCTGCCGTTACAATGACAAAAGTGCCTCGCACCTTGAAAATCACTCTCGCCTACGATGGCGCCGATTTCTTTGGCTGGCAGGTGCAGTCCGAGCGCGCCACCATTCAGGGCGAGCTGATGGATGCGCTGGCGCGCGTCACCGGGGAACGCAGCTTGCCGCAAGGCTCGGGCCGGACGGATGCCGGTGTCCACGCGCTGGCACAGGTAGCATCCTGGGAGACGAGCTCACCGATTCCCGCGGCCAATCTGGCGACGGCGCTCAATGACAAGCTGCCGCTCGCCATCCGCGTGCTCGCCGTCGAAGATGCCCCAACCGGCTTCCACGCGCGCAAGTCGGCGCGCGCGAAAACTTACGAATACCGCATCTTTCGGGGCGACCTTTGCCCGCCGTTCCGGGCGCGCTACTGCTATCACCATCCCTGGCCGCTGGATGAAAGCGCGCTGGCAACGGCGGCTGACGTCGTTATGGGCGAGCACGACTTCACTTCATTCGCCGCTATCGATCCTGAGCGACATGCGCGCATAGAGTCATCCGCGGAGCCGTTGGACAACGTGCGCACCATATTCAGCTCCGCGTGGGCGCACGCCGGCGACGAACTGGTGTACCGCGTGCGTGGCAGCGGCTTCCTGCACCACATGGTCAGGAACCTGGTAGGCACGTTACTGCTGGTCGGCAAAGGGACGCTTACGCGCGCCGACCTGCAGCGCATTCTCGCTGCGCGTGACCGCTCGGCTGCGGGCCCCACGGCGCCCGCGCAGGGACTCTTTCTCGTCAGTGTGGAATACTGAGCAGCGTCCGTATGGCCAAGCCGAATCAGAAGCGCAAGGCCCACGCCGTCCACCGGCGCGCCATTCAGCATCTCTGCGCCAGCGACCCCGTGATGGCGGCAATCATTGCGCGCGTCGGGCCCTATAACCTGGCGCCGCGGGCTGCCACCTTCTGGAGCGTGGCGCGCGCTATCGTTTTTCAACAACTCAATGGCAAAGCCGCGGAAACGATTTGGAACCGGCTGGAAAAGGCCGCCGGCGGCGAGGTGACACCGGAGTCCGTGCTCCAGCTCAGCGAAGCGCAGATGCGTGCCTGCGGCTTGTCGCGGCAGAAGCTGAGCTACGTCCGCGACCTGGCGGCGAGGACACAGTCCGGCGAGGTCGATTTCACGCGCCTTCCGGCATGCTCCGATGCGCAGGTGATCGAACACCTGACGCGCGTCAAAGGCATCGGCGTGTGGACAGCGCAGATGTTCCTCATGTTCGCGCTCGGCCGGCCCGATGTACTGCCCACCGCCGATTACGGCATCCGCGCGGCCATGAAGAAGCACTACCGCATGCGGCAGATGCCGAAGCCCAAGCGCATGGAGCAGGTAGCGAAGCGCTGGCGACCGTACGCGTCGGTGGCTTGCTGGTATTTGTGGCGCAGTTTGGATACGACGAATTAGATGGACTTAGTCCACAGACTTAGTCCATACTATCGGCGATGCACGCGAAGAAGAAGCCGGCCAAGAAACTGCCCCAGCAAGTGAACATCCATGAGGCGAAGACACATTTCTCTGCCTTATTGCAAAGAGTGGCGAACGGAGAGGAAATCACGGTCGCCCATGCCGGCGAACCGGTCGCGAAACTCGTGCCCTACCATCCGACGCCGCCGCGGAGGGAATGGACGCCGGATCCTCGCTTGAAGGAACTCGCGGACTTGGATTGGTTCTCGCCCGATCCCGAGATTGAGAAGCTGTTCTACGGCGATCACGACGATATCCTCCTCGACCCGCAAAAGTGAACGTACTTCTCGACAGTCATGCATTGCTTTGGGCGGCGAGCGCGGAATCTCGATTATCCACCCGCGCACGCGACATCCTGGCCAGCGAAACACTGTGGTTCAGCGTCGCCAGCTACTGGGAGCTGTTGCTGAAGGAGCAGACCCGCAAGTCGTCTCGCATCCGCGAGACGAGCGAGGTCATTCAGCAACAGATCATGCGTCGAGCTATCCAATGGCTTGATGTGACTCCTGCTCACGTCCGAGAACTCGCGGCCTTGCCTGTTCTTCACGCGGATCCGTTCGACCGGCTGCTCATCGCCCAGGCGCGTGCGGAAGGATTCGCTGTGCTCACTGCTGATGCCTCGTTTCGCCGCTACGACGTAGACGTTGTCTGGTAGCGGCTGTTGTATCCTCTACACGATGTCCACTGACCGCAAGATCCGTGTGCTGGTCGCCAAGCCCGGTCTCGATGGCCATGACCGCGGCGCCAAGGTCATCGCGCGCGCGCTGCGCGATGCCGGCATGGAGGTCATCTACTCCGGGCTGCGGCAGACTCCGGAGATGATCGTCAGCGCGGCGCTGCAGGAAGACGTGGATGTGATCGGGCTCTCCATCCTGAGCGGCGCCCACAACGCCATTGTGCCGCGCGTCACCGAGCTGCTGAAGCAGAACAAAATGAATGATGTCCTGTTCCTGATCGGCGGCATTATTCCTGACCAGGACTTCGCGCGCATGAAGCAAGCCGGCGTTTCTGGCATCTTCATTCCCGGAACACCAATGGATGAGATCGTGCAGTTCATCCGTGAGAACGTAAAGCCGCGCGGCGCGGCGGCCTAAACCTTTCACATTTCATTTGTGCGACTTTGCTCGCCGTAGCGCGTCTTAGTGCGGCGGAGCATAATGCCGGTGATGTTGCCTGCGGTCCCAATGCGCCGTCGTACTTCCCTTCTGCTGACCTTGTGGCTGGCCGCGGTCATCTTCCCGGTTTTCGCCGAGCAGGCGCCTGACCAGACAAAGCTCGTGGACGACGCGGAAGTGTGGCTGCGCGGGCCCGAAATGCGCCAAATGCCGTGGAAGGTCAAGGTCATGCCGCCGCGCCTTGGCTTTGAGATGCGGCAACTGGTCATGGTGCGTGTCACCGTTGATGCAGATGAATTACGAAAAGCCGGCGAGCAGCGTGAACTGCTCCTGCTGCTGCGCGTGGCCGACGAGGGAGGCCGCTGGCTGGAGCCCGGCAACGTGACGCGTTACTCCCTCAAGCAAAAGTTGGCGAAGACCAATCTGGAGTTCTCCTCCGTGCTCTATCTTCGGCCGGGGAGATACAACCTCGCGGTCCTGCTCTGTGACGACGTGCTTCACCAGCGCAATGTGACGCATGTAAAAGTCACGATGCCGGCGCTCAAGAACGATCCGCTGCCGGGGATTGATGACCACCTTCCCGCTGCTGAGTTCGCGGACTTCGTCACCTGGCTTTCTGAATATGATTCCAAGCCGGTACTGGCGCTGCCGGTAAGTTCGGCGCGTCCATTGCTAGTAGATGTTGTTATTAACTTCAGCCCTTCGGCCCAGTACACCGGGCGCACCTGGGCCTATGAAAACAACATTGCCGTCCTGCTGCGCGCTGCGCACGTGCTCTCGCAACTGCGCGTCCAGAACGGATGTGTGCGCTTCACGGGACTCGACGTGCTGGGGCTGAAGGTACTGTTCGACCGCATCGAGACCGACAACATCTTCTGGGACCGGCTGGTGGAACGCGCTACGAGCGTCAGTTCCGCGGTGGTAGACGTCAGCACCTTGCAGGCACAGAAGGAGACGGCGGACTTCTTCCGCGACAAGATTCGCAGCCTGTTCACCAATGATGCAGACGGCTGCATTTCCCTGCGGCCCGACGCGCAGCCCGATCACTTCCTCATCGTCGCCGGCAGCGACATGCAGTTCCCGCCTGGCACGCACATCGAGGGCGTGGAGACGACGGCGGCAGAGTGCGGCTGCCGCGTCTTCTTCCTGCACCGTAAGATCAACAATCGGAATCCCAACGATTGGGACGAGATGCACAGCATCCTGAAGCCGCTCGCGCCGCGTAGCCTTTCCTTCGATACACCGGAGGACTTTCGCAAATCACTGGCCAAGATCTCCGCCGAACTTCAACACGGCAGCATCGCCAGCGACGACGATGATCGCTGAACCGCGCGTTGCAGTCCGTCTCCCGGCTGATGTACCGTAGCCGATTCATGCCTGAACGCCAGCCGCAGCCTGACAATCAGCTTCCCACGCGGGTTGACGCCACCTCAGCGCGCTTCGAGAAGAACATGCGCGCCATGGCCGAACTCGTCTCCCGCGTGCGCAACGAGGAAGAAAAGCTCGCCCAAGGCGGTGGCCCGAAAAACATCGAGTCCCAGCACAATAAAGGACGCCTAACCGCTCGCGAGCGCATTGCTCTGTTGCTCGACCCAGGAACGTCACTCTTCGAGCTCGGCATCTACGCCGCGGACGGCATGTATGACGATTGGGGTGGCGCACCGGCGGCCGGCGTCGTCACCGGACTGGGCCGCGTGCAGGGGCGCCTGTTCATGCTCATCGTGAACGATGCGACGGTGAAAGCCGGCGCATTTTTCCCGATGACAGCCAAGAAAGTCATTCGGGCGCAGAACATCGCCATCGAAAATCGCATCCCGACGATCTATCTCGTCGACTCCGCCGGCGTCTTCTTGCCGTTGCAGGAAGATGTGTTCCCCGATCAGGACGATTTCGGCCGCGTATTCCGCAACAACGCCGTCATGTCGGCGATGAGCATTCCGCAAATAACCGCCATCATGGGGATGTGCGTTGCCGGTGGCGCTTATCTGCCGGTGATGTGCGACCACATCCTCATGACCGATGGCTCGGGTCTCTTCCTCGCAGGTCCCGCGCTTGTACAGGCGGCGATAGGACAAAAAGTCTCTGCCGAAGAACTGGGCGGCGCGGCGATGCACGCGCAGATCGCCGGCACCATTGACTATCGCGAGCCGAACGACGAAGCCTGCATCGCGCGTATCCGCTCGCTGGCCGACAAGATGGGGCGCCGCCGCGAGGCCCCCTTCGATCATCGCAAAGCCGAAGCTCCGGTCTATTCCGCCGAAGAGCTGTACGGCATCTTTGAAGCTGACGCGTCGAAGCCGTATGACATGAAGGAGATCATTGCCCGCATCGTAGACCGCAGCCGCTTCGACGAATACAAGCCCGAATACGGCAAGACGCTGCTCTGCGGTTATGCGCGCGTCGGTGGCTGGGCGGTCGGCATTGTCGCGAACCAGAAACAGCACCAGCAGCAGATGGACCACGAAGGCCGCAAGCGCATGGAGTTCGGCGGCGTCGTTTACACCGAGAGCGCCGAGAAAGCCGCGCGGTTCATCATGGACTGCAATCAGAACCGCGTGCCGCTCGTTTTCCTGCATGACGTGAACGGCTTCATGGTAGGACGCGACGCGGAGTGGAGCGGCATCATCCGCGCGGGCGCGAAGATGGTGAACGCGGTGTCTAATTCAGTCGTGCCGAAGATCACGGTGATCGTCGGCGGCTCGTTCGGCGCGGGCCACTACGCCATGTGCGGCAAAGCCTACGACCCGCGTTTCGTCTTCGCCTGGCCCAGCGCGCGTTACGCCGTTATGGGAGGCGACTCGGCCGCCGGCACGCTCGTCGAGATCAAGATCAAGCAACTTGAACGCGGTGGCGCCAAGCTGAGTGAAGCGGAGCGGAAAACGCTTTACGACTCCGTGAAAGCTACCTACGATGAACAAATGGACCCGCGCTACGGCGCCGCGCGGCTGTGGATCGACAAGATCATCGACCCGATGGAGACGCGCGACGCGATCACGCACGCCCTTGAAGCCGCGGCGCTGAATCCCGATGTGCCGGAGTTCAGGACGGGCGTCTTGCAAACTTAGTGGTCATGCGCGGGGGCAGGCTTGTCCGCCTCCTTGTCCCTGGCTCCAGCCACGAGCACCCGAGACGCGGATTGTACAAGCAAACGCTAGGCCTCCACGGCAAACCGCGGCGGCGCTACTTCGGATTGCTCGTGACAAAACCCGGAATATTCACCGCAATCTGTTGCGCAACTATGCGCCAATGTCCTTTGTCTCGGATGAGTGTCATCGTGTAACGGCGATTGTTGTCGATCTCCTTGCCCTTGTAGCTAATCTTCCAGACAGCGCGGCCGGTGACGACGGCGGCATCGCCGTAAACACGAGCCGTAACGTCTTCCGTCCGGAAGTAGAAGGTTTCCATGTCGGGCGACGGACGCAGATTATCGATCTCTTGCTGCTTGTTCTTTAGACGCCCATCGGACCCAACCATGGTGAAATCGTCGGCGAAGAGCTGCTCGAGCGCGGGCACGTCACATTTGGCGATTGCTGCCGCCCAGGCCTTGTCAGCGGCGAGCACGGCAGCCTCCTTGTTGAGATCGCGGGCGAACGTTGTTCCCAAGCAAGCGACCAGAATGAGGGTTCCGAAAATAGGCTTGCTCGTCATGACTCACTCTCCATACGGCACCCAGATGTTCTTCACCTGCGTGGCGTGTTCGAGGAAGAAGCGGCCTTCGCCCTGCGCACTGAACCAATCGATGACGCGGCCTTCGTTGGTGAATACCTGCTTCAGATTGCCGATGGACGCCGCCTTCGCCGCGGCGCTTGCCTCGCCGGTGGTAAAGCACCAGATGGCGTCGATGTCGTCGTGCTCGGCAAGCGTCTTTAGCAACTCCGTGCTGCGGCCGGTGATGAGATTGATGACGCCGCCCGGCACGTCGCTGGTCTCCAGCACCTGATAAACATCGCCAATGACCAAGGGATAAAGCTCCGATGCCACTGCGACCACGGTGTTTCCCATCGCGACTGCGGGAAGCACCGTGGAGAGCAGGCCCAGCAATGGCGCTTCCGTCGGACAGACGACGCCGATGGTGCCGATCGGCTCCTTCATCGCGACCGAAACGTTGCGCATCGGCGGATGGTGCACCGCGCCTTCGAACTTGTCGGCCCAGGCCGCGTAAGAGAAGACGCGCGCAATGCTGGCTTCGACCTCGCGCTGCGCTGGCTCGTCGCCGACAACCGCCGCCAGTCCCCGCGCCATCTCCTCGCCTCGTTGCGCAAGATTTTCCGCGACGTAGTACAGGACCTGCGCGCGGTTATGAGCCGTCGCTCTTGCCCAACCCTCGGCTTTGCGCGCCGCTTCGACGGCGTTGCGAACGTCCTTGCGATTCCCGAGCGGCGACTCACCGAGCAGACGTCCATCGGCCCCGCGCACTTCCATGCTGTATCCGGAATCCGGCCGCGCCTGCTTCCCGCCGATGTAGAGCTTCACGGTGCGGTCAACACCCACAGCGAGGATGGGAGTATGGGAGGATCTCGGTTTTTCTTGTTCCTCCACTCCTCCCTTCCTCCCTGTAGATGTTTCAAGCTGCGGCGCATTCTTGAACCACACCGGCTCTAGGTACTCCATCATGCCTTCGCGGCCGCCTTCGCGTCCATAGCCACTCTCGCGGTAGCCGCCGAAGCCGCACGCCGCGTCAAACAAGTTCGTGCTGTTCACCCAGACGACGCCGGCCTTGAGTTGCGCCGCCACATCGAGCGCCACGTTGACGCTTTCGCTCCACACGCTGGCCGCGAGTCCGTACACCGTATTGTTTGCGAGCTCGACGGCTTCTCGCGGCGTGCGGAAGGTCATCGCCGCCAGCACCGGACCGAAAATCTCTTCTTGTGCGACGGTTGAAGTCGGATGAACGTTGACCAACAGCGTTGGCGGGAAGAACAGGCCGCGTTTGGGCAGCTCGGTGCGTGGCTGCCAGCACACCGCGCCTTCCGATACGCCAAGCGCGACAAGTTTCTGGATGCGCTCCAGTTGCACCGGCGCGATAATGGCGCCGATGTCGATGGCTTTATCTAGCGGCGAGCCGATGCGCAGCATCTCCATGCGGTCGCGCAGGCGCTCGAAGAGGGATTCGGCGACGCTCTCCTGCACCAACAACCGCGAGCCCGCGCAGCATACCTGGCCTTGGTTGAACCATATGCCGTCGACCAGGCCTTCGACCGCGCTATCGAGGTCGGCATCGTCAAAGATGATGAAGGGCGACTTGCCGCCCAGCTCCAGCGACAGTTTTTTATGGCTGTTCGCTGTCGCCTTGCGAATGATGCGCCCAACTTCGGTCGAGCCGGTGAAGGCGATCTTGTCCACGTCCGGATGCTCGACGAGTGCAGCGCCCGCTCGCCCCTCGCCATTCACGATGTTCACCACACCCGGCGGCAGTCCAACGTCTTGACAGATCTCGGCAAACGCGAGCGCTGTCAGCGGCGTGAACTCCGCCGGCTTCAACACCAGCGTGTTCCCTGCCGCCAGCGCCGGCGCGATCTTCCACGCCAGCATGAGCAACGGAAAATTCCACGGGATAACTTGCCCCACAATGCCACACGCGGTGTAGCCCGGGAATTCCTGCTCCAGCAACTGCGCCCAACCGGCATGATGATAGAAATGCCGCGCGACCAGCGGAATATCAATGTCGCGCGACTCACGAATGGGTTTGCCGTTGTCCAGCGTCTCCAGCACCGCCAGCCGCCGCGCATGTTTCTGCACCTGCCGCGCCAACGCGTACAGATAACGCGCGCGCATGTGTCCGGAAAGCGCCTGCCATGCCGGCAGCGCACGGCGCGCGGCCTTCACGGCAGCATCGATATCGGCAGCATTCCCCTGCGCGACCTGCCCCAGCGCATCGCCCGTCGCGGGATTCAGCGTGTCGAAGTACTCGCCGCCCGCCGGCGCATGCCACTCGCCGTCGATGAAGTGCCCAAAGCGCCGCTGGTGCGCGTCGAGCCACGCTAGCGCCTCTTTTGGGTCTTCCGGCGCGGGGCCGTATTCCATGCTCACGAATTTTTCAGCAACGCTGCTCATAGAGACTCACCACGAAGACACGAAGACACGAAGTCACGAAGTCACGAAGAAGGCTTTGGGGGGGGTGTCCTTGGTTTTCCATTTTGCATTTTGCATTTCTCTTCTTTCGTGTCTTCGTGACTTCGTGTGCATTTATGCGATCGGATGTCTGTAATCCGCCGAGTACCGTCCCGTCACAAAATGCTCCAGCTGCCGCTCGATGTCGGCCAGCATGCCGCTGGCCCCGAAGCGGAACAGCTTGGCATCGAGCCACGGCCGTCCCAGCTCTTCTTTCATTAGAATGAGCCACTCCATCGCCTGCTTCGCAGTGCGCAAACCGCCTGCGGGCTTGAAGCCGACCGCCGTGCCCGTTTGCCGCGCGTACTCGCGGATGGCGCGCACCATCACCAGCGACACCGGCATCGTGGCGTTCACGCTCTCTTTCCCCGTGGAGGTCTTGATGAAATCCGCGCCGGCCATCATCGCTACCATGCTGGCACGGCCGACGTTGCGCAGCGTGGTCAGGTCACCGGTGCCGAGAATGGCTTTCATGTGCGCCGGCCCACAGGTTTCTTTGAACATCGCCACCTCGTCGTAGAGCGCGCTCCACGCACGGTCAAAGACGTGGGCGCGCGTGATGACGATGTCGATCTCCTGCGCGCCCGCTTCCACCGAGCGTCTTATTTCAGCGACGCGCTCCTGCAGCGGCGAAAGGCCCGCCGGGAAACCCGTGGACACCGCGGCCACCGGAATCCCGCTGCCCTCGAGCGCGCGCACTGCCGTCTCGACAAACTGGTGATACACGCACACCGCACCCGTGGTGATGTTCAAGTTTTCGACGCCGAGTTTTTTCACGAGGTGGCCTTGCAGCGGGTGTCGCGCCTTCGCGCACAACCGGCGGACGCGCTCGGCCGTGTCATCACCCGCCAGCGTCGTCAAATCCATGCACGTGATGGCACGCAGCAACCACGCTGCTTGCCATTCCTTCTTGACGGTGCGGCGCGTTCCCATAGTTGCCGCGCGGCGCTCGACGGCGCTGGTGTTCACACGGACTTCGTCGACCCAGTCGTAATTCAGCGCCATCCCGCGATTCGGTGTGATGGCGCCCGACGCGACGGAAGAAAGCGCATGCGCCGGCGAACTCAACTCGCGCTTCATCTTCCGGAGTTCCATCTCGGGCTGGGTGCTCACAATGATCTCCGCCGTCGCCGCGCTGCTGCGCTTCTGCCGGCGTTCGTGCGCCTGCGCCTCCGCGGCCGTGCGGAAGGCTTTCCGGCGGCGCGCGCCCTTGGCGTCGCGCCAATCAGCATACCAGCGATGGCCTTTCTTGAACATGGACACCCTGCCCTATTGTGGACACTATTGGACACCTTATAGCACAGGTGTCCACCTGCAGCAAGTACGCCCTGCTTAGTGCGTAACCTTCAACGCGGATACCCCAGCGGACTGGAGGGCAGCATTCAAAGCCGTCAGTTCCTTTCCCTGGAGCTGCTGCCAGCGTTCACTGGCATGCTTGAGATCGACCAGCGCGTCCGCCAGGGCCCCCAATGCTTGCGCGGTGGGCGCGGCATCGGCTGAATCCACCGCGCCGTAAACGCCGGTAAGCGCACTGTTGATCGAGGTTAGCGATGGCCGTGCGCGCACTTCGGCAGTCCGGCCTTCTCCCTCCAGCGCCTGCAACTCGCTATCGAATGCCGCGAGCTTTTCTGCGGCACGGTCTGCTTTATTACGCAGCGCTGCCGCTTGCGCCCGCAGGCTGCCTATTTGGCGCTGCATCTCCGCAGCGCTCTGCAAAGCCGCGGCAATCTGCTCCTCGACTCGCTGCTGCCTCACCAGTCCGTCCATCGGCGTCGTGACGCGCGGATCGGGGTTCACGGTGAGCGGCTGCGTCAGCGTTTCCCCGTTGGCGGTGAGCCGCACGGTGTAGTGTCCCAGCGCCCGTGGCCCGAGAGGTTCGGCCGGCGTATCGCCTGGGATTGCCGAGATGGGGTAGTCGCGATGGACGCCCGCCAGCGGCTCATAGTGCATGTCCCAAACAAAACGATGCATGCCAGCCGCCGACGAGAGCACCGCCGGTGGGCGCACCCAATGCATCGGCACCCGCAGGTCTTTCTCGTTCACTCGGTCGGGTGGGTCGCTGCTCCGGAAGCTACGCACAACCTTGCCAGAGCTGTCCAGAATCTCCAAGGACACCGGTGTCCGCGACCTGCCGGCCAGCCAGTAATCGATGATCGCACCGTCCGGCGGATTCTGACCCATGGGTTCTTCGGGAGGTTGCGGCGTGTCCGTGTTCACGCTGCGCCGGAAGCGAATAGCGTCCTGCGGCTGGAATAGCACAGCCGCCACGGCTGCCGTAGTAGCCGAAATCTGCCGCAGCGGCGTGATGTCATCGAGTATCCAGAAACCACGACCATGCGTGCCGACGACCAGGTCATTCTCGTGCACTACCAGGTCGCGTACGGACGACGCCACCAGGTTCAGGCGCAGCGATTGCCAATGGTCGCCGTCGTCGAACGAGACATACACGCTGCGCTCCGTGCCGGCAAAAAGCATGCCCTTGCGCTGCGGATCTTCCCGCACCGTGTTTACCGGTTCGTTTTCCGGCAATCCGGTCACGATGTGCTGCCACGTCGTGCCGCCATCGTGCGTGCGATAGATGTGCGGCTTCATGTCGTCCACGCGGATGCGATTAATCGCCGCATAGCAACTATTGTTGTCAAAGTGTGACGCTTCGATCTGCGAAACCTTGCTCCACGACGTCAAGCCCGGCGGCGTGATGTTCTGCCAGTTCTTGCCGCCGTCGCGAGTCACGTGGATAAGGCCGTCATCGGTTCCGACCCATACGGTGTTGATGTCATGGAACGACGGTCCTACGGCGTAGATCACGCCGCGCCGCTCGAGCTTGCCGCCGCTCTGCGCGAAGACGGCGAAATTCGGTGTGATCTCCGGATTCGGCCGCGACAGATCGGGACTGATCACGTCCCAGGACTGCCCGCCATTCGTGGTCTTGAACAATACGTTACCCGCGAGGTACAGCACGTGCTTGTCGACGGTGGAGAAGATGATCGGCTGCGTGCGCAGGAAGCGATAGTTGGAGCCCCCGCGCCGCCGGCCGCCGGGCGAGATGTCTTGCGTCTGGTGCGTTCGTTCGTCGTAGCGCGAGGCCTTGCCGCCATAGATGACTCCGGGATTTAGCGGGTCGGGCGCGGCGTAGCCGTATTCTTCGATGCCGACGATCTCCCAGTCACGCGCCGTGATGGCGCCGTAGTCGCTGCGGCTCACGACACACGCGGAGCCGCTCTCCTGCTGTCCGCCGCACACCCAGTAGGGCACGCGGTTGTCGGTGGTGACGTGGTAGAACTGCGCCGTCGGCTGGTTGTACCACGTGCTCCACGTTTGCCCTCCATTCACCGAGATAGTCGCGCCCTGGTCCGCAGCGATGGCAATAATGTCCGTGTTGTTCGGATTGATCCAGATGCGATGGTAGTCGTCGCCGCCGGGCGCACCCTTCCAGCCAATGAACGTCTTGCCGCCGTCGGTGGACTTATACGTTTGCGTGTTCGCGGCATACACAATCTCGGGATTCTTCGGGTCAGAGCGAACCTCGGCAAAATCCGAGCCACGGCCATAGACGCGCGCTTCGTTGTTCACGCGATGCCACGATTCGCCGGCATCGTCCGAGCGATATACGCCGCTCGCGCTCTCGTTCGCCTCGACGCTCGCGTACATGATCTTCGGATCGCCGAGATTCACGCTGATGCCGATGCGTCCGAGGTCATCCTTCTCGCCCGGCAATCCCTGCGTGATCTGCCGCCAGGTGTTGCCGCCGTCGGTGGATTTGAACAGCCCACTCTGCGGCCCTTGCCACACACCGTTCTCCCACGGCCCTTGGCGCGCCGCCCACAACACCGCGAAGATTACCTGCGAGTTCGTGGGATCGAACGCCACGTCCATCCCGCCGGTGTGTTCATCTTTGTAAAGAATCTTCTGGAACGTCTGGCCGCCATCGGTTGAACGATAGATACCGCGCTCCTGGTTCGGCCCATACGGGTGTCCAAGCACGGCCACAAACAGGCGATTCGGGTCCTTCGGATCGACGATGATCGCGGGTATCTGGAAGCCATCGCGCAGTCCCAGGTGCTGCCACGTCTTACCGCCATCCGTGGACTTGTACATGCCGTCGCCGATGGAAAGATCGGGTCGTTGCAAGCCCTCCCCGGAACCCACATAGATGATGTCCGGAATCGAAGGCGCCAGCGCGACCGCGCCCACCGATTGCGTGGGCTGGTCGTCGAAGATGGATTGCCAGGTGCGGCCGGCGTCAGTCGTCTTCCACACGCCGCCGTTGTTCACGCCGATGAAGAACGTGTTGGGCTGGCTGGGAATACCTTCCATCGCGACGGTGCGGCCACCGCGAAACGGGCCGATCATGCGCCACCGCATGTCGCTGTATAGCCCCGGGTCAAGCTGCGCAAGAGCTGAACCAGCAATAATCAGGAATAGAAAAAAGAAGAGCGCGCGGAGCTTCATGGTGTCCTCCGTGGAAGCAGGACACGATAGCAGCCCTGACGGCAGGAGTCAGCAGCCGGGAGTCAGTAGTCAGTGTTCTTTAGCAGCCAGGGCCCTAAGTTTTCCTGACGCCCAAATGCCTGACTCCTGACTCCCGGATCCTGGCTCCTTTCCTACTCGTACCGCAGCGCTACCAGAGGGTCGACGCGCATCGCGCGCCGCGCCGGCAGGTAACTCGCCAGCATGGCAATGACTGCGAGCCCGAGCGCGATAACGGTGAAAACGATCGGATCAGTCGCGCTCACGCCGAACAACAGCTTCTGCATGACGCGCGTTAACGCCAACGCGCCCAGCAGGCCCACGCCCAAACCAAGCACGACGAGCCGCAATCCCTGCCCCAGGAGTAGTCGGAGGACATCGGTACGTGCCGCGCCCAATGCCATCCGAATGCCGATCTCGCGCGTCCGCTGCGTTACGCTATACGCCATCACGCCGTAGATACCCACCGCGGCCAGCAACAGCGCGAGCGCGGCAAACGATCCCAGTAGCCACAACTCGAGTTTAGGTTGCGCCATCTGGGTGGCGATCAGCGATTCCAAGGGTTGCAGGTTGGCGAGCGGAACATCGCGATCGATCTGCGCGATCTGCTCGCGCATCGCCGGCGCCAACGTCATGGGATCATTCTTCGCGCGTACCACCAATTGCAATCCAAGCGCGCTTTGGCTGCCTTGTGAGTGCAGCCCATAGACCAGCGGCCGCGGGTCGGCGTCAACCGCGCCATAGTGCACATCGGTGGCAACGCCGATCACCGTGTACTTCGGCGGACCCTCATAACCCGGCGGCAACGTTCCCTTGGGAACCAGTGCGCTTGGAGGGTCGATGGAAAGCTGCTTGCCGAGGGCGCTTTCCTTCGGCCAGAACCGCCGCGCGAGGGTTTGGTTGATCACCACGACCTTCTGCGACGCCAGGTTGTCATTCTTGTCGAACGCCCGTCCCTCAAGGATCGCGATACGCAACGCGCGGAAGTAATCGCCCGCCACCACGCGATACTGCATCGCCGGCAGGTCCCGTATGGTCGCCGGGAGCGGTCGGTCATACAGCGTCAGCGATTTGCCCCAAGCTTCGCCGGTCAGTGGCAGGTTTGAGATGGCGCCGACGGCCTCGACGCCGGGCAGCGCCGCGATCCGCGCCATAGCGTCGTTGAAGAACTGCGTGGCTTTGGCTGCGGCATCGTCCCGGAAGAGTGCTGCGAGGCGCTCGTCGCGATACTTCTGCGGCGGAAGATTGATGTAGGTTGCCGCGACGTGCTGCGGATCGAAACCAATGTCCACCTGCAACAGCCGTTGCAGGCTCTTGAACATCAGCCCGGCGCCGATCAACAGAATGAGCGACAGTGCCACTTCCGAGACCACGAGCGCCGAGCGCAGTGAGCGTGGGCCTTCGCCCACGGTACGCGTGCCTTCTTTCAGCGCGTCATTCAGGTTCAGCCGTAAGCTATGCAGCGCGGGAGCAAGTCCGAACAGGACGCCGGTCGCCAGCGAGATGGCGAACGTAAACCACAGCACGCGGACATCAACGTGGATCTCGTCCACGCGCGGCAGCGCCCGCCGGCTGATCAGATGGATCGCATCGGTGCCCCAGTAAGCCGCGAACAGTCCAAGCGCGCCGCCCAGCACGGCAAGCAGCACGCTCTCCGTGATGAATTGCCGCAGCAACCGGCCGCGACGGGCACCGAGCGCAGCGCGCACCGCGATCTCGCGCGAGCGCCCTGCGGCACGAGCCAGCAGCAGGTTCGCGAGGTTTGCACAGGCGATCAGCAGTACGAACCCCACCGCGCCCATGAGGACCACGATCGCGGGCCGCACATCCTGGACTACCGATTCCTGCAGGCTAGTGGCGCGCGCGCTCAGGCCTTTGTTCTCCGGGAACTCCTTCTCGATGGCCGCAAAGATCGCCGCCAGGTCGCTGTTCGCCTGCTCGACCGTGGTCCCGCGCTTCAGCCGCCCGACCATCGTGAGGAAATAATTATTGTGTGTGTTCAGATTGTCGCCGGGCGCGAATGACATCGGCGAAAACATCCCGACCGGAAGACCGAGGAACGAACTGAAGTCTGGCGGCAGCACGCCGATCACCTGATACGGTTCCAGGTTCAGGTTGATGGATTTGCCGACGATCGCCGGATCAGCGCCATAACGCCGTTTCCAGAGTGCATCGGTCAGCAACACCACGCGATGCTGCCCCCAGCGTTCATCCTGCGGCGTGAAGCTGCGGCCCAGCGCAGGCGCGATGCGCAGTGCGTCGAAAAACTCGGGCGAAACCATTAGCCGCTGCACGCGTTCCGCTTCCGGATCGCCGCTGATGTTTGTGACGCGCTGATAGTAGGCGGCCAGCTGATCGAAGCTGTGATTGTCACGCCGTGCCCGGTAGAAATCCGGCGGTGAGGCGGCGCCGTTGTGGCCGGTGCTGC